>Ga0163217_1047903_pt1 | contig 16814 bp, 18 predicted proteins | sample SynspAceP_FD_185933 | JGI IMG/M metagenome (GOLD analysis project Ga0163217, IMG submission 185933) | Saline lake microbial communities from Ace Lake in Antarctica - Synechococcus sp. Ace-P (PacBio error correction) | ecosystem: Environmental > Aquatic > Non-marine Saline and Alkaline > Saline ... | reverse complement strand
TGCGTGGCGTTTTGTTGCGGGCGGCACGTAGATGCGCGTCGGTTGTCCAGCCAGGCACCTCGCCGTCGATAAGGACCGGCGCCGCGGTCAGGCTGCAAAAAGCCCCCAACCGCGTGATCACGGTGGATTTTCCGAGCCCCGACGGGCCAAACAGCGCAGTGATGCCGCCCGGCTTCAAGCGCGAAGGTCCAGGCAAGCCGTCAAAGCGGTGCGACAGGGCAGCGGAGAGGCGTATGCCGCCTGCCAATCGTTTTAGCAAACCGCGGCGGGCCAGCACTCGACAAAAGGCACGGCGTCTTTACGGCGATGATGATGACATGAGGGCACCATTCAAACCAACCGGCCTGACCCTCACCACCGGGATTTTGCAGGGCGAGCCCAGATGGCCGCTTGGGGCAGGGTCTGGGTTTTGGCCGGGCGGATAAATTGGGCGGACCAAAAGGTTTTGATCGTGGCCCGAACTCGCCCATGGGCTTTCGGCAAAAGCCCTGACTGTCCCCGGCCAGCCACACCGGGCAGAATAAGCGCAGGGTGACGCGGGCAAAAGGAGGCGGTGCGGGGGGCACCCCAAGGTTGGCGCAGCGTCCTTCGAGCTTTGGGGCGGACCGCCTCTAATCGGGCCAGCCCGCATGGCCACGGACATCAGCTCGGGGGAAACCCATTGATGATACGCGGCCAGCACCGCGGCCGGGACCCAATGGAAACGGGCCAGTTACGCAGCCCGATTGCGTTTCCAAGCGCAACGGCCCAAGGGCCGCGTTCCCCGCCGAACGGGCCCCAATCTTTCAAGCAGGCAGATTTAGCCCGTCACCACAGGCGGCAAAACCAGCGGCAGGTTGCAACGGGCGGCACTTCAGCAAGCGCCCTTTGCCCCAAGAGAGAAAAACTCCACGTCGCGCCTAGCAACCACGCCCACCCAAAGCGGGCAAGCGGTATTTGCCAGCAGTGTCGCCCAAAACCCAGGCCACCCAAAAGCGACACGGCGCAAAGGGCGCGTCCCATTGCGCGCGGATCTGACCGTCATTCGGGCCGCGGCCAAAGCCGTAGCGGGCACAAAGGGGGACACCGGCACCGGGCCCCTCCCGAGCGCAGATGCCGCCATTTGAAGGCGAGCCCCGCTGATCCGGTCCAAAGCCGCGGCAGGGTAGGTGATGCGGGCTTGTGTGCTATCCTTTGGGATGTTCATAGACCGATGCGGACCTGCGGCTTGCCATGGCGATCGGTTGCGGTTCAGACCACACCCAAGCCGGCGTCCTCTTGAGGCCGTGCAAACAAGGGGCAAGGGCGCTTGCGCCACGTATATTCTGTCTCTGCCAAAATTGCGCAGAGACGGCTTCCCAGTTGTCCGGTCTTCTCGAACCATTCACGCGCACTAGATACCAAGCGGGCACGCGCGCGCTGCCCCATAGCAGCCGTGGCATCGCCAAGGCACCTGCCAGATCGCAGGTCGGTTGCGATGGTTCGCTTGTCGGCGCGGGAGCGATCAACACCAACGCATTTGCCAGGAGATCAACCACGGCGTCGGATCAACCCGCGCCGCGATTCCGCGCAGCCAGTCCATTCCAGGGACCGGCGCGGCCAAGCAGGCCAATCGGCAGGGGGCCCGCATCAACCTGCCCGCCCATTCGTGCCCGTCCGCCCAAAGGATAGCGCCACAATCAACCGTCATAAAGCCGCGCGACATCGTCAGCGCGCCCGGGCAGGCTAGCGGCGGCCGAAGATCAGTCACCGAGCTGCTCGGCCATCGCGAGGGTGAGGCAGTAACACCTGCAATAACATTGAGCAAAAAACGTTTTCATTCCGCGTAGTATCAGTCAAAGCGGTTGGGGGGGCCGTGACAAGGGCGACGGGTCTTTGTTCAACTTTGGCACGCGGTAGGACTTGTTGATGCACCATCTTCGGAGACAGAATGCTCGCATGAAAACAGATTGCCCATAATCCCTGCAAGGTGCCGCCAAGGGAGAGGTTAAGAACCAGTTCGCGGCGCTGTGCTATCGCGTCAGGCAGGTAAGGTGCGGTGTTGCTGAATTTACCTCGCGGGGGGCGAAACGCTGGATCGTGCCGAAGGGGCTGCCGATGGGATGCCAAAACCCCCGGTGCAAGCCGCCGCCACGCGCGTGGGAAGAGGCAGGCGTCAGGGCGCGTCACGGGGGCTGTCTGGGCGTATTACTATACATCAACGGCGGTGGGGACGACCACTGCGCAGTGCCTGGTCATCGCCATTGCTCTACCCATCGAGTTTCAGTGTTGGGCGATAATACCCGGAGCCGGCCAAGCCGCGGACGTAAATGGATGTCGCGCAAGAAGGCTGCCAAACGGTTCCGAGGCCCGAGCTGGCGCCGGATTGATCCGCGATTTTGATCCGCGTGGGCGGAAAGCTAAGTCGCTTGACGGAGGCCAGCAATTCGCACCCCCATTTTAAGATTACCTTAACGACGAGGAGGATGGCTGCTGGGCGCGATGATTAAGTTTTCGCTGAAGTGTGAACGCTGACACCCAAAGTTTCGAAGCTGAGTTCACAAATCTGCCCGCCGGCTTTTGATGCGGCTGGCGCAGGGGCGGGGCATTTGGCATGTGCCCGTTTGCGGGGTCGCCCGAGGTTGGACACAAAAGGCCATATGCCCGGCGTGTCTCGACGGCGACGCCCGCACAAACAGCCCTTTAAGGATGACACGAAGCGGGACACGGCGTGCCAGTCCTCTCCAAACGCAAAGCGAGCTGGAAAAGGGCGTTGAAAGCCCTGCCGCAAGGAGGGTTCGACATCTGCGTTCGGATATGTCGGCAACCATTTCGTCAAGAAGCCGCGCCCATGCATCTTGGCGATGCACCTTGACCGGTAGATCTATGGCGAAGCCCGTCTGGACGGAAAGCTGTCTCCTGATCGAAAGAGGGTATCCGCTGACGCGCTTTGCCGTTCCGCCAAACCGCTCCAACCTTTAGGACCGCTGAAACAGAGGCGGCGCCCCGATGTTGTAGCCTATGTGCAATCCCAAGCGGCCTGCGGGCTTGCTAAGGGCGGCGCTGCGCGTACACGCGCCGGAGTTTGGCAACGGGCGGACATTATGCCTTTGTTCTGGTGATTGAAGGTTTGGTGCACGGTCCGGTGGCCACTTGGACCGTATCCGCACGCGGGGCAAACGCGTGGCGTCGAAGTGGCCAGGGCTATGACGTGATTGTCATCGTTTTTTCTGCCTGTCGGGAAAGACGAACGAAGACTGGTCGGCTGGGTTTAAACGAGACCTCTCCGATGTTATGATGCGCGTGAATATGGACGCTGTCGATCGTCGGCGAGAAACGTTGACCGCGGCCTGAATGGGCGTTGACGTTGCAGGGAAATGACGTGCCGGCAGCGCAGCTTGGCAGAGCTGCAGTGACCGGTCAAGAACGAACCTCGGCCCCATTCGTCTGCGGCGGATCGGAAGACATCCGGCCTTGCATTAATTCATGAACCAAATTTGGCGAGGGCATTGCGCGTTGCGGTTTGTTCGCGGGCTTCAAGGGTGTCAAGGCCCGGAAGGACGGATCACCACGCTGGGCGTGCGGATTCAGACACCACCCGCGGTCGCCCATTGGCCGCTGCCTTTTGATGCAGAGCGTTGCTGACATCTATTACGGATGTTTGACGGGGGTTTACCCACACCGACCGCGGGTCAGTTGCCAAGGGCGCGTAAACTGGACAAGAATCGCCTTTGAAGAGTGGTGGAACTTGGCGTCGCTGGGGGCTAAGGTCCTGAAAACCCGGTCGGTTGAACTGGCCTATGCGTGTTACAAGGCAAAGCTGCGTGTATTAAGCAGTTTGAAGAACAATCAGGACGAGGTGGAACGCTGGTTCTGCGCCGGAGGCAGGAATTATGGATAGCAATGTAGTATCCGGTATCGCGTTTTCCGCGGCGAAGCAAGATGAGCTGGTGTGGTTCGGTCTGGCGGATCGCCCGGCATGCCGCCGCTCTTTTACCGCGCTCAGCGAAGTTGGCGTTGAACGTCGATATGATTTCGTTCAGCAATATTATCGGAAGCAGGGGCGCACGGATATGACGTGGGTCTGCCTGTCGACCGATCAAGGTGCGCAGGCGGCGAAAGATACCGCAAAAGCAGCCCTCGGGTGAGCTCAACTTTGACGATCTGATCGCGGGACACAGATGTGGCCCAAAGTGTCGGTCGTGGGCATCGGCATGCGCAAGCCACCCGCGCGTTGCGGCCAAAGATGGTTACCAAGTGCTGTCGACGAAGGGCGTGAACATCGAGTCATTCACAACTTCCGAGAATCAAATCTCTGTGCTGACGCCCGCAAATACATGGAGTCTGCCGTTCAGGCGCTGCATGGACGCGTTCGAGCTCGAACCAAAGCTGCTTAAAATCGGCAGGGCGGATCGCCCGTGTGGATTCGCTGCGTTTTTCCCGCCTACGGGGGAACGGCATCCTTCCTTGCCCAACAGAGATGATAGATGTCAATGATAAACAGGCGTTTTCATTTTCGACGCGCCTGTTGATCTTAAGGCTGGCATCGCTTGGGGGAAATGATCGCATGGCTGATGATAGAGACAGAAAAGCCGCAAGCTGGGGGCGTCTGCGCGATGCATGGGCCATGATGACGCAGGGCAGGCGGGCTGGGATAAGATTCACGCATTTCTGATTGCGTCTTCGATGGGCTTGGCGGAAGTCTGCTCTATCTTACCTTTTTCCGCGACGAAGGCACAACCGCTGGAACTCTGCGCGACCGAAGGGCTGAAAAGCGACGCGGTTCACGAAAACGCGCATGGGAAGATGGCGAAGGCCTGGTCGGTCGCGTCGCCAAGCGCAAAAAGTATCATAAACACCACTAACGCGCCCAGGCCCCGGTTTGTCCGGTTCATGCCTTGAACCGGCGAAGAGCTTGTATTCGAGCTTTCTGGGATATACGGTTGCAGCGCTTTGGGTGGAAAATTGCTGGGCGTGTCTGGTTGTCAATCCAAAGCTGCGCGAATTTTTCAGCCGACGACGGTTTACGCGCTGAAAGTAGAGTCGCCATGGTGCTGGCCGAGATGGACCGAATGGGGGGCCTTTGTCGGCCGAGGGGGCCGCGATGTCGGCGCGCCCAGTCAGCCCGGTCCTGGCTGCGCGCACCGATTGCCCAAGAAGGCGTCGTCCCCACCGAAGGCCACGTCTGCTGCACGAAAACACGCGTCGTTGTGTCAAAAGTGGTGGGGCGCGATGGAACCCCGTTGATTGAAACCGCCCGCCTGAACGAAGCCGTCGGACGATCTCGCGTCAAGACGTCGATTCAGATCGAGGCAGATGGCGGGGGGGCGAACAAGGACCAGCAAGCAAGTGCTTGAGCCTACCGCATGATTCGCCAACTCAAGGTTGGTCTGCGTCGGATGGAGGAAGACATCGGGGCCGCGGTCACGTCGCCGAGGCGGCTGTCGAAAAAGACAATCCCTTGGCAACGGCCCGTATGAGGCAAAGCCAGCGACGCCTACCTTTGCGCGAACGGCTGTCGCATCTGGATTTTACCTGAGCACCGGTTTTCTGGCGTATTTTTGGACCGGGGCAGCGGGTTCAACACCGGCGCAGAGATGCTGCCGACCATTTTGTGCGCGCGTAATATCGGACCGGCGGACTGCTGGAAATATGGTCGCTCTCTGCGCGGTAATCGTTTGGAAGGTGCGATCGGTCCGGCAGCCATGCCGCGATTTGTTCGCGCGGCGCTGGCGATTCCGCTGATCGTTCATTGCGCGCGCCGTGGACCAAATTGACGCGCTAAACGTGACGGATACTGGTCGATGGTTGAACAAGGCGTGGTGCACCTTTGCGCCCCGATGAAACCGTCGCTCTGCGTTCGTGACAAGGATTGCGATGCAGGGCCGGGCCGCAGGACGCATGCCTCGATCCGCGACAAATGCAGCGATTTACAAATGCGCACCACGGCGGTTAAATAGGAATTTGCGGTGCTTGATTGGCTGACCTTTGCTCGCTGGGAGGGGTCGGGGCCGAAAGGGGTGGGGCTGTTCCGCACGGCTGCAGTTTCCTTGTGCGCAGCAGATGCCCAAACGGTCCGAGGCTGTCGGACGGTGTACAGCGTGTGCTGGATGCTGCGACTGGGCAAGACGCGTGGTTTTCCGGGAACTGGAATCATTCGGGTCGGACAAGTGCTGCCTATCATGAGCCCAACGACGAACCGAACCCCGCGCTTGGGTGGCGTTGCGAGTCCGCGTGGGGCTAGGACAAACGGGGTATGATGGCGGATGCAGTTGCAAGCGTTGATCCGGGCCGCAAACGACGCCGCGTCGGTGATGTTATCCCCTTTTTGCGCGCAGTTCGAAGAATACCGCGCCGCCCCGCGCCGAGATGGACAAAGACCGCTTGCCCGCGAGCCCGTTTGGGTCAACCGTGTGCCTCGCAGATCGAAGTGGGGGCGATGCTGAACTTCCGTCGCTTGCCTTTGCCCCGACCAAAGTTCTTTGAAGAGTCGAGTTTCCTGTCGATCGGTGGCAACGGATCTCAAAGCAGTTTCTTTTTCGCGCGACCGCGAGAATGAACTCGTGGCGCCGCCGCTATGGACCACGTTGGAAACGTCAGCTTCCTGACCTTTTCTCGAAATCATCGTTGGCCGCTGCCGTGAAAACCGGGACCACGTTGTCGTTTGCGGCGGGATGCGGGCCGTCCGGCTGAGAGGGCACTGGTTTTGCCGCGATCGGATAAACCCACGCTCTCCATTGCGCCCTGCCTCTATCGGGCCGGTCAAAAGCATTGTTGCTGCGTTGATCTGAACGAAATCCGCGAGGGTCAATCTATGCCGCGCGGGACTGGAGCCAGTCGGTCCGCCCGCGTGATGGAATATCTGCGCAGCCAAACCAACGACGTGCGCCGCCTGCCGTAACGGTCTGCGCGGTAGGGTCTAAGCAAGCAAATAAGGCCGGATTTATCCATTGGGCTGCAAGATGTGCTCGGACAGGGCACCCTGCGTAGAATTTCGGCAAAGGTGACACGGGCGGGCCATATATCGCGCCCCAGTTTCGCAGAGCGAAAAAGAAACCGAAAATAGTTGGACTATTTGCGCTGTGCGGTTTATCCCTTATGCCTTTAGTCGCCAGCGCGGAGGAAGCTGCGGCAGCTACTTGGGGAGAAGGCGGCGGGCATTATGAACCCTTTTGTATTTCAACACCACCCAAATCGTCGTATTCGAAACGGAAGCCGCCGTGCGATATCGCGGAGTTGGCAGGCAGTCATGCTGGGGCAGGCCTGCTTGCTGATCACTGGACCCCGGTTTGCGCCCAGCTTGGTCTCATGTGAGCCTTGCATCGCGACGCGCTGGAAAGCTGGTCATAGGTCACCATCTTTGACAATGGGTAGAGGCGCGACCCCTCGGCGCGAAAGACATTGATGCGCGCAGAATCGCGGGGGCAGGGCGGTCGCGCAAGGCCGGCACGGAGTGTGATCGTTTTTGGCGGGCGGTGATCATCGGCAGGGGACGTGGCCAAGCTTGTGGCGCTTCTGCTTGGCCTGACGAGATTGGATGGCCGCTTGGGGGGTAAGGGGGCAGCAGGTCCGCGCTTGCCAACTGGTGCTTATTCCCCCGACCGGCTGGTACGGATCAAGAGCGTCACGCCCGTGTCGATCATCACGTCGGCGGCAGAAGGAAAAGCGCGGCGTGTCGTGCCTTGTGATCCTGCCTGACAATGGGCCATTTCTGGACGCGTTCACTGACGGTTTGGGATGCCTTGCGCGATTTACGGGCGGCAACGGGTTGATGCGATGGTCACGCGATTTGAATCCTATGCGTCGGTCAATGCGAACAAACAACCCCGTGTCCCAAGCTGCTCGCCGCGGAAGGCTTGCGTTTTGCTTGGGGCCAATACGAGGCCGTGGTGGCCGACGGCAGCATTGTGTCGACGGCCGACGGTGCAATGTTGTTTGGGCGTCCATTTGCTGGGCGAGGTCAGCCTTTGCCAATCGCCTGTCGTGCTCGGGCGGTGGCATTGCGCTGGGGCCTAATCCATCGCGGCACCTTTCAATCCCGTGCGTGGCAAGCGCGTGTGTTTGTGCCTTCATGTACTGCGTTAACGCGCCACACGCGCAGCGTCTACGGCGAGACGCAGGGCAGATGCTTTCCCGCACTGCGCAGAGGTGAGGGGTGTCAGGGGGGGCCCGCCCAACTGAAAGCGTGTCCAGGCGTTCTCAGAGGCTTTCCGGCAGCTCGGCTTCCCCAGGCGTCTGGCCGCGACGTTGGATATTCCACCCAAAGTGCCGATCCCAAAGATGCCGAGAGCGATGGTGGCAGGCGCGTTTGCTGGTCAATAATTTCCGCGCGACGTCCACGCAGGCCGACGCTCATGCGATCTATGAGGCGGCTGGTAATGGCACTGTCCGGCGTCCCCCCCTCTGGTGATTTGTGATTTCTATCCGTCTGCAGACCGCTGGACGGACATAGGGTCTTATGGGCGAGTGGAATGCCTTGGTCGCATTACGCGCTGTTTGATACGGCCGTGAGATGGTGGTTGTCGAACGCGGGGACTGTTGGATCCGCAGACAGCCCTGTGTTCGGCTCGTGGTGAAACCGGCTGTCATACTTTTGGGAAATGAAATTCCCTGACCGTGTTAACCGAGGTTTACGGGTGGCGCAGCTTGGCAAAAGTTCCTGTGGATGAGCTGGGTTGTTTAAAAAAAATTGACGACGACACGGCCTCTGGTTGTTTGTCTCTAGGGCGCCGAAGACCATCCGTCCGACTTAAATTTCCCAGCCTTGACCGGAGCGCGCTAGAGGGGTCTTGCAAACCACCTCTTAAGCGTGGGGTTAATCCCTGGTTCAGGCTTGGCGGTTGCAAGTGCTTGTGGTGTCCAATTGGTTACATTCACCGAATCACAGTGTCTTTTCTTGCATCGGCGGCATTTCGATGCCCTTCGTGCGCATTGACGCATGAATTTAACATAACCGGAGAATCTCCTTGTGTCCAAGCAAGAACGTTATCGTCGTTTTTAAATCGGATCCGTTTTACGGCCCAATGAGAAAAAGCTTTGACATGTGCGCTATTGCTTCATGAAACGGACTCATGCGGATTTGGGGGACCTTCAGGACCAGGGCTACGAGATCATCCTGAACCTCTTTCAGGGTCGGTCGCGCTGTTGGACCTGACACTGATCGGCAAACGCCCGAGGAAGCGGTTTGGACAAGGCAAGCGCTGCCGCTGTTGGCCAGCCTCGCTGCTGATGATGCCTATCGTCAGGTTGCGAAATGAATATAACTTTGACGTTGGCACAAGATGTGGTGACCGTCGAAGACATGAAGAAACGTCGCCGCTTTTTTGAACTGTCAAGAACACCATATGCTGCGGCGTTTTGAAACCAGGACCTTCCCATCATCAACGAAAACGACTCCATCGCCACGCGCGATTTGAAAGGTGGGGGACAACTGGACCGTCTCTCGCCAAGTCGCCCAAGATGGTTCGAAGCGGATCACCTGATCATTCTGGACCAGCGTCGAAGCCTGTATGACGCGATCCGTCGGAAACCGGGCGCGCAGTTCATCGAAGAAATCGAGGCGTGTCCGAAGCACCTCGAATCCACCAAGAGGCATCAGGCGGATTGGGCAGCGGCGGCATGTTGACCAAAAAGTTGCTGGCGGCAAATATTGGCGCAAAACGCCGGGGTTCGAGACGTCATCTGGCGCGACGTTTATCTTGCGCAACCTCCCGCACTCTCTCGCTCTCCGCTTCTGAACCGCGAAACGCCGCACATAATCGTCTCGCTGTCTGGCCTGGTGGAGGGGTGCTTCGGCCTTTGATGTTGATTCTGCCCCCCAGGGCAAGCCCTGCAGCACCGTATATATGCCAGTCGCCGTACACTTTGTTGTATTCCGACGATGCTGTCCGTGCGATCACAGCCAAAGGAAGCGCGGCTTATCAACGTGATTGACCTGGTGTCGAATCCAAGGGCGGTTTTTCGAAGGGGACGTGCTGCACGGTCTATTGGACGAAAGCAGGGCACCGATGTTCGCACGTGGCCTGGCCAACCTTCCTCGAAGAAGACCATCTTGATGGCGCGGAAACCCCGACTGAAGAGATCGAGGACCGTCATCGGCTTAACAAGACCAAAAGCGCGATTGTTCGGTGTGGAAAAACATCCTTGATCCTGAGGATCACCACTTGCAAATCGGACCGCACCGAAAAGAAGGCGATAAGCCAGGTTCATCTCGGTTTAAACTGACACCTTGGACGGCGGGAAGATATTTTTCCCGCCGTTTTGCTCTAAACTAGGCGCTAGACATTTTCCACAAAAATCGGGATAAGCGCCAAACGCATTCGGTGCCACGGTTCCGAGATTGATCGGCCGGCCCACCAGGGCGCCGAGCGAGTTGGCGGAGTGGTTACGCAGCGGAATTAAACCGTGTACAGGAGTTTTCGATTCTCTCTTCGCCTCATTTAAATTTCAAAAAGCTTTCAAGTTAAAAACCTCAAGTTGCGGTGCCAGTATTTGTGCAGAGGCAATCTTATTGATTGCGTCTGGGTGATCTTTTCTCGGGCGCGAGTGAGCTGCCCGGTAGCAACTTCAGTGCTAAGCGGCTGTGTAGAAGCTGTGCAATTATCAAACCGCCCGGGCAGTCTTGAAGCGTTCTAAGCACAAATCTCCGACCTTTTACCTGGCGCTAACAAGTTCATGCGGCAGCAAATGTTCGTGTATGAAGCGTGCAAGCTCTCTAGGGTCGGGCTCGTGCGCAGATCGAGGATATTAGTTCCGCATCCCCAGAGGGACGGAGAGGCGGCGCGGACTTCAGAGTGGCGGGCGATAAAGCTGGCAAAGCCACTTTTCGTTATTTGCCCACCAGTGGCTGCGCCAAATTGACCGGCGCCACGATCAGCGCGCAGTCCAAAAGGCCCCAGCGGTTCCGCATTTAACCGTGGCAGAGTATCCGGAAAATAGCTGCCGCCGGACTCGAGCGCCGCACGGTCGCCGCGAGCATTGCGGAGGGGAAAGGTTTCACCATTTCTGAAAGGAGCGGTTTTTGTTGGTCAGCGCTTCCGTCCTGCTTGAAAAAGCGCCCTGAGTATTGCGGATATCGAAATCCGTCTAGCGACATTAATCGCCTATTCTTTTTGCCCTTGCTTCGTGCACAGCCTACAACAGGGGGTATGTTTCTTAGGGCCGCTAATGTCCACTTTGATGGCATTTTTTGTGTAAAGTCAGGATGTGTATTTCACGCCTAGTATTGCACGCCCAACCATGCGCGGACGCTTGATGCACCAATGGATTAACTAAACTTGAGGAGTTTGCACCATTGGACCGGTTCCCACACGGACGCCGCCAAGGCCACTATTTCGATTCAGAAAAACTGAGGGGACTGATGGGTTTCATTTCGGTCGAGTTTGCGCACCGCGAATCCGGACTTCTAGACAAGCTGTTTCGCCGTGGCTTGTTCCAGTGGCCAAGCATAATCCCAAGGACTCACGATCTTACCGCCAAGGGCGATATTACCTATTTGCTGAACGCAGAGGAAGAACGGAAACGCTGCCGAGTTTGTAGAAGAAAAACATGGCCCTGTGCCGCCATGGGCTGGGTGTCGGTGGACGCCAAACATGCGCTTAAACGTGCTTGTCGATCTGGGGGCGAAAGGAATTCACGGTAGACGGTATAAGGCGATAGACGGCACCCTGCCGTTTACGGGTATTGGCGGATCGCTGCTTATTTTCATCGACACATCATGGTGAAGATGCAGTGCCTTCAATTGTGACTTACGATTGGCTTGGATGAGTTGATCGCGCCCGAAGGGTTTGGGTTCTACATATCTCGGACCATTCTGACCCACAATTGTGATCCGCTGGCAATATGGACACGTGGTACCGGTTTTATGCCGATACCTTCAAATTTAAGGAAATCCGGTTTTTTTGACCATCAAGGGGAAAGCAGACGGGTTTGGACCAGCGGCGCGCTGACTCCGCCGGATGGTAAAATCCGCTCCCCATTAACGGAAAGTGGATGATAACAGCCAGATCGAGGATACCTTGCGCGCGGAATATAAAGGGCGAGGGCTTCCAGCATAATCGCAATTGCTTCTGATAATCTACGGCGGCACTGAAAGATCGCGGATGCAGGGGGCTGGGGTTCATGCCAGGGCGCCCGGCGAACCTAACTACGAGATGAGCCGTGCCGCGTTGAAAAGGGGCACAAGAGCCGATCGGATCAGTATTGCAGGGAAACGCGGTATTTTGATTGGATGGCGAAGGGGTTGTGGGCGGGGGCGAAACCGGTGCTTTTGCTGCAGATTTTCTCTAAAACGTGATTGGCCCGATTTTCTTTCGGAATTTTATTCAGCCGTTAAGGGGGATGGGAGGGTTCGGGCGGAGGGCAACTTTCCGCGCTTTTGTTTGAATCTATCGAGAAGATCAGTTCGGTCGTGGGGTCTTGCAAAGCTGCCCCGGTTTTGGAATGTCTGGACGGGATCTATGCCACCGGCCCCGACCCTCGGCACCTGCGTCGCGCGCGCGGCGGATGTGACCGGGGTTGCCGCAATGACGCTTAGACTTGCAGCCAGGGATTTCCCTGTTTGCTGGTACGGGGGCGAGGCGATCAGGTGATTGCTTTGTCTAACATTGTTGCCGCATCAGTTTTGGCCTTCTCGAGTTATCGCGCAAGGAGATGACTGTTCCGCAGATGGCCAAGAAAGGCTGATGGTGCAGCGCCATGGTTGCGATGTTTGACGCTGGAACCGGCGAAGGTATTCGGGGGCGAAGGCCTTGGCTTGCGGCTTGTACCAGTTCCCGGTGCGCAGGCGTTGGCAGATTCGTAGATCGGGTGATCTGCGCTATTTGTCCGCGCTTTCGAGGACGCGCGCGAGGTCATCGCCCGTTTCGGTGCGGAGGATACGGCGCTGTGCGGAGGCAGCTTTGGCATCCGCCTGTTTTTGACCCTATTGTTCGCCCAGCGGGAAAATTGCACCCTTAAAAACGCACTTTGACCGGTTTGCCCGACCAGGCGGGTACTATGGCATTCCATAGACTTATAACCGAACGAAAGAGTTTTAGCTGATGGGGAACAGATTTCACAGCCCCGCCGCACCATGTGGTTGATACTCCAGGTGCGCCTTTCGGATGTTACCAAGTTCCCGATTCTTTTGATGCGATGTTGAAAGTGTGCGCGCGAAGATTATGTGCCGCCGCCACGTCGCGAGGCCGCCTATCTTGGGGGGGGAAAACATCGCTTGGGCGAGGGAGTGTCGTTGCTAGAGCCGTGCGCCATGGCCAAAACAATGCTGGACGTGCCTCGGGATCGAGAATGACGGAACTGGTGCTCGATTATCGTTGTGGGTACGGCTATTCTCTGCGGTGATCGCGCATTATGGCCGAAGCTGTGGTGCCGTGGAAGGGGACGAGCAGATGGCGAAGAAGCGCAGGAAACGCTGATTCAACGGCGGACATCGACAAACGTTATTTGTGGCACCACCGGCAGCGCTTTGCAGACGGTGCACAGCAGCATGGGCCCTATGTGTGATGATCGTGAGGGCGGCGTGCAGAGTGCCCAGAGGCGCTGGTTGGGCGCAGCCTTAGACACGCGTGGTGGCGGATTTGCCTGCCTGTTCATTGGAGGCCTTGGGCGAGGTGTGCGTCTGGGGTATTAAAAAGTGAATCATTGCATCAAGCTGGCGCAAAGCTTTAATTGCCGCAGCCCGCGGCTGAATGGGTTTACCCGGGCGCGAAAAGATTTCAAGCTATTAAGATAATAACTGTGCCGGCATTGACGGCAGAAGCGTGACACCGATGGAGTGTGAAATATTGGATGAATACAGGCAAGATGCGTTTCCGTCCGCAGTATAATTGGTGGCGTTCCTTGCGTTGGGTTGGGGTAATGGCTCCGGATTGGCGCGCCAGTCGGAAAACATGGGGCTGATGCGTGGTCGGGGCCTAAACAACTTCCGTTCTCTGGCCAGACCGCCGCCGTTCTGCGTGTGCTGCCGACGAAGGACGTGGCCATCGTCCAAATCCGTGCTCAAGCGGTGCTGCATGAGGGGAAACTGACGGAATCGGTTTAAAACGGTCGTGTCAGCGGGGCACCAAGCACTCTTTTCAACGTTGGTTTCAGAAACTCCACCAAATTCCTCACCACGTCGGTCAAATCGTGGGATCGCTGCTTGGTCTATGACTTTGGGGCGCATCGCGCTATTCGATCGAAGGCCGCCAAAGAAACCGTGCTGGCCACCGCGAAACATTTGGTCAGTGCCGAAACAAACAGATCCTTGCTGCGCGCTGTCGACGCCTATATTGAGCGTGATCCAGACGCACAAGGCTTGTGTCGCTTCGGGAAAAAACAAAGACGTGCGCGTTCATGACGCAAGGACATGCGCGCGCGGGGCGGATCGTTTTTTGAAGTGAGGTGAGAGTAACGCGTACGACGTCTTCTCTTGCAGATGCAGAGTGGCAGCCGCACGCAGGCAATCTTTGCGGTGTTGGCAGGGCGATTTCATCAAGTGCCAAGGCTATTACAAAGTGGGCCGCTGGGCACGAACCCGGTCGTTCTTAGCGCCGCCCCACGCTTGCCAAAGCGTGTCTAAAGGTATCGCGGACAGCCAAAAGCATTGGCTGTGGCGGCAACACCGATATCTTGTCCGATGCAACAACCAGGTTCGCTTGCCGGCTGATTTGCTGTTGTTGCGCGCAATGAATCCAGCTTGAAAAGGCCACGGGTTGTTTCGTGCAAGGGGCCTATGCTGGACGAACCTTCAGCTCCGAAGCTTCTACCGCGGCAGTTGGATCGGTGGGGGTTCAGGTCGGGCGACGATCTATCAGGGCGGGGCCGGGTCGCCGGTGTTGCGCAAAGCCAGCGAACGTGACGCGCAAGCTGGGCAACCTGCATGGTTGGTTGGCAAGGATGTTTGAACGTGCGGTAAGCGATGCCTTGCGGGGCTCGGCCTCGGCGCGGGACAGATAGAAGCATCGGCAGGCGGAGGTTTAGCGCCGGGCACAGATCGCTTTCGACGGGTATCGCGAGAAAGGCAAGCTTGGGGCGCACGAGGACCGATGGATGTGCTGGACGCTGAAAGCAATCCTTGCTTGATGCAGACGCTCTGCTCCCGCGTTTCGGCGCCAGTCACAAGCTCTTATGTTTGCGCCGTATTCCGTGCTGGCGGCAACCGCGGACAGTTTGACCGGCAGGACCTCAAGCTGCCCGTAACAGATCTATGACCCCTCGGCGTAATACATCTAGTCAAGGGATGGTCACGAAACTCTCGAAGAGGTGTTAAAGCAGTTGGACCGTGTCTTGCGGCGCTGCAAGGGACTGACATTTTTTCACCCCCCATTGTGACAGACAACCTTCGGGTTAGACTATGTGCAAAGAACGAGTGGTGATTTGATTATGTCCGAAACCGTCCCAAACGCAGAGGTCGAAGCGTCCTGTCTTCGATCCGCCCGTCTGGTCTTCCGAGGATCGCAAGCGCGCAAAAAAGCGCCCGAAAAGCTTTGCTATTGAAAGAGAAAATGGTGCTTCACGGCGTCATTGCGCGTCTCGAACCGATACGCCAGTGGCGGCGCAGCCAAAGGCGCGCCCTCAGGTGCACGAAGTGGGTCAGGGCAGCGGTCTGCCTCCTATCCAAGAGGCATGGCAAGAGATCGAGTCAGGCGTAAGAAGAAGAGCCCTCGCCTCTGATCGCAATCAAGTTGCAAGAAGATTTTAGTTTTTTCCGGACCGCGAGCCCGCGCTTTCGGCCCACGTTTCGGAACCCCCGGGTTGATGATCATCTGCAGGTCAACCTCGGACCGTCGCGCAAGCTGGGCTTTAGTTGCGCACGCGGCTGCGGCCATTTGCCGACATTGCTCAACTCGGGCGGTCCCGAGCTGGGAAGGGACGTAACCTCCACGCCGGACCGGCTCAGCGGCCAAAGATCGCCGCGCTTGAAACGGCAATCAGCGCATTCCGGAATGGGAGCCTGACGAGCCGGGGCAAGAAGCGGGAACTAATTTCCGGCAGCGAAAGATCGGCGATGGCCTGGCGAAGCGACTATGGAGGTCGACGCAACCGGCATGCACTGGTTTCGGGATTACCGGTTGAAGAGCCTGACTATGACGCACTGCAAGACGACAGCATTGGCTGGGCGATTTACAGCCACGCTGTCCACGACGGACGAGCGCGTTTGTCGATAGCCTTTTGACCGCGCGGGGTAAACGGCGGGCGGATTTGCTTGCCGTCGAGGATAACCCACTGAATGAAAAGGCGCTGCAGCGCAGGACGATGATGGCGACAATTCTTGTTTTGCGGGCAGATGAATATTCTGGGACGAGAGATGCTGCGCGAACTTGGTGTCAGAATCGTGCGCAGGCGAGCTTCAGGGTGCTTTGGGTGAACGGGATCACGCGGCAAACGTGCGCAAGCTGGTACGGCGCGAGATTCACCGGGCGCTGGACCATCGGCAGGGACCTTGAGTAACAACTCTGGCACGCGGCGCCTCACAAGCGCTTGGGCTTAGAATGGGCAGGGCAGTTTGCGCCTTGCCCTTTTTCGTTTGTGGGGCCGGGAGGTCGGATGCTACTGTCAATCCGTCGGATATAAATGGCAGGGACTTAAAAAACGCGCCCATGTGGGCCGCGTCTTTTTGTTCAAAAACTTTAGGCAGTTTTCTTCAGGCAGCTTCGAGCCTGTTGCGCGCGTTGGCGAACCGCTCTTGAACTCTTCGCGGGACAGGCGCAACGGATGTCCGAATACCTTTGCCAACAAAGTCCATCAAGACCGTCGACAACGACGCATCGTTGGGTCAATTGCCTGGCGGCGGCTCCAATACTCGCGGCCATGTCGCGGGGAGGCGGGGCTCCCAAGGGCCAATCTGTTCTGGGACCGTTGCCGTTCAATTTCTT
>Ga0163217_1054649_pt1 | contig 16815 bp, 16 predicted proteins | sample SynspAceP_FD_185933 | JGI IMG/M metagenome (GOLD analysis project Ga0163217, IMG submission 185933) | Saline lake microbial communities from Ace Lake in Antarctica - Synechococcus sp. Ace-P (PacBio error correction) | ecosystem: Environmental > Aquatic > Non-marine Saline and Alkaline > Saline ... | reverse complement strand
CAAGATGGAACAGGGATGGATCGCCCATGCTTGAGTTCAGCACAGCCTGCCCGGGGTTTTCGGGCCGTATCAATCCGCGCAACAGCAAATCACATGAGATCAGCCGTCCGCCAGAATGGCGTTCTCTCCTAATGTCACACCGGTGCATAAACTTCATGGAACCTTCTTCGCGTGCCGAAAACGGCACCTAGATTAACCAATCGACGGGCAACATCAGTGCTGGATGCAAATATGCAAGCAACAGATAGGTAAAATCAGGTCCAGCCACAGTTCTTCCCCTGCCCCACCCACGTACGTAAAACATTCACAGAAAGCGTAAAATTCTCCCGCTGTTCCAAAAACAATCGGCATTCTGAGATAGCAGTCTCTCAATTGCTCGCACTATCAGCGTCAAAAGCGCAATCGAGCCTGAACAAGACGCCGCATGCAAATTTTGTACATCACACAAAAGAGACGCAGCACATTACATCCTGCTGATAACTTAGCACAACGCTCGCAGGACACTGTCACAAAGATCGGCAAGGCTGCAGTGGGTTTGCCGGTTCTGACCCCACTGCTCATTGCTGTAATGTCTTCGGAAGCTTCTGCAAAGAACAGATCCTGATCTGCAACATCCGCCAAGCTGCCGCTCATCGGACCCTTCGATGATGGCTTAACGTGAATTGCTGCTTTATCCGACATAATAAATTTTGCCAAAGATTCTGGATGCCCAAAAAACATTTCAACCGTTATGCCTCGCATCGCGCAATTTCGCGCGTCATGCCTGATACGGAACACCATTTGATTCGCGATCCATAACCAGAACCACAACCGTCCATTCGACCCTCAGTTCAGAAGGTTCTTCTGGCGCTAAGCCGTCAGCAAACGAGACACCCCATAAAAGCCTGTAGCTTGGACGGCCTCACCGGCGAAAGCTCCAATACAAGACCATCAAGCCCCACCGAAACCGATCCAACTGTACAGGTTGGCCTTCTCGTTCTCCTACTTCAAGGGTGACGAACTCATAGACCGGCCAGTATAATATTACCAGGCCCCCGAACAATGTAGGCGCTTATGGCAATGCGTGCTTCATAGCTGCCAAGCCTGCGTCAGCGCAGCTATGGTTCCAGTTTCATCCACGCAGCAGGAAAAAACTTTCATTTGCTCATAAGGCGGATCTTGAGCTTCCAGCGTCGCAGTGTTTGCCTCTTGCTCCGCTGCTTTTCCAACACGAAAATCAACAAACCCCATATTTTATCGATTAATCTTCAATCAAGACCGCCGTTGGGTTAAAATCCGCTTTCTCCATCCGCCCTTTCCCAAAAGGCTTTTCACTCATTCTGAAATTGTCACTGTCTGATAGCACCAAAACAGACAGACGCGTTCCGGCCTAGTCACACGGAGACCCCGCTATTCCTGACGCCAACTCGACAGGGTTTGCTATTTGACAATAGATGACAAAGGTCACCTCTGCTCCAACCTGGTTTTATAGCCGATTTGGCCAGTGTGGTCTGCCAGCCATCATGCAGATTTCAGCATCCGCAGCGACAAAGCTGCCAACGTATCAGCATTCAAATGCATGAATTGCGAAAGCGACCCGGCCCGGCCTTTTCGTTCCGAAACACCCATCCGGCGCGTACTGCGATAGGTTTGGCAGTCCTTATAGTTTCGGCACAAAAACGGGCCAGCGTGCTTTCACATCATAGCGCCAAGCTCATCCATCTCGTTCATCATCCTCAGCGAAAACACGCCTGCATTGGACGATCCGTGTCGCAGAAACTGCCAACGCGTCGGTGAACTCGAACAAACCGTTCAACCGATCAAATCCGTAGTAGTCATAACGCCAACGAATTATCTTCCAATCATCATTGGCCGCCGGATTTCCTACCTCACGATCTGCAAACACGTGTCGGCCTTACCTATAACGCCTTCCGTTCTGTTTTCTGTCATGCATCATCGGTTCGCCTAAATTTTGAGCTTTGTCGTAACCCATTCCGACTGCGCAAGATGAATGCATCCTGATATGTTGAAGACCATCCAGACCCTATTCCAGTTGGCTTTGAAATCCTCACGCGCCGTTTCACCTTGCCGACAAACGCAATCCTTTCCAGATTCATTGACACCCCCATGCTTGCATGAATGCATACACGTGTTGGTCCCGTACGAATGACATCCGCCTTTTTCAATCTTTGATATGGTTTTTAGAATCAGTTTTGCAAGTGTAGACGGTGGCATGATTTAAAGCTTCAGGGCGCTGGTCCGGTGTTTGGTTTCATAAGCCCAGAAATAGGCTTCCAATGAGCCAAAATTCGGACTTCCATTTCCAAAGCGCAGCGGCATTGTTGGATGGTGGAGCGGAATTTGCCCTGATGCGACAATCCTGTATCCTGCAGCAACTGGCCACATCCTCACTTCACCAAACGTGCGACCTCTTCCAAAATTCAAAAATTGCAAGCCTCGGAAATTCTCTCGCTTTCGAAGATCGTCAGCCAGGACAGTCCCCGGACTGGAAACCTCCAGACAATTTTTCACACAGCGGGCTGCCTCATTCAACGCCAACCCCACTCCGTCGCATAGAGTCCATAATCATCCTTTTATCATCCACCAACAGCGATTGCCATCCGCGTCCTCGACCCAAAACCATCGGCAAAATTGTGGAACATTGTTCTGCATGCGTCCTTCAAAATCCGGTGTTGACACAATCCAGATCCTTTCCTCAACAAGTTAACATCACAAGCCTACGCAATTGTTTAGTGCGCAATCAGCCTTAAGTATGAATCTGTGCTGCAAATCAACAGAGCGCAATTCACAAGGCCATGCTGACGCTTGAAATGAACCGTCCACATCCATCTACTGAATTACAGTACAATGCGTGTCAGTAGATGCCATGGTCTCGCACCAATCCAATGTGATGGGAACATTGATGAATACGACTTATTAGGCGCTGATCGCATTTAGTTTTATGCCGGTATGCTGACGGTTTCTGCGCATGGCAAATGACTGATAATCTTCAACCCTTCAACGACGACCTATATGAAAGTCACGTGTTCCGGGGCCCTCAGGTGGCAAACCTGCGCGCAATACTAACGCAATGAAGTCGTTTCGCACCATGATGTCAACCCTACAATCATCTCGATCCAAGAAAAAAGTCCTCTATCTGTAACAGATAACCGCGCGCATTCGTTAACGGGCATGGTTGAGGACTGAAGGTTCTATCGTCAAGTATGTCAATGGAAAGCCAAGCAGAATGGCCAAACTGCTCCAACTGCGAAACTGATCTCTTACGTGAACGCAAAAACGGCCGTCGCCTGCCTTCATGAAGGCGTATCCCAAAAACCCGCCCGCGCGCTATATCTTTTCGAGTCAACAAAGACACGCTTTAACCGAATTCACACCACCAATGAGCCATGGTCTATGCCACAATGTATCGTCTGGCTGCATTCCATGGTGAACAGATGTGAGCAAGACCTCTACAGCCTCGTCAAACTTTGGCGTCCGATAAGTTAATTGATAAAGGCTTGTTCACCTACCCTTTACATTAATAATTCGCCTTTTGAAATCAAAAAAACCGCGCAAGTGCTGGAAATTGAAAGCACGCCGGTTTTTATGGCGCAAAGTTGTAAGTTTTTCGGCGCTCAAGGCTCTGCGCACACAGCCGGCCAGATTTGTGCATGTTCCATCAAAAACCAAAATCGACATAACCGCCCGTTCGGCATTCGATGCGGGATGAAAAACTCCGCTTCACGTCAGACCTGTAGCTGCACCCACGCAAAGTCTGACCGCAAACACCTGTGGAAGGGAATGCCCGCTCTATTTCTCACCTATGCGAGGCTCGTTGTATTTCCGCAGCCGACTGCCCTCATTACGCAACAGCAATGTGGAAAGCCTGTTCTTTGGAACCACGAGGCGAACATCCACAACCTGCACTGCAGCGTCACGTGGACAAAATTTCACTCGTCGCTGCCCTAACAATGAAAACTTTTTCTAGTTTTTGCCTTCATTCATACAGACTCTCAAGCTGCTTCCTTTTCTTTTCCAATTGCTGGTTTAGGCAGAGTGTTTTACAATTTCCGAGCCTTTATTCTACTCTTTTTATGCTGCCCTCGAATAAAGCCCTTTACCCTGCTTTAGTCCCGTCCCGATTGCGTGTTTCAAAAGCCAATTCATGCAGTTTCTCCGGCATTCCCCATAGCCCAATTCAACCAAAAACAGCTGATGCAGATTGCAGATCTTGCACCCAATCTGTTCATGCACCAAATTTCCATGCAATGATATCAGGTTGGGTACGTCGATATTGCGATTTCCGATCACGCAATTGACGCGATGTCGGGCGCAAATTGTAAACACCGGCAGACCCGCCAACACATGATGCCCTTCGGGACTTCCATCACCATTGAAAACCGCACTTTTCCAATCTTCCTTGGTTGTGTCTTGAATTTGCTGTCCGTGTTGCATGAGCAGCAAAATGATAGCTATTTCAGTACAAAACCCGATTGAGGTGCCAAGTTCAATCTCACAGATACTCGGTGATATCCTTCCCATGCCATATTCTGGCGCCTTGTCAGCATAATTGCGTCTCGCTCAGGCATAGACCCATAGCTTGATTGTGTGCCACAGCTGAATCCTATAATAGCATCCAGACATCCCTCAATCTCCGCGCCCCAGGGCTGTCGCATTTGCGCCTTGCCTGATGGCTTGCCTCACTTACCCATGTATCACCCAAACCCCGCAACACCCCTCCCTTTTGCACATCTCCACGCCTGCGCGACTTAGCAGGCTGACGAGCTATCATGATGCAGGATTCAGACCGGCTGGAGCGCAAACCGGGTCAGCAAATGCAAACGCGGTCTGCGTTTGTTGGCATGCAGAAAACAACCATCACCAGCGGATAGTTGGCGCTGCCTCGATCGGTGCGCAGTTCAAGCATTGACAACCTATCGCTTGAAGGCCGCCACTTTTTCAACAATCCGTCAAATGTTGCGTAGAAGCCCCGCCATGCCATCCGGAAATCTCCGGATACGCAAGTACTTGCAAGTACCGTGCGCTCAGCCGCTTATCCAGGGAGCGCTATAGGTCTTTCAATGTAGACCGGGCTTATCCACCAGATGCATGTAATTCACCCCGAGTACAGGTCGTCCATACAGAGACGGCAAGACAGCAGGCGATCTATGTCTTGACACCTTGTCATCTCAGGCGCATCGTTTTCCAGCATATCCTTGATCAGAAAATTCGCCCCGCGTGACTTCCACTCATCGCCCATCAATTGATAGTCGACATGTAGCGTGCAGAAAACCGCAATGAGACCGCAGGTGCGGAGATTATCTTTTCCGGACGAACGACCTGATCGATCCTGAAGCTGCCCTCAGAAATTGTCTGGGCTGATTAAAGCCCTAACTCCGGAGAATACATGAAGCCGATTGAATATTTTTTTCATCCAAACGTCTTTTTGATCTCAGCAGTAATCGCCATGACAGAGCCGGGCGATAAACACTCATAACGACTGCGCAATATCCGTGGTCCGCGCTATCAATGTCGCTGCGCCAAAATTCAGCGAGCAAATATCCGCAAATGCAGCACTCCTGCATCGCCATGTGTTCGGAATCGATGCCAAGCCAGAACTCAAGCCCACACTCCAGTCGAAATTAAGGCTTCGCAGTATGATATTGCCCGTAACGGAGCCATAACGCACCTTTTGTGTGGACAACAGAAATTTTCCAGATTGCTGGCTAGGCTCGCCAGCGACGCAATCGCAATTCTGATTCCAACAAGAACTTGCTTTCGCTCGGCGATTTTCTTCCGCCTCCAAAACCTCCGACAGATGTTCGCCATCTAGTCCAGACACGATAGCGCAATCGAATCAAAGCCTTCCACCGGATCAGACGGAGGGTGCTTTGTTTTAGACTTCGTATCACACAGTCATATGCAGCCGGCAGATTCTCCTTACCCCCATGCCGTCAGAATGAGATTATGATCCACGACATTGAAAACCGGCACACGAAGATCTTTTCAATACAGCAAGATTGACGGAATTGCAGTTGGCTCTGCGCCCACGTTTGGGCAGACCTTGAAGTGACCTCGCTCAGGACACCAAAGACCCCAGAACCGGACGACCTTTGACCAGATCAAGCCCGGTACATTCTCATCACGCCGCCATTCTTGATCAACTCACCCTGCCATTCACCAAACGCACGCCAATTTCATCTATCTCTGCGGCACCGCCATATCCGCCCAGATATGTACCTCGCAAACGCACCAATGGTCGGTTCACTTCCGTGCCGTAAATCCCCGGTATCCATGGCTCCAAAGTCATAGCACTGGCCCAATGTTTCAGCAAGAAGCTTGCTTCCACAACAGAGACCGGTCGTGCCCGCTTTGCGAAAATACCATTCGGCATGCTCTAAAATTAAGCCTGACAAATTTGGACGTGCGGATGTCTTGCGCTCTTCACCTTTCCGGGCCAGGGCCTGAGTTTTCTGCTGCCATTCCCTGAACCAGGCAAAGTTTTCTCCTCAGTCGCCTCTTTGACCGCGCTGCAAGTTTTCTAGCCTTGCATTTGTTTGTGGGTTGCAAATCGCTTCAGGGCACTGTCCCGAAAACGGCCAGGCCAACGAATTACGTCGGGGAGCGGCCACGCGATTCAACACCGCCCGCACCAGCATGCGGCACGCCAAGTCTTCAGGAAACGAACGCGCAGCAAAGCACCGTGTCATGCCCACCCAGGCACCGGTTCAGGCAGCCGCAAACGCGCACGCACAAGGCCAGAAGAGTGCCAGGCCGGACGCTTGCCGCTTCTTGGCCTTCGCGACATATCAGCAGACAGGAATCAGGATTTGCAAGATGCCGCCCCGGGCAGGGAAAACATTGCGCGACCACTTAGCCATAAGGCGAGTAGGCTTTCAGGCGAGCGAGCACATCGGCAGGGCCCGTGCGCGATGGGCCATCCAGGCAGAGTAGATCCGCACACTACGCCTGGCGCCCAAAAGGCGATGGCACCTTGCCAGAGTGGCGGCAGCCCCATGGCGATGGGGCTGCCTTTGGAGGGGCTGCACGCCTGCTGGTGGGCGAGTTCATAGCTGGTCCAAGTGGCGCGCGCATGCCGGGCAACCCGGCGACCGCGCAGTGAGCAGTCAGAGCTGCAACAGCTCAGGGTACCCGCCGGGCAAAAGCCTTCCAGAGTTCAAGAGCCGCGGCCAGTGAAGGCCAGCGCAACAGCACCAGAACGGCTGCAAGAAGACTGCGCACCAGCCCCGGCACTTGGCGGCTGGGTCAAAAGCCCGAACAAAAAGGGGCACCTGTCTGGCGGGCAAAAGACGAACACAGCTTCAGCGAGAAGGCCGAGCTGCCGCCAGCCGCACTACGGGCCTCAAGCAAGCAAACGGGCCCAGTTCAAGGCCCGCCAGATCCAGCACGCCGTGCCAGCATTGACCAGCGGACGCCGAGCATATAAATGGGGGACGCCAGAGGCAGACAATGGTAGCTCCGCCGTAAGTTTTCAGGCCAGATGGCCGGCGATGCAGGCCAGGCGGAGGACGGAGCAGAGCGCAGACGAAAAACCGTCCGCCGACAGGGGCGGAAACGCGAATGGGGAGGCCTGCCGGACTTGCGCGCCGGAACGGTTCCAACGAGGGCAAAGAAACGCCGACGAGGAATGCCATCACGACAGAGCATCGTCCGGAGAAGCACCGCCGGCCAAAGACGCCCGGCGCCACGGCGGAAGAACGGCAAACCCGCCCGTAGTGCAGAGGCGCCACAGAAACGGGTCGGGGGGCGGCAAGCAACAACCGCCGTCGACACGCCGATACGGAAATGCAGCGGTCGCAGAGGAACCAATGCGGGGGCGGGTCCGCGAGACACCCGCGCCCGGCACCAGGGCGAAGGCGTCGGAAGGAGCGCAGGCCGACGTCCGCAGAAAGACCCATACGGTCGTAGTGGGCAATGGGCCCAGGTGTACGTCCGGTGTCGGATGGGGACACGCAATTGCACAAACTTGGGCAAGTGGAACCAGCTGTTAAAACCAAGCCGCTGCGCAAGGCACGGGATCTGCAGAGAAAAAAACCATGGACCAGAGAAGGGAATACAGGCGAAAACATCCAAGGTACCGAACAACGCCGTCGAATGCGACCGACAAGAGGGATTAGATTAAGATAAAAAGAAGGCCGTCCAGGCGATGACGCCACGGATGCCCATTGGGGCGCAAGACAAGGGACGTGCGGCGGCGAAAAGATTGGGCAAAGAAAGGCAAACTGGGTCACGCTTGTCGCCCAAAGGCCAAAACGGGTCGACTCGCCCAATGGATTGTGTGGACGGAAGCGGACGTCAACAGGGCGAGAGAAATAGTCCAACCAGAAGGGCCTGTCGGAAGTGACCGGAGTGGAAAACGCGACAAGGATTCGGGCAAATTCCGCGAAAGGCCGGCAAAGGAACAAAGAGGCGTGCGGGGGAAAAACGATGCAGATGCGGGGAAAGGACGCTGAGCGGGCGCAGGCGATGCTATATAGCAAAGAGCGAGTAAGACATGACCAGCCGGAACAACCAGGGCAAAGCGCCGAAGCCGTGTCTTCTACAACGGGCGGCCACTGTGGAGCCGGAAGCACAACGGAGCCGCATTTACCACGAAAGTGGCAAAGCACGGGACCAGGCACCACAACATAGTGCGGTGCAAGGCCCCGGAGTCGAGACGGCCCGGAGCATGGGTACCGGGCGCGCATGGGCCCGGCCACAGTGTGCACGAATGTAGCCCAAGCGTGCCATGAGCGCTGAAACAGCGCCCGCGCGGAGCACAATACGCAAGGGTTCTCGCAGCAAAGGAGGTGCGATGGGGCCGCCAAGGGTCAAGCATTGCAAGGTCCGGGCGCGGCACCAGAAAGCAATGAGACAGGCCAACCGGGGTCCCCGGGTGGGGAATGGACCCGGGAAGCGCAAGTTCGCCAGTGCCCAGCCAGCCTGCCGCCAAAGCGCGGCATTGCCCATGGCGCACGTGGCGGGCAGGGCGGCCCCGGAAATACCTGCGCAAGCGCGGCCGGGCCAAATTGTCAAGCTGTGTGATGCGGTGCACGGCGGGGTCGAACCTGGGAGGCGACTGCCCACAAAACAAGCACCGCGGGCAAGGCGGGTGCGTGAGGCGCGCCCCCAGGATTCAAAGCCAACCGCGGCTGCGGGATTAGTTTTGCCGGCTGCAACCCTGGGGCGTTTGCACGCACCTCATCAGCGATGAGATGTGACAGAGCGTGGCGAAGCGCGCCTTCAAAAGTGGCGGCTGCGGCCAGTGGGCGTGCACGAGTGCGTGTGTCCATACGCCGGTGCAGGGCGCGCCGATCCGAGGATGTGGGTCTGTAGGGTCCCAGGGGAGGCACGAGCCGCGCCGCCCAGCGGGGGGAAGGCGGCCCCGGCGCAGGTAAAGCACAGGCTCCGGCCAAACCCAGCACAGGGCAATAGGGGTGAATGCCCCGTGGCGACGCCCCAGCAACCGAGCAGATTAAGAGCCCAGACCGCGACCCCGCCAGGCAGGATGGGGTTGGGGCCAGCAGGCCACAGCACTGCAGACCCACGGCGCAGGCGAGTCGCGGGAGTGGCGCAAAGTCTCTTCCGCAAGGCCGCTTCAGTTGGTGGGTCAAGTGGTAGCGCAGCGGGCAGACACGGGCACTAGCGGTCCACACAAAAGTCTGACGCAGGGGCAGATCCCCAATGCAACGCCAAGTCACGGGGGCGCAGAAACCGCGCCCAGGGCCATGTAACCCAGCCGGAGGAAGGCCGCCAAACACGGAGTAGGACTGGCAATGTAACACGCGCCGCATTCGGAACAGCGGCAGCAGCCGAATAACGTCCGTTTCCAATGCAGCGAACGCCAGAGTTCAAGCAGCACACAGAGATCGGCTGGCCGTCAGGGGCCGCCGCGCGCGACCGTGGAAACTGCGGGAGACAGAGATGTCCTGCCCGGTGGCAGAGCGTGGCCAGAACCGCAATTATGCGAGCGACAGCGGCCAGCGGAACGAGCTGCGCAAGGAAGCGATGACAATGAGGGCGCGGAAAGAGCGAGAGAGCGCAGCCGTCAGGCGGGGACAATATGAGCCTGGGGCTGCAACCAGAAAGTGCACCGGGAGCCCACAATCCGCGGCCAGAAATTGGCGCCCAAACAGGTACGGCGCGGCGACAAAAGCGGCGACGTCGCCAATGAGCCCCCGGCAACATGACGTGCGGGCGCGAAGGCGGCCGTCAACTGCCGCGTTGCACATAGCACACGGCGCGAGAGGACGGGTGCCGCATCCGCGCACTGAAATAGGAGGCGCCAAGGTCGGGGCAAGGCTCAATGTCCCAGGGCGGCCAGATGAGTGTAGGAGCGCCGAGGGGCGGCCCGAGCAGGGATGTCCGGGTCACCGGCGGGCTATGAGCGCTTGGGGGCAAAGACGAGAAGGATGCGGGCATCCGGAGCACACGCCCAAGGGACGCCCCACCGGAAGCCGGAACCGTTGATCGGAGGTGCACAGATAAAGAGACCAGAAGGATCCCAGGCCATCAAGGGCCGAGACCGGGGACGAGCCCGCATGCGCCGCAAAGGCGGCAGGGGACAGCGCCGGCGCGCGGGCCAGGAATCCCCGGGCAAACAATTCCACACGGCGGAAGAGTGCCAGCGTGTCAGGTCGCGGTAGATGGCCTGAAACAGTAGGGATAGAATGCATTCTGCAGAAGCGGCTGCGAGCCTCGGTTAGCGGCGCGCCAAGGAGCGGCAGGCCGCCAAACCTCAGCCGGGGCCACAGTCACAGTGGCGGCCGTGCGGGAGGTGTCGTATCTGTGTCGAGTATTCTATTATGCCCCAGATGCGCATTTTACAGTAGGCCAGCAGATGGAGCTCGATAGGGTGGTGGTGCGCGCAACAAGTTGGCAGGAGAGAGTCGTAAGGGAGGCAGAATGGGCACCAAACCCGCAAGACACAGACGCGGGCTTCAGCGCGGTCACGTGCATCCAGCGACCGCCTCCAAGCAGCCCGTCCGGGGCCAAACCCAAGGTCAACGCAACACTGGAACAACTACGAGAGACGGCCAGCAAAATACTTGGAACGGAGCGGGCCCATTGATCGCAGAAAGCGGTGTTTCCAAGGGTGGCGGCCGCGTGCTTTCAGGCGCTGACTGGCGAGTCCAGCATACCCGCTCAAAACAGGCCAAGAGAAGGCACGTTCAGCAGGCCAGGCATTTGAACACCGAAGGCCAAACGAACCCTCCAGAAGGCAAAGATGGAGACCGCCAATGGCGCAGCGTAAGCCGCCTGAGCACCCGAAGGGGATAAGTCCTTGTTGGGCCGCAACAGGCGGCGGGTTTGGCACAGAGAGGGGACAACCTGCGGCGCCAGAAGGGGACGCAGCAAAGCCAAGCGAGGGCCAAACATTGAGCCAACCAGATAGGTGACCCAAGAGAGCCACGGGGCGGGCGTGGCTAGAGAGCAGTGTTGCCGGGCAGAGCCGTGGGCGGATTCGCGCATATGCTACGTGCGCTGTGGCGCAGCGTCGGACCATTCGGGGGGTGGTGCGGTGCCAAGACCGCAGCGGTGGAACCGCCGCCCGCTCGCCAACCGGTCCACTGCGCTGGCCGCCGCCTGTACAAAAGCCATGATGCCGTCACGCTCCGTGGCAGCAGCGGCGGTTCACGCGCCAAGGCGGCGTCGGATGAGTGGCTGTGGCGCGCAGCAGCGGCGGGCGCAACCAGTGTGGGACGTAAAAAAGGCGACCGGCGGATGTTGCACACCCGCATTAACATAGAGGCTATTACAAGCAGAGGCAGGCAACATCAAGATGGGTCATGCCAGCAGTGCCGAGGGTGCTGGAGAAACGCCCCGGATGCAACCTCAGCTGTCGGCAGGAAAAGGCCTGCCAACTGGTTGGATGCGCAGACGATAAAAGCCGCGGCAAAACTCGCAGTGAGGCAGTCGGCGGGGGCCAAATCGCCGCCCATGCCTCTGGGAAGCCGCATTCTGCGCGGAAGGCAATCGTGAACGGTAGGTCGCGGGGAGGGGGTGCGAATGGAGGTCCAACAAAGCCGGAAAAACTCTCGCCAAACAGTAAAGCTGCCACAATCGGGCCCGCACCCGCCACGGAGCAGCAGCGGCGCACGAAGCGGGGCAGCGCACGCGCCAAACGGGTTCCGACACGGGTCAAGATGTGGTAACACAAGACCCGGGCACCGGGAGCCGTCCCCCGAGCGTCAACACCCCGCAACACCAGGCTCAATCGGAGGGAAATCAAACCCGCCGGCGCAGTCGGGGGTAAGCGAATAGCGCACCCGAATGATTAGACCCGGTGGGGAGCTCGAGCTGACCGCGGTATCAATCAGACAGTGCAATAAAAATGCCACCACCCACAAACACACGTTGAACGCGGACTAGTCCGTTCACCTTGCTACGGCCGTGAGTTACCGGAAGGCACCACCGGGGCGCAATCCCCACACTTGAGGAAAAGCCAACCTGGCCGGTCCGCAAGAGGTTAGAGGGGCAGTCCGGCCGAACACGCAGCAGCAGGCAAACAGCATACCACCCAGCAATCGGAGTTTCGAACGGCGGGACGAGGTGCAGGCGCGCCCGTTGTGACAGTCGCAGGCCCCGACGTCCCCAGTTGGTCACGACGGCCGACGCGAGAAAGCCGCGCGCGGCAGGAGCAATGGGCCGGATGCCAAAAAAGCAGGCAGGAAAAGCCGCCCAGCTGACGCACGCATGGGCGAGCGGCGCAAAGGCGCGGGAGCAAACAGCCAATCAGGACCCGACGGAGACCCCGCACCAAGCCCATAGGGATGGGGCAGGCAGGAGCAAGCAATAAGCGCTACAGCGGACAAAGCGTCATGGACAGCGCAGAGTCTGGCAACACGACGCTGAAGGTGGGAATAAACATCTAGACAGCGCCGCTGGCGGGGCGCGGATGGCATCAGACGCGCGTCATCGCCAACGTCAGTCCGACACGGTAGATGGACTCGCGCAAACACGTAGGACATGCGCAGCAGGGGCCAGGACATCCGCGCGACGGGCAACCGGCGGGCGAATGGAAACGGACAAACACGCCGGCTGGGCCGCTTGCCGCAACGCGCACGGACCCAATGGTCAGCGAGAAGAGAGCGGGCCCCAAATGACCAGATCGAAAGACTTTTAACAGGCAGGCGCACTGGAACAACGCGACGAAGCACGAGGCGTGGGAAGCGGGAATCAAAGGCCCGGGCAGCCGGGCGGGCGGGGCAGCAAACCTAGCCAGAAATGGAGCAACGGCGCCTCACGCCAGTAGGAGGGAAGTCAGTTGTAGAGCAGCACCCAACCCGAAACCGTGCTGAGCCCCGGAGCAACCGCGATGGCGAAACCAGCAAGACTCGGAAAAACACAGGCCAAGCTGGTCACGCAAATGGCACGGCAGCAAAGCGGGTCAATCACTGGATGCGGCGGGAGCGCCAGCAACCAGCGATGGCTGACCCTCCACGGAAGCAGCCGACCACAACAACCAGTCACGGGCAATCAAACGGGAGGGCCCGCGAGGTCCTAGCTTTTTCCAGGAGGGTGGCTCGGATGCTGAGCGCTGAAAGCTCATGAGGCGCCGTGCAAGCCGCGGGGGGGTGCCACAGAGAGCGCTGGGCCGGACGCCAGCGGGCCGGTCGTGAGGTACATGCAGGGGCGGGAGGGCGCCGCATCAACAGCGCAGGCCGACAACAAGGGCTGACTAGCGGGCATTGATACAGGAGGCCGGCATCCAGAGGTGTAAACCGAAAGCGGGGAGGCCTAAGTGATGCCGTGGTCTGGGAGGACAGAGAAAAGTGGAAGGCGGGGCATGCAGGGTGCCAGGGAAAACGACCCCGACCGAGCGAAAAGATGGTGAAACGAAGATCGAACAGAAAAGAGAATGAAGGAGCCTAACATTAAAGAGCCCGGAGCGACTGGGGACTTGCCGCTGCAGGTCCGGACCGGAAGCGGACACGAACCGGCAGCGCGAACGCCGTGGGGGAGCTGGATAGGCAAATTGGGATGGGCACGTTTTACCGAGGGCCCGCCGAGTCGCCGGTGCAAAACAAGCCCCGCAGCGGGTCCTAGCCTGGCAAGCTAACGCAAAAGGGCGGAAGACGTCGAGGTTGGCTCCCTTTGGATGCGTTGACGGGGCGCGAAACCAGAAACCAACGCACAGGTGCGAGCGGGTGACATCAGCATGGGGCAACGGGCGGGCCCCGTACACCAGAGAACAGATCGAGACAAAACGCGCGGAGAACCCAAGTTAAAGAGTTCACGAGCGCAGCTAGGCCAGCGCGCCGCGCCAAGCACCAAACGGTGTGGACCCAACCCCAAACCGAGCCGACCGGGCAGCCTATGGCATAACAATTATAAAAGTCCGGCCCCGAGACAATACCGCCACTAGTTGCACCCTCCCGGACGTTGGGGCCAAGTCCGCAGTCGCGCGCCTTGCCTAGGCGGCCGGCAAACCCCAAAAGGACGGGCGGCGGTGCCGCTTGTACCACAGACCGGCCAGCCCGGGTAGCGGAAGCAGAATGGACGGGGGATATGTGGAGGGGGATGGCCCACATGTGACCCAGAAACGGACGTGAAACACGTCTCATTATTTTTTCTAGTTCTTTTCCCAAGCCCCAAAAACAATAACATCGAAATCGTACCACGCCTCAAAATATATCATACAGAGCCACAGAAAAAACCCCTCTGAGCCTGCAATAGCGCAAAAACAGCGCCGTAAACGTATCACTTTCACCGAATTTGTATTGACGCTATCACACTCTCTTCTCAAGCATCTGCATCGCCGCTGTCTCATGTCATAGATTTACTGACGCCTGCCCCAGAGCCACCATCCCAATCTTGGATTGTAGGTCTGTCGCATCCTTCTGGCGCTATTCTCTTTATAGCGCAGAATGTTTCTTATCTTCCATTCAGTTCGGAACATAGCCAAAGAACGGTCCTGGTTCACAAACCGAGGTACGCACACGTGCGATGATCTTCGTGAATCGCAACCATGTGCCGACTGAATTGAGTTGAACGCTGTAGCATACCTGAGGGGGGCGAACCGACCATGTCACCTGAGGAGACCACTGCTTATTAATGGTCCAGTCGTAGCCTCTATATCTTGAAACGGCGCCCATAATCGTTTAGATATGACCGCCCTCATATACCATCAACCATTCAGACATGTGCATCTCGCTAAAATCAGCGCATTTTCGTCGTTTACCAGAACGATCACCTGCGTTTCACGCGCAATTGCTGTTACCGTCAGACTTCGCCACGAACCGCAGGTCGGGCCAGTTGAAACCCTGGTGCTGTCTGTGACTTAAATGCACTCTCGATCGTCTACACCCCTTGGTTTCCCACTAATCTCAGTTCGCTGTTCCATGGGGCTCCAATGGCCATTCGGCCTCATCCAGCGGCCTCTTTCATATTGACATCCATTGCCATATCCATGACCGTCACCATTGCTTGCAGTGGGGTTACCGGTGTCTAAACTTTACACCTTCTTATGCTCAAGCATTTTCATGAATCATATTCGCTAAAGTTCATCCGATTGGCGGCATGATCATATACGAACCTCTGTTGTTTCCCCGCAGCAGTAACTATGTCGCTGGGATTTGGCCAAACCCAGGCCATCTTCTGATCGGCCAGGCCTGCACCGCTTGGTAGCAACAACTTCGGAGAGATACATCATGTTTAATCTACTCCCCCGCTTACTTCGCTTGTGCTCGCAAGAAGGTCTAAATGAAATCCCACCTATGGATGTATCTACCATATGATCGTTCATATGTACCTTTCCCAGTTTTTCGATTAAAAAAAATGTAAGTTTTCTTTTAAAACGTTGAATAAATACTGTCTTTCAGTTTTAAAGACCCACAAGAGACACTGAGGATCGGTCAAATTTTTTGCGCAGTCAATACTGAGGATTCACGGTCTAATAAATGTGCAATCTTTGGAAGATTATCAAAAGAATATCTTTTCGACCATGATCGTCCATTCTTCAAAAAAATCATTTACGCCATATCGGTGATCCAATGCTAGGATTATCCACAGGCCACACTTTGTCGGCAGCACCTCACTACCCTCATAAGAATAAACCTCGATAAAATCCAGTATTTGCTGGTGCACCTGCTCCCCACTTACTATAGACAATCCATATCAGCTCAAATTAATGGGGTAGGTGAAATTAGGAAAATGGCCAGAGCTTTCAAAAAAACAGTTCAAAAAAAAAAACGCCGCACCGCGAGCCGACCGCCCCAACGCGCTTTCCGGGCACAGACGAAACGCCGGCCTATCTGAGTGCTGCTACGGCACTGACTGAAAAAAGGTTTGTCATGCGGAACCCGCGCACCAAGATCGCGCCAAAGCGTTCACCAAAGGCTCTTTCTATCATTACTTTCACTAAAGCCAAACGAACCTCGCGAGTGTCGAGCTGATGCAGGCTCTAGCATTAAACTTTCTGTCAAAAGCGATCGAATATCTCTGAATTGAAAGCCGCGGACCACCATGCAGCGACTGCATCATTTCATCGAAGATGCGTTCATCGCATGCAAAACGCTTTAATTTCCACCGGTTGTCTTTCAGTTGGCAATTTAGGTCAGGAAAATGGGTGGCATGCCCAATCCTGCCTATCGAAGCCTTTTTTGATGGAGGTTTTCGGATGGCACTGGCCCGTGAAACAGCTGGCTTGTTTTAACGGGGCAGCTCTGTTGAAAAAGCCCGAGAGGGGAATCTCTCAAACATGCACTGCCATGCAAAAAAAACCCTGACGTTTTTTCTTTGGATTCGGTTGAAGTGGAAACGCCATTCCTTGCCCCCCAAAAACTCCGGCGAAACAAATCTCTTCACCTTTCTTTTATTTCCATGCAAAACCGA
>Ga0163217_1042905_pt1 | contig 16819 bp, 17 predicted proteins | sample SynspAceP_FD_185933 | JGI IMG/M metagenome (GOLD analysis project Ga0163217, IMG submission 185933) | Saline lake microbial communities from Ace Lake in Antarctica - Synechococcus sp. Ace-P (PacBio error correction) | ecosystem: Environmental > Aquatic > Non-marine Saline and Alkaline > Saline ... | reverse complement strand
TCGCCGAAACGTCCCATTTCCACGTAAAAAACCTTTGTTTTCGTCCTTTCGCGATTTCATGCGAATTTTCGCGAGATTTCGGACGAGTGATCCCCGTTGCGAGCGTTTTTCACCTTCGGATCGCTCCGAACGGCGCACTCCCGCGACCCTCTCGCCACGCTGAAACGATGTCCGACTCGACGTCTTCCCGATCCGAATCGCCTGAAACCAGCAACCACCCGGTGCCCCGCGTCCCGTCCAACCGGCCAACGCACGACGCCGGGGCGCCGCCTATCCTCGAGGGCCAGCGAAACCGCGAAAATACCCGGCCTCGCCCGAAGTCGATCTCGAAACACCGACCCCACCGCAACCCGACCCCACCGCACCCGACCCCACCGCACCCCGACGTCGCCAACGTTCGGACGTGCAGGCGAACCCCGAGTGCGCGGCGACGGTCCTAACTTCTCGGCGCGGCAATCTTTCCGCCGCGGATGATCCCGTGGCGGGACGGCAAACGTGCGTCCGCGTCAACGAGTTCGAAGCCGATTCTGACCCCAAGAAATCTGATATTAGACATTCGCAAACGCAAGGGCCTCGCGTGGCGGTACCCGGCGCCATGGCCGGGCGAAAAAACTCAGCACGCTGTTGCCCGAGGCTACGCCCTCTTGCTGCGAAGCCGGACGGCGGTCACTGTCCAGCGCACTACGGACGTCCAATCTCGGGCGGCATCTCGTTTTCGGAAGGACACATCGCCGCAATGCAAACCGGCGAAGGCAAAACCCTTACCGCCACGTTGCCCCTGTACCTGCACTCACTGCTCGGCAAAAGGAGCCCAACCTTGGCGACCGGTCAAAGACTATCTCGCCAAACGCGACGCGATGTGATTGATGCCACCTTTCGAGATGCTCGGTGTGACCGTCGGGGATCATCCAAACCCAAGGACGACCAAGGCGCCTCGGCGGAAGAGTTATTCCGCCGCGATCACCTACGGCACGGGCAAGGAGTTTCGGTCGATTTCCTTCGCGACCGGTTGCTGTTGCGTGCTCAGAACCGAACGATGCAAACCGAGATGGCTGGGGGTGGCGACGGCGGGTTTTTTCAAATTCGCGACCAGATCGTGATGCGAGCATGCACTTTCTGCCTCGTCGACGAGGCCGACAGTATCCTGATCGACGAGGCACGCACGCCGCTGATCATCGCAGCACTCGAAGAAACCGACACCAAACCAGTTGCGATCAATCATCGAGTCCTATGCATGGGCATCGGAACACTTCGCCGAGCTTCGAACTCGACGAACATTTTGAAAATCGATAAACGAAACTAAAAAATTGAACTCACCGCACGCGGAACGCAGCAAAGTCGCGGCGTTGCCCCAAGAACGATCTTCGTCCGCACCGATGGGCCTCGTCGATCTATACGAGTTACATGCGAACGGGGAGTCAAAGTCCACCGCGAGTTTTACTGAACCGCCCAATACGTGATCCGCCCCAGCCGGAAAAGGATCCCAAGATTGACGAGATTCGTGATCGTCGACGAGTTCACCGGAGTCTCGCCGAAGGACGAAAATGGCGCGACGGGATTCATCAAGCGATCGAGCAAAGAGGGAAATTGAAATCAGCGTCCCGACGGCCAAAAGGCGCACGGATCACGGTCCAAGATTTTGTTCTACGTTATCCCCACTCGCCGGCATGACGGGACGGCCGCGACGAGTTGCGGCGAACTGCGTCGGATCTACCGCCACGCCTGTCGTCCGCGTCCCCACCAACCGACCCTCAAACGGCAAACGGACTACACCGCGCGTATTCGGAACGCTCGAATCCAAAATTCGAAGCGATCGCCAACGAGGTCGCCGAAATCACGACCATCGCCGGCCCGTTCTGATAGGAACGCGGTCGATCGACCAAAGTGGTTTGTCGCTTATACTCAGATGTACGCGGTTCGCTCCCTGCTGAGTGTGTGGATGGGCCTCCGAAACCTACACACTGATGGGGCTCCAGAATCTAGCCACGGCGGGGAAAATAACGTCGAGCCGCGGAGCCGAATGATGTCGGCGCCGCGCGGCCGGCATCGGACCGCGTCACCGTTGGCCACGAACGATGGCCGGTACGAGGGACCGACATTAAAACTCGCCGACGAGGTTCGAAGTGTCGGCGGCGGTATGCACGTTAATCTGCACCGAACTTGCACGACCGACGCCCGGATCGACCGCCAATTGATCGACGCTGCGGGACGCAAGGCGACCGGAGGCTCCTACCGACAATACCTCTCAACTCGACGACGGACCATCCTGAAAGGCGGACTCGGGCGTCCCGAAATCGAAAAACTCAAAGCCCGCGGAGCAGGCCAACACCGGCAGCGCGCCGAACCGTCTCGCCACCGTTATTTAATCGCGCCCCAACGCAAAAGTCTGAACGGAAAAACACTTTCGCGACCGCATTGGTCCTTCATGCACCACGAAAAAGAACGGCAAGAAAATGCACGAGAAAATCGGTCAAGACCCACCTCACCCACACCGGATTGATCTGTCCACCTCGCGAGCGAGGGCAGCGAAAGCAGCGAAGCAGCTTCGAATTGTTTGGCGGTCTACGCGAATTTTAGGCGGACATTTCCTGAAAGTAGGACGGGGGCTCGCGACGGGCTCGTCGGGCGTGGACACTTGGGCGGCGGAGACATCCGTGAGACCGAACCCACTGGGGCGGTTGGCCGGGGGTTTCGACGCAGATCGAGACCGGACGCCGAAGGCATTCCGCCGTGGGACGACTCGCTCCCGTTTGCCGCCGATCGTTGGAACCGTTCACGCTCTCGAAAACAGATCGCCCCCGTAGATCTGACCGACCCGGGACGCCGAAGGATTACGAACGCAAAACCCGTTGAGTTTGCTGGTATGGAGCTGTTTGCTGTTTCGGTAATACGTGATGAAATGTTTTGGTCATGGAAAACCCCCCGTGATTGGAATGACGCGGTCAGTGGGACTGGACATTCCTAAGGTACGGCGAGGGGTGGACACGTTTGGTCAAAAAGGCTGATTTCCGCCATTTCCAACAGGGTTCGGTTGGCCTTGCCAATAGGCCGCCCGCAGTCGTCCTTCGATCTCATCGGCGTCACAGGAGACAGAAAGAGGACACCCTAAACAGGGAGGGGCCGTGCGTTGCGTCGCCGCGACGGTCAGGGATTGTGTCGTGACAATCCGTTCCGAATTGGGGAGGCAATCGCTTCCATTGGAATCCACCGGTCGTTGGCCTCGTCCGGGAATCCGCCACCAAGACGGTGGCGGTGCAGGGCGACGACATTCCACGCCACCCTCGACGGCACCGCATCGATCAGACGCAGGTTAGTTGCGACAAAGGGCGGCGTCGCTCGGGGACCCGATTTCGTCGGGGGAAGCGGCCAAAAAGAAGCATCGAATTCGTTTCGAAAAAAAAACTCACCGCAGACTCGTTGAAGGACACGCTGCATCGAACTCGTTACCAGGAGAGTATCAGAAAATGTCGCGAACTTTACGGCAGGTTTTAAATTCTTGCCGTGTGACTTTTTGTTTTGCCCGTCATTTGAGTGAAAACAAGGATCAACGTCAGCAACGACAGCGGGATCGGTCCACCCGATTGCCCGGGTTGGCTGAACGGAATCGGGCTCATCGCCGGATCGATCCCGATAGACTTTGTCGAAACGTGTCGGAAAGCTGACAACAGGATCCACCCCAGCGAGCTGAACATGCCGATGACGACGCTTAGCGATGATCCCGGCTCGGTTCGTGCGTTTCCAAAACAGCCAGCAATCACCAGGGCGGAGGTTCGCGGCTTGGCGGCGTACTGAACGCCCATCGACGAGGTAACTGACGTTGAGGTTTTGGAACCGGATCCGAGCACGATGGCAATTCGCTCCGGACGACGGACGGGCGGCAATTTTCGCCACTGGACCTGGTTGAGCCTCGGTTGAACTCTATTTGCCGAGCACGCCGCCGAGAGGTCGTGGGCGAACGGACGCCGCTGCTGGCGAGAATCAAACCGCTGACCCGTTGCCAGAGGGAACGGTCGTGGAACGCGATCGCGGAAATTGATCGCGAACAAACCAATCGGCTCATTCCACGGGGCGAGCAGCGGCGCGGCCCATGTTACTTGTCGTTCACATCGAGCATTGCCGCTGGTCATCGCGCCGAGTCCGAGGTAGAGCGTCAGGAACGTAGAAGAACCCGATGCTGGCGATACCGACGATCGTGCTCTTTCTTGCCGCGGCGGCGTCTTTGACGGTGTTTCAATATCGAAATCAAAATATGAGGCAACGACGCGAGCGTTGCCGCAGAAACACGCCAACATCACGAGAGAAATTCCACACCGGTCGGTCAACTGACCGCTTGCGGATACCGGCGAACGTTCGGATGGCTCACCGCGGGCGAAAGGATTTGAGTACCTCGCGTCGGTTTGGAAATAAACGGTGGTGGACGTCCGCCGCTGTGTGTGGTGATTTTTTCCGCTTTGCCCCACAAACGTCCACTTCGCTTTGCGGCGAAGAACATGAAAAACTCGGATTCGGGCCGGCGGGCGTGTGGTTCCCTTTTCGTTGGGTGTACTCGGCTGGCAAAACGCGTGACCTGGTCCGACCGGGCGGAGCATTTAGTGTTCGTGTGGCCGGGTTCGCGGCCATCGGCCAGTCCACCGATTCGCGTCTGATCGTATCGGTGAGCGTGACGCGCTGAGCCTCGCGGAATAACGGCCGTCATCACGCGCTCGTACGATAGATGTCAAAACCCGTTGCGGTTTCGTTCGGATTCGTGTTGCCTCGTCATCCGGATTTTTCAGCCTAAACCTCAACCGATTCACCACGGATTTCGAATTCGAACGTAACCGGTCGCCGTTTGCCAACCGTCGCTCGACGCCTCGTCATCGCCGTACAACGTTCGCCCGGCGGCGGTTCGCGATTTTGATAGGGATTCGATTTTTCTCGGGGTCATTCGTCTCCGAATGGCGATCGCGAGGGGCCGATCGTTCAAACGCCTCGCGGTCGGTTTGAAAACCCTTTTGCAGCACCATCACCCGCAAGCATCGGCGCTTGAACACGACCAACAGAAGAGCCCTTTGAGAACTGCACCCATGTCGTCGAAAATACATTCCGGCCGTCACCAACAATCGTGATCACCACACAACAGAAACCAAGGACCACTTTCCGACCCAGTGCGGGAAACCGAGCAAGGGTTGGACAGAACACCGGCGCCGGACCAATTTGCGGGAATCAGGTAAAAACACCGCTCACGATCAACGATGCTGATCCCAGCGCGGCTTTTGATTTCCCGCGCGAATCAACATTCGCATCGAGGGGCGTCGCGAAGGTAATTACCCAGGCCTTTTCAATCGTATCGGCCGATCAACGAACAACGCCACGATCCAACCGGCGAGAATAACCGATCCGAGTACCAGAAACCCGTCGATAACGTAGCCGCGATCATCCCGCATATGCCGAGAGGAACGGACGCCGACCGAAAGCTAATCACCGGCGAACGCGACGCCAGTTGGATGGAACCCATTGGATTTGACGTTGGGGCAGCGAAGTAGCGGCCGACGCATTTCGCTTTGCCGCCAAATAAAAACTCAAACCCGACGGTGAAACCGAACGACAGGAAAAAAAACCACCACCCGCGATCATCGAGGGATCGATAAAATCATTTCGGATTCTCCCGTTCACCGCGGACGTTCGAGGGGGGGGGGGGGGGGGGGGGGGGAAAGGGGGGAAAAAATTTTTTTCCCAAAAACCTTATTGAGAGTCGCGTCCTGGGATCAACTGCCCGAAGTCACTTGCCCGAATTATTCACGTTAGGCGAACCGTAGACGAACGCCATCAAATATCGCGACGGAGAATCAAACCGAACCCCGTTAAACGATCGCGAGGTTCAAACCGGCGAAGACGACCGTTTTCCATCGAGGTCGGCGCGAATGCGTTCAGAAAAACGAACCCGAGATAGAACGACGTGTAAAGGGCAATAACGTCAGACCAACAATCGGCGACGCGGCGGGTTTTCTTCCAGCGACGGATTCGGGTTTTGGTGGGGGAGGTGGCACCAGACCCAAAGAGGACGGCTTTCCGATCGGAAGACGCAACGGAACGCGTTGGGTTGCGGGGGTTGGGGACGAGGTTCCGGACGCGTCAGAGAATACCGATCGATCAAGCGGTGTTGTGTTTTTCGACGCGCGCTGTTTGCCGAGTTCGCGTCTGGTTGTTCCGATTACCCGTTTTGTACAACCGAAGCTGGAAAATCCGACCATCCCGAAAATTTCGGCTGTCCGTGGCCATGGCCCGCTTCTCATCCCTTCCTCAATTTCGCTCACTCGGTCATTGACGCCGGAGGTCTCCGATTTCACTGGGAAACCGGACGCCACTGGAAGCTCCGGCGAGTGCGAAACAAACTCGCCAGCATCATTTTTGCCGGTGTCGATGACGCTGCGAGGTTTCGTGGCGATCCGGCGTTGGTTCTGTTGCACGCGATGCGTGCCCTTAACGCTCGACCTTCGATGCGGGGGTTTGAGCTGGAGCGTCACGAGACGGAGGCGACGAGCGGTCCGGTGGACGGCGCTGTTCTGGGGCGATCGAAAATTGTTGATCATGCCAGATTTTCTTGGTCATCGCCGCGTTTCTTTGCGGCCCGGAAGTTTCGCGACCTCGCCGGCGGCGTGGTCGACGACACGGTCTCGGTTGCACCGTCTCGGAAAACGGTTTTGTGGGCGGTGGTTTTTCTGCTGCCGATGGAATTTTACATTTGGATTGCTGCGGTGGCTCGCCGAGGGGCAAGTCACGGTTCGCGAGGTCCGCCGAATGAAATTCGAAGGCGGTGTCGATTCAAATCTATGGGGTTTTGTGCCATCTTCTGGTTCTGCCGTACTTTATGTCTTACGCTGGCGTTGGTCGCCTCGCGTGGAATCGAATTTCGGAATTTTGTCCGCCGGAGCGTGTTGGCCGTTTGTGCTGTTTGAACAGGTTGTTTCCTTGTCGCAGTTTGCTGTCGCTGGCCTTGACGTCCCCGACGGTCGTCTGGGGATTTCAACCACGCGTTTTTACCGGTGGCTTCGAAATGGATTTACAGCGGGGCGTTCTTTGCCGCAGGCGTGTTTTTGGTTTCGATATGGATCGGATTTAAGGCGTTTGGCGGAACAGGGGAACCACGGATTCTTGCGCCAGCTCGTTATTGATGATTCGCTTCGTGCGACAGGATTTGGTGCTCGACGCGATGGGCGACCCCACGCAATGGATGGCCGGTGGATGGCAAACACGCGTCATCGAAAACACGGGCGTTCATTGAACGCCGACAAACCGCGGACGGAGTTCGACGGTCGGTGGTTGGGATCGTTCGTTTGGAGTTTGGCGCATATTGACGGTGGCAGTCGCAAGCGGCGTTCACGTTCGGGTTTGATCGGCGTTTTTTCTATCACGGAATCCGCCGATCGTCCGTTCGTTCGGTCCACTCTCCGCGCGTCGTTTCTTGATCACCTTTTTTTTTTTCCCCTTTTTCCCCCCCCAAAACCCAAATTTTTTTTTTTTTTTTTTTCCGGTTGTCTCGGGGCTGGCTCACATCCGGCTCGCGTTCGCATTACCGAACGTTGCACCGAGGGATCAAAGTGGTCTTGGTCACGGCGCTCGGCGTCTCTGGTGGATGTCGGTCAGTTGTTGGCCGCCTGTCACCGGGAACCGCGTTGCCGGTCGCCGAATGACTCCGGCGAGGTCCACAACATTTGGGAATTCCCCCACGATCGCAAACACGAGCGCCGCGTCGCTCGCGGGGCCGCGTGAGGTTTCCTCACTTGGGATGTCTTGGCGTGCGCTTGGTCAATCGATCGTTGAAGGCCGATTTTGAGGTGACCTGCCAAGTGCGTGACGTGGCCCTCGCCGAGCGTTCCGCGGGTCTCGGGACGACTTCGAAACCAGCTCAGCCCGCGGGGACGTCCCGGCGGCGTTGGCCGATCGCGTTGTTGATGGGCGTTCTTTCGACGACAGGCGTCGACGTTTCCAAATAATTTTCAATTTTTCTGTAGGTGTTGGTGGGACATCGTTTTTTTTCGATTCATCCGGGGACGCGGTGCGCCGGAGGTTTTCAAGGCATGATCCCGTGTCCAACGAGATTGGTGCATCGAGTTATGGATGCTTTGGTCGACTTACGTAAGCCAGGACGGGAAACGCTAAGTACGAACTCATGCACAGGTGCACTCGACAAGGGGATATCTCGGTCGCCAGCGTCCTCCTGCAAAATCGGTTACGCAATGGTGCCGACGGTCCTCGGCGGATTTCGGTTCGCCGACGGACGATTTTTTTCATTCAAATCATGGGACACGCGAGCCATGCCTTGAAAAAAAACCTCGATTCCTGGGGTCGGCGCACGCTTCGGCGGATAAACCGTTTTTTTCGAGCGTGCTTCGGTGGATGACCAATCTGGTTTCAGAGAACACCCCCATCGATACCACGCCAACAACTGCCGATATCGCTTCGCAGCGATCATCTTGGTCGCAGTCGGCGGAAGCTTGCCCGGTCGCGATTACGTTTGGGATTTCGCGGTGGTGCAACGTGAGCGTCGAGGCGGTTTGAATCGCTTCGATTCCACCCGGCCAATGCCTAATTGAAACCCTCCGACGCCCCGTCAGTCTGGGTTTTCTATTTTTGACCACATTTCTCTCTCATCACGCGGTCCGCTTCTTGATCGATCGGCGCACCCGTCGCGATTCGCCCGAGCAAGCGTCTCCAATGACCATGAGTTCCATCACCCGCGACCACCCCAGCAAACGCAAACACCACGCTGGCAAGCGCAGTGATGATCGGGAGGGCTCCATTCGCGAGGTCATTGTGGTGAGACCAGGCGGGGAGTCGCCCGCGGTACACATCTCGCGTTGGGCGATCGCGAGGGGACGGGAGGTCGAGGCCGGCGATGGGGCGGGGCGAATGAATTCGATCATTGAGCGACATTGAGTTGCTCGCTCCGCTCGGTCGGTTTCGCGGGCGGGTCGACGACGAAGGCGTCAATCCATTGCTCGGCGAGCCGTTAAGAAAATTCGCGTGTTGCGATTGCACCTCGGGCGGCCCGGCGGATTCGCCTCACGGATTCGGGAATCGCTCGGCCAATCAACGGCAGGATACGTTGTGGCCGGAGCCAATTCCGAGTGTAACCCGTGTGTCGTCGTTGCTGGGCGTCCTTTCTCGCCACGGTTGCCGATTTCAGTCAACGGCGCTGCCGGATGGTTGGCTCGTGCGCTTAGCAACAAGGGACGCGAGATTACGAAATCGCTTGCCCCAAGAGGTGAGGCGGTCGGACATTCCGGTCAACCCGCGGGCCCGCTGCCGCGACGAGATGATGCAGCGATCGTTTCACCTGATCGTCGGCGGTGTTGCGCTAACGCGACTGTACCGACACCCGGTCGGAAGCCAAGTCGCCAAAGAAATCTCGACGCATTTGTCGGCAAAGTCGGGGCCTCGGCATTACGCTCGTCGGGACTCTTTGCGGGCGACCGACATGAACTCGCGACATCCAACGGTGCCCCAGTCGCGCGACGGAAACTTTCGTCTCCGGTCGATTGCTCGGCTTCGCAATATTGATGGTTGAAGTTGGGGCGATCAGGGCAACGTCGCATTGGGCGCGCAGGGGACGAGTGACGTTGCTGGTAACGTTTCCATCATCACCGAAACAGGCGACCACTGTCGGCCCCACCACTTGCATCACGATCACCCCCACTCTGGTGGGGAAATCGTCGGGACACGCATCACGGAAGGTTTGAGAGAGCGGTTTCCCAGACCCGCGTCATTGCCCGGCTGGCAGGTTCCGGAGCCCATCGGAATTCCCACCGCCCGGTCCAGCGGGAGTTCACCAGCGGGGAGTCCCACCAGCGGGAAGTCCACCAGCGGGAAAGTCGCCTGGGGGGAAGTCCACCTGGGGAAGTCCACCCGGGGGAAGTCCACCTGGGGAAGTCCACCCGGGGCGGCGGGACTACAGCTGGATTCGCAGGCTGGATTCTCAGCGCCCGCACCGCGGCAGGCGGGGCCAAGGAGGGCTGGCATTCCAGCATTTCCCATCCCTATTTCCCGGCATACCACGCTAACGTGGGGCGATGTCGATTTCCGTCGAGATTCTTGTTCTGCTGGACTCAATACCCGCGAGTGCCCGAGTTGCCGGCCGTTGCGGGAGTTTTCAAACGGTCGGTCCACTTTCGAACGAACTGAGGTACTTCTGTCGCTGATGACCTCGTTGATTTTCCAGAGCTCCGGCACCCATTTTTTGATCCCATTCCTGTTTCGGCGGCGGGTTTACCGCCAGCCATTCAAAACCGGCAGGGCTCGAGCATCTCGCCTCTCGGCGACCGGTAAGCTCCTCGTAAGGAGTTGTTGGAGCATTGAAACTAAGCTTCCGCGAGACAGGTCGACTTTCGGGCGGCTGGGGGCGGAGCTCTTTGCTTGCAACGGCAGTTCATTTCCCATGCCACCCATTGCCCATGCCACCCATCCCATTTCCCATTTCCCATCCCCAGCCATCATCCCCATACCGTTCCATATCCATGCCCGTTGCCACGTCACCTCTCTCCATTTCCATATCCATGCCCATGCCATTTCCCATGCCACCACGCATGGAACCGCTGATTGGCAGCGTATTTTTCTTCTTCGCGTTGGCCACTCTTTTCGAGAAACTCGATCGGTTGGCGGCGGTTGCTGTAACGCGGGGGGTGGGGCGTTGACGGGAATCGAAACGTCGATCTCGGTAATCAAACGCTGTTGAACGCACGGACGGGCCCATTGTTTGGTTGACTCGTCGGGCTTCTCCACCTGCCTTGCAGTTCTGGTGACGAATCCGCCTAGTTTTTGATGCGGAGTAAATCGCAAATTAGGTTCGGGCTGTGTTTCCGAGGTGCTGATGCTGATCAAATTTGAGCCCCGAGGTGCCCCGTCGTCGGGTGACCCGCAGTGTAGTTTCAAAATAATCGACCGCGAAACGCTGTCCAGATTTACGCGTGTGCCTGCGGGATCGCGATCGCTCGGCGCTTCGCCGGTGAGCAGTTTGTTCATTTCGTTATCAATGCTGTTCGATCTTCGCCCTTTGATGGCGGGAAAAAGCGAGTTGTACGTTCAGTGGATGAATGCCGTTGCAAGGCCCGCGCCCGAAAACTCCGCGTTCTCTTTTCTCGTTGCGTAGATTGAACATCACCGTGTAGGCTGAACTCAGCGGCAAGGGGCGGTCGTCCGCCGGAAGAAAGAAAATCTGCGGACGCAGTGAGCCGAGGAACAACGCATTGATGGATTGATCCGGGCAAGGCCGGGAGATTAGTTGCCCTCGGCCACCATTTTTCATGCCCGAATAGGTACCTTCTCCAATAATTCAATCGCGCCAGCACGGGAGGAGCGTTGGGCTCCATCCGAGATCCCCAATCACCGTCTCGATCGTTTCGCTTGATCTTTGGAAGATTCTCTTTTTGTCGTGATTTTCCACGGGATATAAAGCCGCAGGTAGAACTGCGCCTCCTCCACGACCGAGGGGTTCAGTTTTGGCAAGGTCTTTTTGGTGGTTCAAACTGCGAGACGGCTCGCTCAAGGTCCCTTGCGTTCTTCTCGTCCTTTTTGTACTTGGGCGAACTGCTCCGGCAGTTTCGACAGATTTCAAAACGTTGTGGCGAACCGCGATCCCTCCAAGCAGCCATCCGACGATCACACGTGGACGACCATCGACCACCACAGTCTCACCGCCCAAGATTCGTCTGCTGGACGCTGCAAAACCGAACGCATCTCGGCTTCTTCAAACGTGATCGCGCGGGCGTGTCAAACGGATCATTGTTGCCATTCGGATCGCGGCATCGCGGGGTGGGAAGGGGAAACTTGGGAGTTCGTTGTTGCAAACGCACGTTGGCCACCTGTTGAGCTTTGAGAAGAGGAGTCGGGCGGGTTCGCGTCAAACCGTTTGTAGGACCCATTATCTACCGAAACCAAGTCCCACGGGTCAACGAAAAAATCAGGAGCACTCGGCAAAATTTCATCACGTTCAAAGGCCGTCCGGTTTCCGACGACCGAGGGCGGGAATCCTTTGCTCATTCCTCGACGGATACTCCAGTTCTTCTTGTCCGCGTTAATCGCTCGGGGCGCGGGAGCGATTCGGCATTTCGGGTGATATCCGATTCCCACAACTGTTTCAAAAAACGGCGGCACCAACCGCAGCCGGTACCCGACCAAGCACTCGACAACTTCAATGGCCCCGCGACGCGGTCGTTGAACCCGAGATGTACTGAAATTTCACTTTCGCCGAGTGACGTGGAAGCACAGGCCACAATTCGTCAATCGTCGGTCATCGAATTCGTTTCGATGCGGAAAAGTTCCGCGAGCCGGGGCGATTCCCGTTCCCGGCGCTTCGTAGGACAACGGCAACTAGAGAATCGAGGGAGCAACGATCAAACTCGCGGTGGAAAATGGAATGAAGTCACGTGCCAATCCGCTTTTCCCAGTACTCTTCGTTGGGCGTTCCACTGCAATTCGACATGGACTTTTTCGCCAACCTTCCCCCGTTTCGGATCGACCAGAGGTGTCGACTTTTTGCCGTGTTGTACTTTACAAAAAAACCCGCGGTGGACTGGGGGCCAATTCCCAAGGGATGTTCAGGGACCGGGCTGCGGAAATTTGATGTCGTCGCCGCCCCCGTTGGACGGACCCTTCATTCACTTTTGCTCGCGAGCGATGAGTCCTCTTGATACTGCTTGATCAGGTTCATCTCTTTTGACCTGAACGGTTGCGGGGCTTCTTTTTGCAATTCGCTGGCCAACTCGATGTTCTCCGTTACCTTACCACTCCAAGAAACCGCAGGGCGAAATACTTGGCTTGGCGCCCATCGTGGATTTTTTTCGCAAACCGGAATGCGTGAAACCGGCCGGCGAGAAAAACCCGAGGCGAGCACGAGGTCCGATGACCGCAGCGGTGGTTCCCGGGGACCGTCCGTCCTTGCCAGGGACGCATCGCGATCACTCCGAACGACGGATCGCTGCGATCGCAGATATACACTTTGCCAGGGCCCACGAGGGCCTGAAAAACCCAACAAACCCAACACAAGCAAATTAAAACCACTGGCGCGAAACGGCGGCACCTCGTCCTCACTGGACCACTTGGTAGCCACCTCGGCCACCGCATTTGGAATCGAAAACCGTCGGTTTTGGAATCCCGTTTCCGGCTCGCGTCATTACCGCCGTACAAACGACGCGGTCGAGGCTGGACGCGGTATCACCACTCGCAGCGATTGCGGCATTCGCCGGCTCTGGAAAGAGCGTCCGTCGAGTTGGAATCGGTCATTTGGGCGGCGGCTTTAAAGGGGCGGCGGCAAAAAAGGGTTGCTTTCGAATTCGAACAGGAAACACCCCCAAGCACCTACGCAGCGTGACGACGAATGGGTTAGCTCGTCGCGGCTTCGTTTTGCAGAAAAAATCGGAATTCGCGCGAAGAGCTGCGATTCGGAAATCCAATCCCAATGCGTGCGTCAAAAACGCCGCCGAGCGACGCGACGCCCACCCGTTGTCCCGTACTTCTGCTCGCAGTTCGTTCAAATCCGCCCGGTCACCCGCCGATAATAAAATTGCGTCGCATCAGCATTTCGCTCGCGTCGGTCTCTTGAAGAAATCGATTTGCCGGTTCCGGATTCGCCCACCGAAACGAATTTCCGGACAGTTTCCGACCGGCATCAGGTGCGGCAGCGTTCAGGGCTGTCGACACGCAGGACTCGTTTTGCCGACGCGTTGCAGCAAACCGCCAAACCCGGTAAATCACGGCCGCCGGCCGTGCCGCGAGCCATCAACTTCCAAAACTGACCGATCCGCTAACCATCATCGCACAAGTGTGCAGGCTTCCCGATCACCTCGGATGGTCGGTCGACGAAAAAATCGATCGCAATTCGCGATCCCGCTTCGTTCAACTGTTGCGACACCATAAACAATGTCGGTTCCCGGTTAGGGCGGCGACGGCGTAACGCACCGTTTCGCCGTGTCTGTCTGATTTTCCCGGTTCAAATCCGCGTGCAAGCGCCGGATTCGTTCGAGCATAATCGGAAATTTGCGTTGCACCTCGTCGGTTCCCTTCGATCCGGGCAAAAACGGCCGACGGTACGTGGCGGCCGCCAGACGGGAGATGGCGTCGCTCGAGGCGAGGACACTGTCGGCGGGCCGTTGCAGTTGCCGCCATCGAGATCGGAGTCGAGCCGTTTCTCGGCCCGGCGTCGAAAACGGATGCCGCCGGACGAACGTCACCGGAATGCTCGATCGCCGAAAAACTGGGGTTTTCGATCGGCAGCAACGGTTATCACGGTGAATCGACGCTGCGACGCATTTTTTTGACCCGGCCAACGCGCCCCAAGCCCACAGTTGGGTGCGACAGTAGTAGTAGACTGGAATTCCAGTATTTCTTCGGCCCGGGAACGATGTGCCAATTGAATCCGGGGAAAATTTCGACCAACACGACGCCGTCGACGCCGCCCGGCCGCAAACGCTTCTTCGGCATTGGTCGGGCAAAAACGAAAAGAAATTCTCGCAGTTTCGGCCAGCACTTCGAGCAAACCGGACGACCGGCATGCCGTTTGTCAAATCGAGATCGATCGAGCACCCGCGGCACAGCCATTTCCGGGACCGCCGAACCCACGGCAGATCAACCGACCGCGATCCGGACGACGCTGCAATTCCGCGATCAGCCGGGGCCGCATGTTGATCGCCCACTGGGTTCGCCGACTGAGAAAAAAGAGAGTTTTTGGTTATCCACGTTTTGGCCTTCGCCAAAGCGAGTCGTTCCCAACGCTGGAGGAAGCGTTGCCTTTTGAAATACGACCCTTATCGAATCAATCCGCAGGCCGCGATGCAACGTGTCTTCTCAACCAGGGAAAAACTGGTACGTGCATGGAACAGGGCTTGCAGCTTGGATTGGGATCGGTGAATGGCTGATGGATTTACAAAGAGAGCGCACACAGCCCGGCAACTTGAGGATTACTCGTATTGAAGGATATTTGCCATGAAAGGACGGCACCGACCGAACCGACCGCCACCGAAGATATCGCGATCTCGTTGACAGCGACTCGTCCGAGGGTGGCGGGACCCGATCTCCCGCCATGTCCAACTTGATGGACGTATCGAGGGAACAGACCACAAAGGGGAAGTGGACGGTGTTACCCAAAATCGTCATAGGCCGAACTGATCAGTCAGCAGTCCCAAGAAGCCGTCCGGTGGAACGCTGCCCTCAAGTTTACAGCAAGCAACTGACGCGAATAAGGGCTCAGCATCGCTCCCTTTGCAAAGCAGGCGAGGCCAGTGAAATTCAAAACCGACGTATTCTCATTACAAGCTTGCCGCCTCGATTTTTTTCCCTCAGATGAGAAACACTGAAGTGTGACGTACCATCGAGCAAACGCCCGCGGTGCTCCAAAAGGCGCCATCGCCGCAGCGAGAGACCGATCCTAAGCAGGTTCGGGAAAGGTGTTTCGGTGTTTTAGCCGTTTGCGTTAGCCACGGTTTCGCGTTGAAACCATGCTTAACGCCCAACGCGCGAATGGGAGTTGGACGCAATGAATTACCCGAACCTGCTGACAACGTGCCCCGCGCGCAACTTGCGAGCTCTCGCCGAACGAAAGATCGCTGCCAAGCAATTGCCAGCGGATCGGCCATTCGCTGCGGCAACGAAAGACTCGACGAGCAACAACACGGCCAAAGCGACGATGAACCGGCGAAACGATTGGAGCGGACGTGCCGCAGTGATCCGCTGGTACAAACGGATCGTTGCGACCCGGCAGGGATTACGATCATTCTCGGGCTCGGCGTTGGCGGGCCGAACCGTATCGACGTGGTTTTAACAAAGCCAAAATCAAAGCGTTCATGGGCAAACGGTTGAAAGTGAACTGGTCGTTGTGCGCGACCTCAATTCTCGACCTGGTTGTATCCCCGAAAGAAGCAAAGAAGATAGCAAAAGGGTCATCCGAGCGCTCAATCGGTAAGAACGACTCCACCTTCCGATCCGGTGGGTCGCTACGATGGACACCTTCTTTTCGCTTATCTTCAAATGCGTTTTGCACTTCGGGGGCCCAACATTGGACGACTCGGGACAGGTCACGTCCCACTACCCTTTCGAGGACGCTCTGCGACTTTCATTCAGCGGGGCGACGTCGATGCGGGCCGAGTTGGCTTTATCGTGAGGTGCTTCGCACCTGACCCCGCGAATTGTTCGATGCTCTTCAATTCTACTGGGGAATGTTGATTCTGAAAGAGGCATTTTTCAAGCGCAGAGTCGCTACTTGCGCTCGGCAGGTCAGTGGCTCGCCCAGTTCGGGGGGGGACGGCTACGTAATTTCCACTGGGCGTCTTGCCTCATGCGACAAAACTCCGCGATGAGGATGCCTTGATCGAATTGGAGTATCGGCTTGAAAAACCGGTGAGCCGGTGACGATACATTGGAGAATTCTTTCGGCGAGGTGAACGCCGCCGATCTTCATCGAGAAACAGGATTCGATCGATTGCTACGAAAAGGCTTACTCCGCCGACTCCACCCCAAACCGGAAGGGGTTGCCCCGCCGAGCCCTCGGTTCCGCGTTGCATCGAAAGTGCCGGCGGGAATCACAAAACGAGCCGCAAGATCAGCTTTACGTACTTTGGTTTTGCCCAAGACGCGGCGAGGGGAAGCCGTGATTGTTCTCCGCTTTAGCGAATCGTGTTTTTGACCGCGGATTCGCGAAAACTTCGGGAAATCATTGTTTGCGTGATTGGTTCGGGCCCGTCCGCTTGTTCCCTTGATTTTTCCCGAGCATTTGTTGGGATTTTTTGAAAAAAACAGCCTTTCGGTTGGATGTTTGTGTTTCCTTTGGAATTTTCCTTTCCCTTTTTTT
>Ga0163217_1029325_pt1 | contig 16819 bp, 19 predicted proteins | sample SynspAceP_FD_185933 | JGI IMG/M metagenome (GOLD analysis project Ga0163217, IMG submission 185933) | Saline lake microbial communities from Ace Lake in Antarctica - Synechococcus sp. Ace-P (PacBio error correction) | ecosystem: Environmental > Aquatic > Non-marine Saline and Alkaline > Saline ... | reverse complement strand
CCCAAGTTCACGGTCCCATTCTGATCGGCAAGTCAGTGGACTGCAGCCCCGTAAAGGCCCTGATTCTTTAGTTATTCGACCAACATCTGATCGGACACCGATCACAGCGTCATCAGTGGACGTCGAAGGCACGAGATCATCCGCGCAGGGCCGAGGTTGGTTCGGTATGCAATATGTTGGATAGGATCAAGGACTGACATCGATATTGATCCAGAACGGCTCATCGCAGATGCGGACCTAACGGGTCAGGCCCCAATTGTTGGATGGCTCGTGGGCGGCAACATCAAACCCCAATATTCCCTTGCGTGACAAAGCAGTGCGAACAGACGGCACATGGATCCCGCACGACTTTGAATGGGACCCTTGAGAACAAACCAGTACATCTGCCCGAGGGTGAAACCGCTCAAGCAATTTCCGGGCAACTATTCTATTCCAACGTAAACCCACAGGCAAGGGCGTTGCCAAGTATTTCAGGCTCTGAAACACACCTGCCAAAGCATGCATCAAGATGAAGTTTGCTGCCCAAAGGCTGATTGCACGCAAGATCACCCCGTGAAGAACATGAAGATGATCGGCAGGTCGCCCCGTGAATATGCCCAGACCAAGCAATATGCCGGATCTCGATGCGGCTGCGAAAGAAAGTCGAGATGCTCTTCGACACATCTCAAAACGGCATCCTTGGGATTGGGACGGGCTCGATTACGTGCCCATGCGCGCAAAATGACGAATCTCCTCGCCGCAAAAAAACAAAAACCCCCCCGGGCCCAAAACCTCCGCCAAATTGGCCAAGATCTTTCCTGCACCCGCAGCCAAAAAATGCGGACGCTGATAAGAAAGGCGCTCGCGTTCTATCTGGAGGCCACTTTCTGCGGGCGCAACACGGTTGTTTTTCCAACAGAATCGGCCAGTTGCGGACCTTTCGAACAAGGTTGCAGCTAAGGCGCTTCAGATGAAGTTTTTTCGGGGGCATTGCGCGAGGTTTGGCGCGGGACTGACCTTGGCCGCGTTTGACAAACCCTCAAGGGAGGAAGCCGTTGGATTGCTGAGTGTGACTTATGGGGAAAGTGCGCGGCTGCGGTCAGGTTGGTTTTGGGGCTTGGCGTATTTGTCGAATGCATTTTGAGGTGGTTCAAAGGCACAGAGAGGCATGATCTGGTGTTGTAACGTGAACTCGGCGCGTTTTCAAAATATTGGATCGTTTGGAGGCAGCAGAATTACTCCACCCTGATAGCTGCATGAGGGAGCAGTATTGTGCATTTTGAACGGCATCTCGTCATGCGAGCGGCCTTTCGTGGTGGCGCTCGGGTTGTGGCTTTTGCCCCGGAGGTCTTCGATGATGCGCATTTGTCCACCGCATCGGGGCATGGTCGCGGAGCGTGACAGTGGATGATCTTTGCGTTGGCGGATCTTCGGTTATTGATCGTTTGCCCCAAGTAAACGCGCGGCCTTTGCGATGTGGGCTTACGGTTTCACTTGCCAGCCATTCCGTAATGGCGGATTTGCGATGGAACCTGTCCGGAAGCACATGGATCAGGAAGCGGCGATGAACTTCGGGTGTTGGCCCAGCCGCATCACCTTTTGGGTTCTCCATTCTTGATACGGGATAGTCTTTCCATGCGGAAAACGCAAACCGTGTTCGGCATACGCGCTAACGATGCGGACTGTTCGAGGATGGCGACGCGGGCGGTGTACGGCTGAGATAACCCAGCACAGCCTCGGGGCCACGAAGGGTGGTTTGGACGTAACGACCATTTCCTTTTTACGCAAGCGGGGCAATATGCAGCAAAAGCCTTCGGTTCTGATAGCCCAGCTAATCACCAAGACGTTGATTTCTCGTTCACAATGCAGAGCCAGCAACCCTTCGATAAAACAAGCGTCGGAAACAGTCGGATAAACCGCACGTTGCAGAGAAAGACCGGGCTTGCACGCGACCACAGCGGTTGCCATCTTTCGACAATCCCACGCGCCCGGCACGATCATGTGACACGTGGAGGATGAGGACCATGGCAGATTCCCATGTGTGCAGCATAGCTTGTCATACGATCCTTGCGCACAAGGCGCTTATGATCCAGCAGCTATGGTGGCCACCGTTTGGCGGCGAGGCGCGGAACAACAGCCATAGACCGCTTCTTTGTTCAGTAGCGATACGGGCGATCTCTTGCTGGCAAGGATGAAGAACGACATGGAAGGATTCCACCGGCCAGTTAGATCTTCAGCCCTAACCGCAATCCAATCACGGCTGCGGGGCCCCTGACATTAGGGGCAGTGGCCTGTTTCTTCACGAGAATTGTACGCGTGTGGTGGTGAATCACAATTTTAGTGGCAACGCCGCCACATGCCGCTCCGAGTGCTTCGGTTCGACAGGCCTTCAATGGAGGACATCACTTTGAGCTGGCTGAAACTGATTATGCCCTGCATTGGCCCGCGCACGGCAGGGCCGTGCCATGCGAAAGATGTCAGCGCATTCTCAGCGCGTGCTTGACACGCGAACGCAGTCGGTCAGGTCAGCCCCCTTCAACGTGGCTCAAACGGGCTGGTGATATCGCCAAAGGCTTTGTCGCGACATGGGTATACGCGCCGTCGTGCTCGAGCTTGAATGCCCGAGCAGGACCATGGAGTCACCCGACATCGGTGTTCGCTATCCCAACAGAGATGCCGTGGCAAAGTGTGTGCAACGTGTGCAATGTTGGCGGACCTTTTTGATCCCGGGCCATTACGCTTGCCGACGTAAAGCCCGGTTTTAAACTGACGGGACGATAATCGGGTCGACGGCTTCTGGGACCAGGAAACAAACAACTTGCGGGGCGATCACGCCAATAGTCCCGCATTAAACAAGCAAAGATTGGTTGACAACATCACATCGCGTCTTGCCACCCTTGCCCCTTTAACATGGACAGGCATGCGAGTCGCATGTCGATGTCGGCGGAACTTGAGATGCGTCACTCAGTATGCTCGTTAAGCACCACCATAGGCCCAGATTTGCTCAATCCCGCGCGGTATTGAGACCCAGGTCCGGGTGCTGAGGCTAGCAGGGCGGACACCTCCTCGAGTGAGAACGATGGCAATTATGCGTGCTCGGTACGAAACTGCATGTACTTCTTCATCTCATCACGCCCGCAGGTCATGGAGAAAAAAGAACCAGAAGCGCAACTATACGGGCGTTGAACGTCGATGGGGTGACGCCCGTGGGTCTGCCATGTGTAAAAACTGATAAGAGCCGCAGATCATCCAGCTTCTGCAGTGTCGGCGTGATCGACAAGGAACGCCGCAAAGTCCTTGAGCGCCCGGATGTGGGGCCTTTTGGATTGTCACCCATTCCTCGGATGCGCATGGTCTCCATCATCCGCTCACGAAGCGGGCTTAACTTTTCGTCCGTGTTCGTGGGAACCTTCCTGTTTGAAGATTGAGGAAGATCCCATCATCAAGCAACAGCCCCAAAAAACACCGAAATAACTTTCAAAATCAGTAGGTAACAAACGACCGGACACAAGCGCCATTGCGCCGCGAGCGGCTTAGTCCTTGAGCCCAAATTACCGGAATTTCTGCAATTGCAGCGAAGGCCACTTTTTCATGCAAAAACAGAAAAAACCGGCTATCATGCTTTCTTCTCAAAGACGTGCAGCTGAACTTGTCACGCGCGAGCGTTATTTGCTCTGCGCGAAACCAGCCTGCCAAGTGCGTCAATCGTTACTTTTTTTTTAGTACCCTCTTTGGCGCGCCTTTTCCAAATCGTTTGCACGCAGACTTACGGTGCCATGGCCAAAGCAAAAAAACAGCATCGCAAGCCATTGCGCGCGGTCGGGCAATGCGTCCGAAGGTATTGCATCGGCTCTACGGCATCTGCTTTACCGCGCGCCGTCCGCAATGTCGTCGCTCCAAGGTCCCCTCATGAAACTTCGCCTCGTCCAAGACTGGATCAAGCACAAGCACCGCCGCGGTTTGAACTTGTGCCCTCAATCGGAGGCCGAGCGAATGCAGCAAGCCTGATATTGGGTTCCAACCAGCGCGGAACGCGCAGCACGATCCGTTGAACCGCTTTGGCGTCGTGAAGACGCGTTTGGGTCGGTGGCATCGATCGAACGCCGTATGGTGCCAGGACCGCGGTAGGTGCAAATCAGGCGCGCCGTGATCGCGTCGACATGAAATTTGCCGAACATGCATTGCGTAGTGATTTTCGCAAATCGCAACGCAAAAAAATGGGTTTGCATCACACTTTCCAAAGATATCCGGCAAGGGGCGGCCATATGGTCGTCGTCAAACCCATCGCGCTGTGGGCCAACAGGCGTCGCGCCGCAAATCGCAAGGCATCGTCATCGCGTTCACGCACCGCGTCAGGCGCAGCAAACAGCGGCCCTTGACGGGAGGTTGTCAGGGTCGACCGCGTCATCCAACTTTGAAGCCGACAAGTGGCTGACGATGCAGACCACCCCGCCACAAGCCATGGATCGGAATGCGATGCAAGTCTTTCTGGCGCCTTTGCGACAGTGACGCCAGCAGGTTGTGTCAGACATTTTATCCGGTTGCAAGCATCATTGCCGCCTGGCGTCGCCCTGGCGCCAAAATTGAAACGGTTTTTTTTCCCCGGGGGGGGGGAAAGTTTTCGGGCAGCGCGTATCTGGCGGACAGTGCGATATCTTCCGGGAACAAAAGGCGCCGTCAAGCTGGCGCCCTTTAAATGCTACCAATCAATGCCCGCCCCGATGGACATAACGATTCTTTGACGGCGGTCGCCCATGGTCTTGCCAATTCTGGGCGTCATTATAGTTTTTGACCGTTTTCATTTTTCTGGCATGGTTTTTGGGCACAAGACCCCACCATGTCCCCAAAGTTTGGACCGAAGACAACGCACCGGCCAGCGAATATTCAGCACCACATTCAGGTTCGCGTCGCGATCCAGAAAATGACCTTTTGGCGCGGATGGACCCCGGTAAGATCGCCATCAGGGACAGCCATGATCTTTTCGGCTCAAACGGTCTGCGCGCGCGGATAGCGATGGACGCGACACCGTATTCTTCGTGTTTCGGCACGTTGATCGCAAAGCATAAAGCTCCTTGGCCCACATCGGAATTTCTTGCCTTTTTTCAAATCGAAAAGCCCTGTGTTCGAGGATCGCGTCTGTGGCACGTTCAGAATGGCTCGTCTCGATGGATCTGCGCATTCTGCATTCAAAACTGCGGATTAATTCTGTTGCGAGCAGGCCTCAACTTATGAGTTTGGCATACGGCGACTTGTTCAGCACAACGACATTTCGCCAAATTCAATCTTGTCAACCAGCAAAAATTCACCAGCGTGCGGTCGGTCTTCCTCGCCCGCGTTTCGCGCCCGATCTCTGAGGAAACTCATGCTGGAATAGTCGTTGCAGCAGGTTTTACCGCGTCCACAACTGTGACCATCGTATCAAGGCCGTGCGACAGTCTGATAGGCTTCTCCGACTTCATCGCGAGAAATCAACGTGCGCCGACAGGAAGGGGTTCTGGAAATGCCGTGGATTCGATCAGCAGGTAGTCAAAGCGCCTTCAGTCGCCAGCCGTCGCACTTCAAGCCAGCAGATCATCCGCGCAATGTGCAACAGATTGCAGTGCCGTTCGAATCTCACAGCGTTTCTTCAGTACGCTTAGCTTCGGATCTGCGGCACAAGTCGCGTCGCATGTTCACTTCGAATATCGTTGACGATCACGGCAACACGGTCGGCCTTCGCGTTTTGTGAGACGCGGTTTAGCAGGTCGTGTTTTACCAAGCTCAAGGAAAGCCAGAGAGGACAGTGACGGAAGTTTCGTTTATCATGAAAAGCTCCGCGGATTGAAGGGATTGGTGGTTTTTTGTCAGGCATCTGTGTGCGTAGTAAATCAAGCGGTTGGCCTTCAGTTCAGGCCGGGACATTATCGCGAGCGATGGCGACAATTGCGTGAAACTTTGGCGATCGCTGCCTTGCCAATTCGCTGCAGTGGGCACGGGTAGATCAAAAAGGTGCTGGGACCCGTGAAAGACAAAAGGAGTAGGAATACCTTTCGAGATGAACAAACGCTATCACCCGCAAAATATTCGCGGCCGCGTAGGGCGATCCAAAGTACTTGAGCCAATAGATCAAAGGCTACTTACGGGAATGGGATCATCCAGCACGATTTGAAACCGATCCCAATGCAGCGCATCATGGGCGGATTGCAGGGCTTTGGGGTTCAGCGATTTTGGTGTAAGCCCCGACAGATTTTGGAGCGGAATCGGCAGGCGTGTTCTTGCGCCCGTCATCAAACCACGCCATGACCTTGATTCATGTTTTTGGTGTGGTTTTAGCCGGTAACCGCTTGAGGTCCCAAGGGCGCCCGTCGCGAACCAGCCGTTGATCGGCGTGTATGATTACGGGCGTCAGATTAAGCGCTTGAGACGAGCTCGAACGCCTCTAAGCTGATTTTCAGATACAAGATCGGGCTTTGCTGATCACAATCAGATCCGGCCATCGCGACTTGTGAAAACCGCCTCAAATTGACGGGTTTCAGCGTGTCGTGGACCTGTTGCCGCGTGCGGCAACGTGACGATTTGCCATCCTATACGAAGTTTTGGCGACGCGCCACGATCAACTAGAAGCGTTTGTAAAATCGGTTGCCTGATCGCAAGGCCTGTTAGTTTCCAGATAACGAATGCGTGTCCAGAGGTGATTGCGGCCCGTAATCTTGCGATCCAGCAAGTCTTCGCAGGTGCGTGCCAGATTCACCGCGTAATGAGCAGCACAAGCAGCCGATTGCATCAGACCACCTCTTCATCGATTGCAGCGATTCAGATGTGGTCCAAGCCCGCCTCGCCAAATTCTTTGACGATCAACCGATCTTTGCTCCCATTCCTTTGCACGCCAAAAAATCGCATTCAAAAGCGTGGTCTTTTCCCAGCACCCAAGAAACCCGTCAGCAAAACGTTGATGGGATGCGCAAAGTCATGTGGGGGGCGATGGGAAGGTTCAAAGGAGTATACTCTCATGTTAGTAAAATGTTGTATTACCATTCACATTCAATTTCGCGCAAAATATTAATAACCATTTGCAGGATGGACGTCGCTTGTTGCTGCAACATCTAATGTCGCGGCACAAATGCGGCATTCATTATTACTCGAGGCAGTCCGCCAGGTGCCGTTATGCCATATTACTGACAAACTGCGGAATTACAGTTGCCGCACCCAATTCTAGATTCTTGACCCAGTGGATCAATCAGGCGCCCGTTGTTTGGCAATTCTGCATCCATCCAGACAGCCGTCCCCCCTAACAAGGCCCGCGTTAAATGCGGTCTGACAAAACGCAGGCAATACTTGATTCCGCAATCCGACCCTGAATTTCTGCGATCCGCGCAGGGGCCTTGGGTCAGACGCATCGCCGATGGAATCGCGCAGACTGCTGGGGGAAATCGATAATCGGCCTCAAAAAATCTGATAGCGTTCATGAAACACCAGAAACCGTCCACCGCGCACCGGAATTCAAGCGGTGGCGGTTTACTTCAGTCAATCAAAGCATCCATCTCTGCGCGACCGGCCTGCTGCGTCGGCCAAAAATAAGCTCCGGGCCATTGTTCAGAGTCAGCCGCAGACAGCTGCGCCTGCAATCACATTTAGCCAGTTCGCCGGGCATTCTGCGGTGACAACAAGCGTGCGGGTCGTGCGCGCCGTGGACCGGGGGTCTTCATGGACCTTCTTCGTCAGGCATGGTCTCGTGACCTTCTTCGTCCAGCGCATGCATCATCGTTACCCTCTTTCATCAGCGTGGTCATCCGTGACCCTCTTCGTTCAGCATGACCGGTCGTGACCTTCTTCATCACCATCGTGTCATCATGATCATGTGCTTCAAAAAGATGCGCCCTCGCGGAATCCGTTCAAATGTCACCTTTCAGTCTCCAGCAGTGCGGGTCACAGCTGCGCTTGGGCGCATAGTTTTATCGTTTTTCAGCAGCCACTGTGTAGATCAGGGACCGATCAGAACACAAGGTTCGCCTCTTGCAATTGCCAAGGCTTCGGAGGGGCAGGACTGTATTCATGTGGGCTGGCCGCCGACTGGGATGATCCAGATGCAGGGGCGCCTACGCCATCCATCAACGCGCGCAAACTAACGAAATGCACTGGGGCGATATCACAGCAACGCGAGGACGTCAGCGAGCGCGCCTCCCCATCAGTTGTCGCAGTATAGAGAGGGAAGGAGCTTTCTGGACATTGTTCCTATGGGATTATACTAACATACGTCGTCCTAAAAAACAAATGTAATATAAATGCAAAGTCATCCGCGAAAATACCGCTGCTGACCCACTTTGGGTTTGCCACAGCATGCACCACAGTGCCTGCGTCGGCGGTACGCTTGCAGGCGGCCGAAGCGCGCTGTGCAGCAGAGGGGCTCGGTTTCACGCGCTGTCCGCGCGAAGGTCTTGGAAAATTCTACTAGAGGAGCACGCGCATTAGGCGCTTATGCGATTCTTGATTCAAAACTTGCGCCGAAGGTGGCTTGGCTTCTCAGCCACCTGTTGTTTACCGCGCACTTTGATTTCCTTGTGTAGACGGGATTGGCCCATAAAATGGGAACGCTTGAATTGCGTTTAATCGCCTGCGCACATCCCAGCCATTGCGCATGCGCCGGCAGTTCCTGATCTGCGTCTCTGCGATTGCAGTAGCGAAACGCAACTCATTCCCCTTACCAGGAGGCAACATTAGGCGATGCGGCAAGGCAACTGCTTCCGGATTGAACGCACCGTGTGGTGAGGCAGAGGGGCGTTTGTCCGTCCTGCGCGGATAAGGCAAGGACGCATGAGCTTGTTCAGGGTGAAAGGAACCTCAGCGTCAGCTACGGCGCGCCAAACGGTGTTGTCGCATGTCTCCTCAGGTGTGGGAACCGGGTGAAATTGCACCATCGTTTTGGCCACAAAAACGGATTTCAGGTAAGACCAGTTCTGACTGACGCGCGATCATCGGTGCTGTGAAACCTACGCATGGCCAATGTCGATTCACGCCGAAGGGTCCAAATGGGGCTATGTTGCCGCAACGGCTGCATATTGATGACACGTTGCCGATGGACCGTATCGACGGTTTCTCAAACTGCTGGGCGGTGGTCTCCGCGTTCAGCGATTGATCAATGCACTGGACACAAGCAGGCCGTGCCAGATTAAACAGGTGCGGCAGCTTTCAAAGCTGTCGGGTGGACAGTTCCAGCGTGTGCTGCTAGCTTCGGTGCGCTGATGGAAAAACCAGATTTGCTGCTGGTGGATTGAGGCCACACAAGGCTTGGAATCAACGCGGGTCCGCTGTTTCTTACCAACAGATCGAACAGGTCCGCAGACACAGGCTGCGCGGTTCTAATGATTAGTCATTGAAACATGCACGTAGTGATGAGCGCTTCTCTGATTCGTGATTTGCCTTAACGGCCATGTCTGCTGTGAAGGCACCCTGCCGTCGTCGCATCGGGGCCAGAGTATAGCGTGCGCTCTTGGACCAGGGACAGTGGCGGCGCCCTTGCGACTGTTTAATACCGGCATGAACATGATCATGGGACGAATGATCATGACCACACAGAGGTCGCTGAATAATGCTTGATGATTTTATGGTCGCGTGCTTGCGTGGCGGGATCGGGCGGGGCCTTTGCAGCGGCACCTTTGGATTGTTTCTCGCTCTGGCGGCGGATGCCTTACTTTGGTGATGCCACTGCGCATGCGGCAAATTCTTGGGCGTGGCGCTGTCCCTGGCGTTATTCATATGTCGATTTTCGTTGGCGCCGTGATTGTGGCTTTGTGATGGCCATTTAACGGTCAGCTTTCTGTTGACGCGGTTATGCGATGGATTTACATTGGCTATGGAGTGATTTGCACATCTGCACTTGCCTTTGCTTGGTGCTGTGTCGGTTTATTAATCTGGCATACGGAATTGATCTGATGGCGTATCTCTTTGGCGATATTCTTGCCGATATCGCGCGGGTGACCTTGCGGTGATCTGGTCGGAAGCACTGCTTGCTGATGTTGCTTATTTTGCTGGCGTTGTTCTGCGCCTATTACATTCAACGCTTCAGCGAAATCTGGTTGTATGCCAGCGGCGATCAATCCAAAGCGCGAACAGCTCGCGTTGACTATTGCATTGGCGGTCACCAGTCCGCCGTTGACGCATCAAGGTGGTTGCGTTCTCCTCATTGCCGCGGATGCTGATTTATCCCAGCCGCCGCCGCACGGCCGCTTATCGCGTACACCGAAGCATGGCCCGTGATCGCGGGTCTGATGTGGGACGTTGTCGGCTGTCGTTGGCCTGAGAGAGCAGCCTTTGTTTTGAACACCTGCCGGGACGATCTATCGTCTGCGGTTTGTGGCAATCACCTTTCTAGTTTTTCGAGGTTGTCTTGAAAGGCGTTCAATCAAGCCAGTAAATCAGTCAAAATCCCTAATTGTTCACATCCCGGACCGGTAGTATGGTTTTTCATGAACAGCTCTGGATCTGAGTTTGTGCCAGTTTTTCATCGCCTGAATGCGTCTTACTGCCCAACGGCGGACTGCAGAAGGCTGCTGGTTGTATGAGCAGACGAGCGATGCAGCGTTTGCCTTCCAGCTCTTCACACGGATCGAAAGTGGCTGGGCTTATGTAGCACGTCCTCGATGCGACCGTTGACCGCTTCCCACCATGTACCGTTGGTCTTGAGGTGATCTGGGCGGTGGTTAGGCGGTGCTCATTTGCCAGCTCAGTGCAAAGCCGGTCGGGAAGTTCATTGCTGCCCGCTTTTGACCCTTTTGCGCAAAGCCCGAAGAGACGGTCGGTTGAATCTTTGCCGTATTGTCTGCTTAAGAATGTGTGCGGATCCGCATTGGACAGGCGCGCTCCAGGTCCGCAGAAAAAACGGCGCGCGTTAGGCCGCTGTCTTGTTGTGGTACAGCGGGACAAAGGGCCAGGTCTGTTGGCTCGGCTCGATCGCCACGAACAGGTAGCGGCACGGGACGTTATCGCCATTGTGCAGATATTTCACGTCAATGATTGCAAGTAGCCGGATCAGAGGCCTTGAGCGCTGTTGTTTAAGGGCGGGGCTTGTGGACTTCAGATCGCGCGAGATTTCCGACTCGTCTGCCTGCGCAAACAGCGATCCAGTCCTGAGCGCGAGACATGCCGGTTCAAGAACTCTCGAACCACGGGCCAGTAGATCATCGAGCACACGAGCAATGTCTTGCCGCGAGCGCAACCGCAACAACCCTCTCCTTGTGCCGAGTCAGTGTCGTTTGCACCGGTGCGCTGATTGTGGCTGCGGTCGATAACGCTGTCGCGGATGCCGCCGACTGTTAGATCGTTTGCTTCCGTACGTTGGCCGACCGGCTCCGCCAAAAACTGACGCAGGCTCGAGGCTCGCCTGGATCGCGGCACGCCACTTCGGACGCGTGGTCGTTCGCTTTGCTTCGTGAAGATGAATTAAGCATTGGCTGCACCCGTTCTGAACTGTCCTCGAACCGACCTTGCCATGAAAAGCAGATCGCGAGGGTCAATGTGTGTCGCGGGGATGGAAACCCTAATGCGGCGTCTTTCGTAAGCCTATAACCAAAGGCAGCTTCGTCCGCACTGATGTCAGTTCGCTTGCATAGTGACAGCGAAAGTTCAGCAAATTCCTCAAGTTTCAACTCTATTGTTTCCTCATAACGCCCAAATATTGCACGTTCGGGCCAGTTGGCGCAATAAGCTTTGCTTACAACCGATGAATTAAACCCAGATTTTTCTTCTCAGATCTCTTCAATCCTCTGCTTCAAAAACTTCCAACGCAGCATCAGCGCGTTGATGCCCGATGGGAAGCCGCCATAGAGCGCCATCTGCCAAATGACTTCTTCTGCGATCTCTTCTTGGGATAATCCGGCTTTTGCGAACACCGCGATATTACCATCAACAGCGGTTTGGCTGCGCCACCCAAATTGCAGTCAAAAGCGGCGATGGTTGCCAGAAATCGGTCACGCAGGCGGTTAACCCCTGGCGAGCATTACTGGCGACCATATGGCAACAGCGACGAACCCTCGGCCATACCGGGCAGCAGGTGGCCATAGCGCGCATTCAGCGAGTCCTCCATGGCCCGGTTCAAAACGTTCGGAAAGGTTTTCTCTGCGCTGTTTGTGTTGTATTTTGTCATGGGGTTTCTGTTTTTTGAGGCAGTTTCCTTGTGCAGCAATTAAGGACCCTGTTCATTTTGAAATTTCAGGGAATCCCGAAATTGAACACACGAGGAATCAAGTGAGCCGCACGTGTTTTGGGAGCAGAGGTTGCGTTGTCGGCAAAATGATTGGGCGGATGTTGGTACTTAGGTGGCGCGCATTTCGGCAAAAACATTGGCCAACTCACCCAGATTGCGAATTTTTGAGTCCGCCAATGTAACAGGCAAGCCGCGCAAAATACCAATCCGGCAAGTGCCGCGCGGTAACAACCGTCGTGCTGTTTTCCTTTCATATAAACTCCCTTTGGCCCAAAACCTTGGTCATTGAAGGCTCGGGGTTATCCCACGCGTTACGCTTGCTGTTTCCAAGCAATCCTGAGACAAAAAAAAAAAAAAAACAAAAAAAACAAAAAAAAAAAAAAAAAAAAAAAAAAAACAAAAAAAAAAAAAAAAAAAAAAAATTTTGCCTGCCTTCAAATCGTCAAAACTTTTCGGGGATTCCGCACCGTTCAGATAGGCAGGCTGGAACGCACATAAGACCCGACGGTTTTGCATGATACGCCGAACCATGGACGTCGGGAAATTTTGGCGTTGCTCGGCAAAGCCTATGCATGCGTCAAGCTTTCGCCTCTGCAGGGTCGACAACGTCGATCAGTGAGTTTCCAATGAAACTTGAACCTCGGGCGTTGTTTTCCAGAAATTTTTGGCAAAACTGTGGATAACTTGAGACTTACCAAACGCAAACATTTTGATGCGATTTTTAGCATCCCACGCGGGATACCGTCCAGGTTCAGTGGATATAGCGCTTCGGCCTCTTTTGTACTTTTCCGCCTGGCCTTTGCACTTTTTCATAGGAATTCCTGACCTTCTGCTGTCAGGTGTCACGGCCGTTTTCTGTCCGATTAACGCAAACGTACGTGAACCTGTCCTCAAGCGACCAATTGTTTTGCTGACGCAGGAGGCGTCTGTCCGATTTGTTGCGTTGCCGGCAGCCGAATGCTGCCGCGTTCGACAAAAACAGTCGCAAAGGTCAACATCTGCGCAGAAATATCCATTTTATCACTTACCTGCTGCCGATCTGGACAGGCCCTTGCCAAATCGCCAATTGTGAGCGGCTACCAAATACGCGTATCTCTTGCAGTGCAAGCATGAATTTACTGCATCGCAGCAATAGACGACAGGTATTCACATGGCAGTTTTACACGGATCAATTTACTGGATAGAATGTCGGTTTTGGATGGGATGGCGCTCAATCTTTCATCAAAAGCGTGATCAGAGTCGACAGGCTCTGGCAGCGTAGGGTCTACCGGGCCACGTTTTTTCGAAACTCGCGGCGCTCACGGGACGTGAAGCTGAGAGATCTGGGCATTCCCGCGCCAGCAACATCAAGAAGACTGCTTTGGAGGCAGCCATATGGGCCTTTAATTCAGATTACGGCTGGGTTCGGCATTACCCGTCACGCAAACCACCGCTAACAAACCGCCTTTGTCAAAGATGGCGCATAGCTTTGTTTCAATACCTGGCCGCGGATTGGGCAAAGCACATTCCGCACTGAAATCCTTCAATGGCCCGGATTTGTCCACCCTCGCGAACATGAGCCATCAGCTTTGCCCAGATTCGGAATCCGGCGCTCGACCATACCCAAGATGCAGAAACACTGATGGCTGAAGGAATTTTAAAGAACAGCGCCGACGGTCTGAGGAATACACGAAATAGTTGCTGGTTCTCGCCTCCTCCCAGAGTAAGCCAGCACGGCGGGCGGGCGGCAACAAAGAAAACCAACAGGGAGCGCAATGCACAGGGCCAGTATCTTCCACCTTCCTTCCCGGAAGAGTGTGTGTGGCCCAAAAATATTTTGGCGCAAGGAGGGTGGCTTCAAGCAATGCGTCTCAACAGACATCCTTCAGGGATATTCTGGTCAGTTCGTCTCTATCGGCCAATCAAGACAAAAAAATCGGGATCCACTTCTCGTCTCGATTCGCTCTCGTCCGCGCGCGGTTTGTGGAGCAGGTCAGCGGACGATGGAATCTTAGAATACGCACAGAACACTTTCGTGGTGGACAGGCATATGTCTGCGGCGCTCTGTCGACGGTCAGTTTGCGGGAATTGTCGAACTGCGCGGCGTCTTTCATTGTTGGCGCTTCAACGACGGAGGGCGGGCCTTTCTCTGTCGAACCATCACTGGCAGAATATCGGGATAGGAAGATGCGTTGTTTTGATCGAATGTTGCGCAATGGCCAGAACAGGGGCGTCAGGAACATTCATATGAGTGCCTGAAAGAAACAGCCGCATGAGGCCACCTTGCGACAACGCAGCCGATGCTTTGCTGCACAATGGCTAAGGATTGCGGTTGAAGCCGTCCTCCATCCTTACTGGCGAGAGACCGGCTTCCGTGCTTGAAAGAGATCGATCGGAGGTTGTGGGAGACCAAGTGGCCACGCTCACTTAGGCTTTTGGGTGAGCAGCGTTCGGAGAGCTGCAGTGCGAAATCAAGACTTTGTCCGCACTTTGCCAGTCATGGCCCGGCGCAGCGAAAGCCCCCTTTCCGCAATTCTGGGCGAAAAAACAACGTGTGCAGGCGCAGAAGTTGGCGATTTTAGGGCGCGAGCGCCTTTTTATCAGCTTTGCGCGTTTGTGCTTCAGGGTTGCAGAAAGAGATCCCTTCTTCGTGCATTGGGCTTGCAATACACTGCGGGGCAGTTGCTTGGCTATGTTTTGCGGAGGTTTAGGGCTGGTGGCGCGAGGCAGGATTCGTATTTGCGCCGCACTGGCCCGCGTAATCGCACAATCGTCTCACCGAGGATGCGTTGAGATTGCGCGTAGAGCATTTTCCACTTTCTTTTCTGCAGCCGCATCCGAGATCCGCATATTGTTGGTCGTGGCAAGTTCTACGGGCAAAACCTGTCCCCCCGTGGGGGTGGCGGGATGGGGAGTCAAATTTTCCTCCTTTTTCTTTTTTTCACCCCAAAATGGTTTTTTCTTTTTTTTTTCCCGCGGTTGTTTAATCTTGCGCTGCAATTCGGCATATCGAGGCTCAGTTCATCTTCGCATGGCTCAGGCTGGCAGGGGCAAAGTAGCCTGCTTTTCAGAGACCTTTGGTATTTTCGGACAACGCCCTTGTGCATGTGGGGTTTACGGTTCGGCTCTGAATAACTGCGCCCGAAAACTGTTGAGCCGGCTCACTTCTGGACAGAGTTACTGGTTGTTCTCAGTTGGTCCCAGTTCAAGATCAGTGCGCGCCGGGACCATGGTTGCCATTTCTGTCCGCTCTGCTTTCGTTGTCCATGCACGGGAATGTTGGGGTTTGATGTTTGCGATCAACTAGCCATTGGGCTTTATTATTGCAGGCCGTCTGCGATGAGCCGTTCTGGATCAATATCGTGCAGATCCTTGATCCTTCCAACATGGTGCACACCGAGCGTACTTCGGCCTGCCCTGGATCTGTATCTGATGCCTTCGACATCCACAAATGGACGCTATGGTTCGTGTCGTTCGATGTGGTCGAATAACTTGAAGAATGCAGCGGTCTTTACGGGCTGCCGCTTCCATTTGGCTTGCAGATCAGAATGGGACGTGAACTTCGGCTCAAACCTTCAGGATGCTGCGCCAAAACTTGCGTTCGTTCCAAGACATTCCAGATACTCCTTTCACGGCACGCGGCGCATCGTTTGGATCGATGGCAACTGTTGTGTTGAGTCCAATCTTCTTTGGCGTTAGAGTTCTGTTTGTTCGCATCAAGCCTCGATCAGATGGATCTCAGTTTCTCACCACACCATCTTGCATTGCACCGCGCGACGTCTTTCGAACAGATGCCTCAGCAGGTTTGCTTTCCCGAAAGCGCCCGTGACGGTTCTGGAAATTGCTCGAATGGGTTTGGCACTGGGTCAGACCAAAATCGAGGGCGGCAGAACCACGGTAGGCGAGGTTTAGGTGGGAACCTTATGCTCTGACCGGATGCAAAGCAGTATCCCACCAACAGCATGGCGGATCAAAAGCTCTGGGATCGATGGAAGGGCGTCTCTCTTTGTATCTATGTTATCTGGTGGCGTGTGATGTCGCTTTATGATCGGGACAGTGACTTATCAATGGAGCGCAGCAGATGATTCTTGTTGGACACATGACTCATTCCAATCGAGAACTCGTAAATATATAAGTGTGCTTCTTGCTTGCCCTAACATTCCGAATTAGGGAAACGTCTGGAAAACCTTTATTTTTGGCATATTCTGGTATTATATGTAGCATCCTCATAGAGCCCATGTTCTGCTTGCAAAGCAGGCCGCACTTTCCCCGCGTTTCCGTGTAATGCGATGCACAGAGAGACGGCCAGGGAGCGGCGTTTATCCTGTTCCCTGTGGAGTATATCGGTTGCGTCCTGGCTCCGTCTTTTGGCGCCCTTGATCGTGCCCGCACTATCCGAAAATCGGGCCGCAAGGGGCTGTCTGGTGTGCCCGCCGATGCCTTTGGAGCTGATGCACGGGTCTACTTTCCTTCCAGAATTTTGGATGCATTGAGGCGATCCGATTGGCGGGAAGAGATGCTCTACGACAAGCGAGGGCGATGCGGCAGGGGGGCTTTGCCGGCGGATCGAGCTGGGGGGCGATGACCGAGCATTTCCTGATGGAGAACCACCATTTCGCTCAACTTCCGCCAACCTGCTGGAGCAGGCACGAGCTGACGAGCGATCTTCCGCACGTGTTGGAA
>Ga0163217_1082903_pt1 | contig 16823 bp, 9 predicted proteins | sample SynspAceP_FD_185933 | JGI IMG/M metagenome (GOLD analysis project Ga0163217, IMG submission 185933) | Saline lake microbial communities from Ace Lake in Antarctica - Synechococcus sp. Ace-P (PacBio error correction) | ecosystem: Environmental > Aquatic > Non-marine Saline and Alkaline > Saline ... | reverse complement strand
TTCCATAAATTAGGTTTCAGAAGTCTCAACCGCGCATAAAAGAATTTTATGTAATCGATTAAGTGACCACCAATGAAAATAGTTTCAGCCGCTCTACCGTCCGTTCTACACTTTCATCTGCTGGTCAAACCTTTTGGCAAATAGCTTATGCCATAGATGTATACCGGATATTAACTGGTAAACCTTTATAACCTTGATAATTATGAGGAATTTGAAATTTGATTATTTTCACTGACATAATTGTTTTAATTTTTGATTTAACAAAAATCTCTAGAAAATTTTCACGATCGAAGATAAAGAAAGGCTGAGGTTTTTAATTTGTGTATTTTGATTGGTTATTTTGGTGTATATTTACATTATATTTAAAAGCATTATGTATATTAAGGATGTGCCCCTTAAATGGTGCAAAAATGAACCTTAAATGAGATCAAATTAGAAAAGGTTTACTTAAAAAAAACTTTACAGAAGTTTTTTCTGGTGGGTAAGAGAGGCAGAGGAATTTCCTTTGAATGGCATATCATCCTTGAACTGGTAGTTTAGTTAACTTTGATACTTCAGAGGAGAAGGACAACGTATAATCGGACCAAACATTGAGGCAGTATTAAAGCGAAATGACCTGGTGTTGATAGGAAAAAATTATTCCTCATTCCTATGTTTTCAAATTACTGCTTACTCCAAGGATTTGCAAAAAGCTATTGTTATTCAATTTGACCCGCCAAATTGATTGATTTGAATTTCAGAAGATTATTTATGAAACGGAAGCAATTTATCGGATTTATAGATACTGCTGCTCAGGGTCTATGTTTTAAAAATGAAAATGAGAAAAAAATTCTATTATTTAGCAGAAATCTCCCATTTTCACAAGTTTACAAGGAAAAATATTCAACCACCAGCTTTTGATTAATATCTGTTAAGATAAGCAGTATGAAATTACAAAACATTTGATGCTAACGGTAGTTAAACGAATTGTGTTATTAAAGTGGTAAGAGTAACCATCGCTATGAGAAGGTATTTGAATATATACATGAGAACTTATAAATCTCCTTTTCGTTTGTCAGTTTCTTTCTTCAATTATTCATATTGATGAGGCGTTCTTTTTTGTCGCTCTTTTAAAAAGAATACTTCTAAAACCCCAGTGACACAATATATCAAGGAGTTCTGCGGATTTCCTATGCCGGCTTCGTTTACTCATTATTACCGATTTAAGTGTTACCCAAAATTGCTTTTGATAGCGGTTTATTTAACGATTTGTCAAATTTTTCAAAGCATTTTAAACGAGATAAAAACATAATTCCCCCGCTTCATTTAGAAATGCTTTTTTGGAATACGGAAAAGAAAAAAGAATAGGGCGCTTAACATCTATTCAAGACTATACTTTTTTATCACCATGGACATCAACTTGCTGCTTTTTTAATCGAACTTCAGTTCCTCAATGAGACCGAGCTTCATATTATCTATTATCGAATAACTCGAGCGATGGTTACCCTTTAACTTGATTGTAAAACAGGAAGGGAAAATCAAACTTTTAAAATTACATGGACTTTAAGGCCCCTGAACTCAGTTTACGCTATGCTTACTGTTAGACTTATCTATTTGGTGGACATAGATCTTTATGATTAGAATATTTCAATTTACAGTATTGACCGGTTCGTCCCATTCCGATTTAAACTTTTTTTCTAACAATGCAACAAAATCAAGTAAATTAAAATGCGGCAGGCATTTGATGTATCGGCGACGAGCACGTGGTAGTAGTGGATTAACCTACAAAATTAGTCCCAAATTTGTGTAGGTAAATCCAATTATGGTTCGAGGTTTATTAGGTTCACATGCGCTACCATGCTTAAAAACGTACCTGGAGAGAGAAGCGAGTGAGGCGATGCACGTATGGCCTTCAGGAACTACATACATTTGTGTATCTGTTGCGGCGCAAGCCTTTCAACCGAGTAACCTTACCCGGTCTTTTGTGGGATTACCTACAAAATTTGCCACTAATTTTTTCAAAGCCACTTTTTTTAGAAAAACCCTCTTAGTTTTATTTCCATTATCTAATGGGAGAGATAGATTACCCTAAACTAGAATGTGGTAGCCTTGTCGTTATTGTTACCATTGTTATATATTGATTTATCGATTCGAACAATTGATCGAATGGGTGGATATTATTTAAACCCTATACAGCCATTCATGCTTTATCGTTTTGAAAAAGCTCTCCGCAACAGCGTTTTGTCCCAAACAATTTCCCTTGCTACTCATAGACCGTGTGTTATTTTTTATTGAAAAGTAAACAGTGATTTGGTCATTTTATTCGCAGGCTTACTGCTACCCTCTGTTCAGAATGACAAGATGAAGACATTGCGATTGCTCTAGTGCGCGTGAGCGAGTGCGAGTGCGAGAGCGCGAGGCTTTTCATTACGTGTTTCGGACTGGTCATATCCTCGCTCAATGCCCAGCCCACTATCTTTTCTGTCGGCAAGGGTCCATGAACCGTTCGGTCAAGTTAGTTCCATTGTCTCCAACACGATATATGTAATATCTGAGACCCATTTCTTCCCCAGTTGATAGTGCCAAAGTTTCTGTTCAAGATTTATTGTCGCGACAGGAAGAGTGTGTCCGCGAATCGTGCGCCCCACGAATTTTCTTCTTTAGCACGGATCTCAGACCCATTTTCCCTCCATCAGCAATGCTATATAGACGGGATAGAACAGGCCTTCCCGTCCAGTTTTGCTGGAACGGTAGCTGGCCATAGATTTCCTGCTTTGTCCAAAATGAAATCGAATTCTTTTTTTAGTTGTCTTGTTTCTGTTTTCCTCCCTTTTCCAAATCTTTGTTCCTAAGCCAATGATAATATGAGTTTTTGCTGATTCTCCATTGCACTTGCACATCTTCCCGACAGCATCTTAACAATCTTTAATTCCTTTAGAAATAAAATTGTTATTATTATGTGCCGCTTTGAGAAGATGCCTCACCGCCTTTTTTAATATATTCACGCTCCATCTTGACCTCTCTCAGTTCTTTTTGCAAGCCTTGAGTTCCTGCCTCTGCGCGCTGGAAAAACCGTCTCTTTCTTGCCCTAAAATCTCCGCATTTAGCTTCAATATTCCCTTTCCATTCGACGTATTCATACCGCCGTTTAGACCATCAGTCCTTCACTAATCTGTTTTACCATTTTTAAACCAGATTTTAATAGATCGTACTATTCATTAAACCCTCGAATGTTTCATTTATCATTACTGTTTGCCATAATTCAAATATCATTATTACGGACTCTCCTAAATTAGTGCCCATCAAGGTAGGACACTTCCACTCGCGCACTTACGTGAGATAAAGAAAAAACATCATCAGACAGATGACCACGGAGCCCAGCGTCTGCCCCAGAAAGAATTGGAGCAACATGAACATTTTAATTGAACCATGTAATACGGGATTTGAACGGCAAAAACGGGAACGGAGATCAATACAGAGATACTTTGAAGGCGAAACGGGACCCAAAAGACTGGCCGATATTAGGACTGGCGGATAAAGGCCTGAGAAGAAAACCACTGATCAAATCCTTTTAGAGGGAAAACTGGTGCGCCGAAGAGCCAGGTATTTAAACTTACGGTTAGTTTATGAACATTATCTTTTTTTAACTTGGTCAATGGTGAGTGGAAAGTGAAAAAGTGATCAAAGAAATTGTCATGTCCCCAATACCCAAAAACGGTAGATACGCTCAAGTGCAAAAAGTCCAAAACAACCAATTTTAACCGGTCTTCAATTATGTGTATCAGGCTTAGGGGTTGATTGAGTAACAAAATTTAGTCTGGGATCAAAGAAACGAACGGCACTTGCCATATTTTCCTAGAAGCCGGAATGACCTTAAAGAAAATATTTCCCGAACATAAAAACGATTTTATTGTCTTGGATCAACGTAGTGCCCAACCCAATAAGATCACGCGACGGAAAAGTTCATTTCCAGGACATGGTAAGGAGAAAGAAGTAAGAAGAACTGCCGGTCAGGATTCAGGGATGCGGCAAGGTTGCCTTTATGGAGAGCACAGAACCTTGCGCGACTACTTACGAAGGAAATGGCAAAAGTGCGAAAAAAACAGGCCGTCGTGCCACAGCACGAAAAAATAACTTGTACCATATATTATAAAATGCAGTTACGAAAAAACAGAGTTCGATCCTGCTGAACTAGAACAGATTACAAACACACAGACAACAATATCTCAACCGAAAAGCTAAAAACAGCTTGAAAAAAATGAAAGAAAGAAACCAAAAGTCTTATTGCGTCGAATTAGTCACAACAGTGACAATTTAGTTATATGATAGGTTTTCCAGCAAAAAAATCGGAAAATTGTCAGCCTATTGCATTCACAACTGTTCGACCTACCTGAAAAAAGTATGCGCGAAATTCCCGAAAAAAAGATCCAGAGTTACAATGCAGCAATTCGAAAAGCTTACGCGGAACAGGGCATTGATGAATAAGGGCGTGTGTGCGCGTGCGGGCGTGGAAGTCGAAGATCCAGGGGAAAGAAATGCTGTCGCCCTGAATTTTCAAGCCCCAACAAAGATTTTGGTGCGTCGGTAGTTCAGATCACAAAAATTTGATTTAGAAATTCAACTCAAATTTCCGTGGAAATTTTCAGAAATGAAACCAGAGACTCTATGAGAACCAACTTCTTGTACATTATTTTTTTATTTTCACAAAAGTTTTGCATTTTTGAGCCTCAGACTCAAGCCCCTTTGAGAGGCAATCCAAAGCCACCTTCTAAGAAGGTATGATTTTTACTATTTTTTATAAGATCAAGTTTGGAAATACAAGCGTAAAACTCTCTCTCTTTTTGCCTGAATTCCTTTCCGCGCTTCTTTTTTCCACGCAATCAACAACTAAGTCAGTATTGATCGATCTTTGACTCTGGCTTTTAGCTTTCAGTGCAGCTTCAACTACATAGTCGTAATACAATTTTTAAGTATTTTTGAAAAACAATTAGAGTCTCGTTGCCAGTCATTTTGCTACAAAGCCGAGTGAAAACTTATTCGTTGAGCACAATTTTATTTATTCTCGTTATTAGTGTTAAGTAATCAGCCCAATTAATTTCCTTAGTGTTTGAATTTCCCAGGAGGTTTTTTCTAAAATAGAGTTTTTTGCCATTCCTATCTACATTATTGATGCGCATTCAACAAGTTCCTGAAGATAACTCGATTCAGTGTTTCTCCTCTAAAACTGAAGATCCCGAACCTCTCTAAAGCAGGAAATAATCAAATTTTATAAGTTTTATTCATTTCTTTTTATTTGTATTTCACTTAATTCCTAACATTTAAATCTACTAAGGGCCTCACGGACTACATTTCGACTTACATTCATTGAAAATGGCTAATTTCATTCTCAGTGGAGGAACGTTGTCACCGGGTTTAAACCCACGTTGTTTAATGTAATTCACGAAGATTACTTTCAAACTTGGCTTCAAACCATTACTCTTTTGAACCGGAACTATTTTGAATTCAATCTTCTTCCACCAATTATAAATTATTAATTATTTATTTCAATTTCTGTCTACAAATATTAAAAAAATTATACATTAATATAATTCTAAAAAACGATTTATTTTGTATAATTAAATTAAAATAAGTTATTTAGCAGATAGGATTGTAGTACAATATAATAATTCAAAACTAAACTTGAAATTTATGGAAAATCATGAAAAAAAAAGGACGGTCTAGCCGTAGGCCTACGGTTGTATATTATATAGTAATGATTGTTTTTACTGTTATGTCCTCCACAACCGTTTGTGGCGCAATCTAAATTAAAGTTAATGGGTTGTTTCTGATTAGCCAATGGAAGTTGAAAACTTAGCCAGAGCCAAATGTATTGATCAAAGGCAGTTCGGAACGGTACGGTTACTGATTTTTGATGAGTAATTATCACCATTGAGCATCACCCAAGTGTGCAACCTTTTAATATTTAGTTATTAATAGGACATGCAAGCAAGAGGTGGCGGTAAATGAAAGAAAGAATTATTAATATATTTTTAAATTGAGATGCAGAGTTGCCTGGATGAAATTCGTTCTTGTGGGGTATACTAAAGCAATCTAGAGCCCTAAGGTCACTAGTTCAATTTCAACTGTTGATGATGAAGAGCTTAAAAAATCATTCCTTCGATAACCAGCGCAGCCTTGCAGGGCAAAATGGCTTGGTGTCTCTAGGTACCCTTGTTAGGACAGGTCAACCTAGGTGAGAATCTTTCCTAACATTGTAATAGCGGCAGGAACAAACTATTAAGCCTTATGCCTAGAACTGAAAATGGGCGGTGGTAGAGCGCTACATCGCTCATATATCGTGATTTGGTGTTTTTCGTAGTATTAACTGATGTAAATCCAGATGATAAGAATCTATTTCAGGTTATGAAGGATTTGCAGCATCGACTGCCATATATGGAGCCGAGAGGTGCAATGGGGCCGCGTATAGTAGTTAAACCAAAAAACCCGGGTAAATCTAATGCCAAAACCAAAATCATCTTAGATACCAACTCTGGTATACGAGACCCAAGCGCGTTGAATTCGGAAATTTAAATGCCAGCACATATATGAAACTTTTAGGCCTCTAAATGGTGCTGGGAGCAGACAATTTATGATCCTCAATAAGCTCTTCGTTTCCTTTGCTCTGCATCTGCTACCTCACATTTAATAATCCAGGGATTATGGAAGATTTAATTTACAACAGCACATATTGTAATTTAATAAATCGGTTGTAAGGCACAGGGCATGTGATAATTTGTTGGCAACCGGATTGGTGAGACAATGAATGATACAGAGATAGATGCTACAAAAATCTCCATTATATTTAAAGACAGTAATTATCAAGATGTCTATGGAATACTGCCACAAAGTTATAATTTATAATTCAGGTTTTAGCGGGGGTTCTGAGTCGTAGATTATAATTGTATCGTTGGGCTATGCTAGACCAAGAGGGTTATTCATAGGAAACTAATTATAAACGCTTCAGCGTGTTTAACTGAATATTTGGACTGAAGGTCAATCGATTTTAGATTTGGGTTTAAGTTTGAATACCTCAATATTTATGGAAGATTCAGCAAGATGCGGGTAAACCTCCAAAATACTATTAACTAGGGGGGCAAGAGTTTACCACCGTTAAACAGATTTGTATAATGACGATTGGAAACGCCGAGAATTTAGGCCCGAAAAGCCTAATCGAGAAATAGATTACATGAATTTGTATTATCAAGATATTTTAATAGAAAATTTACTGCATCAATAACTTTGTTTAGCTATCCGCAGATTTATACAATCCTTCCAGGGTTATCCTATTAGACCCTCAGTATCATTGGATCAAGAGTTTTTAAACAGATGCGATTTTGAAAAATTTTTCCCAAAGAAACAACAAAGCCCCCGGTTGATAAAATATCAAAGAATGATTGATGCGAAGCAGATATAGACGATCATGTATTGCAAATTGATAAAAAGTATAGGTGGCACATTAATTTTATGGCATTAGTGGATTCAATTACACCAAAAACAAATTTTTCCTGGTGGATGCAAGTTCACAACGATCAGCTACAGAATATTTATTTCCACAATACAGGCGATTCCATGAGTACCACTTTGCCAGGAGGGGTTTTTCGTCCAAATATGCCGCGCGTTTCTCATTAATTTAACCTTACCAAAAGTGCCAGTTACTTGGACAATTTAGTTATGACCTTTAACGGAAAATATCTTTTTGCTGCTCCTTAAGACGTGATGCGCTTTTTTCAGATTTTTTTCTCCCTAAAAATTAGATGGCGTATTTTCCTTCGTTATCTGCAGGCTGGCGTTGTTCAGCAAAGAAAGTTTATGGAATGTTGAACTGAGTGTAAACAATTTAAGATTAGATTAAGTTGTGGGAAAACGGTTTGTTTCAAATCTATCAACGTGATACTTAGTGTGAATATTCCTCCACAAACCTATGCTACCAATTACGGCGATTTTTTCGTAGTAATTTGCACCCAAATTAGGATGGAAACAACTGCCTGCTTATTGATTGCCTGGTATTGCATTTAGGTCTTTTTAAAAATAGACTGAATTTTATTTGATTACTATAATAAATTACTTCAGATTTTGGTTGCAGGCACTTCCGTTAGCGGGCAGAAACAGCGTTTTAGCTAATATTGCATTATAATGTTAGGGTCATTACGCAACACGTTTGGATTAAAGTTTGAAGGGTAGGTGGTCTTATTATCGATAAGCTCCGACTTTTCATGGCGGGCCCAATTTCACTTTACGCATTTAATAAGCAAGCAAAATAGTAGAATTTACTTGAAAATACTTAGGGATAAAGAATAGAATATCAGGAGGGCGCTTATTTATGATCCTGTTCTAGAATGGATGTTGAATTAGTGGGGGATTTGACTGAAGGTTGAACGCCTGGTGACTATGGCATGAAATCAAATTTGGTATTTTCTCTACAATGCCGAAGCCGCTTGCAAGCCCTATTGAAGAATAGAAACGTTACCTTGGGGGTATTCTGGGTAAGCCCAAAAAATGGTGGAGATTGTTAACTGGCGCAGATATTAAGTGCAAGATAATATAATTGACCGGAAAGATTTAGTATTTATGCGGTTATTAGCCTCTCCTCTCGCGCGGTTTTCAATAATTTACATTTAATTACAAAGGCTTTAGTTCTTAGGGTAAAATGGATTATGCCAATTGGGGCATATAATTCAGTATGGATTCTTTGGCAGAGGCTATAGGTCAAGGTAGCACTTTTAATGAGGGCTCCTGTTGAAGTTTTAGGACAATAAATATTTGGAAAGAAACAAGGCGATACCGGGGCTTAAATATCCTAGGGCTTCACTTGGGATTTGGGGTAGGCGTATAAAATCATATACGAGTTGTAAGGAATAACTGGTTATAGAGATGTGGTCTTGGATACGTTCATATGGTTGTTGATAATTCAATTATTTACTCTAAATGGAGATTTCTTGCATTTTAGAGAGATTTCACTGTCGTGGAGTTTTTTCCTCAGAAGTATGTAAAAGCTTCATATCCAAGGTTAGTTCTTTAATGCCAGGGTTTATTTTAATTTAGGATATATACAGCTTATGATGGATTTAATCCAGAAGTATTATATGGTTATGATGGAGGTGCGTATCGCGCCCAAGGCAATATCTCTTGCGGCAAACTTAACTTTTAATATTAAAAATTTAAAAACAATAATATCAATGAAATCAGATATTTTAAAAATACATATTGTCCTAATGATTATAGGAATTTACTTTTCTTTGTGAGGATATATTATTGGATACAGAGATTAGATCATCTATTACTGCGTCAAAATTACTGGGAAACTGAAAACGATTTTTTGCCATACTAATTTCAATTTCGATCAAAGTAGAAGTATGATGGGTCGATTAACATTGATTCGTGTAGGAGAGGAACGCGGAGATGTTGGGAACAGGGTTATTAATGTAAGGTTTTGTTTTGGTCTCAGATTTTAACTTCCGGCGTATAACGTACGACATTGGACTGCTTTTATCGTTACTTATTGGAAGGAAATTTGTAATTTACTTTATAGAGCAGATTGAAAATTTTGACTTTTTCTAATTCAAAGTCTATAAAGGACCAAATTTAAGGCAGAACTTTTTGCCCTTAGAGCTAATACCTATTTTTTCTTGCAAGGTTTGCCGGGCGATTGTTACCCATTGTTCTTTGATGCAGTTAAAGATGAAAATACACCTTTATACCCTAGGTCTCCGGTAGCTGAAGTATTTAATCAAATTAATAATGATATTAATACCTTCATTATCATTATTTCCCGGTAATGGTTATTACCGGATAAATATCGATTTTACCAAGCAGCGGTTTTACGCACTTTAAGCAGATGTTAAAATGTGACAGGTACCGGTAGGTATTATCTGGGTGGGTTTAGTGCCAGATTTTCAAGATGCTATGATGCTATCAGCAAATTTGAGGCTTCTGCGTGTTATTTTAGTTGAATGACTATGGAATGTATATTCGACACTGAAAAGAACCAGAGATTAGTTATGCAGTGTGTATGCAAACAGATATGAATATGTAAGTGATATACTCAACCTTAGCCTTTGTTCGTTCGACCACAGCAGGCAGCAGACAATGTGGATGAACTTAATATTTAGATTAGCAGGCAAACAGGGTTATGCTGCTTGCTCCAAGATTATTACAGCTATTTGAGGATTTTCCTGAGGACAAGCGTATTTATCAGAACTTAGTATTACCAAGAGCTTTATGAGGAGTTCCTCAAAATACTGGGCCAAATTAAATATTAAGGGTTACAGTAAAAATATAGTTGATTGACCATTGTAACCTTGATAGTGATATTATGTCTATCGATTATCTGTTCTTTTTACTTTTAATGGCCAGAAGCATATTTTAGCACTGGGTGATCTTGAAATGCCCGCATAAGGGAATTAATAGAGTTAGAACTAGAGCAGGTTATACCAACATTGGTGAAAACAGATTTTGCAACTTTACTTTGCGATGAAATATTTTGGATTGAAAGAGGAAAGGGAAATGTTTCATGAAAGCAAAAGGTGGTTGATTTGGTCAGAGCTCATTCATCTGGCCTTATTAGATATCTATAATTTTTGTTTCCTAATTTGATTGGCAAGAGTTACTCCTTGTCATTGGCCAGTGGCTGCCGGGTGTTTTAACTAAGAATAATTTTACTCACGGACCCGCTTTATCAATAGGTTAATATTTATTTGAGGTGGTTGTTTAGTTTTGAAATTAGTTTGGAATTGAAGGGCAGGGTTAATCTCTGTCTCAATTTATTAGAGGAATGAAGTTTGACGTTTTTGCAAAAGCTTTCCTTAAGCTGAAGTCAACTTAACGAATTACCAATCCGAATCAGTTGAAATGCGAAAAATTAAAATAGAGTTTATTAGAATTAAGGCACTTGTGCCATCCTCTAAGAATGTTGCCTTAACGACAGTATTTAAAATTTAAAGATATTATATGAGTTTAGTATAAAATGATCTTGATAGCGGCTGTGCTTCAGCCCTTTCGACAAAGATGGGTACGTTTAGACCTTGGCTCCAATACCGGAAATGGTTGGAGCACCTTATCTCCAACGATATCAATGCGCCTTTATGCTATGGGCAGTACCCGGCGAGGCGCTTTCTCGAATGACGGTACGTCAGCGATATGGAGGTCCCGATGCCTACATAGGTGCGGTCAATGCGGCGCAATACCTGTTATTGCTGAATGTTAGCCTACCAGCCTATGATGCGGACGAGGAGGTTGACCAAAGCAGTTGCAGTAGGGGACAGGGGCGGGATGCTGTATCTGCCAACCTTGCCGCGTACTATACGTGCTCCAGTATCGACAGGCTCGTTACTGTCGCGGTACGCAAAACAGCGGACAAGTTGCCAGCGATGACGTTCCCTTTATCTATTACCACATACCTGCAAGACCCGGGCAAATTTCAAGATGCCACTTTCTTGGAGAAAATAGCGATACCCTTGCCACAGCTAGGCGGAATCAAAGTATTTACCTCTGGGCCATCGACGATTTTATGATGTGCCAACAGATCTACGGCGACAGGTACAAAATGCTTCTTCGGTGTGACGAACTGTTCCTTCCGGCCTTGGCAATGGGGGCGATTCTTTCGTTGGGAGCACCTTACATCTTCATTGGCGCCTACCTATTTCACAATATCACCGAAAAATACGCAAAGGGGCGATCAACAGGGGGGCAAAGGCAGAATATTTCAGGGCCGTGTTAGTATATTCGATACCCTTTTGGCCTATTGACGGATTTGGCCTCGCAAGGCGATCATGAAAATGTTCCGTCACGATTTTTGGGCCGCCCGCGATCACCATTACAGCCCTTGGCACAAAACGAGTACGATACCTTTTATCAAAACCTTAAAAATATTGGACTATTTTTGACATGGACTAGTGGCCAGTACCAAATAGGTTTTTTATTTGTGTATATGTTTTTTTTTTTCTCGTAATCATGAGAAATAGTTAAATAGTGGTATCGCAATTACCTAATATTTCGGGAATGATTGTATATCTATAGTAGTATGGAAGGTTTAGGAAAAAAAAGTAGCAATAATTACAGAGCTGCAAATGCATTGGATTGCTATTTCTGAGGCTTTTCGCTAAAGAAGGGCAAATGTTTGTAATTGGGAGATTATCAATTATAGAAAATTGTATTTTGGAGCGCCGAAAAATTAAGAAAAAAAGGTTCACGGGTAGAGGCGTACAAAGTAGTGACGTGGGTTGATGTGGATAGTGTGCGGGTCACGTATCAAAAAATACTTGTACTACCTGTTCATTAAAATAGATATTCCTGGTAATAATAACGCAGCAATAGCAAAAAAGTATGACATTAACTATACATGACAGAAGAGGGAATTGGACGAATTGCTAATGTTAAACCTGAAAAGCGTCGTATTTAGGGCATAAAAAATGTCACTTCTCTTATATGTTGAGCCAAAAGCAGAGTATTATAACCATTTCATCGGTTCAGGCTTTTAAAGTTGGGATGACTGGACGGCATTATGCCTGGAATTAAAGGGGCTATTTTGTCAATGACGCAACCAGTTAGCAGGACAATATTGGCAAATCTTAATGTACGGTTTAACACTATATTCACCTGCGAGCAATAATTGACCCCTCTCAATGAGAACGTATTTAAAAACGAGGGAATGAGGTTTCTTTCAAAAAGTGAGCGCAAGCTTCCAATGAATAGAATGCGGAACTTCAAAAGAATTTAGCCGTGACAGCCGCGTTTTTTTTGGCATCGGATGAAGCTTCGTTTTATTTTACGGAGAGGACTTAAGGTGGACGGGGGGCTTATGTACGACTTCCAAGTATTATTTGAAAGTATAGCATTTAATAATACACCGGCTTAGCGGTTAGTTAAACTAAAAAACAAGGATTATAGGTTATTGAAAAAGGGCATGGAAGAATAAGGTATTGGACACTTTATCACAATTATTGCCCAAGGGCCCATACGCCTACCCAAATTTGGAGATGTATGGTGCTGATAGTATTGCGAAAGTAGGAGCGAATTAAGACAGGTGATATTTATACGCGATATGACCTTTTTCAACCAAGTGGATTGCAGGGTGATGAGTCACCTTCGCTGTTTTATGGCTGGAAAACAGAAATAAGAGACTTTATTGCTGTTGATATGAAATATCGGAACAGGGAAAGGATATTATTTACAAACTGGTTGGCGCAGCAGATGTATGTTTGTTGAGAACTTTCGTCCAGGGGTGATTGTGAAAAAGACTTGAGTATTGGTTTATGAGATTATGAAAAAAATCAAACCCGTCCATTATTTATTGCTCAGCAAAGCGGGTTCGGTGTGGGGAGATACCGGACCTTATTTAAAAAGCGGACAGGATTATTGGCGCAAAGTATCAAGTGGGGCCATTATGACAGTGAAAGGAAAATGACGGCCCCACTGGTACAATAGCGCTACAGCACTTTGTGATCAGGTTAATGCCCGAACTTTTTCTTGTATACGCCATTTTATCGGCATTGTTTTATCGGAAAGAACAGGGATTTGGTCAGGAAATCAGGACCAATCTATATCTTCTTGTGCTATTGCCCTTTCAAATGCAGGATTATTTTACAATTCAAAACTTTAGGGGTCCCCTTTGAAAGGCCAAATTCTTTAAAATAGGTATCCCGGAAATCCGGCACCGTTTGGTATGTATGAGACCAAAGGATGCGATTTATTCCATTTGCCATGTGTCCTTGGCCTAAATTGTGGAGGCACTTGATGATGACTCTTGAAGAGTATTGATTGCATGCCCAGATTTTATATGATAAAAGGGATGAAAATTCACCGGTAAAGTAGAGAAAATAACAAAACCCAACTTACCCAGAATGGGTTGGATATAATTGTTATTTCTTGATATTGGGTTAGCAAGATCAATAAACAATCGAGTCGAATTTGACCCTCAGGTTATAATCACAACAATTAGCTTTTTGTTGAAATTAGAAACATCCCGAAAGCTGGCAAGGTAAAGGTTACGCAATATTCTTATCACCAGTGAGTGAAAACTCCTGGGAGAAATTACAAGGGCAATTCTCCTTAATTGGAGAGCCATAGCCGAGGAAATTACTCTCAGATTGGGCTATACGCAGAGAATAACCAATTTTATTGAATTTGAAAGTAATAATTTGTTGAGAAGATAAAATAGAAAAGTGAAAGTATTAATGGTGTTCAGATTTTATAGAAATTAAATCTTCGAGATCGAGTACGATGATAAGGTTTTAATCGACCAGATCAACTTAACGCCAATGAATCGTTTATCAAGATGATGGATGAAATCATTGAGTCACTTAAGGTGGTCAATGATGCCCAATTGACATTGAAAATAGCGTTGCCGTCTTGGTTACTGGTGAGGGCAAGGGCATTTTATGGCGGGTGCCGATATTAAGGAATACTTGCGCAACAAAACTAAAGAGGAATTTGAAAAGCCTTTCCAGTCAATGGTAGACCCTTTTACGCGGCCATAGAGGAAAATTCCAAACCAATTATTGCTGCAGGTCAATGGTTATGCCTTTCGGTGGTGGAATTTGAAAATTGCCCCTAGCATGTTGATATTGATCTTATGTAAACAATATGCGCAATAGTGGCCTGCCCGGAAATTAACCTTAATTCTAATTTCCCCGGTGGTGTGGAACCCAAAGATTAACACGAAAAAAATTGGTAAGCAATTTTTGGCCAATGAAAAAATTATGACAAGGTAGCAGCTGTTACGCCGACAAATGTGGGCTAGGGGTGTAGGTAACCACATCTATTAAAAAAAGATGGTTTTAATGAAGAGGTTTGAAAAATTTGTTGCCGAATTGTCAATAACCCGTTTGATAGATTAAGGCGATTAAGCAAAACTGACACACAAATGCTGGGAGAGGTATCCCTCTTCAGCCTTGGAACAATGGAAAATGAGAAAAACTCGAGTAAATTTCTATAAGTCTGAAGAAGGCAGGATAAAATTACAGGAGTTTTATCAAAAAGTATAAAAATAAATAATTGGCTTCAATTAACTCTTAGGGGTAAACTTGGGATCATCCCAGGGGTTATTGATCGCCACTTATTGCCGGCTTCCAATGCGTACTATAAGGAAAAGGGATAAAAGTTTGAATGGCAAAAAACGATCTCTAACGGCCTTTGGAGATTTTTTCCATAGAGCATTTATCAAAACAATATGATTGCTAATTCTTGATCATTGCCCATTCCGGTGTAATCGCTACCACAGGTGCTTTAGTTCCTTTTGAAGAGCACCTTTCCAATGAGTGTTGTTTTTTAAGGCTCAAGGAGCAATCGGCAGGCGCCAAGGGCTTTCAATTATTATTTCAAAAAGCACCAATGGGCATGTGCGATCGATACTTGCATATTCAATGTAGTTAGTTACGAAAGGATTTGATGACCGAAGTATGTCCTTAAATCTTGGGTTTGAGTATTTGCATTGGCCTAACAAATTAAAGCCAACTGGAAAATATTGTTGCGAATTTGGCACTATGCCCAACCGAATGATTAGTCTTTGCTACCATTTTTGTCCCTTAGCTCCTCTATTCTTCCCATAACAACGGATCAATGAATTGGTTTTGCCTTTCTGCGAATAGGACTTGAAATATTGAAGCTAATAAAAAAAAATGTTAGCGAATTTCATCCCAAATACCTTGGAGTGGAATCATAGAACTTTATTGACCATATAGCACAAAAACGGATGATATTTTTACTCTCTTATGGCTTCAATTATATAATATTCACGGGAGGGTTTAGCAAGAACCTCCTTTGCATTTACGGATTCGCCAAATACTAAAACTGTTTAGGATGGCGCTGCTATTGCCCGTATTTCTTCACCAATGTGAAAAATATTATGCAAGCTGTAGATTATGTTTATTGGATGTGCTGTAGTGAAAGGATTCAGAAAGAAAATATTTTACACTATTAAATATCATGGCCAACCTTGGAAATGTAACATGTTGTGGGAGTATCAGGGACCGGGAGTGCCAGACGGATTTAACCGATAGTTTTTTTCAAAATTACGATTAAAACACTGAAAATGCATAATGTAAAGGACCTCGTTATGTTTGCGTTGGCCCCATTTTCAGGAGTATTTGGGAAAGCCTTGCCATGGCATCTAAAATTACTAATACCGATCCAATGAGACCCTTAGGTCAATTACAAAAAGGCCTTTTAAAGAATCTCACAAATTCTATTGGGTAACCAAAAATAGAACATAGGATGAAAGTTAAATTTATTGATAAAAGCTTAAAAAAAATAACATTCACTATAATTCCTAACTAGTCTAGGCCATTACCTACTAAAGTTACGCGGCGTTTGTTAAGTTACTTATCAATAACTAAAAGATATATTACTAACAAAAATGAGAATATACTAATGTTATATAAAAAGATTGCTCTTTTTAAACAGATATCATCCCATTTTGGGAGAAAAATTGTTAGACAGAGTTGATGGTGGGTATTTTTCTGCACGTGTTTTGGACCATCAAGGGGAAGGTGCATGATTACAGAATAAGTTCATGTGGCTACAAGCTAGAACAATCATGGACATTTTCTATGTATTATAAACGAACTGGTGGAGCAAAAAGTTTACGTGCTTGATATAGCTTAATCTTGGTGTGACGATTTTGTAAAAAAGGAATGAATGGACGGCATGAGGAAATTTTATTTCTCTACTTACAAGAAGCGGAGCACACTTTGGATGCCAGCCATCATAATATTTTTAACAGATTGTTTTCGCGGCATATGGCTTTTTGTTTCAATACGCAAAGCTCTGGAGATGAAGAATCATTATTATCTTGCTGAAAAGACATATTA
>Ga0163217_1007793_pt1 | contig 16823 bp, 19 predicted proteins | sample SynspAceP_FD_185933 | JGI IMG/M metagenome (GOLD analysis project Ga0163217, IMG submission 185933) | Saline lake microbial communities from Ace Lake in Antarctica - Synechococcus sp. Ace-P (PacBio error correction) | ecosystem: Environmental > Aquatic > Non-marine Saline and Alkaline > Saline ... | reverse complement strand
TGTCCGACGATGGGGACGCCATAGCGGCTTCTCCACCAGCCCAAAGGTGAGGCAGCTTCCGGGCTTGCCCGGTCAGGCTTGTCGAGCAGGCGCAGGAAGGCGCCCGCAACGGCCTCGCCCGTCATAGGGCCGCCTGGCGATGTCGTTCGCAGAGGGCCAGCCAGCAGGGCGGAGCGCTGATCATCCAGCCGTGGCGGCAGCACGCCGGGCGTCGACAGATCGATGTCCTGGCCGACCCTGACCCAGCGCGAGGGTGCGGGTCACCCGGCCGGCGGGCGCTGTCACCACCTTCTGGCGCACCAGCCGTTGATCAGGGCCGAACTTGCCCACGTTTGGACCCAGCATCAGGGCCCGCACGGCCGCGGCAGCATGCCGCGACCGGCCCGGCGGGCATTGAGCTGCCGGCCAAGCCCGCACGGCTGCCTCCTGCAGTTGCCCTTTCACGCCGTGCCGGCCCGGGCATCGCACCAACAAGGGGTCTCGCCCCTGGCTGCGCAGCCAACGGTCCCGGCGAGCCGGCGGCGTTTCGTTGACCATGTCGCGGCGGTTGATCACCAGCAGCCGCTGTTTGCCCTGCATCCAGCGCTGCAGGGGGGTGGCGGTGGCGCGGGGAATGGCGGGCAGTCACGCACCTCGATCAACCCAGGGTCCACCTTGGCCAGCTGCTGTGGAGCTGGCGCTCCGCCTTTGGCGATATGGCCCGGATACCCACTGAATTCGCGGGGCCCGAGACACTGAGTCCATGGCCCGCCGGGATCGACCCGCCGGATCGGGTTCGACGACACGCTCATCAGGGCCACACCAGCACGACAGGGGCCAGCTGGGATCACCCGCGAGGCGGTGCTCTCCTTCGCCCGTCGAGGCTGAGGCCGGGGTGCCCATCACATCACATCGCGTTGATTCATCGGGCACATCGCGATCACGAGGGCTGGTTTGCCCTGCCGTTCGATCACCTCGCAGGCCATGGCCGGCCTTGCTCGAAGTTGCACGCGCGGCCGCTCCAGCAGCCGGGCGACGGCGCGGCATCATGGCATCGCTCCCTTCCTCTTCTTCCACACCGAGAGCACCAACCAGCCGACTGGAATGCTGTTTGGGCAAGCTCCAGGGCCACCGCAGCGGTGTCCCATTCGTCTGGCGGCTCTGATCGATGGGAAACAGAACAGTGCTGAACATCGTTCGAGTCCCGGCTGAAAGGCGGGCGGTGGGACTGGACTCTCTTGTCCTTAGCGCCCGCTGGCCGGGGCCTAGGCCTCGCCCAATCTTTTCCCCAGACCATCCCCCCATGGCGAAGCGTTCCCGGCCAGCCTCAGCAGCGATGACCTCCAGGGCAAAACGGGTGCTTGTGCGGGTCGATGTTCAACGTTCCGCTGCGGGACTCGGGGGCGATCAGCGATGACACCCAGGAATCCGCGCCGCGCTTCCCCCACTATCCACGCGCTCACTGCCAAAGGGGGCCCGCGTGATTCTGGGCCGCCCATTTCGGCCGGCCCAAGGGGTCAGGCTGAATGAGGGGCGATGCGGCTGACCCCGGTGGCGGCCCGCCTCAGTGAGCTGCTGTGCAAGCCGGTGCTCAAAACCGACAAGCTGCATCGGCCCTGACGCCGAAAGCCAAGGTGGCGGCCCTGGCGATGGGCGATGGTGCTGCTGCTGAGAACGTGCGCTTCTCGCTGAGGAAGAGAAGGAACGATCCCGGCTTCGCCGCCAAGCTGGCCGCCCTGCGATGGTCTATGTGAATGATGCCTTTGGCGCCGCCCCACCGGGCCCATGCCTCCACCGCCGGCGTGACCGAATACCTGAAAAGCCCAGCGTTGGCCGGGCTGCTGATGGGAAAAGGAACTGCAGTATCTTGCCAGGCGCCATCGATGAGCCGAAGCGTTCGGCTGGCGGCGATCGTTGGCGGCTCCAAAGGTGAGCAGCAAGATCGGCGTGCTCGAGTTCGTTGATCGACAAGTGCGACAAGGTGCTGATCGGCGGCGGCATGATCTGCACCTTCTACCAAGGCGCGCGGGCCTGGCGGGTGGGCAAAGCTTGGTTGAAGACGGACAAGCTCGACTTGGCCAAGGAGCGCTCGAGGCCAAGGCCAAGCCAAGGGCGTGCAGCGGCTGCGCCCAGCGATGTCGTGCTCGCCGACGCCTTGCTCCCCCGACGCCAACACGCTCACCACCGCGGTGACGCGATCCCCGACGGCTGGATGCGGCCTCGACCACGGGCCGGATTCACTCCAAGCCTTTCCAGGAGGCCCTTTGGCCGACTGCAAAACCGTGATCTGGAACGGGCCGTACCTGGGCGTGTTCGAGTTCGACAAATCGCGCCGGCACCAACGGTGTGGGCCCACACCCCTCGCCGAGCTGCAAGCGGCACGGGTGCTGCCACGATCATCGGCGGTGGTGACTCCGTGGCGGGCCGTCGAGAGAATGGGTGTGGCGGAGAAAAATGAAGCCACATCTCCACCGGTGGCGGCGCCAGCCTGGGAGCTGCTGGAGGGGCAAGGTGCTCCCCGGCGTCGCCGCCCTCGACGACGCCTGACTTCAAGGGCCTTCAAGCCTGTCGCTCAGGGCTGGCGTGGGGTTGCGCTTGCCGCCTCGGGCCTTGACCCCTTGCGCGCTTCGTTCGGGCATGGAATATCCAAGCCGTTGCGAGGCACGGTTTTCGCTGCGCGTGGTCTTGCATCACCTCGGCGCAAGCTCCTTTGCGTTGCTCGCCGCGGCAGCGACGCAACGCTTCGATGTCAGCGGCTGGCCTTGAGGCAAACGCTCGTGTCTTTGGAGGATGGCCATCTGGGCGCGTTGTCCGCAGGGCCCCAAGCTTGTGGCGCGACTTTGAAGATCTCCTGCTTCCTGGCTCTCGCTGAGCTGCACCGCTCTGCCAGCTGGGACTCGAACCTGCAGGGTTGGGGTTTTGTCTGGGCTTTTCCAGAACGACCTGGAGCAGCATTGGCCAGGCCAGCAGCGACCTGGCGGCAAAGAACAAAGCGCTGCAGGTTGAGGGATTCGGACATGGGATCTGGGGCGTTGAACCCAACCATCCGTGGCCCTGCCTTGGCTGCATCTCCGGACTGAACTGCCTACCCGTTTGGCGCCCCGACCATGACTGAATCTTCCGGCCCCCCGCTGGCGTTCATCGCCTGGGGGCCCTGGCGCCCCGATTGGCAGCCAATACTGCTGCCCGGCAGGCTTTCCGCTCAGCGTCCACAAACCGGACCACGTTTCGCGGGAGGCTTCGCTGCTGGCTGCGGTGCGGCGCGCGCCCACGCCGGCAGCAGCTGCAGCCGCCGCCGGACTGGCCTCGTGCGCTATGCCTCACCGATGGGCCGCCGCAGGAGGCCGTGCTGTTCGGTGCCCCAGCCGCCCGCTCTGGATTAGCGCCCAGGGCCAACCGTGCATCGACTCTCGACGATCGATCCGGCCGTCAGCGCTCGCTGGCCGAGCGCCTGGGCCTCAGGGCGTGGCCTAATCTCGATGCCCCGGTGACCGGTGGCACGGAGGGCCAAAGCCGCAGCCTGTCGGTGTTGTGGGCGGAACGATGCCGATTCTGGAGCGGGCCCGCCCCCGCTTGGAAGGTGGTCGGCAGCCGCATCACCACCTCGGCCCGGTGGGCTGCGGGCACAGGCCAAGGGCGGTCAACCAGGTTGCTGGTGGCCGGCAGCTACGCCGCCGTGGCCGGAGGCGATGGCCCTGGGCCAGCGGGCTGGGGCTGCCGACTGGGGCGGCGGTCTGTCAGGCCTCGCCAGCGGGCGGCGGGCTCCTGGGCCCTGGAAACGGCTGCGGCATGCTGGAGGGGGTCGTTCCCGCGGGGTTCAAGGCTGGCGCTGCACCGCAAGGGACCTGGCCATCGGCTCTGGCCGCGGCAGCCGCCACCGGGCTGGAGTTGCCGATCGGCAAAAACGGGTGGCGGCGATCGAGACGCCCTGATCGAGCCCGGCCACGGGGATGAGGACGTGTCGGCCCTTGATCCGCTGCGTTCAAGGGTGAGCGCGCCTTGTTCAGCCACCACCGCAACCCGCTTGGTGGTGACTGATGGATGCCGTCGGGATGACCAAAAGCACGTTCCAGGTCTGGGCTGCCTGTCTCGAGCGCGCTTGCCACGATCTTGAACAGCCGCACCGGCGAGGGCGGCGAGCTCAGCTCCGGTTCTGCGAAGCGCTGATTCCTGCGGGCCGGTGATCGGGGCGATTCCGCCCGCCACCAACGCCCCGTTCAGTGGCTCGCAACACCACGTCAACGTCGTAGCGCTTGGCCGGTGAGCACGGGCATCGGGGGATTCTGCAGCGCTGATCGGCAGACTCAAACGGAACCGCCTGCGCAGCACACTGGTTTCACGTGATCACTTCCTGCGCCGTTCAGCCGGTCCGCGCCCCTCGCCAAGGACCAGGAGTTGTTCGGCTTCCAGCCGGTAAGAGGTAGGGCCCTTCGCTGCGGCTGCCACTGAACCTTGGATCTGAACCGTGCTGCGGCCATCCCGGAGCGCCTGCCCGGACTGACCTTGCAACGGGGCAACGGGAAGCCGCTTGCGCAGGGCGTCATAACCGCCCACCAGCTCGTGGGATCGAGGCCCGGCCCTTCCTGAAGCAGGCGGAGAGGGAGCCGGGGAGTTGCCGCTGTTGAGGCTGGCTTCCAGGGTGGTGGAGGAGGGGCCAGGCTGGGGCCGCGGCAGCCGCGAGAGGAGCGAAGCACAAACGCAAGCGCGCCAGCAGTGCAGGCAGGACGGGGCGGGGCAAACACATCGGGAGCGGGCCAGGGAAGTTCACATAGTAGGCGCGCTTGCTTGCACGCTTGGCGCGTTGGAAAAGGCCCATGACCCGGCTTCTGATCGCCGCCAGCGGCACTGGTGGACATCTCTTCCCTGCCCTGGCCGTGGCCGCAGCGCTGCCGCCGAGTTTTCTCGGTGCAGTGGCTGGGAGTGCCTGAATCGCCTGAGAAGCGGGAGCTGTGCCGGCGCGCGTACCCTTGATACCGTTCGCGCCGGGGGCTTACAGGCCGGGGCTTTGGGGCCCGCCCCAAAAAAAAAAAAACCTCTGGCAACTGTTCCAACTGCTGGCCGCCAGCCTAAGGTGCGCCAGTTGATCCGCCGCTGAAGGGCATCGACGTGCGTCTTCGCACGGGGGGGCTACATCGCCGGCCCGCCATCCTGGCGGCGCGCTGGTGTGGTGTGCCTGTTTCGCATGGACTCCAATTGCGATCCCGGGCGGCGTCACCCGGTGCTGGGGCGGCTGTGCAAGCCGGTGGCGGTGCGGGCCTTCCGGCTTCAACCGAGCGCCTGCCCCGCTGTCGCCCGCTGCTGACCGGCACCGCCGGTTCGCCAGGACTTCCTGCTGCCTGCCCCCGTTACCGGCGTGGGTTTCCCGCTGGCGAGGGTTCCGCTGCTTCTGGTGATGGGCGGCAGCCAGGGGCGCTTCGGGCTTGAACCGGTGGTGGCGTCCCCTGGTGCCGCAGCTGCTGGCGCTGGCTGCCGGGTCGTGCAATCTCACGGCTCAGCGATCCGGCAGGTAGGAGCGATCCACGCCAGCGGCTATTGTGGAGCGTCCTTCAAGCGATGAGCTGGCCGGCCTGCTCCCAGCACACGATCTGGCCATCAAGCCGCCTCCGCGCCGGCAGCCTCAAGTGAGCTGCCGTCTGCGGCACCCCCGCCGTCCTGGTGCCGTTTGTCCCCAGGCGCCGATCGGCACCAGGACGCAATGCCGCCGCTGCCGTCGCCGCTGGCGGGGCCGGTGATCGTCGCCCAACACCCTCCGGGCCAGGGCCCCTGCCCAGACGCTCTGGCAGTTGCGGGCCCCAGCTGCGGGGAGGGGCCGCGGCCCCGGCGATCCCTGCCGTCAGAACTGCGCAACGGCATTGAGCGGCTGGCCGGTGCGGGATGCGGACCAAACGGCTGGCGTTGATTGCTTCAGGAGCTGGTCTGAGCGGCTGGGCCCCCAGGGCGGGAGCTGGCCTGGTTTTTGATCGGTCTTTCTGGTTGATCGGTTCAACGCATCCTCGGCGCCAACCTCTGTTCGCATGGCCCGGAAGGATGGCGCTGGTTGCCCCGCCGGTCCTGCAGCCGATCCGCCAACCAGTTCTCAACCCAGCCCTTCGAAGCCTGCGGCAATCCCGCAGGCAGGATCAGCTGGCGCTCTCAGCCGTTCGCGCAGCCCCAGCAGTGACCCTCGCTGCCACCAGCAGGAAAATTGGCTGCGGAGGCAGCGGCCTGAGGCCACTCAGGCCAGAGAGCTGGCCTGCCAGCCACGGCCCCTCCTTCGCAACCCAGCGCCCGCCCACCCGTTCCTGCAGCGCCGATCAAACCCACCACCGCTTCACCACGGCGCGGCCAGCCCGTCAACCGGCCAGGGGTCGCGCCAGCGGCCCAAGCGCTTCAGCCGCTCCGCGCCGCTAACGCGTTAAGCCCAGTCGCAGCCGGCGATTCGCGAACAGCGTTGGTCAGGATGCGGATCACGATCAGATTGGCCGTGATCGGCCAGCAACGGGATCAGTGAATCGCTCGCCGCCGGGCAACCAGCGGCAAGGGAAGGGCCTCATCGACGATCACCAGGGCAAAACGCTCCGAGCAAGGCTCCAGGTGCTGCGACTCCAGAGCTGGCCCTGGGGTTGTGGGGATTGGTGAATCCAGATTCGCCATCGTTCCCACCGTCCGGCCCGGCCCCCTTCCCCTGCGGCCGGGAACGGGCCCCCCCCAGCGGCAGGGGCAGGACTGCCACGACCCGCCCCAGCAGGCCAGGGGCGCGGGGTAGTCGGCAAAGCGGGCGTGGGCAACCCAACTGGTGCCCGTCGCCGCTGCGTCTCTTGGCTGCCCAGCGTGAAACAGCTCGGCGGCGCCATTTTCCAGGCAGCACGGCAGCGGATCGAGGCCATGGCCGCGGCGATCGCCTCGCGCAGCGCTGATAAACTCCCGGTCGGATAGTCGCGCAGGGCGAGGGCGGCCTGCCGGCCCCCAGCGCTTGGCGCAGCAGCCGCCGCACCGGGCCGGCGCCCGAAAGGGCACCAACGAGGCGCTAGGCATGCGAGCAACTGCTCGGGCGCAGCCCAGCGCGGCGCTGGCGACCAGATTGCCGCCGGGCGGGCCTCTGGCTCCCCCGTTGTGGACGGATCCCTCCACCGACGTTCTCTGCTGAACCTGTGTCCAACAGTGGACGAACCAGCCATTGCGCAGCTGTGCCCACGCGGCGGCTGGCCCGCCAAAGGCTCAAAAGCCTGTTAGACCAGCCTCTATTTGCCGCCGTTTCACGGCCGTGATCCGCCTTGGCCTGTGCCCTGGTTTGCCGCCACCGGCCGCTGGGCCGCGCTGGCGTGGCTGGCACGTCGCACGGGCGGCCGATGGCGAGGTCCTGATCCGTCTGCCTGGACAGCAAGCAGTGTGCCAATGCCCCCTGTGGCCGATGCCGATCTGGGTCCAGCGCCCGGACCTGCGGGAGTGTCCGACTGAGCGGCGCCCAGTGCAGCGCGCCAATCTCAGCGGCGCCCGCCTGGATGGCCGGCCCGGCCTCAGCGGTGCTGATCTGAGTATCACCAGCTGCGGCGGCGCTTCCCCTGCGTGGCGCCGATCTTGCGCGGCGCCCGCCTGCTGGCAGCGACCTGCCGCCGACGCCGACCTCAGCGTGCCCTGCTCGATCCTTGAGGCCCTCTCAGCAAGCCACTGGCAGCAGGCGCCAACGGGCTCATTCCCGCCAGCCAGAGCTACGCCGATTGGCACAACGGCGGGCGTGGACGCCGCCCAGCGGGGCAGGGGTTTCCCCAGCGGAGCAGTTGTGCAGCGCGCGATCGGGCGCCAACCGAAAGCGGCGATCAGCTGCGTGGCCCGGGGCATTTCCAAGCCGCAGTGAGCAAGGCAACACGGTGCAGCAGCCGGACGACTTCACCGCGCCGCGGCCACTTTACGACCCAGCAGGGCCAGCCCGAAACCAGCGCGCAGTTTCCAGCAGGGCCGGCCTCAAGCATGGCTGACACACCCAAGCCGGTGCAGGGGCGGCAATCGAGCTGGCCCCCAGTTGCTGGGCGGCACGGAAGGGGACTCCTGCAATTCCTGGCCCCCCTGGATCAAGGCGTTTCGTGCCGTCCGTTTCTGATCAAGCTGAAACCACTGAAACCTCGACGTTTCTGAACCAGGCGCTACTGGGGATTGCTTCATGAACAGGCGCGCATCCTCGCTCGTGGGCCGAATGCCAAGCTCGAAGCGTCCGCCCTCGTCATCGCGGATGAATTCGCGGGGTGGGACCATGATCACCAGCTCCCGTTTTTGGCGCTGGTTGTTCGAGGCCCGGAAAGAAACTGGCCGACTAGCGGTCATAGGTCGCCAAGAATCGGCCACTTCGATACTTCAGCGACGTCAAATCGGAGATCACGCCGGGAGGATCAGGGTCTGTTCCTTCAGCGCACCCGCAGGGACGCCGGTATTCCCACCCGCCGCACATCAGGATGCTTGATCTGCGGTGTACAGGCGGTTTGGGCCAGGGGACCGTATCGGTTGGACGGCTGAAATCGACGGGGACAGGCGAGAAGGTTGACGAAGCCGTTGGTCCATCGATTCTTCTCAACGCGAGCCACGAGATTCAGCCCGGCTGTGGAGAGCTCAAGCTCAACACTGGGTGCCGCCATTCTGAGTTTCCAGTGATCCGGACGCTGGTGATCACATTGGTGCCGGACCCGCACCGCCGCTTCGCCCCCATCGCCCTGCCGCGTCCAATCGGTTGAATCGATCGTGTAGGCATCCAGTCCGGCGGAGGAGTTCTGAGAAGTACCTCCTCCACTACCACCGCCTCCACCGCTACTGGGATCGCGAAGGATCGAAGGTTCTGCCTGCAGATCAGGTGGGCTGGCAGCAACGTCGTGTTGGCGGAAACCATCTGGGCCTAACAGAAGTCGAGAAGTTATCGCGCCGGCACTTGCAGGCCGGATTCCGGTTTGGCGCGCCAAGGAATGATCCAACTGTGGGTGGCAGGAACGACAACGCCCCGAGCAGCTGGCCTTGTCGTTGAGACGATGAAGTTATTTGCCGGTAAGCGGAAGCAAAGCTGTTGGAGATCGTCCGTGTCGTTCTCGCAGATTCACATCCAAGAGCCGCACCGCCAGCGGCCACCTTGCCGCTGGCGGAGATCCAACTGCTTTGAGATAGGTCTTCGGCGATCAGCACCAGGGATGGATCGCCCCACCAGCGGTGATCGTGCCCAAGCGGGAGTCGTGGTGCCGATCAGGCCGAGCAAGGGGCCCTGGCCGGCTCGAAACGAGTTGATCTGGGCTGGTGGTGGCGGTGGATGCCGTTCGACGCGCTGTGTTGCTTGGGACGTGTCCGGTGGAGGGCCACTCGCTTGGAGGTGGAGGTGGTTGGTGAAGGTCTTGTTGATCGTGGCACCGAGGCGGCGAGAGTATAGTCAGCCGCTGAGTTGGCTACACCTGGTTTCAAAGGCGGTAGATCTTCGAGAGCTGGGAGCCCAAAGGTTTTGCCCAGCCACATTCGGTCCGGCCCAGGATCAGATTTCCCTCTAACTTGCCCTTGTAGCCCAGCGGCAGAGAAGGACCGAATTTGGAGTCCTTTTGCATTTAGCCTCGTTTCGGAAGGCGATGCGAGACCAACTCTTCTGGGCGGTGATCGATTGGGCGACCCCGGAGAACAGAACCGGATTGGAGGCGGTGTCATCCACATAGACGAAGCCATAGCCCCCCAGCTGGGGCCACTGCCATCAGGCGTCTCTGGCCGGGCGTTGCGAGCGTCATCCGCTGACGCTCGGACCCTGCACATTCACGAACAAACTGCGATTGCGCAAGCAGCAGGCTTCCCCACGCCATTGTCGCCCACGGTGGAGCGACGGCCCTGGGCTGCCAGCTGGGGGCACGAAGCGCTCTGTGGGGAACACCGGCCCGGCGGGTTGAGAATTCGAGGCGGGCCGCGTCTGGAGGGAGGCCGGGGAGCGGCGGCAAAGCTGAGGATAAGTTGCGGCATCGACGCTCACCACTGGGCCGCGCGCCGCCGCCCCGCGCCTTCACCGGCGTTACCTGGATGACGAAGCGTCGCCCTCCCCTCCAGGCTGATTGTCTCGAAAGGCCCGCCTCCGGCAGGCAAGCCGTTGTGGACCCTCGGCGGCCAGGCTGTGGATTGGCAGGAATCAGGCTGGCCTTCCCAGCCCAAACTGTTGTGAAACTGCTGCAAGCTGGGTGGCCGGGGCAGTGCCCTCGATCACCACCCTCACGGCGTCCGGCAGGCGGCGACCTTGAGCTCCACGGCCGACCGCTGGCAACCGGCCTTGAACCGGGTCACCCCAATCCCACTAATCCCACCGGTCGCCGCCAGCGCTAATCCAGCCGGATGGTTCTGAATCACACGAAGCGAACATCCAAGCGATGGGAGAGACTATGGCGAGGCCAAGCGAAGTTGCCATGCCGTCTTCCGTCGCTTTCACCATCTATTCGCATCTGTTCAGCATTTTTATTGTCGGCCTTTCCGGCGCCGATCGTGATCAGTTTCTGTTGGGGTGGACAGCCGCTGCGGCTTGTTGTCGCTGGCTCCGTCGTCTTGCCGTACAAGCGACAGAGTCAATTTTCAGCTCGGTGAGCGGGGCTGGGGCCCCGGCTTTTAGGTCCGCCGGCGACGCTGAGGTTGGAGATTTGCTCTGCACCACCAGCAATCCCAGCCGCTCCTAGCCGGGCGCATTGAAGCCAGCAGGTTGGGAAGCGCCCCGCGCACTCAAACAGTGTTGAGCTCTTTGCTGAGGCCCTGGCGCTTCCAGGGGAATCCCTTCGCGGCGGGGCGGCTTCCCCCTCGGCTGGGGGTGGAGGCGGCAAGCTGTCTCTGGCCGTGCCCTGCCCCCTGATGGTGGGGTGGGTTCGAACAAAGGGGGGGGTTTTCCCGAAAGGGGTTTTCCGACGCCCGCCCGCGGCGGCCTCTCCGACTGAGCGGGCGAGGACAGGTTGCTGAGTTCGCCGCTGCCGGCAACAGCTGCAAGCAGATCTGCCTTGCTGACCCCTTGTCTTTCGCTGGCCGCCTCAAGCTGACGCAGGCCGCTGCTCACGCAGCAGGGCAAGGCGCTTGCCCATGGCCCGCAAACGCATGGTAGCTGTTTTGCCCTCGCGGAGCCTGCTCCAGGCTGCCACACCGCACCGACCACCACCACGGCGGAGAGCAGTAGCCCGGCGCTGATCGGCAGCCCAGCAGGCAGGGCGGTGCGCCCCAGCCCTCGAAGTGGCTTGGCTCCCTCCTGAAGATTGGTCATGGCAGCAGCCCCTGCTGTTGCAGCACCTTGCAGGCGCTGGGCCATTGCCATCGGCCCCCAGCTCCTGAAAGCAGGCCTGAAGCTGGGCGGGGCCGCTGCGGGGGCGGCCGAAAAACGTGCGTGAGCCTCGAAATCGAACCGTTGCTGGCGCCGTTGCGGGCTTGCCCTCTCGCCCCTTTCGCGCTCGCGCGGCCGGCGCGTTTCAGCCGCACACTGGCTGGATCGAGCAGGCGAGAGCCTTGAGGGCGAAGCACGAGGGCGTGATTCGCTCGAAGGCCCCGGATCGCTGCTTGCGCCCCTGATCTCCAGGTCGTCGTTTGTTCACCTTGACGCCAGTGAGCTGGCACGCGCGTGGAGCTGCGCGCTCGGCCAGGTCGTCACAGGGCGGCTGCCGAGCGCCAAGGCTCACCAGCGGCCCCCTGCCAGCTCCCGCATTGGCCTTGCACGTGCGTCGATTTGCCTGGCCTTCTCGGCGATGAGCTGTTGCTCCAGTTGCTTCCACGTTCGGCCCGCCACCGGCTGCAGCTGCGGCCAAATCGTTTGCCTTCACCGTTGCTGTGCCAGCGCAGCCAGCAAGCCAGTTTGCCAGGCAGCTGACACCCAGGCCAGCAGCCACGGCGGCGGAATCCACAGCAGGGGTCGGCGCGGATCAGGGCGCGCTGGGGTCAGGCGCAGACCCAGCTCGATTCGCCGCTCCTGAGCAGATCCACTGCGGAAGCGTTGCGGGTCATGGCGCCCGCTCCGCCTGCGCCAGGCCACTGAGCCTGAGCAGGGCCCGGGCCGTCGCGTTCGCTGGGCCGAGCAATCCGCCGCGCTTCTCCTCCAGGTCCAACCAGCCCGCTGCAAGCGGATCGAGGATCCCACGCTCCAGGCCTCCTCTCGCCCCAGGCCCGCGACGCCCACCAAGCGCCCGGCTGGAGGCCGAACAACAGCAACCGCCACGAGCGCATCTGCGGATCTCGCTTGGGCCAGAAGTTCAGCACTGGCGCAAACGCCTGATCCGGGCCGAGGGTCGGCGGGCAGGTTTGACGACTGAAACCTTCCGGATGCCCTGGCGGATCAGGCGGTCAAGCTCGGCCACGGCCTGGCACTCGATCAGGGGCGGCGAGTTCGTTGGCAGGCGCCTCAGCCAGCAGCGGCGCAATCCCCGCAGCTCAAGCGACCTGGGCGGGTTCGAGCCTTCGAGATCGAGGACGGCGATCGCAAACACCTCGACCCATTTCCAGCAACCAACCGCCCGGGGAGCCGTTCACGAGCAGCGAGCAAGGCGGAAGGGCCGGGTCGGCTCCGCCAAGGGCAGTGAGGCAGAGATAGGACTGGGCGAGTGGGCAGGCCAGACGGGCAGATCGGGTCGATCTTGGCGCAGGGGCCTCCTCGGGGTCCTCGGGCCACTCCTCGAAGGGCCACTGCACCACGCGCAGGCTGCAGGCTCCGGGGCCAAGCTGGCGAGTCACCTCGCCCCGTTTTGCAGGGCCGAGTTCGAGCATCAGATCACCGATCAGTCGCCCAGGGCCGCCTTGCTGGAGCGGACGTCCGTCCTGGCAGGGCGCCCCGCGCAGTGGCACCCGATGCAACAGGCGCTGCCGGCTTGAAACCCTGGCCGCCGCAACGCCAGCAGGGTCAGGCCGTCATCCTCAAGAACAAGCAGCACCCGCCTGGGGAAGTGTGCCGTCAGCGGCCCCGAATTGCGTTCCCGCAAGCCAGTTAGATAGGAACCAACGGCAGGCTCCTTATCCCAGTTGGGCGGCAGCTTATTCGGCATTTGCTTGGTTGTTGGCATGCACCGGGTTGGTGCGCTCCCGCTAACCCCAGGGCAGCCCACTGCCACCGCTTCGCTGATCTGCGGCAGCCTTGGCGATCGAGCTGCCGTTGCAGCCTTCCAGGATCGCCGTACCAGGGCCCCGGACCCTTCCATAGATCCAGCCGGTGGAGAGCTGAATCAAGAGGCGCGGCTGTGCATCCGCTCCCAGGCCGCCTTGGGCGAATCAATCCCGCCCCACGCCGATCAGCGGCAGGGGCGGGCCGGCGGTGCTCGCAGTCGCGCAGGACCTCCTGGGCCCGGCGCCGCAGTGGGCGCGCCGCCTCAGTCGCTCCCGCTTCCTCGCCAGGCGCTGCGACCCGTCTGGGTCAGTCCGGCGGTTCTCCCAGGCCCGAGCCTGTCGATGCCTGGTGTTCACTGCGATCACCCCGGCCCAGGCCTTCCTGGTAGGCCAGGCGGGCGATGGTGTCGTTCGCGTCGTCCTCCAGTCGGGCGGCGATCTTCCCCCACCAGCAGCGGCGGACCAGGCCGGGAACCGGCGCAGCCGTTCCGACCAGCCCGGCGCAGCTGAGTGGGCATTTGCAGTTCGCGCCAGGCCCGGTGTGTTCGGCGAGCTCACGTTGATCACTCGGCGTAGCGGCCAGGGCGAGAGCAGCTTCCAGCGAGGACGCGTAGTCATCGGCAGCCAGCTCCAGGGAGGTGATCTTCGACTTGCCGGAGGTTCAGCCCAGCACCGCCCGGCCGCTTGCCCCGGCGGCTCCAGGTACCGACGCTCCAGGTGCGCTTCACCGCTTCGGCGCCGTCGTTGTTGAAGCCATCCGGTTTAAGGGCGGCGGCGCTCCGCCGCCAGCCGGAACAGGCGGGTCTCGGTTTTCCCGGTTGGGCATGCCAGGTGGACCGCTGCCAGCTCGCAAAGCGAAGCCAAAATAGCATGCCAGGACGCCGGCGGCCACGGCGCTTCTTGTCGAAGCCGGCCGGCCAGCCCCACCGGGTTGCAAGCGGCAACCGAACAGGCGTCTGCCTCCAGGCGCACGTTCGCGCCGTTTCAACTCCCGCCCGAGCCCGGCCAAGGCTGCCGGACACCAGCGGCAGTGGCGCCGCCGCGAGGCGCATGCCCAGGGCCGTCGGGTGAGGCGGCTGAGCTGCCGCATCGGCGCCTTCGTCCTGCTCCAAGCAGGGGTGTCACCCAGCGCTTGTAGAGCGATCCAGTACTCGGGGTTGTTTTTTGCTGGTGGGGGGTGTGGCCATCAGAGACGCTCCAGCGCCAGGCGATTCCTCACCGGCCGGCTCACCTTGCCAATCGCGCCAAGGTCCAGGCCTCCTCTTCTCCTCAAGCCTGGAGAGCGCAGCTCCACAGCTGGGCCAGGCTCGGGCAGGCGCCAGGCATTAGCCACCCTGCCAGGCGATCCGGCCAGCTCCAGACGCTCAGCAGCTGAGCGAGGGCCGCTGGGGGCTGGATCTAACCGGACTGGCAGCGGCTTTGGTGGTTGCAGCCGCAGGGCCCGCCGTCGCCAGCCTGGGGTTCCGCCTTGGAGAAGGCCACGCAATGGCCGTTCGCAGCGGTCGTTGCTGGGAAATCGCCCTGTGCCGCGCACGTGGACCAAGGCACGGCCGGCAGGCAGGCCCATCGAGGCTTCCCAGAGGTCCTTGTTCAGCACCGGAGCGCCAGAGCCCGTGCGCCAACCCTTGCGTTTCCAGCCCCGGCCAATCCACTGCCCAGTCCAATCGATCAAGGTAAGCGGCTGTCGGTGCCGCCAGCTGCAGATCGGGATGCAGGGGAGCTGCTTGAGCTCTTCGCAGCACGGCCAGCGCGGCAGCCAGTTCCATGCGGTTGTTGGTTGGTGGTTGGGCTGCCCGCGCCCCCCAGCTCCAGCACCGAGCCATCTTCAAAGCGCAGGCAACTGCCCCCCAGCCACCGGGTCCGGGGTTGCCACTGCAGGCGCCATTCGGTGGCCGCCGGCCACCACCCGTGGTTGATCAGCAGCCACTGGGGCGATTCGGCACAAATCAGGTCATCATTGAGCCTGTTTTACGGCTTGTCGGTCGCCACCATGAAGCGAAACTTAACCTTGGCCTTGGGCCGCTGTGGCCCCCGGCGCCGCGGGTCCTGCAGGGCCCTTCGTTGCCCAGCGCAAGCGTGGCTTGTTCGACAAAGCCTTGCCCGGACGCTTTCCAGGTTCGCGCGTTGCTCGCCAGGGCCGGGTGGGCAGTCGGCACTGTCGCTTGCTGGTGCTCGCCAGCAAGCTCAAGAGCCAGCCGCTCTGCTGGAAACCCGTCCGGGACGGCTTGATTGACGCGGCCCTCACCGTTTCGACTTCACCGAATCTGTAGCCGCTACATCGACAGGCAACGGGCTACTCCCTGCGCACGGCCAACCAGGACCTGGGCGGCTCGTTCCGGCTGCGGCTCAGGCAGGTGGCGAGAGCTGCAGCTGCAGGCGATGAAGGCCCCGTGGAGCACCGAAACGATCGTGGTGAGGCAGGGCAAGGCCCCAACCGGCGTGACCGCGATGGCTTCGTGCCGATCCACGCTGGAGTCCACTTGGCAGCCCGTCGCCCGTGTCTTCCCGCGAGCAGGACCCTCAAGCCATCTGTACTCACCAAATCCCACCCCCATGGCCCAGCTGATCGCCGCCCCGCCGCGCCAAGCGACCAGGTCTGGCAGGCAGCTGATGCGCCCGTCGACCCGGTCTGTCACTGATGACCTCGGAACCGATCCGATCGCAACCTGCCGGTGATTCCTTTCGTCGAATAGGCAGTCACCAAAGTAGCCAGGAAACGACCGCTGCTGCATGGGACAGTTCAAGTAGCGACCCCTCTGCCCTGGCCCAGGCCTGAGCAGGCCGTTAACCCTTTAACTCGATGTGAGGGGTGCGGAACCCACTTTGGTCGAAACAAGGACAGACTCCAAGGGAACGTTCCCACCTCTAAAGCCCCTGCCGTTTCGGTGGGTTTTTTTTTTGGTTGCCACGAATAACGGGCGGGCCATGAAAAAAGCCGGCCACCAGGGGCCGCAGGGGCGAGGGCCGGAACCCTCGCCAAGAACTGAGAAATCAGCGAGGCCGAAGATCACTTGGGACGGTTTGAACCTTGCCGCCAACCTCGTTCCAACGGTTCTTCTTAATCGTGGCGGCTTTTTCCTCTTTGGAAACGCCCTTCCCTTGATGGCCTTGCGAGCGGCTTCCAACAAAGGGCCTTGGCTTCGCCCAGACCGAGGCCGGCTGACTTCGCGACGCCTTGGGACTTTGGATCTTCGCGGCAGCATCGAGCTGCTCTGAGGATGGCGTCGAATTCGGTTCTGCTCTTTTCCCACCGCCTCAGCGGCAGCGGCGGGAGCCGGCCATTCATCACGCGCCGGGCGGGAAGCGGCGGCGGAAAACGCCCGAAAGGCCTCTTCGATCTGCTGACGAGCTCGGAAAGCTTCAAAGCAGGGAAAGGGTTTTCAGTGATTCGAGAATCGTGTCGGTTTTGGTTGTCATTAGTTGGAGGAGGGGGCAGGCAAACAGGTTCGGGATGGCAGAAAATCGGGGAAAAAGGGACGGCTCAACTTTTGGCGTGCGCTCTTCGGCGTTTGCTGGGCTTGAGTGCCCGGGCGGAGGAACCCGGAAGGGAAAACTTCGTTGGATTTTGCCCACGCGCCAGTTTTGGGTGGGTCACGGGCATTGATTCGCCACCGGCGATTTCCTGGGGGGCCCATTTGGAAAGGCCCCCAACGGTCCCCTTTCGGGAGGGGGGAGCCTCAAACCGATTGGGGGGCCTTGATGGTTTGCGGGGGGGGCCCCTTTGAAAAAAAAAAACAGGGGGGAAGGTTTGGGGGCCCTTCCGGGGAAAGGAAAAGGGGGGCCTCCTTTTTCAGTTCCATCTCTCTCTT
>Ga0163217_1078607_pt1 | contig 16825 bp, 25 predicted proteins | sample SynspAceP_FD_185933 | JGI IMG/M metagenome (GOLD analysis project Ga0163217, IMG submission 185933) | Saline lake microbial communities from Ace Lake in Antarctica - Synechococcus sp. Ace-P (PacBio error correction) | ecosystem: Environmental > Aquatic > Non-marine Saline and Alkaline > Saline ... | reverse complement strand
CGCAGTGCCTCGCCAGCCGCCGATTCAGGGTCAGGCTATTGGTGACACCGTCATTAGACCCGTACACAACCAGAGATCACATTGGCCGGCACTACGGAATCTCCTCCACTGAATCTTCTTGAGGCATTCCTCACAAATTCACCCGCGGGCTATTTGGTGCCGGCCACCAACAGGCCGAATCTCGAGTAGGTAAGAACAAACGCGTTGTCTCGGAGGATGTTCGGGGATATCTCCACCGACCGTGATCCTCTGAGCCAGGCCTTCCGGCGAGTGCGTTTTGCCGACGCAGGAACTCGCCGATCAGCACGGGGTGTTTTGGTGCGCCGACCCAGGATCTGAATTGACCCGGAAATCAATCGGTTGTGGCGTCCCACCACGGGGTCAAGTTGCCTTCAGCAGCCAACTGGGTGAGGTTGCTGCCGAATTGCATCGAGGGTTGGAGTTTTGTGCGAGCCTTGCTAGCCGCTTGCCGCTTGCCACTTCGCTCCTGCTGGTTTCGCCGAGACATCCGAATCACCTGGTGCGCACTTTGGGCAAGGTCCATCGCCAAGCGGTTTTTCCAGCACACCGTGCGGCGGACGCCTTCGCCTTCACGAAATCAAGGACAAGCCAGCAGCTGTGCTCGGTTGCCGATGTATGTTCTGGCCCAAGCGACGGCTTCTCGAGCGAGAGTCCAGGACTCGCTTGCCGCGGCGTAAAGGGGATTTCGACGGCCACAAAGCCGCGAGCCCCTGCCGATGATTTTTTCGACTTTCAACCCGGCGTCCTTTGAGATTGACTCCCATGATTTTCAAAACGCTTGGCCGGCCACACCAGTGCCTTCGCGATCAGCCCAGCAGAATCTGCTCGTTGCCAACGCAAGTTGTGGCCGAGACCGGCGAGGCCCTCTTCCTGGGCCAACATGATGACCTTGATGGCCTTCTCGGTAAACCGCTCGAAAACATTTGGCGCGTGCCTGTGCAAATCCTAATAAACTTATCAGGGTTCAAAGCGGCGTGCCGGTGGGAATTTCGCGGCAAGAATCGCCAAGTCATGCCAGAACAGGGCACCCACTGTGTTGATCTTCATAGCTTGCCCTTCCAAATCTTGCGGTCTCCGCATCTTGAAGGTCGGCAATCCGAACCTTTGAGGCGAATCCCATTTGGCGAAATGTCTCCGGCAACTTTTCCCAGTAATGTCGCCCTGGCCAGGGCCTGCTGGCGTCAATCCCCTGGCTTCCCAGGGACCTGAGCCATTGGATCAGCAGGCGTCTTCGCCGCTGCCACGGTTAGTAACAGCGACGCCGTCCCTGGGTGCAAAATCCCAAGGCGTTTGCCGTACAGGGGCAGGGCATGCCCCGTTGCCTACCGCTTACCCCAGGTGGCGCGGCTGCAGCCCCCCACATTGGCCTGTCTTTCAGCAGCCAGGGCCTCAAAACGCGACGGCCCAGGCCCCCTGCGCTGCTCACTGGGATCAACTCCACCAGCGAGATGTGCAGCTCATCGAGGATCACCCAGCCCGCCGCGATCCCACAAAGCGCCGTGGTCCGCACCGACCCCCACGAGCAAGAGGTCGATCCCGGTATCAGCCAGCTCCCAGCCTCCACTCGCGTCCCAATTCCAAAGCACCGCGCAAGGGCCAAGCACGGTCTAGACGCGGCCGGCACAGGCATGGACAGATCGATTAGAGTTGTGAAGTGGCCTGCGCGACAAGTCAGGCTGCCGCTCACACCAATACGCGTCTTCAGCAGAGTAACACACTAGGTTCCTTACGATGAAAGCCCAAGGGTCTAAGGGCCAATCACAAATTGACCCACTTCAAACGTGCGTCAGTCCACTCGATCGGTGCCTCCGCCGCCGACAGCCGGCACCGTCACTAGCGCCAAAGCGCTGCCGAGCGGCTACAATCACGGACCACGCTCGCCCCAACCGCAACCTCGCCCCCCTCAGCGCGCCGCGACTTGATTGCGCTCGGCGGCTGGAAAAGTGGGCGGTTGGGCCTGAGCGAAGTTTGGGACGCCGCTACGGCACCACCCCTCTATTGTGCCGATGAGCGAACCAACCCTCCGCGCCAGCTGCCGCGGCCTATCGCGACGCCCCTGGCCCTCCATTACCCCGACCTTTCCCTGGCGCTCTATGCCTCCAAAGCCAAACAGCAGGCCTGGACTTCAGTGCTCTAGTGGCCTCGGAAGGCACCTGGGACTTTTGACGCCGGTTCAAGCGGCGAAACTGCTTTACTGCCCTGCGTGGCGGTATGCCAGCGATCGGATCGTTGCTGCATGGCAATAACAAGTCGGAGCGAAGAGCTGGGAACTGGCGTTGGAGCATGGGTTTTGGACCGTGGTGGTCGACAACTGGCTCGACCTTGAGCTGCTGTGACAAGGCTTCGCGGCAGCCCGCCCTGAACCGGTCGGTGATTGGGTGCGTTTCACGCCCGGGGATCGAGTGCCACACCACGAGTACATCCGCACCGCGGCACCTTCGAAACAGCAAGTCGGGCTTTGATCCCGACCAGCTCGAGGCCGTTGCTGCAACCATCTGGTCGGGCTGCAGCTGGGCCCGCTCGAAGGGCTTCACGCCCCACATTGGCTCCCAGATCTTCCGAACTCCAGCCCCACCACGATCTCGCCGGCGTGATGCCTGAGGCCTCGCCCCTCGCCCGTTCGCTTGGGCCATGCCCTGAACAGTGATCTCAACGTGGCGGAGGGCTCGGTATTTCGTTATGTGCTCGGTTGATGATCCGCCGTTCGATTCAGGCCTGGGTGCCAGGGCGTGGTGAAGCAGTGAATGCGCCTGCAAGTGAGCGAGGGCTAAGCCCTTGGCCCCGCCTTGCTCTGTGAGCCAGGTCGCTCCCTGTGGCGCAACAGCTTGGTCTCACCCCTTTATAGCCTCGGCAGTCGTTAAAAGAGATCCCCGCCTGCGCAACCTATTCTCTCGGTGATGCGGCATGGAGCGAACAAACCCCGGCCGATCAACCTTCAATCGCAGTACACCGCGGTTCTGGGCGCACCAAGGCCACCGCCCCTGCCAGCGAAAAACCGTGACCGGTGGGCAAGCATTTTGCGAATCCGGTGATGTGCTTCTCCACGACCTCGCCTGCCGACCAGCCGCCGGGCTGATTTGTGATCTCCGTCTTCGCACAGGGAGAGCTTACAACGCCTCGATTGGCCTCCAACTACAAACCGCATCCCCAGGCCGCGGCCGTTGCTGGTGCAGGGGGGCGTGGCCGAGCTGGTGCAGGCCCGGTGAGCAGCCGGACGAACTGCTGCGCCACGACCTCTTACCGGAGCGGTTCTCGCCGGTTTACCCTGAGCCACTGGCAACGAACAAGACTGTTGTGGCGCTGGCTTGGGGTTTTGTGGACATTCGCCTGGTTTCCGACCTTCTGTTCGGTCTGCCCTCGGAATGGTCTGGCTTGGCGAGGGGGCGGGAAGCGCGCACTCTGGTGTGCCGCGGGCTGGCTGTTTCTGGTCGCCTGGTCTGGGTGGTCAGCCGCTTTGCCAACCTGCCCCTCACCACCCGTCTGCTCGCAAGCGGTGTTGCTCGCTGCAGCCTGGCCTGGCCCATCCTCTGGCAGGGGAACTAAACGGCGCTTGATGAAGCTGCTCGGCAACTGGCCGGCTGGGTGTTTACTCGGCAGCCAACGCGCTGATGCGGCCTCTTCGGTTTCCGGTTGCCTGCTGACTGAAGCAGCCGGACGCCTTTCCCAGAAAACCGCCGCGGGCCCTGATCCTTCTGGATCTCGGCAGTGATCTCGCGGTCCTGAGTAGTTTTCTCAATCCCTGGCTCGAGCTCCGACGCCCTGCTCTCCGGCTCTCGAACCTGCTGCTCAACCTGTTTGCCGTCGGACACGCCTCTGCACGACGGGGCACGTGCTGGTCAAGGGCAACGCATCTTCGGCCGGGGTGATCCTTCCCCTGTCGCGCCCAGGATGCCCTATGGCAACCGCCACCCTGGCGGCGATGGGGCATCACCGAGCGCTTTGACCCGGCCTGTGCATCGTCTCTCCGAAGAGACCGGCACCTGTCGCTGGCCCGTCAGGGGGCGCCTGGAGCGACCGATTCACAGAGCGGCTGCGTGATCTGCTCAGCGAAGCGCCTGGCGAGCCAGCTCCGAAACACCTGCCAAGCCCAGGGGCCATATGGATCGGTGGGTGCCCCTCCCACCGGTGTAGCGTGGACGCAGGACACGGCCCGAAATCCGCCGCATGAGTCGCTCCCTGGCGACCACTGACTTGATCCAGGGCGTCCCGGCAAGACCGAATCGCGCCGTACGGCTCCTGCTCGACGCCCGCCCTTCGCCCGGCCCAGTGTGGCTTGGTGATCCATGGAATGGCAAAAACGGGCGCTGGGCTCGCCAGCCAACCTGCCCAAGGGTGATGGCGGCCACCGCGACAGGCGTGGGAGGCGTTGAAACGCACCCTGCGCCTCGTGCAAGTGACTGGGGCATCAGCGGCCCTTGACCACCTATGCCTTCTCCACGAGGAACTTGGAATCGGCCCGGGCGAGACGGTGAGGTTTTTCTGATGACCCTTGATCGTTGAGCGGGTTCTGGCCCGGGAGTGGAGGGGTTGGAGCGCGAGGCAAGGTGCGGATCCGCTTCTCGGCGATCTCGGAGACCGCCGCCTGCAGCAAACTATCACTGCCGCACGGCCCGCACCGCCGCCAAACACGGGGATTCACTTCAACGTCTGCACCAAAACTTACGCGGTCGGCGGGAGCTGGTCCAGGCGGGCCCGGCGGCTGGCCGAAGCGGGTGGCGCGGGGTGAGCTCGATCCAGGCGCGATTGATTGAAGCCGGCCTTCGCGGCCAGGCTGCAGACGGTCGGGAGGGAAAATCCGAATCTGCTCGATCCGGCACCAGTGGTTGAATAACAGGATCAGCAATTTTCTGCTCTTGGCAGCTGGCCTACGCCGAAATCCCCACATCACCGATGTGCTCTGGCCCGATATGTCAACGAAGCAGGCCCCTGGTGCAGGCCTTGCTCGCATTTTTCAGAACCGGCCAGCGTCGCTTCGGCGGTGTCACAGCACGGCCCCTGCGCCGGTCGCTCCCCCCACTCCCCCTTTCCCACCGTCCCGTCTGATCGGCCCCTCCGCCCCCCTACCCGCCCCGCTTGGTCAGCTCCCGCTAAACGGCGATCAGACCTTGCCGGGTTTCCGCGGCGTCACAAACGGGGAGCCGCCAGGGAGATCGAAGATCTCTTGCAAGCAACCCCTGCTGAGAAGTTTGCTCTGGCAGGCCCCCGAGCAGCGTGCACCGAGGCCGCCAATCCTGGCTATCGGGTCCAGCTGGGCTTCCCTGCTGAGGTGTTCAAGACCGGCGGCTTGCGAAGAAGGACTTGCGCCTTACTGCCCCCCAATCGCATGCACCACAGCGGCCCGATGTCAGCGGTCGCCCGGAGCTGGCGGTGACCGGTGGCTGGAGCGGGCCCGCGCTGCCAAGGCCGCAGGCGCCCATCGGCTTTTGCATGGGCTGGGCTTGGCGCGACATTCGCGATGGTTGCCCCCTTCGACGCCAGCTCGCCATGGTGGCCGGGGTGCGGGGCCTGGCCTGGAGGCCTGCGGTCCACCGCCGGCATGCCTCACCGACCAGCAGGCCGACAACGGCTGGCTGCCGCTGGCCTCACCGCTATAACCACAACCTCGACACCAGCCCCGAGTTCTACGGGCCGGATCACCACCCACGCGCCACCTATCAGGAGCGCCCTTGAAACCTCGCAGGGTGCGGCCGGGCGGGCGTTTGACCGTCTGCTGCGGCGTTGGCATATCGGGCATTGGCGAGAGGCGACACCAGACCGGGCCGGGCTTCTGGCAGTGCTCGCAACCTCGATCCCCACCCCGAGGCGTGCCGATCGAATGCCCTGGTGCGGTGGAGGGCACACCAACGCGAAAATGGAGCAACAGGAACGCTCGATCGCTGGAGCTGGTGCGGATGGTGGCAACCGCTCGGATTGCTTGATGCCCTCAGCCCGGGTTGCGCCTGAGCGCCGGCCGCGAACAGCTCAGCCGCTGAGGCCCAGATCTCTGGCCTTGCAGGCGGGGCGCGATTCCGATACTTTTACGGCGACACCCTATGCTCACCACCGGGCCAACCCCCGATTGTGGCGGCTGATCGTGCCCTGTTGGCGGCGGCCGGGGCGGAGCGTGGAAGTACCCAGCCTCAACCACCGGTGTGAGCGATTCAAAACGGCGAAAACCCCGTGGTATGGTGGCGGCGTTCTATGCGTTCGTGAGCTTCGAGCCCGGCGAGCGTCCGCCAGCCGGCCGCGCCGAAAATGGGCTGCCGCTTGCGGCGGCCGCTGGCTGAAAGGCACCCTGTTCGCGCCGCAGGGAAGGTCTGAACGGAACGCTCTGCGGCCTGAGACTGGCTTGCGTTGGCTTTCTCGATCAAGCTGCGCTTGATCCCCGCCTGGCCGATCTTGAGCCAAATTCAGCTGGGAGTGAGGCGGGCAGGTGTTCCACGCTTGAAGCTGAGGATCAAGGCTGAAATCGGCACCATGCGGGCCGCCGGAGATCCAGCCGGCGCAAACGGCAGACCACCGACGTTCCGCCGCCAGGCAGTGGGACGACCTGATCGCGGGACCAGACCACCCTGGGTGATTCGACACCGCAAACACCTATTTGAGGTGACGCTGGGCAGCTTCGACGGGCGAATCGATCCGGCCACCGCCAGCTTCTCGCGGGACTTCCAGCCTGGTTGAGAAGCGCGATCTCCACGTCTGGGTGCGGCGCGGCCAGCCCCGCCGGGTGGCCCTTGTTCTGCACGGGCGCGCATCCGTTGTGAGAAAGGCCACGGCCGATTCTCAGCAGCAGGATTCGAGGGGGTGCACCAGTTGGAACGGGGGGGACCTTCGCTATCTCGCAGGAGGTGCCCGAGAGCCAGAGCGCTGGCGGGGCGAGTGTTTCGTCTATTGGACCAGCGCGTGGCGCTGGAATCACCGGCTCGAGCCCGGCAGCCACAGCCTTGCCATGGCCTGCGGGCTTGCCCCTCTCCTGGCCGATTCGCCCAAGCAGCCCAGCGACGTGGAAGGGGTGAGCTGCCACCACTGCATCGGCCAATTCAGCAACGCCGGACGTGCTCGCTTCGCCGAGCGCCAACGCAGGATTCTCCCTGGCCGCGGGCGGCGGGAGAACCACATCGGTTCTGCAGCTTGGGCGGGGGATCCCCAGCCAGGTCCAGCCCGGCCGTTAAAATGGCGCCTTTGCTGCGATCCGCCCGATGACAATTCCTGGGCACGCTGATGAGCTCAAGTTTGGTGGGGATTTCCCTCGATGGGCCAGGCCACTGGAAACACAAAAGGTTCAGTTCGAGATGTTCAATTTTTCGGTGGGCCAAACCAATCTTCGCTCAACTGGTGGCCGAAGTCCCGGCGAAGCTAAACGCTTTTGGAGATCCCGCCGAGCGGTCGGCGTCTCTTCTGCGTCGTTTGCAACGCTCCTGGCCGCGCCGCGGTGGAGTGGGCCAGGCTCCGGTGCTGTGGAGTTTTCGCCGCGTGCCGCCTACGCGATCCGCGCCGGGCTGGCCCTGAGCGGCGGCTGGCCTGGCGGTGAGCTTGCGCGAGGTGAGCTCCAGGCCAAAAGCCGGCCGAGCTTTTGGGCGTGTCACCGAAGGGCACGGGTGCCCGGTGCTGGAAAGGGCCCAGCGAGCAGCGGCCGCGGTCTGGGTGATTGAGGAGAGCCTGGAAGGTGATGCACTGGCGCTTGGTGGCAGTTTCCGATCCCAGGATCTGGCTGCGGACCGCTGGCGAGCCCGAGCTGGCCCCGCAGAAGCCGGTACGAACTGTGGCGATCAATGACGAACGTTCAAGGGCCATTCTCCGATCGCTTCAAATACGCCAGTCGCTAATCCGGGCGCCGATTTTGCGACGGCCCATCGCCAGGCCCGCGTTGGCGGTTCTGCAATCGCTGGAACGCGCATTGGCCGCCGGGGATTTTCGCTGGCCGGCGGCTGGCTGCTTGGGCTCGCGCCCCTGCCTTGCACGATCTGGCCCTGTGGCCGTCGTGCGTCAGTTCGCCTGGTCCGGACCGCCGGCTTCGACAACGAGCCCGGGCTGGCCCCCTGCAGCACTGGCTCGAAGCGTTTTCTAGGGCCAGCGAGCTTTCTTCGGCGGTGATGGGCCAGCAACTGCGCTGGCGCTCTTCCCCGTTTCTTTTATGACCCACCTGGCACTGGCCGCTGAATGACGAGGGCAGAGGGGGGCCGGGAGGGGTGTATTCCGCTCGACCCGGGGCCAGAGCCTGGGAGCAGGTGGGATTCATCCACGCCAGCTGGGCTCACCAGCTGGCCGCCACCTACCAGCGTTTCTACGCGACTGCCGGGGCGGGTGCGGCTGCTCACCATTGATCCCGACCGGGCTCACGGCTCCCCTGAAAGCTGGAGCCGTGCCGCCTGGCGGTGAACGCTTTCCCCATCTCTACGGTCCCCTGCCATCGGCGCGTGCTTGCGGGGAGCGTACCGGCATTGAGCGACCTGGCCCCCAGCCGCCAGCCTCGCCGCGATAGCTGTTGCCGCGGCACGCGGTCTGCGCCTTCGCCTCCAGGTTGGCCGGCGCCTGGGGGTCTGGGGCTGCGGGTCTGGGGGCCGCTGCCGGCCAGGGGAAGCGGCGGAGTTACTCCAGGTGAGCCTCAAGGGCTGCCCTGCCGCTTCCCCTCTGGCCTCCCATCTCGGACACCCGCGGGTGCCTCGACGACCGGATCGTCGGAGGTGCTGATCTGGGCCGCTCACCTTTGCCTGGGCCCCTGGAGCAAACCCCTGCCGCCGCCGAGCCCAGCTGCTGGCGATCGGGATGAACAGCGACAACATCAGCGCCCTGGTGCGCTACTTCCGGCGTTTTGGATTCTGTGCCATGGCCGGCGCTGTGGGCAAGTTGGCCTCTCGACTTGTTTGCGGTTGTTCTGGGGCGGGGCAGGTCTGCATGATGCCGGCAAGTTGCCGGAAGGCTTGCGGCGATGCCGTGCCAATCCTGACCCCGCTCCAGATCAGCTCCAAGCATCTGCCCGCTAAAGCGGGTTAGCTCGCACCCACTCTTTTGGCCGGAGGGATGGCGAACCAAGATTGCGGAAGTCGCGGTTGCACCTGGTGGCTGGTTTCTGGACTGCGGCTGGCTTCTGATCATCGCCTTCGCTGTTCTATGACCCCTGTCGGCGGCACTGACGGAAAACCCACCCATCCCTGGAGCCCTTGCGGTTTGTCTGGGGGCCTGCGTGAGGTTCAGGCGGTGTCTGCCGGGTCGGATCGGCCCATCCCCTGGGCACCACGCGTTCTGTGCGCGAATGCGTTCGCTCGGCTGTCTTATTATTGGTCGGGTCGGCCCACGAGTTCTGGCGCCGTATCTGCCCGTCTCCTTCCTCTCCCAGATCCCCCGGGCGCTGGGCTGTACAACGCAATTCGAGCGAATCAACCCAAGAGCGGCAAGAAAACGGATGGGCTGGCCAAAGTGCCTCCCGATTCCTGGCTGGCCGTCACTACGGGCGGCGTGCATTCAGCTGGTTTTCGTCGGTCTTGCGACCGGCTGCTGTTCTTCAATGCCGATCGACTGAGTGCTGGCTGGGTTGGTTGCTGTTTCACGATCAGCCTGTTGCGATTCACGGTGGGGCTATCTGTTCGGCGCAAGGCCTGGCAATACTTTCTGTCCGGATGCCCCAGGTGCTTAAGCGTTTACTTCACAACCCGCGGATTGCTGGGCAGCCAAACCGCACACAGCGAAGCAGTTGCATCACCCCAGTCGCATTGCTTGACCGCACGGTTGGCTGGCCGTTATGGTTCGAGCAGAGCGCCTTTGCGTGGCCCTGGCCAGCAACCCCCTGGCATCGACATCGATTGCCGTAGCGGATTGGATTGGCCGCACTGGCTCAACCCAAACAGCCGGCTATTGATCGTTATGCTACGTTTGGGCCTGGTGATCGGTTATTTCCCTATTAACTACCTCTATGCCGGCCAACTGGGCTTATTATTTTGTCAGGGGCCTGGATCCGCCAGGAGTGACCAACTCGCCACCCTGCTTCAGTCCGGGCCGTTTTTTTCTGTTATGGGTCAGCCGAATCAACTGCCACGCCCTCGTGGCGGTGCCTTGCGTGCGGGGCTCTGCAACCTGGCTGGGGATCCGGATCGCGTCACGGGTAGAAACGTGCGCCCGGAAAAAACCACAAACCGTGACAAGCCAGTCTGGTCCGATTCTTCCCTGCAATCTGATTCAGCTCTGGAATCTGACCAGAGCCTGGCAGGTGCGCGCATCGCTTGTTTCTGTCTCTGCACATTCGGGATCTTTCAAATGTCTTTTTTATCTTTTCCGCGTCAGCCCCTGATCTGCTGCTGCCCCTGCCTCTGGCAAGCGCTGCTTGACCTGCTGCAGGTATTGCTGCAGCACGCTGGTGTTATACCGGCCTGAATCGTGATCCCGGAGTCCTTTATGGCCGCGAGACATCTGGCCAGCCGCTTTCGCAAGGCAACTCGAGCGGGCTGCAGCTTTCAAACGTTGGGCATGTCCTTGATGGACCGCCACCTGCGGATCTGAAACAACCCATGAGGTCTATAGTGCTCGCCAAGGTGCTGCCTGGATTCACCCGTGAGAAGCGGCAAGGAGGCCTACAAAGGCGTGTGCGAGGACGCCCCTGGCTGAGGCGCTACGTGAACGTCTCCAGCAGCCCTGATTGTGCTCAGGGCAAATGCGGCCGGAGAGCTGCAATTGCCGATTGCCGAACGATGGATCAACTCCTTGGAGGGAAATCGGGGTGGAGATCCGGCCCTGCTTCGATCCCGACAGCGGCGCCAGCCTTGAGGATCAGGTACGGCTCGAGTGGCTATTCCGCAAGTCATTGGAGCGGCTGGTCCTGCTGCAGGGCCGCCAGGGCCCAGGCGGCGATCCTTTTGCTGCACGAATTCCCTGAAAGAAACCGCCAGTTTTCGATCACGGCCACAGGGAGCAAGGAAGCATCCTTGGCAGCTTCCAGCCCACCGAGGGTGTGGCCCACAGGCCGACGTGCTGCTGCAAGCGCCTTGCCCGCCTTGATAGAGGCCTTCCGCGCCTTGCACCAGCCCTCGCTGGCACAGGCGAGCCTTTGTTCGTGCGCACCCCTTGCGTTGCCGATCACATCCCGCCACCGCAGGAACTGAGCGCTGGGCAGCGATTCTGAGGCCTTCATCCAGCCTGCAGGGGGACCCGCAAACTGCCGGGTTCTGGTCGAGCGTCTGCAAGGATTGCGCCCCTGGTGCTGCTGAGTTGCTGGAGCAGAAAAAACCTGGCGCAGAGCGTCTGGCACCCGAGCTGCTTGGCAGCTCGTGAGCAAGCCCCGGCGCCGAGGCCACCGCCCCTGCTCCCTGGAGATCCCGCTGGAGGGCCAAGGCCTTCGATCACCTCGGACAGCCTGCTGCACGGATCGCATTCCGCCACGATCGCGTGCGGCGGCCCTGGTAACCCTGATCGCCCGCCTCGATGGCCCCAGCGGGGCCCAGCGCGCCCCTGCATTTCATGGCTTCCGTCTTTATCTCCCCCACTGCTGCAGCAGGGCCGCCGCCGGCTGAGTGCTCAGCCCCGGGGCCAGGAGGGGTCAGCAGACGTGGCGCCGCGAATGCCTGAGCGGCCGGCCCTTCCCGATCTTGAAAACGGGTGGTTCCTCGCCGCCAGTGATTTCTTTCCGGGCGCACCAGAATGAACACGCTTCGAATCCCCTGGCGGAGGCCCTTCCGAACTGCGCAGCTATGCCGCCGGCGAAAGCTGATCACAGAAGTGGGGCGATCCTGCCGCGAAGCTGCTGTTGCTGATCGAAGGGCAGGGCGGTGGTGCGCTACCGGGAGGGAGAGGGCCCGCCGCGACGACCCAGCTCACCTGGCCAGGTGCTTCGATGAGCTGGAGGTCCTCACCCACCAGCTCAACGGGAAACACGATCTAACGACGGCTGGCCGTTCGGATGGACACGCGCCTGCTGCGCGGTCCTTCGATTATCGATCTCGAGCCCGTGCTCGCTAATCGACTCGAGTTAGCGGACTTGGTGCGAGCGGGCGCGTGCTGAAGCCACTGCCCCGCGAGACTCAACCACTCCCACCAGCGCTATCATGCGACATTCGGGTCAGGCCACTGTGAAAGGCCCCTGTGGCGTAGCTCGATGGGCGGATCAGGTCGAACGGCATTTGCAGAATAGCCCCACTTCGTGAGTCGACATACCCCAGGGCCCACCCTTTGCACGAGGTGTCGCGTGATCCCGGCAATGCCTCGCATGGCATCAAAATTGACCGGACAGGCATTCGCCCAGAAACGCTGGAGACCACAGCCGTCTTCGGTGTAACCGGGATTAGCCCGCCATCGGCCCTCTGAGGCCGCCTTCATTCTGCCGCCTTGATCGCTGCCGTAGTGGTCGGCGCTCCAGATTCACGGTGAGATCCACCACCGAAACATCGGGGGTTTGGAACCCGGAAGGCCATGCCGGTGAGCTTTGGCCGTTTGAGGGCAGGATCACCTTGGCCAACCGTGCTTCTTGGCAGCGCCCTCGTGAACGAGGGCAACCATGACTGTTTCAGCCCCTGCCCCCGCGCCACCCGCAGCTCCTGCGGCGAAGGGCCCATTCCCACCGTTTTTTGGACGGTGGCCGCGTCGGTGGCATCGCCACGGTGGTCATCAGCCGTCTTGATGCCGACAGTTGTCATGCAGCACCTTGGCCGATCGGCGCCTAGGCATTTTGGTCCCGGAGCACTGATGCGTATCCGGACGCAACCGATATCACTCGCCCGGCGAATCTAGTCCCTTCTCCTTGTCCGCGCTCACCTTCGAGTCATCCTGAAAATTCGGAGCCATCTCTATTCGACTGACACCACGTCACCGGTGTCCCACTCTCCTCTCTCGCGCATGTTGGAGCAGCACTGGGCCAGCTCCTGGGCCTCTGAGGTTGGCTCCGTGCACGGTAACAGGGCCACGTCTTGCGCTCGTCATCACGCAACGCGATATATTCACCTATCGCGGACATCCCCCTGAGTTCAGCGATGGCCGCGGGATTTACGACGCTCCCGGCGTGATCACGTGCGCTATCTATATAGAACAAAGGGCCCTGGAGCTTATCATACGATGCTGAGACTATCGCGGCGCCATATTCGCTCACGGATCTCGAGCTCCTCTCTCAGGGGCCAGGCCCAGCCGTGCCAGAGTCCCTGATATCTATCGAGCGTATAGCCAACTGAGTCAAATTGAAATATCACTCCGAATCATACATGAAACCGACGCTAAGCGCGTCACTGCACGTGCTCTCTTCAGGATGCGAAGCGCACCGACCGGCGAGAAAGACGCAGTTCTATGACCCAATAGCTCAACCCACCAGAAGCCAATTGCACTGCCTGCATATCCGCTTGTTTCCCGTCAGATTGGCGATATGGCCTGTTGTCATGCTCACATCATGCGCTCTAGCACTCATAGCAAATCACTCGCCCAATGCAGCAAAGAGCCTATCCGTCTGAGCACTGCTAGCCTCGACCAGGCCTCGCATAGTTCGGATAGGCCCCTCACTCGCCGTGATGAGACCAGCGGAAGGCCTGACCACAGTGCAGCGACCCGACGCCATCGGTTCCGCTCGAAGTACGTACAACCGAATGCGCAGCCATACCACTGGCAAGAACCCTGATTTGCGAATGAGCTGGATGGCAAGAGAGCCCGTCGTACTCACTGGACTGGCACACGAGCTAGGGCTGGGCTACAGACTGCCATGTTGGCCATCGCCGTGGGAGTTGGGCACCGAGGAGGATGCGTCGAAGCCTGAGCAGATACAGGGCAGCTTCGAGTTCGGCGGCCATCAACGGTAAGATTCACAACAATGGCCGAAGAGAGGAAAGCCACTACGAACTGTGCCGCCAGAATGGTGAGAACGGCCCGGCAAAAGTTCAGCGGATCGTCCAGAGGCTGCAGACTCATCAGCGACATCGTCAGAAAAATTGCCAAGGGAAATCTCTGGAGATGATCGTCAGCGATCGGCTGTTGGCTGGCCACTGAAATCCGTCCCGGCGGGGGAAACGGTGTTGGTTGAGCAGGATGGCCGCCAAACAAGGTGCACCCACGAACAACGCAGATTGCGGCCGGCTGCTTGTTAAGGCTCATGGAGCCCCTCGCCCAGGGCCAGGCCTCAGCGTTCAACCAAGAACAGCGGGTGCGCAGGGCAGGCTGAAATAGCTGTATTCGACTTCGGCCTCGCTCGATCAAACTCCCGCCGGGATTCCCTCTTGGCGGCAGGACGCTGGTTGAAAGCTTGTTTGCCACGAATCAGCAGGCACGATCGCGGCCGCCCATCAAGGAGGCAGCACCAGACGGAGGTGCACAGGCGATGCCGATTTCCAGGGCGATTGCTGACGCCATGGCTGGCGGCGAACCGCGGTGCCATGCAATGGCTGTGTCCGTTGCCGCCCAGCAACGAAACCGATCCCCCCAGCAGGCCGATCAGCGGATTGAGACCCAACAGGCTGGCCACCCCTACCCCCGTCAGGTTCTGAAGGATCATTGTGAAAGGATGGTGACCGCCACCCAGCACTAGGCAACGGTCGCCGCCTGGAGATCAACGTTTCTTGATAGTCGGCGTTCAGGCCAAGGCGGCAAAAAAAATAGGGCAGCAGGAAAGTCACGGGTTTGGTTTTGCCAGTTGAAGCCGACTTCGATCCCGGTGAAAAACCGATGGACGACGGCCAGGCAAGCAAGCAGACCTCTGGTGACCGGTTCTGGGATATTTGAAATCTCGAAGAATCGCGACACGTTGGTTGAGCCAGCGGCCGGATGGCCAGCACCACGATGGCGATGTTGAAGTGGGCGAAGGCCTCAAATTGTATGAACCAGGGTTGCTGATTTCGTGGAGAACGATCGAGAAAGACCTGATGAGAAGACCTGATTGAAAAGAACGAATTGAATTTGGTGGCGTTCTGTGGCCCGGCTTGTTTTTCCTGTTGACTCCCCGCTGATCACATCTGCCGATCAGTTCCCAACTTGATCAGATCCGCCGAATTTCTCCCGGCAGATGTGACGTCTTAGTTCTTCGCCGGCGTGGTAACTGCTGCGCACCAGTGGTCCGCCAGCGCACCTGGTTAAGCCCAGGCCTTGGGCCAAGGCTCTCAGCTTCATTAAATTCCTCGGGTCGCCAGTAGCGATCCCCACTGCAGGTGAGCAGGGTAAAAAAAGGGCCCGCCAGGTATTGCCCGATGTGACGCGCTCGCATCCCACGCCCCGGAGATTCGGGCCAGGGCCTCCATCACCCCTCGAGCGTTTCGCCCAGGCCCAGCATCGGCCTGATTTGGTTGGGATGGCGGGGGCAGCTGCCGGCAGGCCGCTCAGGCAATCCCAAAGGGAATCGGGCTGTAGGTGGGGCAACCACGGCGCACCTGCCCCTGCAGTCGCTGCACCGTCTCGATGTTGTGGTTGAAGCACAGACCGGCTCTGCCGCCAGGACTAACCGCCAGGCGCTGTTGCTGGGCCGGCCCACACCTTTCCGCTAACTACGCCGCGATGGGCCGCCCCAGAAATCAGGGTGAAGCAGCCTCGATCGCGATCTGGGATGGCGGCGCCGTATCGCCGCCATTTGTTTCCGCGTGAACAGGCTGGGCGCCGTGGTCGGCCAGGTCGGTCGCGGGCGACAGCGTGAGCACCACGTAGCGCAGCTGAGGGTGTCAACGGCTTCGGCCCACCCGTTCGGGCCTTCGTCGGCAGTCGAAGGGGAACCGAGCCTGGCCCCCTTTCTCCACCTGGCAGAAGGCGCAGCTGCGGGTGCAGATTCGGGACCCGCCCAGCAAGGAAGTGGGCGGTTTGCCGCTGCCTAGCACTCGCCGGTTGGGCGCAAGGCGGCCCTCTCTTGCGCAGATCGTGGTGCAGGCCGCTGCGTTTGACCACCTCCTAACATTGCTCGAGGTCTGAGGGCCGTGCCGATCGGTCGTCCGCAAGGCCATGGGCGGCAGCCGCTCGGCCGGGGCGTGGCGCTGTGGCGACGGCCGGTGACGTTTTGCGCCGCTGGATTCATTGCATCCCTTGCCATTCGCTAATCCATTCTGCCGGGCCTTCCAAGGCTCGCGCCAGGTGACCTCATCCGGCCGCGTACTCCAGTCGCTGCCTACGGCAGGCCGGTAGCGATCTGGCTGACAGGGGTGAACGGCCGCAGCAAGCCTGGCCACGGATTTAGAGGTCTTGGTGGTGTCACCTTCCACGCTCGGGAGAGGGTCAGCGCCAGGTCACCTCGCTGATTGTTTCCTTCGCTGTCCACCGCTGCACCAGCGACTGGACAGCAGAAAGGTTCTGGTTGCTCCCGACCCCCATCCCATCGGCGAGATTCAAACCGCCGAGCACGTATATGCCCCCCTTGAATTCCCGGTGCGCTCCGGCGAGCCAGGTCGCTGTTGAATCGGCCACCACGCCAGAGCTGGCCGGTTGCGGCGGTTTTCATTTCAGGCAGATCTCGCAAGGGGTCAGCCGAGAGGTGAAACAGCGTTGCACGGGCCCACCCTGGCTGCGAGCCGCCAGCGGGCATCGGCGAATGCATGGATCTGTTTCTTCGGGCTGCCTGAAGCAGGCTGGCAGCGGCCAAGCGTGTGGCCGTGCGAGGCCCGTCCCCGGGCAATCTGCTCGAAACTGGATCGATAACCGGGCCAGTGGGCGGGTGAAGGCCGACTTCAGAAGACAAACCGCCCGCAACTGGCGGAATCTAGGGGCCTGCGTCCCCTGGCACGGATTCAAGAATTGGTCGGCGGTGGCTCTTGGCACCTCCCTCCACCGGGTCGTTCAGCTGATGGGGCTCCGTTCCCCTTCCCCTGTGGCTTGCCCTGTGTCGTTTGCCGTCCCGTCGTTCCTCACCCGTGGCACTGTTCAGCTGGGTTCTCGCTGCCTGTATCTGATGCGG
>Ga0163217_1086358_pt1 | contig 16826 bp, 15 predicted proteins | sample SynspAceP_FD_185933 | JGI IMG/M metagenome (GOLD analysis project Ga0163217, IMG submission 185933) | Saline lake microbial communities from Ace Lake in Antarctica - Synechococcus sp. Ace-P (PacBio error correction) | ecosystem: Environmental > Aquatic > Non-marine Saline and Alkaline > Saline ... | reverse complement strand
CCCGATTAGGTCCGCGGTGCGTTTGGCGGGCCTTGTACTGCCATCCCAGTGTGGCGTATGTGGGCGAGCGTCTTCAGCGCTCCCAGGATAATACGGCCCGGGCTGCCGGTAGCCGCTTCTGAGTTCACACCATAACGTGAGTGCTACGGGGAGTTGCGTTGCCGCACGCGTTACAGGAAATGCCTGCCAGTTTTCCTCGGGCACAACCTATAGCTATTCCAAGCGTTACGCCCTGGGGCGCAGTTATTTCAAGCCGTACCCCGGGTCATGGGTGCCCGCGGGGCTATACAAGGACGTGCGACAACGAGGTGCCTCGTACCGGACCCTGAATTTCCATCGCGTCAGCGCCGGATACGACGATTTGAGGTTATCCGGCTGAATTGCCATTCGTTGTTGACCTTTGATTTACCGAAAGAAATGCTGCTGCCATGCGCGTTCAATCTCTTCACACTTCGTCGGTGGTCACGACGCACCGATTTGACTAACGTTGATTTGATCTACCGCTCACATCCAGTCCCTTCGTTAAATCAGCACACCCGCCTGAGCCGATGGTTCTGGCCAATGGAGTTTCTCATGCATGTCAGCGTGGTTCAACCATTACTCGTGATTCATCACCAGCAGGCCGTCAGTTGCAAGCTACCTTCGTGAGTGGTCGGTAACCTTCAATCGGGAAAAATGCTACCAGTCGTTTGATGGGAGCCTACCTTCGCGCGCTCTCAGCACCGGTGTTTGTGTGATGGGGAAAACGCCGGGACAATGAACCTTGCTATCGGCAGTGCCCCCAAGGAGGGAGGATTATTGGTACCTGGTACCCTCAGCACAATGATTTCATTCCGCTTCACTGGTGGGGGACCTCGGAAACCCAATAACCCGCGGCAGGTGCCGCGGAGCTCGCATCATCATCGTCAATTGCTGCTAGAGCCGCTATTGCAAGCCAGCCAGGCACTGATGCCCCATAAAACCAAGGCGCCGGGCAGCGCCCATGCTGCCTTTGCAGTTACATCACGGCGGGCCAGACGGGCCTGCAGAATAGAGCAAAGGGGGTAGTGAATAATTCGAATACTGGCGGCTCGTCAGCCTTCCCATGATCTACAAACAGTCATTTTTGCGTGTTGCAATTCAGTGGACATCCGGTTTTCCTCATCAGGTTTTTTTATTGACCGGCATATGATGAAAACAACCAGGATCGACAGCGCGAAGGCAGCAGAAAGATTGAAGGTTAGCGGCGATTTCCAATCGACGATTCGAAGGCTCTCGGATACCAGCAGGTGGCGCTTACAGAGAGCTCGCCTGATAAAGCAAAAGCCTAGTGCTGGGCGAGACGACCGAGCAAAAAGCTGGTCTTCGTCATGGGAATTATTTCTCGCGCTTATGGCGGCCTTCACCCCATTCGGGGCCGCCTTCGCTTTGCGCGGCGTTCCCTGCGCCTGCTTTGCAGACTCCGGCATCGAACGAGGGTTCTCACCGAAGAGCTCACCTGATAAACAAAAAGGCCCCTTGCTTTCGCCAGGGCCTTTTTGTTTATTGCGGCGGAAGAGTCCAGGTCCGCTTCTCCGCAGGATCTATAAAACCAGCATGAGACGAATTTATATGACATTTTTTCTATCTATGTCAAGTAGTTAGCATTTTTTATTTGTCTCACCTGACTCTTTTTGGATATCATCCTTGCCAAATTTTTTATTTTGGCAAGGTTGTGGGGTAGGCGGTATGCCCAAGGTGGCCAAAATGTCGTTATACTGACCGGCAATAAAGCCATTAAGTTGCCCGGTTTTATCCGGTGGCCGGCCGTCAAAGGCGTTGGGCCTCAAAATCGGTATAAAGAGGGATTCAACGCTCGCTGGATATTGCGCACGTCCACAGCGAACTGCGGCACCCGCCTGCGAATGGAAACCCTATGCGTTCGCAGAGGATTACGGTCTCGTGGATTTCCCGATGTGAAGGTTTGGCCGCAGGCGCGAGTAAGGCTCAGAACTTGCGCCAGCAACCTTAGAGAGCGTGTATCCGTCGCTGAACGAAACGCCCGCCGTGGCATTCAGCGGGCGAGGCGCCGCGCCAAGCTTAAAGACTTTAGGCCGGTGGCACGGAATTGCCACGCAGTACGCGAAATCGCGAATTCAAGAATTGCCAAGCACGCTGCGCAATGGATCAATACGCTGGGAAACCTACGCTTTTCCTGTTTTGGCAAGTTACCTGTGGCGCAATCAGATTACCGTTCCACCTGGAAGAGGTACTGCAACCATCTGGTTGCACCAAAATGAGACGGCCACCCGGCGTACAGACAAAGAATTGCCAGCGTACTCGATTACGCGACAGGCAAGGAAGCTAACGAGCGGCCCTTTAACCCTGCTGGATTTTGCAGGGCAACCTAAAAGAGTTGCTGCCCAAATCCGACGGAAACCGAGTTCGCAAGGAAAGCAGGCAAAAGAACATCATGCCGTATACGGTGGAATTCGAGATGGCTACGTTCATGGCCCGATTCTGAGGACCAGAAACAGCCAGTATCAGCGCTAAAGCCCTGGAATTGTCATCCTTCGCAGGACGTTTGGGGTGGTCAGGGCCGAAGTACGCGGCTCGCACCTTTGTGGCGAAATTGACCTGGTGAAGTCGAGTATTGGCGCCTGAGCGGTGACGCATGAAGGCCGCCAGGGGGGCCATACCGCTTCCTTTATCCGATGCCGGCGTTAAAATTTGCATCGAGTCCTTGCCCCAAAGGTTCGGCGGCCAACCAAGCTGCTGTTTCACCAACAGCAAGGCCAGCGGGCTCTACTCTGATGCTTGCGGCTTAGCAAACTGCAAAAGGATATGCACGGAGCCGCAGTGAAGCCGGCTCGGCAAAGTCTACATCGGCCCGAACAAGCCGCATAGCCACCCCAACACCCGCCACGCTGCGCTCCAGTTTCAAGGATTGGCACTCAAGCCAGTACCGTCGTATCAATGGCCGAACTGGTGAACAGTGCGAGCTTCCCGGAATTGAGCTGGAGCGAACTAGCTCTAGCGCACGTCAAAGCGACGAAAACTCGGGGCGTGCCTTTATGCCCGCTTCGGGATTGGCTGGAGGAGGCCGGGAATGATGGACGCCTGGGCCGCCCTTATCTGAATGAAGAAAAACCAACAACGTACGTCAGATTCAAGTGAGCAATACGCAGAACTTAGCAGCTGGGAGGGAATGAATTACCAACCAACGCGAGTTATTACTGAAATTCGGCATTTAGACGAGATAGACAGGGCGGGGATCTGGATACCTTATCTGTACCAACCCATCAGTGAGGTCCCACGTCATGTATTAACAGCATCAAGCAGATTTGCAGCGGTATTAGCGTTCGCCCAGCCCACCATTTGGAGGTGGGTCAGCACAGGGTTCAACTTTTCCCCCAGGCCTAGTAAGCTCGGCCCCCCAAAAAACCCACTCCGTTTGGCACATAGCAGATTCTTGGAGTGGTTTGAAAACCAAAAGACGGCGCACCAACGCTCAGCCAGCAATGACCAGCCCGGCTGCTTGAACGAAAGCCCTTCTATACCGGCCCTTTCGGTTTCCACAAAAACTAGTCAAATCGAGGACGAAGGCTTTGATTCTTCGACCTTAAGGGCGAGTCACCGTTGCTTTCATCAACACCCGGTCTTACTGGCCGTGTCATCAAGGCCTCAGCTACTAGGTAGCTCAGACACTCATTCGCCCAAAATAGGGACATTCTTGAGCCACCAGGCCGAACCTGTCGCGGGGCACCCGTCATTGAGCTTTATCTTTATCGAACATTGTGGTGCATGCGGCCGCTTCTCTTTGAGACTATGCCACTGTTTCAAAAAAAAACATCCCTCGCAAATTTTGCAGCTCAATATATTAATCGGCGTCGTGCTTTTGAGCCGAAAAACCCCATTGAGCCCCAGCGTCGCGTATTTCAAACCCGGCTGACCGGGGCTCGGGTAGAGCACTGGCAACGTCGCACACGCGTCAGGTGACGGTTCCGACTTCAGCCTTTCCGACTATTATCATCAGACCTTTCCTCTGGGTTTAATTCAGATTCGCCGGCTTGCCTCGCGCCTACCATCTCCGCAACCCGAATCTTATTGGAACTCAAAACAGGTTAAAAGGCTGACCTGACTTTCTCCAGCTATAGCTGACAGGAAAAGAATAAACCCCTCCCGTGGGCTGATTCTCCGCATCTAGCTAAACAGCTCGGGGTTAATGGTCACGTGCTCGTGGAACAATCACCTCATTTCAAACCCTCGGCGACTCCACGAAAGCCCGCGGTACATCCTGTAGCACATTGCCGCCTTCGACCTCATAGCTGAAGCCATGGCACTTTTTAGTTAAGTTCATGCCAAGTGGTGCTGGAAATATTTCACCAGCGTCAACCTTCCAGGAGTTCACCGCCATTCATCTCTTGAGCGTGCAACAGATTGATGCCGAAATGCACGAACAGCTCTTTACTCTGGCCGCTCAACATTTCCCTGATTCGAACGGGTCGCTTACCAATAAGGTCCGGGACAAATCCGCTTCTTTGCATCTCCATGGCCTAGGGCTTCGAATTTGATAAGGCATACAAGCCTTGTGCAGGGCCAGCTCAACCATCGGCCAAGCCTGCAATGCTTGATTGAGGCACGGATGTCACGCTTTCAGAGGTACGGTAGGCGGTCAAAACATAGCACTTCCTTTCTCGTTACATGAACACTATGGATTGTAACGCTATAGTGTTCTATATCCAAAATTAGGAGTGCTTTAGAGCAGTCGGCTCCACTGCCATGAGGCCGTGGGCGTCACGCGGGTTATCATTATTTCGCTGGGGCTGGGACTTGGATTGTACCGCTATCCGAATTTCGGTGATCCAGCCTGCAAGCGATAACATAACCCAAAACAGTAGTCAATGACTGCTAACGCGATCATAGAATAGCTTCAGAGCCAATAAATTTAAAAATAGGCATTCGGCGGTACATCTCTTATTCCCTATCTCATTAAATTTCATAGGCTGTTGACAGGCTTAAAATCGGGTCTTCGATGTCCAGTCACCGAAAGCCTAGCAAATAGCTCACAACCACCATCTGCGCTGGGAAGTAGGATAGGGAATTGATCCCTTCCCAACAAGGGCTTCAGGCCCTAAGCCTTACTACTAGCTGAGGATGTAAGTCACGACAGCATGGCTGCCGGCCTGGAGTTGAAATCAAACTTAAGAACGAAATGTCTGAATTCGCCTTTGTTTTGATTGCCACGATTTGAGTGGCCACTTTTTGCCGTTATAGCCCGAGGGTATTGCACTCTATCGGCCAATAGCGGCCCGTGTTGAATGGTTGCTCCCACGCCCAAAGTGGTTACTATAACCTTCCACGCTAGGGCCACATGCCGGGACCTTACCATTGAAAGCCAGCCAGTGGGTGGTTTGTTACGCAACTCTCTAGATGGGTGACAAGCTCGCGAATAACCATCCAATGCAAGTTGGGCCGACCGTGGTCAACACGATTGATGCCAAGCCCAGTACGATAGGGTATGCCGGGTAAATAATGCATCGAGCGTAAGAATTCCCGCAATGAGGGAGCTCCCAGATGATGAGTAACCGGGATGTCTACATCGCCTTCAAGCCGTAGAAATACCTTCAGGCAGTACGACCCAAGAGATTCTGCAAACGGGGAGCCTGGAATTTCTATACCGGCCGGATAGGGATCTCGCCTTGACCGAGCTAGAAAGCAGCCAGGTGGATACACATAGCTGCTCCTCAAATGGGTACTTTATCGACGAATCGACATTCAGCCGCTCTGGCTCCGCAATAAGAGCGTGCAGGCAAATGGATGCATTGCTCCACCGTACATATGAGCTTTCTGGGGACACCCGCGGGCGAATGATGTTGAAGCGTACGTTATTTTCTCAGAGCGCTCGCGGCGCAGCAGTTTCTGTATCAACATCAGTGACCTGGACGGACTTGGCGCTGTCAGGCAAGCTTTGTTTGCTGGGGTGCAGCAGGACGGCCATTTCTTCCAGCGAGCGTTCGTTAGCTCCAACGGCTCCGATTGCCCAATTTGTGAAGCTCGGCTGGTTAATTGTGCCGTTTCCTGGATCAGCCAGGCTATTCAATCTCCCGCCGTTTATTTTTGCTCGCTAGAGACCGATATTCTCACCGGAGCACTCCGAGGCTTCCTGATGCCGTGTCTGTCGACGATTATAACTAAATTCTACCGATCGAATGTTGCGTGAAGCTTGAGACCCAGACGAAACGCAGGAAACACTGAAGCTTCGTCGGAGGAACGCCCTTTCATCTCCCTATTCCCCTTCATTCGCGGATTTAGGTGGAGCTTAACTAGGTTGCGTGTATCGAAATACTTGCACCGGAACCTCGGCACTTCGTTTTCGATGCGCTCAAGAGAGTTGACCCACAATAAGTTCGCCCTGCACTCGGAAGAGGTTCGAGGCCTACGTCGGCGAGCTTCGTGGCCTGCGACACCGGATTACCGTTTGCCACTGAGGGCAAGCCGCTCGAGCAGAAGCTACCTGCCAGGGAAGCGGGTGCGGATTGATTTTATTGGTGCGTTTGATGGGGAGGCACATACATTTCATCTGATGCCAAGGGCGTCGAGATGCGCCGCGTGGGGAAGATTCGCCCACCTCCAAGAGTGGTTAGGGGGCTTACGGAAAATTCGTTGCTGAAGCGGCGTTGAGCCAGGGCTTGGCCGTAAAAGTCAGGGCTGTCGTCGCATGCGTCGCTGGGATGATCCAGTGGCGTTCAGGAACGCGCAGACAACTACCTGATCGCGTCACGTACAAGAGCCTGTACATCGGCAACGGGACAGATGCGAGCAGCGCCGTCGTGTGAGATGCTCATAACCGGCATTCTCGCGCATTATCCAGAGGAGGGGGCCGGGGGCCGGGAATCCCCTTGAGCGAATTCTACTTTCCTCACTTATCGACGAATGGAATGCACCTCTGAGGATGTTACGAGAGGACGAATTCGCCTGATGAGCATGAGGCGGGCAGCTGCTGGCCGACGGCAGATCCAAATACCCGGAGTTATGTTCTCGAATGCACCTAATGAATGGCGGAGAGCCAGGCTTTCTCACCTTTGGCTGATTCGTTCGTACCGGTAATCGATGGACCTGACGGACATCCTCCAAGGCCCTGAGAAGACACCTAAGGAGGGTTGTCAGATCGAAACGCCCAAGTTGTGAAGACTTGCCGTTAAATTCAAACTACAGCGTCGCTTGGCTTCCCCCGAGCGGCTTCCCGAATGTCATTTTTCTAGATTCGGTCTGAAGCGCTTTATTGTGACTCCCATGCCTCTGTGCTGCGTGCGATGTCTCCTGTCTCAGGCCCGGCAGGAGTCAAGATCTAAGACGTGTCGTCACAACCTGTGTGTTATGCTTTTAGGTCCGAGAGTGACGAATCGTACCAATCCAAAGTGCACGTCCCCGCCTATTGTGTCCGATAGACCGGTGCTCAGGTAGTTTGGACAAAGGCCAGACTATATCGTTCCGCGAATAAAGTTTTGTGACTCCAGGTCTATAAATCGTTGGTATAGACTGAGCTCGGTTTTGCGTGGTGCGAATAACCGCCCTGGGCCGCGCTGGATATACCGTGTATGGTCTACGCGCGCCTGATTTAATACCGCACTACTACCACTGTGGGAGTGGGAAAGGCCTCACCTTGCAACGTTCAAAGCCGTGTTCCAACTCTCTCTTTGTGAATAGGGAAATAATAATTCTGCTCTGCTGAAAATCTCCAGTTTGCCGCGGAAAGGCAGTCGGCCCCTGCTCGACCGATGATGGTTCGGTGAGCACTTCCTTCACGTTTCGCCCTCATAGAAACAGTCATCCTATGTCGTTAAAATTAGTTGTGGCCGGGTTATGCTGATTTTGGCGTTATTGTCCAAATTGTACTATGGGACTGATAGCGTGTCTCTCCAGAGCGCAGGCACGCGTAGTCTCTTGCCTATAGCGTGTATCCCATTAGCTCTCGTGAACCTCTCAGGAGCAGTCATGTCTTTCAGTGAGACCGATACTCCCGTGGAAAAGAGAGCGCAGAGTTTGTGCGTGCTGCAAACCTCGCGCCTAGACCAGTCTCGATCTCTCTTGCATAGCCGTCTGCTCTCGTTTAAACCGACCCCAATCCACCCCGGTTCACTATTTAGCCTAATCCTCGCGGCTGTGCAATTTACGCACTTCATTGTCCACGCATCTCGTGCTCCCAAAAGCGCCTTATATCGCGCGCACCATAGTTCCTTGGCCTGCTCTTATATGTGGATATCGTCCCACTGAAGCATACCACAGCACACGTTCCGCTAACTTATGTTGCCCTTCTTCGTCTGAGACTCCACTTGCCAACCAGGTTGTGATTCTCGAGCGCATTGTATTCAATAGTCGGTAAAATCAGACACTCCCGGCTGCCATTTAATTGTCACATCGAGACCCGTGCTTTGCCCCAGGTGACCCTAAACACCTGCCTGCCTGCTGGCCGGCTAAGTGCGCTGTGACACCCAGAGGCTTAAGGCACAAATAGCGTGCTAGTAACGGTGCGGGAGTGAGGGCAATAACTTTCGACTATAAACCCATTGGGGCCTGCAACTAACCGCTCTCCGCGGGTCCATCCGCGCATTCTGAGTGGAGAATACGTGCAGACTGAATTGTCCTGACTGCCAGAGATTGGGCTTCCGAGCTCATGACAGAATACCAATTTAAACCCGTATCACTTGTGAGGTTTTGAATTGAAGCATACGTAATCACGCTGCGTGGGGTATTTACACCAATAGGTGTTGCTCACACATTCGGCCTAGCAAATCGTGAAGCGAGTATCTGGTCGCTCCTGTGTACAGCTGGTATCTCTGATATAAGAAGTCGACGCACTGATGGAGTTCGCGAAACCGGCAATTAAACAAGGTCTACTCCTGCGTGGATCTTCTCGCATGTGACGATAAAGATGAAGTGAGTATAGAGCTGCCGGCGGGTGTGAATTCATGCCTGAAGATTAGTCTGTGCCTCGTTGTCATACACCGGTGCTCATAGACTGACCTTCTATGCCCGGTACCTCTGAGCTGGTACGATCTTCATTCATGGCTTATGACTTTGCCCTTGACCTTTGGACTACTGACTCGCCGTAAAGTCCGGTTCCGCGTATCTTGGAATGGGAGCGCAAAGTTTGCAACCGCCCGGCTTTAAACAGACAACCCAAGGCCAGTCAATAACGCCGCATTTAGCCGGGGAAAGCGTGTGGTCTTATTAACAAACCATTGCCCGACACGCATTTGAAGAAAATCAAACAATATCGTTCGTATAAACAGGCTTATGCAGCGAGCCTAATACATTTGAGTGTGCTCTGTGAGAGTACTATGCACCTGGGTACCCAGGATCCAGTCGAATAGGGCAATTGCGAGAGAACTGAAAATTCATAGTCCTTTGAGCCTCCCCGCGGTTTACAAGAACTCAGTCAGTTGTCTTTCGATCCAATGGGTGTCTCATGATAATAAGGCCAAATGCTCAGGTGGCATACCAAATTTTATCTGGTATGACTTAAAACTCGCCCTGTGTGCTGGATTCCGCCCGCTCGCGACATACGTTTTTGGAATAAATCCGGCCAGCCGTCCCGTAGAGGCCCTCATTGGCCAATCGATTCGACCAAGCGTGGCTGTGGGACCTGTCTCGACGGTACCGGGAGCTTATTGGTGGGGCCTCCTCTCGGGACTCAGCCGCGGGTTGGGCGTTTTCTGCGTAAGGTGTCTGGATTCTAACCTTATGCAGTGCGCATAGTTCCTCACATCTGACAATGAACAAGGAAGCCCGCTCCGCCTTGGTGCCTGGATGTATATGGAGCACCAAAGGCTGAGAGTCCTGCCCCGGCCCCAGAAAACCGTTTTACAATCTCCTGTGGTGTGCCTGCCGCCTTCACCTGCGTGGGCTGGGTATCAAGTCGGCACCTCCACGTCCAATTTCGTGGGTGTCATGGTGTGGAACCTAGTGGCGTCGCCAATTTGCATGCCATTAAAACAGCCGTAATTTAACGAATAAATGGTGACCTCCGATGCGGTCTAATCTAACTAACCCTTACAATCTGTGCTCTCCTTAAACTCGGCATATAGGGCGAGTCGATGACTACAGGATAAGGGTCTGTCTTCGTCGCCGTCCTCCTTTTTTCTCCGTCTCGAATTCTCGGATCTGTAGTGAGCTAGTGTGCTAAAGCTCAGTCTGTCGCTGATGGGCCCTAACTCAGCGTGACCGCATGCTAAACAAGCCTCGAGCCGACACTCCGGTTAGACCGTCGAGCCCGGTTTATAGTGGTGTAAAAAGGCCTTTAAGCAGAAACCCCACGGATTGGCCCAACACCCACCCCGATCACCTTTTTGACCCCGCCGGTAAAGTCTGAGTGTGTGCCGCGCTCTGCGGTCGGAGTTGTTCGAGCAACTAATTACTTGCTCCCGCGCCAGGAATAATGTTGGAATACTCTGGTGGTAGTACTTGTGGGCTTGGATCAGACTCGAACGCGCCTATCATGCCGTAGTAGAACGTAGACCAGTTTGCTGTGACAAGTGCTGGGACTCTAAGCGAGGCAGGATTCCGTGCAGTGGACCCGTGGTCATGCAAGCATACCCGTCGCGCGCCTGGTCCTCTAGTGTCGTCAAGCTGTTGGTACCTTTACCGAGTCAATTAGGGCGCGCAATGTAATCGCTCACAAAACATGTTTGCTTAGCAACATGTCTGGTTCACCCATTATCGTTTTGTCGCTCATAACTCGACAATTATGTGCGGACCTGACTCTCACCTTGCACCTCAGTTTGGGATTGCTAATAGCTTGTATATGGGCTGACGAGGTGCCCCAGGCCCCGGTGTCCAAACTTCTCTTAAGTGGTGCGATCGAATGGCTATTAAAGTCGTGGTTATATTCCCTCCTCGTGTGAGGCTCGATATGCATTACTCGAGCTGTTTTCAAGAGGCCTCGTCCCCCACCACACAAACAGCAGGCAATAAACTCGTAGGATGCAGATGCGCTAATAAATTGAGTATTCTGTTCTCTGGGATTCGTGAGCCGAAGCTCCCTCTGTGTGACCCGGAAATTAGAACTTATACGCGCCAAGAGTGGAGGTCGAGCTCGTGTTCTGCCATCGTAATAACAGTTGGCAAGCAGGCGGGTTGGCGGAGTATCGGCATCTTGCCTTAGATATTCATGAAACGTTCTCTATATTTCAATACTTTGTAAAACCGCGGGTTGAGATTTGTATTAATTTATTTATATGCCTTGTACATATTGTAAATGGTTCTTCGGTCCCTAGCAGGCTGTGGCTTGGCGGCAGATTTAGTCTCCTCGGCCGCCAGTAATAATGAAAGTGAACCTTGTATTGTGGCGTGCGATTCAAATATAAGGTATAGCTCAGGGGCGCAAAATTTAAAATCTCTAGCGGAGTGCTAAATTGATTTTTTAACCAAAAGGCCAGGGATTGGCACACGGGTAGAGGTGAGGCCAGGAGTGGCTCCAACCGTCCTGACCTTCGGGTCCGGAGATGGGTTCCCCAGGCTTCCCACAAGGCCTGGCTTTTACCGACCCCACCCTGACCTGGGTCCTATGGTGGGCGCCAATATGGCATAGATGGTGTTGTCGAGCGATCAGGTCATAGGCGTTACGTAGCTTAGAATGAACCTGACGCCGATATTTATTCACAGGCCTTAGTGGTGCGATAGGCTCAAGCGCGTCTACGCCACGCCTTTATGTATCCCGGCTATGCCATAAGTTACAAAACCATTATGATTACCGTATATATAATCTACGACTGTGGGTCTCACGCGGCCCGCCTCGCTCTCCGCCTGCCCGGCAGGGAACCTCAGCAAGATTCACGGTCGCTGACATATTGACTTACTAGCAGCCTACCCTATGACAAAAAAGTTGGGGGCGTCTTCTCAAATTTTCCGAGCGCACCAAGACCGAGTGTAACAAGTGCATCCCCGGTTGCATAATGCGGATCAGGTAGAAATAGGCGGAGTACCCAACCGGATCTTTGATTACGCGCTGGTAAAACCCTGTAAACGATCGCGTGCTTTTGATAGTAGATATTCGTGGCGACTGATTTCTGTGGGTCGTTCCTCAGAAGTGCCATGCTAAATTGTGAACGGTGCCACGCCTATCTGGCCGACATTCCCTTGGAGGCAATTCCAATCTATGACGCAGACTGGGACAAAGTGACATCACTCGGCGAATTTTTATCAGTAGTCTCTTATTAGATGCGGATGTGCTTAGCATTTCTGCGGAGTTGACCAAGTTATCTACACATATACGTCCCTCTGTCTACTCCGACCTAATACTCCGTGCCTGATTCCAATTCTACGAGGTCCTCGTTCGAACTCTGATGAACCATATATGCACCTTTGCGCTCGCATAGGGGAAAGCTCTCTCGAGTCTCAGAATTAGCGCTAACTCTTCTCGGCAAGAGTAAGTGCCGCTAGGCCGACCCAATGCAATGTATTGAAGACGTGTTTTCGGTGTGAACTCTCTATATACGTGGGTGATATTTAAGACGTTACGCGCATGGGTGGACTAAACCCGCCTTTTTTTTATCTACGCGAACACAAAAAGCCCGCAGAGTCTTATTGGTACTGATTTCGTATGTCGGTGCTCGATTGGGTGTCACCGGGGCATGCGGACCTATGTGCTGTAATTTGTGCGTGCGCTTGTAGAGGCTTCCAGCCTTTGGGATGAACTTATCGAATTTTTCGCGCGTGTGTGTGTGTGCCGGATACGAGTATACCGATATGAAGAAAATTAAAACATGACTCTTGGCCTTGACCGCCCAGCGCGTCCAGCTTCCAAGGGTAACCCCACCGTGGTATTCGCCTTTCACTAACTGAACGTGTCTGATTGAGACTAATTCAAAACATAATTACAGGAAAACCGCTTATGCAATAGCCTCATCTTTGTGAAAGTTCCTCAGTTCATTTGGGTGGTGAAGAAGAAAATTGATTGGCGGCTCAAAAGCTAGGTTCCAGGGTCATTGTCCGTAATTATTATACGCGCCTCGGCGAGCGGAGTATATGTCGCTTCAACAGGGAATAGGTTGCGAGCTCGCTCTCTCCTCGCAAATAAAATAACAACTGATCCATTGGGCTTCCAACGCTCATTCATGCACGAGGGTGAGTGGGCGCGAGATTCCTCTCGGGAGTGTTGTAATCCTGAACCACTGTACCGGGCCATAGAGTACGGAGTTGGTATGCCAGTATCAAATTCAGAAGCCTCTATTACGTCACTGCCCCAGGACGTTGGCAGCCACAGGCCGCTCGAGTATCGACTCTCGCTCATCCAATGGGTGGTGGCAGTTGCACTCGTCATAGGACCTGCTTGTGGTGACCTCGGCAGTTGTGAGCCTTAATTATTATTGTTTGCCAGCGGCGCGTCGCCTGTGTTCGATATTAAACAACACAGATCATGTCGGAAGCAGCGTAAATAATTAAGCGTTCTCTGATTGAAACCACTCGAATTAGTGGACTTTAATCGCTCGGTTCGTTTTCGACTACTCGATGACCAACTTGAGCGAGCATTATCTTCACAAAAGGAGCGGCTCAACCCACGCGGGGCGCCACGGACAGCAGATGTCGAGTCGGCAATAATTCGACGAGCATGGGTCACCTACGGCGCAGGTGGCATGCTCTCTCCAGGTAGAACATAGCTCGACACCAGGGTCAGTGTCTCAATTTTGCCCAATACACCAGCGGGATAAACCGAAGTAAGGTCATGTGGCTCTCATAACCGAGAGAATGTTTTGTTATTGACGCAAAGCGTGTCCATTCCGGTGTGTAGGCTGCGTCGTCTAATGTTATCATATTGCTCTCGACCGCGCGTACTGCCACAATTGTATTTGTAAATAATACTGTCGCAGCAACTCGAATTTGGTAGCGCGTGTTCCAGGCCGTCTCGATAATTACCGCTCCCTTGTCCTCTTAGTAGAGAACCTCAGTGTTATTAGTGATTGACTAAAACTCTGTGAGAGAATTTGTTATACTTCAGTATCATGAGTGTTCTTGCCAAACAATGCATCAGCATTAGCTGATTCAGCGGCTTTGCCAGACCTGCCGTTAACACAACAAACAGGTAAAGGGCCATTTTTGGGAGCCAGCGCATACAGCAGAAAGACCAGATCATTAGACGCCACCCTGGGCCGTTAAAGCGCCAGGGTTTGCTTGACACGCCTAAATGCGCCTCATTGAGGTGAGTCGATAGGCAAACAGGGTGCGAGTCTAGGATTGAATATTGTCAGGCCAAGACAGGGAAAATGGCGAGGATAACGTGCTTCGCAAACTTGGAACAGGTGCATTGGTTATGATCGCATTGATTGAGACTGGCGCAAGTTTTGGGCATACTGCTGTCAGCAGCTCGTCAAAGCGCTGTCGAAAAAAGTGGTAGTCAACAGAGTTCCATTTAATTGAGGGCGAATGGATGCGTATTTGGTAATCGAAGGACCAATTCGTGAATTCTGGCCAACGTGCTGGATTACCTGCAGGGCAGGGCTACACGGTGGACTGCGCCCAGAACGGGCTGTCCGGGCTGCATCTTGGCGGTCAGCGAGACATTACGATTGTTCGTGCTGGATAATCATGCTGCCAGGCATCGAGGTTATCAGTTTGTCAGGCGTCTGCGCGACGATGCCCAGCGCGACACCGATCATTCATGCTGACGCGCGCGGCGCCCAGTGGACGGACCGCCTCAAAGGCCTGAAACAGCGAGCGCAGATGATTCCGGTCAGAGCCTTTGCCCTGTCGGAATGGTTAGCGCGGCATGGAAGCCATGTACTGCGGCCGCCAGGGCGGCGCCAGACATCGATACAGGTAGCCGATCTTCAGCTACGGATTTGATACCTGCAGGTTAACCCGTTCAGGGCAAAGCACTCAAACTCAACCGGTAGGGTTGAAGTACTTGGAGGTATTGATGCGCAAAGCCCGGCTTGGTGGTTCGTCGCCGCGTATTGGAGGAAGCCCTGTGGGGCGAGAGCTTACCGACAGCGGGACAGGCCTTGCGCAGTCATGTGCACCAGCTACGGCAGTGATCGACAATCCCTTTGCCCGGCCCTTGCTGCACAACCTGCATGCATGGGCTACTGTCTTGCCGAGCGCAGGCAATGAAAAAACTTAAGCAAACCACTGGTTCGACCGCATTCATTCGCATTTACTTTGATGGGACACTCATCGCGTGGCGGCTTCTCCCTGGGGTATTGTGGGGATTGTGCATTTTATTGAAACAACCTGGTTACAGCCATGTGGCGGAGGAGCTGGACGTGATTTCTCCAGAAGGATCTTTGGCCCGGGCCTGCCTCAGATTGGATGCCAAGACCGACTGATGCGTCGCACATACTGGCCTGAAATCCCAGGAACTTTATGTGTGGCCTGGAGGAAGGGTTTCGTTCGAGATCGTCGATGAACCGGTGACTATTACCTGTTCATCCTTTGATACACCCCAACAACGTTTCATACTGGTGCGGAACAAGCTGATTCGAGGGCGGCGAAGAATGCACTCTTTCAACGGGTCGTCTTTGCAGGTTTATCTCAGCGGTCTGGTGGGCCTGGCTGCTCGGCTGGATGATGGCACGTCCGTCATAGCGCCTTTGCACGCTTGGCTCAGCAGGTTTCGACATCGCGGTCAACTGCATACCTGGCACCCAATCTTGCACCAGACTATCCGGATGATTGAGGTAGGGTCATGTTGCCACGCCTTTGATGAAAAAACGCTCGGACAACTCGCGGGCAGCTCGCTGGGACGGAACGCTTTTTTCACCAGCGACACAGTCAAGCCAGCGAGCTGGCGCCTCCGCTGATGGATTATCCGGCTTCTTTTCATGCAAGAACTTGCTTGAAACCGCTGAATGCTGAACGAACGTGGGCACCGTCCGCTGATCGTATTTAAACGCAGGCCAGTTGCAGAAATTAAGCGAGCTGGTCGAAACCTTTCTGTTGCTGGCCCGGAGCCAACACCAACAGAAACCCATTAAAGCGCAACGGCCCCACGCTTGAGGAGGTTCGCGCACGAGCAAGCCAAAGCGCTGGGGCACCGCGCTTTTGCTGACCAGGGTCTGAATTTCGCCTGATTGTAGAAGAGCCCAAAAACGGAATATGCTCTTCCATGGGAGGGGTTCTCAAGCATCGTTTCATGTCCAAAACCTTTTTGATTCCCGCCAATTGGGCCCTCCTGCGCGGGGTCTTTCCCAACCCCCCCACACAAAAGCGCTCCGCTTGCGCCTGCCCGTGGTGCACACACCTCCTGGTTTGCTTATCTCCGGCTCAAGGAATATCCGGGCGTGTAGAAAAAAAAGAATGCAGCTCGAGCATGCCAATGGCGGGGCTGGCCTCAATATAAGCGTTTTTTTCCTGCTTTGTTTTGGGCCTTTGATTTGGGCCCTTAGTTGGCAATCGTTAGCCCGTCCATAGACGGGGGGGCATATGGAGCAATCCATCCAGTTTAAGATATCAATAGTCGTGTTCACCCCAACGTGAGGCCAGTGTCCTCAAAAAGAAGAGCGGATCCCATAATGCTTCCTCTCGAATATTGCCCCATTATCTGCTGTTCCAGTTTTGACCAGTTCTAGGACAATCACCAAATAGTTTTGTTACAGTGTGCGAGGAAAGGAACTCTTCGTGGGTTGGGCTCGCAGAGTGTCTTTTGGGTGATATCACCTAAACTTTGTGCGTTCAAAACTGCGTACCAATACGCAATACGGTGGCGCATCGGGCTTCCCTGGAACGAATAGATGCTACTTAGAAGTTGTGCATCTCGTGTGGCTACCGCTTGTAAAAAATAGCTTGTGTTCCTACCGAAGGAAGCTGCTTTTGAGGTAACACTGAGCTGACACGCAAGCGTGTTACTGTTAATCAAATCTCTTCTTCTT
>Ga0163217_1007653_pt1 | contig 16826 bp, 7 predicted proteins | sample SynspAceP_FD_185933 | JGI IMG/M metagenome (GOLD analysis project Ga0163217, IMG submission 185933) | Saline lake microbial communities from Ace Lake in Antarctica - Synechococcus sp. Ace-P (PacBio error correction) | ecosystem: Environmental > Aquatic > Non-marine Saline and Alkaline > Saline ... | reverse complement strand
AAATGCCATCCAGTGCCTATGAAAAAATTGACATTTTTCCTAATATGTACTCCTATTGGCTATATTTAATGGTTGTCGGCTTGCGACAATGGCTTTTTGACCTGACCAACCCCGAAGATCCAATCCAAAATATCCTTATTCATGCGTTGTTTTTGCGCTATTTTTGGGTTGTTCGTTGTCTGCTCACCCAAGTGCATAAATACGGATAGAAGAGTTGGTTTCATAAGAAATCGGAATGACCAGGGCTCTTATTCTTCCCAGCTATGTGTGTAATATGCAACATATATACATCTCGCGATTTTTTTGAAATGGATATCTCGCCATAGTCCATATGGTCTTCTTCAATTTGTTTCTTAGCAATTGTTCTCAGTAGTAGTATGCCTTTTACACGAGAAAGAGAGACTTCCATAAGGGATTATATGTCTATGGTTATTTTTCTTGATTCACCAACAGTAGACGGAAACCTCGACATTTTATCGATCATCTATCTTGAAGCTTGGCTCTTCGCTTTGCTATTATGTTTGGATATGTTTTTTTGGATATTTAAAAAAATTCAATTGGCTTTACCTAGACCTACTTGTTTATTGGGTGGGTGTGTATACGCAAACTTTTGGAAATTCAAGTATGATATGGTAAAACCTGAATAGTTATTTTCAAACATAGGTCACCACGACTTTTAGGCCCTTTAAATGACGCTGGGCATCACAAAATACTGATACCTACATTCTTTCTTTTTTTGCTAAGGTATCGAGTTGGATTTTTCTAATGGAATTTTTTACGTGCTAAAAAAGTTTGTCACAAACATACTCAAAATAAATCTATTTTTTCGATATAAAACCAATTGATCAAAAAAATGAAAACTAGTCCCTTCTGTGGCGTTTTCTGTTTAATGATTAATTAAAGATTGAACAAAACATAAAGCAACCCAGCGAGATGGATCAAATACTACCAAAATGAGTCAACTTTTTTTCTTTCAATAGTTCTAATTTTTTATTGTTTTATTTTTATCCGTTCTGAATCGATCGTCAAACAGTCAGGTTTCGGGTAATTGATTGATTCAAACAGCAAGCCTGTTAGTTTTGTACAAGTAGCATGTTCCGGCAAATTCGACAGTACTTAGCCTGAGGCCTTTTCAGATTACCACGAGGAATGGAGTTTTTACTTGATCGTTCGAAGGAAAATAATTTCAAAGCATTTTTCAGGGTTACAAGATCTAGGGTTTCCAATCTCCAGTAATGGATGACAATTTAGGCGAGCTAATTTTTATAAGTTTGAAGGTCAAAAATCTAGACGAAGTAGGTGTAGGTAACAACTCAAACTTCCTGTTGAACTACGCTAGAGGAACTCATAGTCACTCCAGAAAAATAATGTTGGCCAATGCGGTGGGACCGTTTTTAGATGTTTTCGGAATTCCCTTCTGTATCGTAAGTGACGTTGGTGGGTTTTTGAGAGGAGTCCCAGTTACCATATTTTGATTAATGGAATTGGAATTTTCTTTGACCCCAAAATGGAATCAATTTGCGGCAAGCGTAGTGAGGATTAAAATTCAATTCAAACAATCCAAAATGCCCGCTTACGATGCAGAAGCCGAAGGTGGCTGTGATCGATATTGTACTGAAAAGGAATTGAATTGAAGCCACGGAGGATTGGAAGGACCTACGTAATCGAACCGCTCGAATGTAGGCGAGAAAGGGAATCCATCATAGTAATTGAATCTTAATCTCTATGCAGGCTTTAATCACAGAATTGGAGTGTTGGTGACCGAGTTTCTACACGTTTATTTTTGAGACAACGAACCTACCGAATCCAGCGTAGATTTAATGTGGGCAATAACTTCAATTTGGATTGGATTTAAGTTTCGGAAATTTCGCTGAGCTATGAAGGGGTCTTTTCAGCAGTGAAACACAGGCTTAATCCACTTTTTGCGCAGCACAGTTCGAAATTAGGAGGAAAAGATTTTAAACTAGTTCGAAGAAACGACGAAAGAACGGGAGATGGCCTTGAATGGCCTTGATCTTTGGATTATTTTAAGAAAAAGGCCATTTATTTTTCGCGCTCTGCGCATTTCTTACAGTTAACAGTTTAACTCAGATATTGACATCTTCAATAAAAAACGGCAACAACCTTTACCTGGAAAATTTGACGGCAGAGAACGTTGCTTTACAGAGGAAGTAAAGAAATATTTACAAGTCATTCAGGCAGGACTAATCAAACGATGGATAAAGGGCTTTTGAACGGGATTGGAAGGGTCCAACATTCGGAGTTTGACAATTGATTTTAACTACAACGCTTTAATGAGGGCAGTAGATTTTGTGACGATTTCAGCAGTCAGCAACGATTTGTATATTCGGATCAAATTCGCAGGTTAATTGATTTATGTGGAAAGAAATTCAAAAGGTTGAATATGGAGTTGGGTCAGAGTGAGTATATAAGTAGACAACTTATCTATAACTCTGTGAGGCAAATTCAGCAAACGGACTATTTTAACCTTTTTCCAAGTGTACGGGACTATATAATATCAATGAACTCACGGCATCAAATTCACTTTACAGCCGTCGAATAGTCGCAAGAGCCGGAGATTAAATCCTTTCCGAATATTACAGATAGTTTAAATGTCAGAGAGGGAATCAATTCTGATTCCTGAAATGATTAATTATTGAGTTGGGCACCTTGGCTAATTGAAAGGTTAGCTTGACTACAAATGTGTTTGATAGAAAAGATTAACCAATTTGATTTATTAGAGGTGCGATGGGGGTAATTGTCTTATTCTCAGCCGGATAATTTATCTTTGGCACAACTATCTGAGTGGATTATTGGACAATGCGAAGTCTTGATGGTACTGCTCATGGCGGGATGACCTTCTCGGAATAGAGGTGATGCTTCAAATATTAGCGAAGAATTTACCAATAAAGGGTTCACTTGGAATGCAAACTGATCAAGCTTTTAAGGATTCCGTTTGGATTCCAATTTTTAGGATTCGCCGCTAACTGAATCCCGGAATATGAGTTCAGGGAAAGCCTTGGGTGTATTACGTGATAAGCAGTATCCAGAAATCATTTTTTAGATCGAAGGTAGCGTCATTTGGAGTGTAAGGGACGTATTTGTACGGGAGAAGATATGCTGGTAATTCTCGAACCAATAGTTCTTCAGATTTCTGATTTCAAAACAAGATAACACGAAATCTTACTTCAGCACGATTTAATTGTTTAAAGTCCAAATTTCGGTTTAACCACATTTGATTTTAAAAAAAAAGCATCTAATGCGGCCTAGATTATATTGGTTAATCAGATCCTCGGTTTTTTTGGTATATAGTTGATGAATAAAATTAGATGTTGAATGTTTATTCTGTTCAAAAACCCAAATGGTAATTAAAATCAATTTTTGATTTACCTTTTATGGCTTTGAAACGCTTTAATCCAGCACGGTTATTTTTCAATTTTCAAATTTTCAAGGCTTATATCGGTTCCATTCCTCGGATTTTCCACTATTTTTAGTCCATCAATCATAAATTTACTTTGATGACCAGATTTCTTTTTGGTATTTTTAGCGGGCTTGATCTGGGGGGATTTTGGTTTTTCACGCAAAAAAATGCTTATAGAAGCTTTTGGAGGACAAACTCAGCAAATGATCAACAGCAAGATTTCCAGCAGTCGGTAAATTAAATCGGTAACAGAAAGCTATTATTCACAGGTTTTCCCTACAAAAACTGCGCAGAGAAACTTCTTGGCTCATTAGTCAGTAGCGGATAAGAAGGCTCTCATGTGCAATATAAGGGCACGTCGGAAATATGACCTGGCGAAAGCTCCGGACAAAAATCGATGAGAAATCTAAACCCTGATTTTCTTAGTATTTCCAGAACCTTGTTTATTAGATTCTATCCAAGAGTTTGAATATTACGATGTCACCAGATTACTCAATCAATTTGACGCAAGGACTAACAAAGATTTAAACTAGTATCACTGCTCAGGTTCGAAAAACATTGAGGCATCTGATCTTAAGAAAAGGATGCCCGAGAGCGGCTTTTTAATGAATTACTCACGTTATATCCTCACAAGTCATGGGCTGGACGCTGCAATATAAATGAAATGGTGATTGACAATGAGGATCAATTGAGGAGCATTGAAATAGTATATTCTTAAAAAGCTATTGCCTTAATAAGGTCTCTGTAGGTTTAAAAATTTAAAGATGATTGCTTTCTGTATATCCAATGCACGTAGAGACAAAAAGTTACGTAATAATTTGTAACCTGCGAGGCTTCATATTCGTTCCGAATCGGCTTTGCCTTAGCCTTGGCGGGGTTTCCCCAGTTGAGCCAGAAAGTAAGGTTATGTTTATAATTTTGGATTACTTCAAATTCACTTTTAAAATAGTTAGGGATCTTCCCGTTTCATATCGTCTTATCTTGATTCCAATTTCTGTGGGGTCATATCATGATGGCTACTTCCTATATTAAAACGCAGCTGATACATTAATCCTTTCTGGAATATTGTTTAAGGTCTTTAATCGTACCACTGATTCTGTTGTATTGTATTGATCTTTTCAATGGAATCGGACTAATCTCCATGACCAAAGTTAGTAGCAAGGGCTTTAAATATCTTTCTCCGATCTCAAAAAAGGTTCTGTAGATCATCATTCTTGTTTCTCAAGTGTAAGATGGTTCCAAATATGGTTTTTACTAAAGTCCCTATTTGCTCTTCCTAAATAGAATTGTCTGATATGCCTTGTGCTTGGTCGGAATTAAGATTTTGTCATCTTTTTTAGTCATTAAGTTTATTGAATTCAGAGATCAATTATTCTTCACGTCTTGCGTATTCCTTGAAGGATCCATTCAGGGTTTGATGATAGTTTGTTCGATTGTCAAAAGAGATTTGATGACTTCAGCTATTCATTCAAGACCATCGGCAAATATTCAAGGAATTTCTTTTCGTGGATTTCATTACAGTTTGGTATAATTTCGATGTTGCTTCCCCTTTTTCATTAATCTGAAGTAGTGTGTTATTGCATTTCTATCCATGTAGCGTCATGAGTCGCCTCTTTTTTGAATCGTATTCTCCCTTGAGATGTCCCTACGATTTAGCTTTAAACTTATCTAATAAATACCTGCATAGTCGTTGGTTCCTCGGATGATAAAGAAGCTTAGTTTTTACGTCTTAAGATCTTTTGTGGCTTAGTAATGTGTTGGAGAGGCTTGAAAAGCAGTATGTTTGTTCTTCGATTCTCAAAGGACCTAACTTCTTTTGGCACTTAAGGGACTCACTATGCATCACTTGAGTAATCGGTCAGCTTCATTTTGGGGCGATTCCCAACTTCAAATTCCTTTCATGATTTAATCACTTGGTACCTATCGGCTTTCTTGATAAAGTGGTACAAGTAAATTTTCGGTTCGTTTTATTTCATTATTTCGATTAGCCTCATTCTGACATCGATCTAAATGCTGAAAATGAATTCTCGATTCTGTTCAAAATTTTTGATACTTACCGTAGAGAATCAGCAACTCACCTACCGTTTTAAGATTACACAGCTGGCATGAAACCATAAGAATAGAAAATTAGCGAGTGCTTTGATCAAATGTTTTTTCATTTTCTTAAAGATTTTTAAAAAGTAAAAAATAGCTTCAAGCGATTAATTGCTTTTATTGGGAATCAGTTTTTCTTCAAGAAGGTACAAAGGAACAGGTTTGAAAATAGAACTCAAAATTTTTTCAAAAATAATCAGCTTGTACTTTTCGAAAAAAATCAGAAGAACAGATAGGATTTTATTTATGATTTTTTTTTATTTTACTATAAGGAATTGGCGCTTCGACATCAGCCTGGGGTATTTGCACGGCAGTGGACTGATCTATTCTATTTTACCAGCTGCTCGCAGTTAATTTGAATTCGATTGGAGGCGTATTTGAAATTCAACTGTGCCATGTTTTTGCCCAATTGATTCGTGCGGTCAACGTGCTGCTGTCTTACCCAAGCAAGCCAATCTGTGCGATGCTGGCCTTCTGTTCCGCTGCAGATTTCACCATGACATCGACCAAGCGTAGGCTTTTTCCTTATCTATTGGAGGGAATTCAAAATTGGATCTCTCGAGTCCGCATCTAGCTCCTCACCGGGTGATTTGGCCCGTAAGAAAACCCTACAGTAATGGGCTCCAAGGAAATATTGCAAGTCATGGGCTGCGGCATGGGGGTTAATTATGTTCGGATATCTTACTGGACCCGTGAGTAATAATATTGTAAGCGATAAACTTTGAATTCCTCGATATTCAGCAATTGCTTGTGCTTTGCGACCATCCAGGCCGGCCAGTTACCAAATAAGCACATACCTTACTTTCCAGAAGCCACGATATCGTAAGGGAGATTTCAAATTTCTTCAAAGATGTAGCCGATCTACCTGTGACATACAAAGAATTCATTGTATTCAGTTGGAGCGCTTCGATGGCAGTCTACTGGAATTAAAATATGGTACCTAGATAAGCCAGTACTATTGGATTATCATTATCCTGCCAAGAGTTTGGTGGCAATATAATCTCATCTTTTTTACGCAAGATTCAAGGTTATCCCTGGACCCATAATTTTTTCGGATTGACCAAAAGGATTACGCATTTTGCAGTATCGATAAAGTTGATCCAAGATTCGATTGCTGCGAAAAGATCTTCATTTACCTCCTTTTCGTTGAGCTTACCGATATTTTCCAAATACCAGCATTTTGTTCCTCAAAAGTCATAGTTCGAAGCAAAAGTTTCTGATTACCAATTAGCCTGTTTACTACATACTTATATTTCTTTTTAATTTAGTTTAAAGGGTGAAATAATATAAAGTATTGTCCATTAAATATGGGATTTTGCTTTTATTTTCATGGTAAGGCTTGAAAAACGGTTTTTCTTTCAGATCAGTTATGTATTTTGCAATCACGTTCAGTTGTCAATTATTTCGTGTACTCGGCACTTCGTAGGTGTCCATGTGAATTGTACTTACCCTCCCAATGAAGATTTTAAGCCTGGGGGCGAGTGAGGTTGAAGTCTTGTCAACATCTTTACTAATAGTAAAAGTGAGAATGATTTTAATTTATTTTACCTGTCCTATATTAGCTATCCATTCTCATTGTCGGGATTTGTGGATATTGATTCAATTTAAGTTGATCAAATGGCATTAAATAGCCCATTCGTTTATCTTTTTTCATTTTGTATTTTAGTTTTCTGCCGGGTGAAAAAAAATTCTAAAATTTACATTTGCATTGTAAAAGAATCAACAGATCAAGAGTTTAAAACACCTTTTCAATATTATTCAATAATATTTTTGGATAGATTAAACTATATTGTGAAATGGGAATTCAAAAAAATCAGCATAAATAGATCTTGAATGTAAAAATCATGCTTTGATTATTGTTAGTTTGGGATGTTTTTTTTTGCAATCGATACAGGTTTTTTCAAGAGGTTCTGGAGTTCGCCCCACAATTCAGATCCATGGTATTAATGGTGGTATTTAGGTATGAGGTCTGATTGGTACCGAACGATAAAATATGAACGGGTATTTAAAAACACATTTTGAAAATCATACAGCCACTTTGCTAAAGACGCTTGGTTATTATGGTGGATGGGCGGTAATGGGCAGAATTTATTTGTCAGTACGGAATTCTAAATGGGAAAAGCACTTATTTCGAGGGCAGTGCAGGACCAAATTTGAGCTAAAGGGTTGATGATTTGAATTTACCTATCGCTTTTGGTTTGGGTTACCGCATCAAGGCCGGAAACCATTTATGTTTCGAACTGGAATAGCGTTGCCGAAAACGCTTTCATTTGTGGTATTGGGTTTCTTTTTGATTCCTTGGGGAATCTTAAACCTAGATTTCATTGTTTAGTACCAAATATCTTCATTACTTTTTTTTTTCATGATATAGGAAATAGCCTTTAGCAAAATTGGTTAAAGTGGAAAGTTTAATGGCAATAGTCCGGGATACTGGTGTTTGACTTAATAATCCAGTAGAGGATTTATTTGAGAGGTGGGCGACACCTAAGTTTCCACGGTTGGGAAGTCCAGTATAAATGATGATGCGCGGATTGATTTAAATGTTCGGTCCAATTCATTTCTTTGGGAAATTGATTTACAAATAATGAATTTCTCTATTTTACCTCCAGTTGAGACTGAAATTCATTTTGGAGGCAAAGTGATTACAGTTTCCTGAAGAACTGCATTCAATCACATTGATCGCAATTCAATTTTTGGGAAATCATATAAATATAATTACAGTTTTCCGAGGTTTATTCTTCCATTTATCCCAATTGCAAAATCATAACACCTGATTGAAATACCAGCCTCGGAATTAGTTATTACCGATTGAAAATTATATTTAAAAAATCTTCACAGAGCGTAGAGGGATATCTCCCAGAATCAGTCGCCAGTTCTGTCAAATCCCATTGATAAGGATATCGAATTCCAGATAGATGCTTTTTGATTATCTATCAAATTAGCCGCAAACAATCTAAGTATGTTGCATCGTAAATGGTCGATCAATTTTAATTTGAAGTAATCCAAATCACGATTTGTGATCACCTCAGAGCCATATTCTAGAACCCATTTCATAAAGGTTTAATCATTTGAATTTAGATTCTGCGCTGATAGGTTAGATTTTAAACTGGTCTTCCAGGGGATTTTTCAGGAGGGAGAGATTGTCACAGTTGCCGCAGAGGTACCTGATCAAAAATTAGTTTACTGGTATTTGGATAGGAAGTCAAAATAAATTCTTTTTAGTTAGAGTCCAACTTAAGACCATATGGTACAAGGTCAAAGGTAAGTTTAAATCCTTCTTGATCCGAATGTTTTCAATGCATTTTCGCAGCGTACCAGAGCAACGATAAAATTACTCGTTGCTATTTATTTCAGGTTGATTCGGCCTTCAAAAGATTTCAATAAAAACCTATTTCATTATAGATAAATTTGAAATGTGGAAGGAATTATGGGACGTATTTTATTTACCAAATCGCTTGATAGAAATACATAACTTTGAAAAATAGCCTTAAAGCATATGAAAAACATTTATATAAGCATATTCTATACATTTTTCTTATTATCCTTTTTGACTATAAAATTACTAAATCATTTCGAAGCCAGTGCAGGACAAAATTTGAGCTAAAGGGTGTTGATTGAATTTAACTTCGCTTTTTGGTTTTGCGTACCATCATCAAAGCCAGGGAAACATTATATGTTTCGAACTGGAATAGCGTTCCCGGAAACGCTTATTTTGGTATGGGCTTTCTTTTTGATCAAAAGGTTCACCGCTTTCTCTAGCACAACTGATTTATTCTTGAGCTTCAGGGATTAGGGAATGAAAACAAAACACAATAAACCGAGTTAAATCCCGGCAAATCTCAGTTACTTTGCCCAAATCGCGCCTTCCCATTTACTTACTGCAGTTGTGGCCAAGCCGTTTTCCCTAATACATTGTGGCACTTCGAAACATGTCGCAGAAATGGGTCAAAATCGGGGAGGATTCAAAGCCAATGCCTTCCACCGGAATCCAAACATCCCACAAGTTGCTGCCACTACTACCAGCTTTGGCTCTAGGCACCCTGCAACACCTTTGTACTTAAGCATTAATACGAGGGAGCATGGTAAGTTTTGGTCGTAAGGTCTAGTTCTATCCGGTTGTTGTGGTGAAATACTTCGCAAAAGTCATTACACATTGTTCCGTCGGAGATTAAAGGAATAGCCAGAGTGGCGAATAAAAGATGTTTGTGCGTTCATTTGAAACCAAGCGCTGAAGTTCTTGGTCAGTTTTGGGAATACAGCCTCCGAACTGCGTGTGCGAAAGCAATTACATGATCCAAAAAGTAGTTAAGCAAGTCCAGGGAGGTTCGGCTTTCAAGGATTAGATTTATCTACAAATTAATAGGCGATAAGCAAGCAATCGAGTTGCTCGTTTGTCTTGGCGTTTAGGGTATAGGAATATCTAAACTCTGTGATGGTGGAATAACGGCCGAAATGGCCCCAAAAACCCAAATGGGCGCTGTCATGTCATCAGTATTCCACCATTTTAAGGACTTTACATGCGCTTCACGTCTTAAATGCCCTTAATTAAAGGTTGTCATGTTGACCATTGCTAGAAGCCGCGATTCCAAAATATGGAGCAATACACCAGTTGGAGGATTTTCATTGGTAGCCATTGCTCAAAAACACATTCTTAGGGATGAGTGTATGTTCAACAAATTTTGCAGGAGAATTTTGTGTTTGCCAGTCTCGTTCATCACAATGATAGTTCCTACTCCTGTCAAAAGTTAATTTAAACCATCGCCAAAGCCAATTAAACGTGAAACTAATGGTGTTGTGAAAAATCATTGAGTTTACGGCATATCGGGCTTACTTGCCTTTGGACTCGCTATAACTGGCAACTTCCTCCACCAAGGTGTGCTAAATAAGGCATGGATCATCTGAACCAATCGAATAAGATCTTCGCTAGTAGGTTTGATATTTTGAGCTGTTATGTTGGTGATGTAAGTTCTGACATGTTGATTGACGAATATCACAACGGTACTACCCTTAGGTAGGCATCGACTCATAATGGGTTAGTGAGGAGATTATTTTTTCATAAATGCTGGGAAATTCAGCAGTTTTTCGACGCTAAAATGAAAGACGATCTATTTTCATTCATTTTGAGCAAAAAGACAAAAAAATAATTTTTTTCAGCAGAATTAAAAATATATAGTGTTGGAATTCAGCTTTTAGGATAAAAATAAAATTAATTACAAATAAAAAAATCTTGGTTTGTTAAGTGTTAGAAATGAAAAATTTTCAATTTTAAATTTGAATCGGTCGATATTTAAACTTATGAGAAACACTTTTTATTTTGTCATAAGCATGATTTACTAGTTGTGATAGTTAGGTCTTTAATTTGGAGCTAATGCATAGATTAATTTTTGATTTATGGTGAACTGTGAAATTCATCGGAATTATTTTGGACATGTAGATCTTATTATTTTTCGCTGAAAAGAGCATAAACTAAGGTCTTATTCCTCGGAGGTGTGATAAAATCGGCTCAAAACTCTTTAGCAGGCTAAATCGAAATAATTTTTCTTGAAGCATTTCTGTGTCGTAACGCAAAAAGGAAGTCCAGAAGCACATATAGCTCCTGGAAGATTAAACTCGCAAATACGGCATGCTCGGGTTAAAACTTTTTTCTTTGAGTAAGAAATAATTTTGGACTGTTCGATCATCAAAAGAATGTAAGCACGCCTGTTACCAAATGTCACAGGATCATCACTTTTAAAAGATTTAGGATGTCAAATCATCTGCAAATAAGAACAAATCTCTGAAGGCCCTTCTGTGATAAATTGTTAAGGCGACTTCATAATTCATTGGCATTCAATTCTGATCCCTTTATGCAGTTTATCACCAAATGGTAATTTCCAGACCCAGCGATAAATATCGTTGGCATTCTTTCGCAACCCACAAAAAATCAATCAAAGCCCACAAGACTTTCAGGATCATTTTATTACAATCCTAATCGTTCCTCGGGGAGTTTTGTGAATACTTTGTTCCAAATGGTCTTCGGATAATTGGATTGATCTTAAAAAATTTCCTCTACTGGGAAATTTCAGGATTCTTAGTGTAGTTTTTTTCGAGTGTTTCATTATCTGTGACTTATATTGGCAAGACGGAGACTCGTTTGATAAGTCGTGGCCAAAATTTGTACATAAAAGAAGTCAATACACCAATCCCAAAACAAAGTCGCTTGTTAAATAGGAACATGGAAGACTGTAAATCTGATCAAATCAAGGTAATGAAAATATTTTTTCACAATTTAATACGGTTGAAGGAATGCTTATCTTATCCAAAAATAAGTTGAATGTAATAGATAATCAAAAATTGGAATGGATTTACTAGCTTAATTACGATTAATTTTAAAAAAATCATCTATGGTAAAAAACTAATATGATCATGTGGGGAATAGTTTTAATCATTTGGGCTGTCCACTAAAAAGGGTATGCCCAAGCAATTACATATTGACATGGTTTCGAAGTCAAAAGAATTTCGGGTCTTTACTTTTGAAAATTTGGAATTGTAATCTCAATCTCCTTTGATAGCATTCGCAATAATAGGCTTCAACTTTGGAATTGGATTCATTGTAGCCAGGCTGGGATCCGCAATAATTCTTAATGCTATCAAGCAAGGCAATTATTAGGTTTGGTTGTCTTATTATTTCAGAATGATCGAAAAAAATTCGGCTTTTGTTGTCTGAACGCGGGTACTTGTGGAGATTATGAAGCAGAAGTTCTTCGTGTGGCTTGATAGAGTTCTATGTTACTTTCTGCCAGATTCGGGCTTGGAGGGATAGTCTATGAGTTGAAATTGACGTCGCTTTGTGGTTATAAATTTAATCTCTGGTAACGGCCTTGAGGGATCCAGGTATTTCATCTTTATTTCTCAGTTTAAAATTTTTTACCCATTGAATGATGAGTAACTTCACACCATTTATTCCTTTTTAAGTTTACTCAGATTTTTTAACATGGCACGGTATTTTAATCTTAGCCAATTTGAATAGAGGCATGGGAATTTGTTTTTATTGTTAGCTTGAATCTTTTCTGGGTTCATGTGGCGAATATTCCAGAAAAATCTTGATGTCCTTTTGGATGGAAAAGTCATTTTTGACCCCTTTCCCTTTTATCTCCGAGGACTATTTGATGCTCCCGTGAGTAATCTAATCAACTGGAAGAAGCTTCCCGACTGTTTTTATATGTGCCACGGATATAGTGCTTCACATTTGAATGGCAGGGAGTTCATTGGTCTGGAAATTTATGGGGATTGGAGGTTTTTTTTTTTTTCTTTTATTTCCACTTCCGGGGGGGTTTTATTTTTGGGGAGCATGGTAGGACATATGAGATTCTTAATACTTCAAGTTGGCATGATTGGCAAACAGGCTATTTTTGATGAGTATGATCATTTATTGTGCAGGGTATACTAATCTTCATTTAGTAGGTTCTCCTTCAACATGAGCATATGATTTTGGAAGCTTTTTTGGTGCTGGTTAATTTTAAGGTAAAACTGCTTACTCAGAGCGTCTTCTTGGTAAGATCAGATCGTTATCCTTAGGACAAAATTCTCCCTTTGATGGAATTTGGGGGCTTCTGGATTGGATATACTGAAACTGAAAACCACCGGTGAAAAACCTATTTGGGTAACATTATTTTCGCAGGAGACTTACATGGAGCTTCAATCAGTTATCAAAAGGTCCGAAAGACCTCAGTAATGGGCTAGACCTTCCTTTCTCAGAGTCTTTAAGCTATAAATCTACATGATTTCTAATGCTGATCTGCAGTGCAGTGCTGATTTATTAATGGGGTCACTCCTACTACCATTGTTGGTAATTTGAGTGATCGATCAAGCTTCATGTTTTTCGAGATTACAATTCAGAGCAGGAAGCAGTAACAGACAAAGATAGAATGCTTGCAAGAAAAGACTTTTGAGGATATGGTGAAGATTGCTTTAATCTCGTTGAATGAATTTAGATAGATTGAAAATAGGTGGATTTTATTGGAATTATCTTTTATTACGCAACTTGACTTTGAAAAAACAAGTTGTATGCAGCGACAGAGCTTGTCTCCTACAGATTCACCATGCGCTCATAGTTGCTATATCTGGAACGATCGCAAACAAAAACTCAGGTAAATATTCTCTTCGAGATCATCCAAGAATAAGTATGTGGCATAGGAAATTATTTACTTGATTCTACCTTGTTCCAACAAGAAACGAAAAAGTTGATTTTCTAGTGATTTGGGAAAGTCGGCATCTCAACATGTTAATTGGTTTTGTGTGATTAAAAGGTAGCATCTAGATTAATAATAGACCTATCGATTATTCATTTGAGCTAAAAAGGAGCTATATTCCTTGGGAAATGATGACTCACGCTCCATTGTTTGGTAAAAACGCACCGTTTGATAAATCGGAGACTTCTTTTAAAAACTCCTTCCGACCAAATTCTCTTCCCACGCTCTACCTTATCAAGGTGACCAGTCTGTTGTTCTTAGCTTGGATTATCATAAACGAAGTATGAGTGGACTTTGGGTCGATCAAAAGCGTCGGTTTTACATATTGATCGACAACCCAAGGGTAAATTGAATCATATTTGGAAAATCCAGAATAATAAGCAGAGATCTGCTTCCCATTTCTTCATGCTTGGGTAACTCAAAAACATTGTCCTTCCTGCCGAATGACCGACTTGAGATACAATGTGGATAAGCACTGTTTCATATTCATTAGTCAAGCTTTATTGAGACTGTATGTACAAGGAATATGAAAGCCCTCCAAGTAATTGTCATAACAAGGACCAATTGATAGATATATATAGTAATCCTTGTTAAGGCTTTGTTTTCTTGAATCTAAGAAGCGAAAGAACCGACCTTTTATCCTCGCATCCGAACCGATTGGGAATCCATCGAGTCATCTAATCCTGCAAAAAGCCATGGTCCCAATTGCATTCAATGGGAATCGATTGTTACATTATTGAAGATCTTGGGAAATCTGTGCTTCTTTAAATTTGCGGATATGCTGGAGTTTCTTCCTGCAAATCGAATCGGCGACATTTTATAGGCGCAGTTGAATCTGCCTTGATGCAGGGATTCATTGGCAAGAGTATTGCACGTGTGTGCAGACATTGGAGATGCAGGAATTTTCCATTGTCATTGTTAAAAGCCATGGGCCTTCAGAACAAATTCCAAAAGTGAAATGGATGCACTTGTTCATTTCAAGGAAACCAAAATCGTATCGCCAAAAACTGGCAGGGTTCTTGGCAAAACTTTGGTCTATTAGGCGGTCATCAAAACTGTTTTAGAGCGGTAAATGAAGAAAGGTAAAGATCTGGCTTGAAGTTAAATATCCGGATGTATATGGTATGTTTCAATTATTCTATTAACTTGTTTTGCTTCTAAATAAGTATTTACACATTTAGTTTTCCTTTTGAAGGAAACTTTCCTCTCCCGACAGCTGGGTTTGATTACAGTGATCGCTTTGGTAGTGAGGCATGATCGGTTCAGAATATTTACTTCGCCTGTACTGGCAATTTGGTGCGATTCGCCTTGTGGGTGGATTGTGGGGCTGTTGGAAGCTTATACCTAGCTATCTGGATGGGACGGTGAAAGTCATTCCTGAAATGGGGTTGTTATGCCTATACGAAACTGCCTTTGGTGATTGACCGGCATTTTCGTGGCTTGGGATTTGGCTGTCTATGTGGATACTAATGAGCCATGCTTTAGCTTTCAAGGCTATTTAAGTGTTTTTTTCGCTTTAAAAGAATCAGTTTTCTTTATTTGCTTCGTTCATTGGTGTGATTTGGGGTTTGACGTCTATTGATGGCCTACTTTCAATCCGGTCTTTCGGGTATATTCAGCTAGTCACAACAGCATTGAAATTATCCTGTTAGTAGTGGCAGTGGGGAATTTTCTTTTAAAATCAGCACATTTACGCACTCAATATTTCTGGATCTTCGATTTTCAGCTATTACAAGTGCTTCGGTATTTGTTTTTTTGCTTTTTCATGGGAATCGAAGCAGGCTACCTATTCCTGAAGATAATATAAAAATCTGAAAATAATATTTCAAAGGGACGCTTATTGGAGTATGCTGGTTATTTCTCTTCTTTTTGTAGATTTTCTTATTTGGGGTTATTACCAGGATGATTTTAGCAGGAAGTATGCGCCATTAAGTGATGCGCGACCAATATATTTGGAGAAATGCAAGCTCTTATATTGCTTTTGGAGCTTGTATTTCTACGCCCCTTGGAAGACTGAAGCCTGGATTTTGATTAAGGTCCAATTTCTCATGCCATGGGCCAGAGATGGACTTTTACAAAGATGATGGCGACTAAAAATAATTGGCATTCCAGGTATGGATTGGTCGTTTCGGCCTTTTTGTGAGTTTGATTTTTGATCCTCAACTTTAGAAAAGGCTTTGGGAATTATTTTTTCCTTCATGGTCTTTTGTGACGCACCGTCATTCTTGTCCTTTTTAACTTAGCAGCAGCCTTTGGTCTACAGCTACTTTTGCTATCAAAGGAGATTCGGTTTTGATTCAACATCAAAACAGCCTAATCGCATTTAGGAAATGATTTAGTATTTGGTTTATTTGTTCGGGTTCGGGAATCGAGGCCATTGGCCTGGGGAGTAGGTGGGAATTCTTCCTAAGGTCTTCCTGTATATTATTGGAGTAAAAAAAATTAACAATGAGACGTTGTTCATTATGATTTGGGCTTGATCCAAAGCCATTTTATTGAAGCGGACTCAGGGGTTTTTCCAATCTGAAGAAAAATAGGCCAAGATGAGGAAAGCTCCAATATTACTTAATACTAAAAGTTAGAGTCTCCAGAAGTCAATGAGAGGAATTACCGGCATTTTTGAGGCATTTTCAAAATCAGGAGCACTAGTTCAAAAATACTTCAGGTCTGAAAAGGTAGGATTTTGATTCGATTCTACTGTAGAGATGCGGGCCCTAGCCACGAACTTTGATTTGATTTTTCTGTTGGCAATATGGGAAAAGGTTGCGAAGAATTGAGCAGAGGGGCCATTGCTATGCATATTTGGCGTGCAAAATGGCTTTTATATTTTGGAAAGTGGAGTCACCTGGGACGTTTTGAGCGAAGCGGAAGGTAGATTATGTGTTGGACTGGATTGAAAAAGACGCTGGGCCCGTAGGTATACCTACCGGGAACCAACTTTTAGAAGGAATTCGACAAGCTTACGAGGGGTTTCTTGAGCTAAAAGGGAATCGAAAAGTTTGGCTTCAAAGTTGAGGCTCCCCAATTTACAAGGTTTTCCGTTAAATCTTTCTTTTCTTCTTGTTCCCCCGCCGGTGGGT
>Ga0163217_1089297_pt1 | contig 16829 bp, 7 predicted proteins | sample SynspAceP_FD_185933 | JGI IMG/M metagenome (GOLD analysis project Ga0163217, IMG submission 185933) | Saline lake microbial communities from Ace Lake in Antarctica - Synechococcus sp. Ace-P (PacBio error correction) | ecosystem: Environmental > Aquatic > Non-marine Saline and Alkaline > Saline ... | reverse complement strand
TTTAACATCCTATTTTTTAATCGTATCTGCTTGGAACCTTATTGACTTGTTCCAATAGCAGTCAATTACTAACGCTCCATCTTTATTGAGTTTAGTGAATTAATGTATGCATGAACATGGTGAAAATGAATTATTTAATCCAAATAACCTTGTAATAGTTAAATACGAACGTATAGTTGAATAATAAGAAAGAAATGAAAGGGCAAGCGGCATTTATGGAAAATCATCAAGCAGAACCAGCTATATTAGAAGAATTAAAACGAAAGCTACTGTACAAAAGATGATCTGGGAACTTTAGACTCTCAGCTGTCAGTGAATTAGCAAAATACGATTGTCAAAAATCACGTTATATCTTAACAAAAAACTTGCCATCAAACGATCAGTTTCGCTCTAAAGAAGCTGGCTTTTAATGCGAGCAGAACCATGGGCAATCACACAAAAAAAGGCGTCCCCTTGTTCTAACGAGAAAGAGATATCAGATACAGCAGCAAAGACTTTGCTAAAATTTTTAGTCGGGTTAAAGAGACTTACAAATGAGAATTTACTTTAAGCGACTTTTCAAACACAAAATTTCAAGTGGTAGTTCTGAAAATGTATGATGTCATGCAATACGAAGAACAAGAAAACTTTGATTCGTGGATGACCGCTTTGTTATGAGAATTTACGTTAAAATCAGGCGAGTCAAACAAAAAGAGCCCATATTTTAATATTGTAGGCTCTTTGTTATCGAGCTGTATTCAATTAGTTAATTAAAAAGGACAAATTTCTTCCCCATTCTTGGCATGACTTCTTATTAACCAATCCAAATGATTTTTTTTAGGAAAACGAGCTAGATGTTTCCCATTCCTTCATTGTGCGATCAACGTAAATATAGCCATAACGTTTTTTCATATCACCTGTACCGCACTGGACTAAATCAATACAACCCAACTGGTATACCCCATCAAATCTACACCGTCTAGTTTCAAACAGCATCCTTCATTGCTTTTAGGTGAGCTGCTAATACGCGATGCGGTAGTCATCAATCACATAACCATTCTCTCTGGTTCATCAGTAGCCCCAAGCCGTTTTCAACAACTGAAGAGTTTGGTTTTTTGTACCGTCATACAATGAATTCATTTGTGATTCTTAAAACCTATGATCCGAATTTGCCAGCCCCACTCACTTGCTTTCTAAATAAGGTTTTCACAGAAGTAACCCTATTTCCCTTCTGTTGTTTCCGTTTATTTGGGATCGCGTCGAAACTTACCCGTGAAGAGTTTAATGACGAAAAAAGAAATAAAATCGACCGTATTTTCTTTTCAACACGCTAATCTTTCTTCTTCCCATCGAATTTTGATACCTCACGCTAATTTTTCAACACATAAGCTGGTATTTCCGCTCGTGATTGGAACATTCACCAAAAAAGTAACTTCTCACGATCAGCTTCTGTGCGGCGAAAACATCTGTGCTGGTTTACAAGAGTAAGGATAGTGATCCCCTGCAGCTAACATACAACCATACTTGTTTTCCTGAATCTACTTCATGAGCGATGCGAGTAGCAATGGCAAACTCGCTACTAGTTCGATGGTGAGTCGCTTGGATTTGATTGCTAATTCATTGTCGCCTTTTTTCAAAATACAACTCCTGCCTTTTCAAAAATGGCGCATGTAAAATGGAACATTTATTTCATTAAACCGTTAACCAATGTTTTACGAGCCCTTTATACCGACGGAAAACATTAACGTTGCAAAGATTTTTCATAAACCAACCATTTCACGGCCTCGCCAAGCGCCATATTCTCACCAAATACATTCGGGCAGTCAAATGAGTGATAGTCACCACGGTTCATGCCGTATTTATGGCATTCTCTTAAACAAATTTTCATAATGAATGCAAGCCTTCTTCATTAGGTTCGTTTCGTCTCCTAATGGGAAAAATACGACTCCCACGCAATCGACAAACGATAGACTTTGAATCCCATTCTCTGAAAAATAAAGCAATATCTTCGTTTGTATGTTCATACATGTTAAATAGGCTTCTTTGGCTGGATAAAAGTAGTTATCTTCAAAAACCAACCATTTTTTGTTTACCTGGTTATGATAGAAAAACGGTCTTTTCCAAACGGATAACATTTACGTTTGCCAACCCACGTCCGCCTTTTGTCTGTAACCGCCTTTCACATTGCATTAGCTGCTGTAGCGCCAGCCCCATAAAAAATCCTTTGTCTAAGTGCCATAACCAATCCTCTCCAGTCTTATTAGGGCGAAAGTTGTATTTCTGAAAACTTACTTATTTAGCTTACTCGTTATTTTTTAGGTAGGCTCTTTTTCAAATTCTGTTTTAAACAAGAATAAAGTACCAAATCTGTTGGAGCGCGTCATAAACACATCGATATTCATAGCTATAGCCAAGATAAATATCCTCTCCCACTATCTGGCGATAAGATTCAAGGACTCCAACATTGGTAATGCTTTTTCTACATCTAGTTCTTGTTCTTTAAAAATTTTCAGAAGTATAAGGATGTCTCTTTTGTAGCAGCATTGTTAATAAACGTTTTGCCGTCTTTTCTCCCCAATTTTCAACTTCAACAGAAATTAATGGAATTCAAAAATAAAGGAGAATTCTGATCATTATTTGCTACTTTTCACTCAGTTCTTGGCTTCAACGGTCTTTTCCAATCCGATAGTTATTACACTCATTAAATTGTATCGGACACCTGATTATTCCTTCGTTTCAAATTGAAGCAAAACTCTTTTACTGTTCTTCTGCTAAAGTGAAGTCGGACTAAATTGGAGTAAAGCATCCGCATATAGCCTGTTAACCCGCATAAAGGACGGAGTTTTTGTAAATCAACCAATAATGCCAGCGTTTCAGCATTATCCAATTGTTCCTTTTGCTCAGCTTCCCAACCCCAAAATTCGACTTAATTTTTAAAGTCTTTTAAAGTAGGTATTCTTTTTCTACATCTAAACTGCAAACTTATAATAAGAGCATCAAGTTATCTGGATCTAATGTCCAATACTTTTCTTATGAATTTGCTTGGTACTCCTTTCATTCATTTTGGGCATAGGCTATTCTCTTCAAGCTCACTATTGGCTCGATCTTTGTCTGACAATCTTCAATAAAGAAGGGTTTGATTTGTTGGTTGTATTGCTTTATAAAGGCCTGAATTGCCTCATCCTCATTTTCAAAATCATACGCCATGTTTCTACTTAGAAACTTTTCTAATTGTGCACAATAATCTCTGTGTCTTTTATTGTTCATCCTCTCTTATTGTTATCTTCTCCCTATTTTCCTATTATATAACACATAAAAAATCATCAGCTTTGTTGTTTAAATCATACTTGCTTGCATGGCTACAATTTTAACTAACTTGGTCTGCCTTTCTATCTTTTTTGGGGTATAAAATTATTCCTTCAGTATTCTTTCATTTTGTTGAAAGAATAGAAGAATCATTCATCAATAAATCATCTATTATAGAATTGACTCTTGCATTCCTTGTTTAACTTCGGCTATATTTCTTAAAAAATCGGCTAAAATAAAATGCGAGCTAAGATATGAGTTCATTGTTTAAGAGCTATACGTTCCTTACAAACATCGGTTAAATAAAATGGCAAGCCCTACTACCCAATAATGAAACTAGCTATTACGTTCCTTACAAATCGGCTAAAATAAATTGATATTAGAACTTATGGTTGATGGACAAGGGCTATACGTTCCTTTTACAAATCGGCTTAAAATTAAATACTACTAGAACGCTCTCTAAATCAGGACAGGGCTATACGTTCCTTACAAAATCGGCTAAAAAATTAAATACTATCCCTCAATGATAACGCCTTAGGGCTATACGTTCCTTTACAAATCGGCTATACGTTTCCTTACAAAATCCGGCTAAAATTAAATTCAATGACAATTAAATTATCACCTTTTATTATGCTATACGTTCCTTACAAAATCGGCTAAATTTAAATGTAACTTTATTTTCATTCCTACCCTGTATTGCTATACGTTCCTTACAAAATCGGCTTAAAATTAATCTGCCATCCGCGTTGATGGTCTAACGCTCCGCTAATACGTTCCTTACAAAATCCGGCTAAAATTAAATCCAACCTCATATTGAATCATTTGCAATGCTATACGTTTCCTTACAAAATTCGGCTTTAAAATTAAATTACAGGAACTGAAGTCAAGTCGTTTTGGGCTATACGTTCCTTACCAAAATCGGCTAAAATTACAATTCTTCTTCTCCTGGATCAGGGCCCATTTAGAAAGCTATACTTCCTTACAAAATCGGCTAAATTAAATGACCATGTAATTTGGATGCCAACATGTAGCTATACGTTCCTTACCAAAATCGGCTAAATTAAAATATTGGCGGGACAGGGACGGGAGGTGGTGGCTATTTACGCCTTACAAAATCGGGCTAAATTAAATGCTTTTGACAAAAACACACTTTTAGGCAAATGCTATACGTTCCTTACAAAACGGCTAAAATTAAAGTTTTCTGTATGTAGACAGGATAAGTATCGCTATTACGTTCCTTACAAAATCGGCTAAAATTAAATATTTCTTGCCACGGCCATGACTTGTCTGTAAGCCGCTTATACGTTCCTTACAAAATCGGCCTAAAATTAAATCCCAAACCACATTCCCCGGCTTGAGCGTTCTGCCTATTACGTTCCTTACAAAATCCGGCTAAATTAAATTGTCGTACTTCTTACACTCTCACCCTGTATTTTGCTATACGTTCCTTAACAAAATCGGCTAAATTAAATAGAGATCATTTTTGTTTCTATCGCAATGCTATAGCGGTTCCTTACAAAATCCGGCTAAAAATTAAATTACGATAGTTTAACCAATCTGATAAGACTGCTATTACGTTCCTTTACAAAATCGGCTAAAATTAAATTCAAACAATAGTTAACATCCTTGTTTTTCCGTATACGTTCCTTACAAAATCGGCTAAAATTTAAATGTTAAATCGCTGCATCTTGATAAATCGCAGCTATACGTTCCTTAACAAATGCGGCTAAATTTAAATAAACCCAAAGGAGGTTTACTATATTAGTAGAGCTTACGTTCCTTACAAAATCGGCTAAAATTAAAATAACCATACATTCTTCAAGCTTTTTCTTCTTTGCTATACGTTTCCTTACAAAATCGGCTAAAATTAAATTAGGGACTTAGGAAACATGGTTTACATGTTAAGCATACGTTCCTTACAAAATGGCTAAATTAAATTGGAAGCAGAATGAATAGAGGGAGTCAGAGGCTAATAACGTTCCTTACAAAATCGGCTAAATTAAATAATACATGAGAACACGCAAAACACAAATTGCTATACGTTCCCCCCCCCCCTTCCATGACAAAAATCGCTAAAATTAAATAACCACGCAAGCGAGAACGTTTACACCTAGCTTACGTTCCTTACAAAATCGGCTAAAATTTAGGTTGCATTTGTTCAATGTCAATACAGGGGCAGCATACGTCTACAAAATCGGCTAAAATTAAATTTATATTAGGCGAGGCACTTACAAACACAAGCTATACGTCCTTACAAAATCGGCTAAAATTAAATTTGCCTACTTTCAAGCTTATTACTCTTTTTGCTATACGTCCTTACAAAATCGGCTAAATAAATCCCCAGACTTGCTAAGGGGACGTTTCATACCGCTATACGTTTCCTTACAAAATCGGCTAAAATTAAATGTGGGGGGGTATATAAAAACCGTAATTGGTGCTATTACGTCCTTACAAAATCGGTATGAACGTCCCTAGCAAGTGCTGGGATTTAATTTAGCGATTTTTGTAAGGAACGCCCCCCCCTTATAAGCCAAGAGGTAAATACTTCTTTGAAGTGAGGCAAATTTTAATTTTAGCCGATTTTGTAAGAACGTATTAGGCTTTGTATTTGTAGTGCCTCGCCTATAATAGAATTTAATTTAGCGATTTTGTAAGGAACGTATAGCTGCCTGTATTGACATTGAACAAAATTGCAAATTTAATTTTGCCGATTTTGTAAGAAAACGAAGCTAGGCTGTTAAAACGTTTCTCGCTTTGCGTTGGTTATTTAATTTTTAAGCCGGATTTTGTAAGGAACGTTAGCAATTTGTGGTTTGCGTTTGTTCTCATGATTATTTAAATTTTAGCCGATTTTGTTAAGGAACGTATAGGCCTCTGACTCACTGCTATCATTTCTGCTTCCAAAATTTAATTTTAAGCCGATTTTTGTTAAGGCCGTATAGCTTTACATGTATAAACCATGTTTTCTAGTCTAATTTATTTTAAGCCGATTTTTGTAAGGAAACGTATAGCAGAAGAAAAAGTCTTGAACAATGTTTAGGTTCATTTTAATTTTAGCCGATTTTGTCTAGCAAACGTATTAGGCTCTACTAATAGAGTAAACTCCTTTGGGTTTATTTAATTTTAGCCGGATTTTAGTAAGGAACGTATACTCTGATTGTATCCAAGATGCACGATTTAACATTTAAAATTTTAGCCGATTGTAAGGAACGCTATAGCGAAAAACAAGCGACTGTTAAACTATTGTTGAATTTATTTTAACGCCGATTTTGTAAGGAACGATATAGCAGTTCTTATCAGATTGGTTAAAATTCGTAATTTAATTTTAGCCGATTTTGAGGAACGCTATAGCATTGCAGGATATGGAACAAAGATGATCTCTATTTAATTTAGCCGATTTTTGTAGGAACGCATTTATAGCAATACAGGTGAGAGTGTAGAAAGTCGAACAATTTTAATTTTAGCCGATTTTGTAAGGAACGTAATAGACAGGGACCCTGAAGCCGGGTGGATGTGGTTTGATTTAATTTTAGCGATATTTGTAAGGGAACGATAGCGGCTTACAAGACAAGTCAGGCGTTGCAGATATTTAATTTTAGCGATTTGTAAGGAACGTATAGCGGAACTATTCCGTGTCACATACAGAAAACATTTTAATTTTAGCCGATTTTGAAGGAACGTATAGCATTTGCCCATAAAAGTGTGTTGTCAAAAGCATTTAATTTTAGCGATTTTGTAAGGAAACGTTTATAGCCCACCACCTCCCGTCCCTGTACCCGTTCCAATATTTAATTTTAGCCGATTTTGTAAGGAACGCTTTATAGCTACATGTTGGCATAACACAATTTTACAATGGTCATTTAATTTTAGCCGATTTTGTTAAGGAAACGTATAGCTTCGAATGGGGCCTGATCCAGGAGAGCAAGAATTTAATTTTAGCCGATTTTGTAAGGAACGTATAGCCCAAAACGACTGACTTTCCAGTTCCTGTATAATTTATTTTAGCCGATTTTGTAAGGAACGTATAGCATTGCAAATGATTTCAATATGGAAGGTGGAATTAATTTTAGCGATTTTGTAGGGAACGCCGCCTCCTTTCCACTGATGGCTCGTCATGGGACCTGTGCTTCTATTAATCTCACCTAATCATCCCTCCATTTCCCAGCTCTTATGCGGAAGCGTTAGAAATCAACGCGATGGCAGATTTAATTTTTAGCCGATTTTGTAAGGAAGTATAGCAATACAGCGGTAGGATGAAAATAAATGTTACATTTAATTTTAGCCGATTTTTGTAAGGAACGTCTATTAGCTATAAAGGTGAATAATTTAATTGTCATTGAAATTTATTTTTAGCCGCCGATTTTGTAAGGAAACGTATAGCCGATTTTGTAAGGAACGTATAGCCTAGGGCGTATTCATTGAGGGATTAGTATTTAATTTTAGCCGATTTGTAAGGAACGTTATAAGGCCGTTTGATTAGAGAGCGTTCTAGGTAGTATTTAATTTTTTAGCCGATTTTGTAAGAACGTATAGGCCCTTCGTCATCAACCATAAGTCTTATCAATTTTATTTTACCGATTTTGTAAGGAAACGTCTATTAGCTAGTTCATTATTGGGTATGTAGGGCTGCATTTATTTAACCGATTTTTGTAAGGAAACGTATTAGCTGTCTTAAAACAATGAACTCATATCTTACTCGCATTTTATTTTAGCGATTTTTTAAGGGAAATATTAGCCGAAGTAACAAGGAATGCTAAGAGTCAATTTCTATATAGATGATTTATGTTGATGAATGATTCTTTTCTATTCTTTCAACAAAATGAAGGAATACTAAGGAAAATTTTATTACCCTTCAAAAGATAGGAAAGGCAGACAAGTTAGTTTAAAAATTGTACCATGCCAAGGGCAAGTATGATCTAAACACAAGCTGATAGATGTTTTTATTGTGTTATATTATAGGAATAGGGAAGATAACCAATTAAGAGAGGATGAAACAAATGAAAGACACAGGAGATTATTGGCCACAATAGAAAAGTTCTAGTGAACATGGCGATGATTTTGAAAATGGGATGGAGGAATTCAGGGCCTTTATAAAGCAATACAACCAACCAAATCAAAAGACCCTTGCTTTATGTTGAAGAATGTCAGACAAGGATCGAGCCATAGTGAGTTGAAGAGATAGCTATGCCCCAAATGATTAAAGATACAAAGCAATTATAAGAAAAGTATTGAAATTAGATCCAGATAAACTTGGATGCTCGTGATTATGAAGTTGCAGTTAGATGTAGAAAAAGAACCATTTAAAAGACTTTAAAAAATTAGTCGATTTTGCGTTGGGAGCTGATTGCAAAAGGAACAAATTGGATAATGCTGATCGGCATGGGCCATATTGTTTGATTACCAAAACTCGTCCTTTTTTATGCGGGGTAACAGGCTTTATGCCTGGATGCTATTTACTCCAATTTAGTCGACTCACTTTAGCAGAAGAACAGGTATAAAAGAGTTGCTTCAATTGAACGAAGGAGATTAATCAAGGGTGTTCCGATACAATTTTTAATGATGTATTACTAGCGATTGGAAAAGACCGTTGTAAGCCAAAGAAACTGAGTGAAAAGTACAAAATATGATCCAGAATTCTCCGTTATTTTTGATTCCAATTAATTTTGTTGAGTTTAAAAATTGGGGATGAAAGACGGCAAAAACTTATTACAATCTTGCTACAAAAGAACATCCTTATTACTTCTGAGATTTTTAAAAGAAAGAACTAGATGTAGAAAAAGCATTACAATGTGGAGGTCTGAATTCTTATTCAGCCAGATAGTTGGAGAGGATATTTAATCTTGCTATACTATGAATATCGATCTGTGTTTATGACCGCTCCAACAGATTTGTATTATTCTATGGTTAAAAGAATTTTGAAAAAGAGGCCTACTAAAAATACGAGTAGGCTAATAGTAGTTTCAGAAATACAACTTTCGCTAAATAAGGACTGGAGGGGATTTATGGCACTTAGAAGATTGTTTTTTATGGGCGGCGCTACAGCAGCTATCAATGTAAGGCGGTTACAACAAAGGCGGGACGGGGTTGGCAAACGTAGATGTTATCCCTATTGGAAAAGACCGTTTTTTCTATTTCATATCAGGTAAACCAAAAAAATGGTTGGTTTTGAAGATAACTATTTATCCAGCCAAGAAGCTATTAATGGTATGACACTACAAAGAAGATATGCTTTATATTTCAGAGATGGCGATTCAAAGTCTATCGTTTTCGATGCGTGGGAGGGGGTTCCCGTTAAATTTTTTTTCCATTAGGAGACGAAACAGAACCTAATGAAGAAGGCTTTGCAATCTATGAAAAGTTTGTTTTACAAGAATGCATAAATACAGCATTGAACCGCTTGGTGACTATCACTCATTTTGACTGCCCGAATTGTTTTGGTTGAGAAATATGGCGCTTGCGTAGCGTGGAAATGGTTGGGACTTTTATGAAAATCTTTGCAACGTTAATTTTCCGTCGGTATAAAGGGCTCGTAAAAACATTGTTAACGTTTTAATGAAATAAATGTATTTTACATTTGCGCCCATTTTTTGAAAGCAGGATTGTATTTTGAAAAAGGCGACAGATGAAGAGCAAATCAAATACCAGCGACTCACCATGATAGTAGCGAGTTGCCATGCTACTCGGGCATCGTCATGGAAGTAGATTCAGAAACCAAGTAGGTTGTATGTAGCTGCAGGGATCACTAATCCTTACCTGTAAACCAGAAGATGTTTTCGCAGCCACAAGAAGCTGATCGTGAGAGGTTACTTTTTGGTGATGTTCAATCACGAGGCGAATACCCAGCTTATGTGTGTTGAAAAAATTAGCACGTGGAGGGTTATCAAAATTCAGTGGAAGAGAAGGATTAGCGTTGTGAAAGAAAAATACGGTCGATTTTATTTCTTTTTCTATTACTCTTACGGGTAGGTTTCGACCGATCCCGAAATAAACGAAACAAACAGAAGGGAAATAGGGTTACTTCTGTGAAAACCCTTATTTAAAAGGTCAAGCTGAGTGTGGGCTGCAAATCGATCATTTAGGTTTAAGATCACAATGAATCATTGTTATGACCGGTATCAAAACACTTCTTCATGTTTGAAAACGGCTTGGGGGCTACTGATGAACCAGTATGAGAATGGTTATGTGCATTGATGAACTACGGCATCGCGTATTTAGAGCTCACCTAAAGGCAATGAAGGATGCTGTTGAACTAGACGGTGTAGATTTGATGGGGTATACAGTTGGGGTTTGTTATTGATTTAGTCAGTGCGGGTTACAGTGAAATGAAAAAACGTTATGGCTATATTTAGTTGCATCGCGACAATGAGGAATGGAACACTAGCTCGTTCTAAGAAAAAATCATTTGATTCGTATAGAAAAGTCATTTCAGTAATGGGAAGATTTTGTCTTTTTTTATTAACTAATTTGAAAACACTCCGATTAAAAAGAGCCTTACATATTAAAAATGGGCTCTTTTTGTTGGACTCGCCTGAATTTTTTAAACGTAATTCTCATACCAAAGCGGTAATCCACGAATCAAAGTTTTTGTTCTTCGTATTGCATGACATCATACATTTCCAAAACTAACCTTGAAATTGTTTTTGAAAGTCGCTAAAAGTCAAATTCTTCCATTTGTAAGTCTCTTTTTAACCCGACTAAAAATTTTAAGCCAAGTCTTTGCTTCTGTATCTGATATCTCTTCTCTTTAGAACAAGAGGGACGCCTTTTTTTGTGATGCCATGGTTTCTGCCGCATTAAAAAGCAGCTTTCTTTAAACAGCGAAAACTCGATCGTTTGATTTGCAAGTTTTTTAAGGATATAACGTATGATTTTTTGACATCGATTCTTGCGTAATTCATTGACAGCTGAGAGTCTAAGTTTCCCAATCATCTTTTTTAGTAGCTTTCGTTTTTTAATTCTTCTATATAGCTGGTTTCTGCTTGTTATGTTTTCAAAATGCGTGTGCCCTTTTCTATTTTCTTTCTTATTATTCAATACTATAGACGTCGTATTACTATGACAAGGTTATTTGGATTAAATTAATTCATTTTCACCATGTTTCATGCATACATAAATTCACTAAGACTCATAAAGAAGAAAGCGTTAGTTAATTGACTGCTATTGGACAAGTTCAATTAGGTTCCAATGCAGATACGATTTTAAAAAAATAGGGATGTTTAAAAATCTAACTGGTGTGGAGCTCGCATCTGCTTGAAAACAATCTTGGCAGGGTGAATGGATGTCGAAGTTTCTTTTGCGCGCACGTTCTAGAAATGAAATTCATATTGTTGAAAGGAGTGTGGTCTAGTTTGTAAAAGTACCCAGCTGCTTCTTTTTGTCCTTTTTATACTTTTAGAAAAGTCACCTTTATGAAATATTCTAAGAAGGGACGTAAGTTAAGGAAATACAAGCAAATAAAGGCTCTCTCCTTAAATTCAGGGAGCTCCAATTAATAGGAAAGTTAAACTACCCATAATAAAACATGAGACTTAGTAATGACATTATTTAATTTCTGGTTAATTTTTTGGCATAAGCAATGCTCCTTTCCCTTTTTTTCTAATCGCTTCAATGGTACTTTTTTGTAAATAGGTTAGAATAAGGAAAAAGAATAGAGCCTAAAGCAATAAATAGAAAAAATTATTCGGAATGACTGCGATAAAAGCCGCTTAAAAGAAGATTTTTTGAATCGCTTTTAATTAAGTTTTTAATATAGCCGATTTTAGAGTTCTTTTTGGATAGTGAAGATGCAAGAAGAGATCAACAGAGCAGGTCTAGAGTAGGATTAAACCAAAATGCTAAGTAACTTATACATAGACAGTTGAATTTAAGTTATTCTCACTAACTTGAAAGCGTATTAAGTTTGCAGGCAGGAAAGCAATAGAAACAGAAAAATTAAATGAATAATTTTTTTATCGATCATTCATCTTGGAAAAGGCTGAATGATTTAGATGACATTAAATGAATATAAGGGAGCGAGACAGTAGACAAAGAGAAATGAAAAGAAGTGGGCTTTTTGGAGCGAAAGAGGGGAACTCATAACAGACTAAAAAACTCGCTTTGATTTTAAAAATAGTAGGCGTCATAACACTTTTGAATGGGAAAAAATAGGAAATGAAATTAAAATGAAGATGGTGGAAAACTGTGGTTCGCTTTAATTGAGATGGAAAAACGGGCGGCAGAAACCAGATTGTCATTGGTTTGATGATAAGGAAAATATCTATATCTTTGCTGATTGTTCACAGAAGTCCTAAAGGCCGTTAAGATCAATTTGCTATTGACTTTGAAGGATTAGAAATCGAGAAAAAAGATAAGCCCGAACAAAATGCGGTTGTATGGCAGCGAAATGGCATAAGAAACTGTTAACCCAGAACAATTCAAGAACTACAAAAAGTGGGCGTTTTGTGATACGAAAACATCAAGTTGCGGTGAAAAACGCCCGTTGCATATTAGAAAACTCGGAGGGGCTCTTTTTTGTGATTACCGATTCGGGACAGTTTTTTATACCATTAAGGAGCAGATCTTATTTATGCGGTCGCGAGGATTTCGTGGTTTATTGAGAGTGTATAGTTTTTTTAGTTTCTGGAAATCGGAAGGATGAAAGTGAGATGAGATTTTAAACAAGGAATTGAAAAAATATAAAAAAAGCATTTGGCTGTCAGTCGCTTATAGCCAACTAAGCTTTATTGCTAGCGAGTTGTCGTGATTTTGTTAGGACCAATGGTTATTCTATTTGATATGCGACCTTATTTACAAGAGTTTTTATTAAACTAGTGCTAGTCCTGCAAAAGCTGTTTTAGGTGTTATTCAGTTGCTTTATTTCGATATACAACGTTTACCTTTTCTAAAAACAATGGTTTATTGAGTTATCTTACATTGAGTGAATTTCACCTTCGGGTGGTAGAAAAACTTTTTGTTGATGAAAGCGGACTATGAAATCATTTTTGGTATTTTCGTTAAGTTGGATTTAATTTATAGTATTACTTGTATGCTTTTTATACCGAGAAGAAATTTTAACAAAAACCACAGTCTTGCAGGCACAATCGGAGTTATTTATATTATTTTGGCTTATTTAATTTTATTTTTTATTTATTATAGTGTGGGAAATATATTCAGGCTTAGTAGATTTAATTAATCGGCTATATAATCTGCTCAGAGGTAATGCTTTCTTATAAAAAGAAATTAGTCAATATGGGTTTGTTTCAACGGTAGGGGGGAACTTCAAGGAGCCGGACCCTTATTAATTGATGGAAAAGGTTATATCCAAACAAATTGATTATTGAGCAATTATTTGAAGTTGCAAAAAAACAACAATGTAGTTATTAACTCAATAGAATGATTGGTGAGTTTGTAACAAATGAAGCAACGATGGGTGAATTATTTGTCTGATTCCATCTAATGCTGATTCTAAGATTTAGTTCATTGAAGAAATTCATGAGTTATGATTAGTGGGAATGAGGACGAACGGAAGACCAGATTTTAATTTTTCTATACAAAAAATTGGTGTGAAAGTAGCCTTGAGATCAGTTCAGCAGGATAATGATCCGAAACACAGCGATTTTCTGTATTATAGGTCTGCCTGTTGGTAGGGGAGTTTTGTACGTTAGAAGAAGGTATATTGTGATGTGCGAAGAAGACATAGAAGAAAAGTATATCGAGAAAACCTAGAACTTGGATAGAATGTTACGCGATACTTTTCTTCAAGATCATTCCACTATGGTCAAGGAGGACGTGCACGGGCATGCTAGCAGTATTAAAAGGCAATACCATCATATGAACAAGATGAAGCAGAGGGTGAGAATAAAAAGGGGATTAAAAAAACAAGCGAAGTACCTATTTGCATCGCTCTGCCTTAAAAAAATACGATGATTACGATGGAAAGACAAATGATAACAGAGGGCTTACGAAGCAATTCAAACATTTAAGAAGTTCGTTGTTCAAATCTATTGGATGTTTTAAAAATAGCTAAACGGTTATTTTTATCAGAGGAGATCCTATTTAAAAAAGAAGAAAGCAAAAGGCTTAATCTATTCCACTTTAAGGCAAGAAAGTAGCATTGCCAGTCGCTTCGTTTTTTCTTTTCTTTTCTATTCTATATTTTCTCACTATTTCATATTGCCCATGAAGAAGGGTTTGTCCTTTGTTTTTTCCTGCAGCCTGGTCTTTATTTTCGCAAATTTTTGATTGCTCCGGCATGTCTTTTTATGGCGTTTCCATCTTTTATTTGGATTTGTCTTTCTTCAGGTAATCTGCGACCATAGTTTAATAACGACAATACCATTGAAACCCAACTCGCGGGTCGGTCTGAATGAATCCACCCTTTTTTTTTGCACCTTTCTACGACAAGGAGCATCAATTGATAATAGTTTAGAGAAAATATCTTTTCTTTTCAGGAGGGACCAATTTAGCAGTTCAAACCAATCGCTTGGAATTCATCCGCTCAATCAGTCATATATTTTCCACCGAACGATACCAACTCAAGGTTCTTTGGGAGACAGTTCAGGTTTAAATTCGAATCAAGTTTTCGGCCGGTTCTTGGGTTAATTCATATCCCCTTTTTGCACTGTTATCATTAATCTTGATTATTTTTTCATTAGTAACGTCTTTTCTTTGATAGAATAAAGAAGGATGATACTCAAAAAGAGAAAACAGCTGCTTTGTATTGTCTAAATAAAGTCTACCTTACTTTCTCAATTAGTGATAGAAGATAACTTTTTGCTGCAAACAGAGAAAAGCGAATTAGCAAGTACTTATCTTTTCGGGTAATCTTATCTAATTAAGGGATAAGAAGAATCAATGAAAATAAGAGTATAATAAAGCATTGACGACACAAAGTTAGGACGTCAGGAAGTGATGAAAAATTGAAACACAACAATTAAGTATGAAGAAATAGAGCAGAAAATAAAAGGCCACAGATTGGCTTTTGTAGATGTTCGCAGTCCCAAGCCACGAATTTCTACGATTCCTGGGCAGTTAATATTCCTGTTCGTAGACAAAATGAGGACACGTGCGACAGTAGGACCTTATAGGTAAAAGGGCAAGTAGAAGAGCCAAACATATTGGTATTAGAGTGGGGCTGCTAGTCAAACTTGCAGTACGTATACTCGTTACCAACGAATTATTGAACCAATACGATGAAATAGTTTATTTTTGTAGTAGAGGCGGAATGCGTTTCCATTCTATCTGTTCCTTATTGAAAAGGCACTTAGACTACCAGTAAGCAGATTGAGGGAGGGTATAAAGCCTATCGTCACTATATCAATGAGCGTTTTCAGAAACAGAATAACGAAGGCAAACATTTTGTATATGACTCTTTACTGGGCTTTCGGGTAGCGGAAATGAAAAACGAATTTTAAAAGAAAACTATCAAAAAAAGGGGCCAAAAGTATTAGAGTTTGGAAGGTTGCGCTAATCATAGAGGGTCTATTGTAGGAAGGTATCGGCTTGTCTGAACACATTCTCAAAAAGCATTTGAAAAGTCTCCGTTTTTGAGCTAGTCAGAATGGGCAAAGGGGAGAAGTTGTTTTTAATTGAAGGGTGAAAGCAACGATTGGAAAATGTTGTCATCCCTTTAAGGTCTATTTTTCTGCCATTAAAGGAAGGAAAAAGAAATTTACTATAGAAAGCGCCACTAGTTTGTGCTGTCCTCAGACATTCGTGACTATGTAAAGAAGACAACCAAGAAGAAACTATCATTCCTTGGGTGCTTTAAAAGCATTTTGTAAAAGAAGAAAGCGAGGTCAATCAATTTCAAAGAAACAAGTGATGAATTGGATGGAAAGTAGGGATTTTAGTTATTTGAAAAGTCTACTTGTTTTCCTTTATTATGATCCTCGTTACCAATTTCCCCCACCATAAGACACAAGGGACCTAACACTTGTTAGTTATGACGCTAAAGAAACGGCAGGAAAAAAACATACTAGGATGGCAAAAAGAAAGCGAGAAGAATTGAAAAAATGAAAAAAAAACGCAATTGGATGGATTGGTTATTTATATGCGGTGGGGTTTAATGCAAAAAATCGGGTTTCCCGGAGTTATTTTAAATGGAATTTTAGCGGCCCGTTGCCTAAGCCAAACAGATTTGAAAATGTTATTGGTTTAGGTTTTGATTCTGCAGATTGATGGCAGGTCGGTTTTTATCAAACTTAGTTCTGAAAGGACCTTAGCGATGGATTAAACGATGGGGGATTTTTTGCCCAAGCTTATTTGGTCAGGTTGATCACGATGTCGGGGTTCAAAATTCGCAGCCCAGGCCCAAATTGGCGGATGAGTTGGATGATTCTTTTGGCAAAATGGGGTGGAAAAGGAAGTGATGGACAAAAGCGATGGGAATTTTTTATCGTTAATGGTTTTGGGCCAGGAAAAGAAGGAAACCGTTAGGAAAATATTATCTTTTTGAAAAATTCTGTGGGCTGGGTTGGACAGAAGAAAGTCAAAGAAAGGTGGTGGATATTTGTCGGGGAGGACATTCTATACACGATTCTTACCAAAGTATGGATCTCTCTCTT
>Ga0163217_1119877_pt1 | contig 16830 bp, 7 predicted proteins | sample SynspAceP_FD_185933 | JGI IMG/M metagenome (GOLD analysis project Ga0163217, IMG submission 185933) | Saline lake microbial communities from Ace Lake in Antarctica - Synechococcus sp. Ace-P (PacBio error correction) | ecosystem: Environmental > Aquatic > Non-marine Saline and Alkaline > Saline ... | reverse complement strand
CACCTCCCCAAAAGAATCAAAAAACCGAAAAAAATAGTACGACTTTACGAACCCCGCTATATTATGGAATCGAATCAGATAAAACGGCCTAATGACATTGACAATCACTGAATATTGACAAAAAGAAAGAATCCCAATCAATTCATTTGGCCAAACCTATCAGCTGAACTGGAGCTTAGCTTATGACTATACAGGAAACCCTAGATGCAACCCTCCATACAGCAGTTAGTTTTGCGCTCAGCTCTATTGCGCAGCAAGTGCAACTAATGGCGAGCAAATCTAAACGCTAAGAACTATAGAGACTTACGAAGACCAAAAAAATCAGATCTAAGACGTACTGATTACATAGGTGCGCTCTCGAAAAAAACAAGTGATTACTGGACTAACGCTAACCACCACAACTGCAAAAAACCTAAGCAACCCCAACTAAAAGTATATCTATCAAATGGCGAGATAAACCTTAATGGGAATTTAAGACTATCGTCTACCAAATATACTGATCTCACTTACCTCACAAACCGATACGATCCGTATCATTCAAATCAAAAAGCAAAAAACTTCTTTACATAACTTTCACTTTACATTGAGTCTAATGACAGGATTTACAACTAGATGACTCCAGAGGAACAAAGCCATTGACTACAGCTTTATAAAAATAAAGGAAGAAATACTGCAGCTCAAAAACACTGAGAAACTAAAAAACGGCAATATTTACAATCTGCTGCATTTACGACCTGTGTGGACAAAATCGATTTGACAATGTCTATGCAGCAAGACATTCACCCAAGAACATGGAAATCCCCATGCAATAATATTAGACTGATCACAATTTCAAAGTCATCCACCATTCGGAAATTCTAAAATTTCAAAACAATGTCACCTAAACCATCCCATTAGATCAATTCCTCATCGAACCTATTGCCCAATAACCGACTCTCCAGCAAAATACAATCTTAAAATAATTGAAGAATCATTTCAACTGGTAACTTACTTACTTTCAATCTCAAGAGACCTCCAATATTTTCAATTTTAAACTTTATAATAAATATCCGTCTCCAATCAAAACCGATGCATATTACCTCTTACCTCGGCAAAAAACCTACAAATTTCTAAGCAAATGATCTCCTATATCTGAATTTCTGGTAATCTTCAATACACCTTCTCATGGAATAATCTACAGCAATAAACATCTATGTCGTCTCAAAAAAACAATACGAAATCAGTTATTGCTTACTAGCGCTGGAATATCTATATATATATATATATCTATATCTAAAGCCACATTAAGATATCCCACTCACAAAAATACATATCTACTGCTACTTGCTCACTATTGTAACTTAAAACGAACCAGAATAAAACCCCAAACATGAATCACATACAAAACACCAAAACTCGCCTTAGAATGGCAAAGATTATCTAATCCTTGTTCCAATATGAACCCTCTCAATCCAAAAACGATCGACGGAAAAATTCTCTTCAACAAAAAATGAGTCCAATGAAGAAACTTTCGAACTGTGCAGGACTCCCTTATAAAATAAACGACCCAAAACACTATCTTATCCAATACCAACAAAGAAAATACTGCAAATAATGTCTAATTTATATCTATCTATAATATTCTCTCTATATTCTACATGAAACTGAAACATGAATATGAATCGGAAAATTGCCAATTTCACATCACCTTTCAAATTCCGAAACAAGCAAAAAAGGAAACTTCAAGCTTTCCAGAAAGTAATTCTAACTCAGGAAACTTATTCCTAAATAAAGACATCCTCTTATCCATAGAGAATTTCAAGATAAATAAAAACAAAAAAACTAGAAAATACAACTTTCAATCATATAAGTAAACTATGAAAAACTAATCAATCCAAAAACCCCATTGGATCAAGACTATTCAAATACCTCTGATACTTCATTCATTTTTTCTTCCATCCTTTTTTGTATTTACAGCATATTCTTGACTTTTGCCCCACCTTATTTCAACACTCGAAAATCCTGATTCAAAATCCTTCTCGTATCCGCAAGATTCCTTTACCTACTATAAGAAATCGAATCCATCAAATATTTACTTATCTCCAAATCTAAGTCAATTCTTGATCTCTAGCAAGATTCTATTATAGCACCTGGTATTGAAATGATCGCCAATATTCGAGTTTGGTAAACTATTTGCTTGACAAACAGAATTATCACCCAACCAAACTAAACTGCAAAAAAAATCTCTCTAAAAAACTCAAGATATTCTCAAAGTTTACTCAACCATACTTCTATTTGTATCATCTAAGACAAAAATGATCTGGCTACCCAGGCTTAAAAATCCTTACACCAAAATGAATTTAAACTCTTATTAGAATACTCCGATTTTTTCAAGCCTACGGATAAAAACTCATCAAAACTTTTTAATATATATACCTTCAATTCTCAACGCGATTTTATTGGTATTAAAGCTCCAATCATGACAGTCCATACAATCAATAATCATCTGAAATATGAATACGTATGTATCAAATGATAAAAAATGATCATTCCACTCAATATTACCTTTATCACCTTTCCCATACACTTATTATACGTGCCCACCAAATAATCTAGCCACTCTACTTCGAAAATTGGCAAATCAATTAATCAATACGAAAAAAATCTCAATCAATGCACTCCTATGAACCTCTATAGACATTAAAAATCTATACACTATCTAGCCGAATTCAACGCACAAAGAAGCCCTGTGATATCCACAAATCTTTACCAAAACTTTCTACAATAGATTAAACGAATCCATTGGATTAGAAACGCATTATCAAATTCACGAAATCCATAGAAAACAGCTATCACTTAAAATTAAGATTAAATAACAATCGATCAATCGCAAATGAATAAAAAAAACATGAATCTTCATGACACGAAGAAATAGATACCAATATACATACGCCAATTATCTAAAAAAATTCCTACAGACAATTAAATGACAGACCCACTTAGAAAAAAATCAAACAGTACTCTTGATTCATAATACTCAAATTATCACTAAAACGAGCAAAAGACACCGATTCAACATTTAACCTCTTCTATCACCGCTTATTAAAAAATGGATACATCTTCACACGTACATCAGCCAGGTGAAGATATCCTGTACAACCAGCTTGATCCTCAAGCCAATGGGAAGTTTCTATAAAAAGACCATTATACACCTATCTGAATCTGTAATTCCTATCACTGCCTATATTATTTAAAAAAACTCAGGCCCAAAAAATATATAAAACTGCGCGAATAGAATCCACCATTGATCTAAATACCTCTACACTACTGAAACATGTCATCTTCAAATGTTGGCATTAAAACATTGTCAATAAAGGCAACAACCTTTTACATCATCGATGAAGATAAAAATAAAGTCACAGCATTACCGCTAAAAAAACTCCTGCTATACGTAAAAACATGCCTATTAACCTAAGTTAAAGTCGGATTGAAGACTCCGACGATCAAACCCTTACAATATTAAAGATAACCTGGCAAACAACAACCAAATGCCCAACGCTCTGTATATGGAATCACAAGATTGTAAGAACTGTTAGTAAACCTCCAACACTTTAGACTATTACGACAAAACGACCGCACGCCATTGTAAAATTTATTAAAAATCTATCTATAGCCTTGGTATACCAATGTTTCCAAGCCAGACTCCCACTTAGCATAAAAAATCGATTCTACGAAAAATAAATCAGCGATCGCAATTTATATACGCAAAAAAAACGACTTAAGAATATAAAAAACATTTCAAAAAACACCTTAATCCAAAGCTTTTTTAATTTTAAACCATGCATCCCCTCCTATCTTCCAAGCAACACTTAACCTCCAGACCAACCCGGCTAAAGTATTTCATAGAAAATAACTCATCTACAGTAAACCCAAAAGCCTAAAAAAGCTGAAGTAATTTCAAAAAAGCACAGGTGTCAATCTCAAAACCAAACAATTCAAAGAATCGAACATTGAACACCCATCAATAGTATTTATGCGCTCCTTCTGAAAATAATCTTATAAAATCTATCACACCTAAGTATAACATCCTATAAGTACCAAAGACCTATCCCTTCTTGTTACCAAAGAGAATTCCCAGAATTAACACGAAAAAATGATCCCAAACTTACTATACGGCCATTCCAATTGAAAAGCAATGAACAACGTCTTACCTAATCCTATTTCACCATCCAACTCAAACTAATCTATCCCCCTATAAGTTCCGAAAACAAAATACAAGCGTTGAAAAATGGGCCAACTGGTAAAACCATTGTCTTACAAAAAGAAGAAACTGAGTATTTAACCATTGAAACAGCAAAGCACATTTTAAAAAAAACTATCACCAAAACTACTTTCAAAAATAACAAATCTATGAATCTAAAATTAGAAGCTCAGAAAAATAAAACCGATCACTAGAAATATCAGCGAAATCACAATCACTACCATCATTAAGCAATCATTAGACAATTCACATAGCAAACTGCACGTGAATACAGATAAATAGATCATTATTACTTCAAAAAAGCGAGCTCAAGAAAAATGACGAAACCCAAGATCTAATTACAGCTTGAACGCTACAAATCAATTTTCATAGGACCAGAAATCTTATAATATCGAAACTTCAGCCAATTGGGACGAATTATCATCCTAAAATGAATCAAGAAAAGCTAATAAGGCTTACTATAAAATCATTCTACCCAAAAAAGAAAAACCCTGTGGATGCCTAAACCAAGATAAAAAGACCGGGAATCCCAATTGCCAAAAACCTATCTTCAAAATCCGATCATATCGAATCATAACTCAAATATCAGATAATCCACCTAGCATGTGGCTTTCTAAATGGCAAACCGCTGTAAAAGACTATAGGCATATCATATTAAAACTGACATGCCCAGAATTTGCAATATAAAAAGTCGTAAAGAACAAACCTACTCGGAGAGGCAACCCAAATGGCCCAATTTTATAATTGACCCCAGCAATATCTTCCACAAATTAACTTAACAAGATACTCTATCAAATGCCAATCATTATCTAAAAACTAAAATACTATTTCCCTTGATTCTATCCTATTCCATATTATAAAAAAACGGAAAGGCTCGCATACTCAAACATAGAGACGAACTCACCGTTTGCAATAACTTCATAAATAAAACAAAAATCTTCCACCAATGAACAGCTATCCCAATATATAAAAATACGGCTTACAATATTATCATTTAAATCTGAAAAAAATAATGAGCTACGAACGAAATTCAAAAATAAAGATACCAGGCAAACAAGACTTATCGGAAATGAAAAAAATAAAGCTTAAAAACCCCTTTAAATATACCCGCTCCCATAATTTCAAAATTCTTAAATAAGTATACTCAAAACCAACCATAATTGTAACTGATCTCTGACTAGATGGTCCGCTTCTATAAATCGCAATCAAAGCTCATCTGATGTAAATCCTTCTAAAACAGACCTAAACACCTCGTTCGAACCCTCATCATAAGTCAAACTTTTGGATAAAATTGTTAAGTTTATCCAACGCGCATCGGATTTTTGAAAGTTTAGAAAATCCTGATATCGAAGAAGCAATAGTTTTTGGACCTGCATTAAATCGTACAAAGCATCACCCATTCATATTGATATCAACCATATCTGAAATGCTGTCAAAACAAAAATCCTCTTAAAATAAATAATACAGCTCTGAAAAATAACTATCACCATGGCGTTCACCAAATCTCTAACTCACGATTAAAAGTGCGATAAATCAATCACAAAACTTCTAACCATTTCTCACTACAATCTTTAAACTGTCACAATCCTTATTCTCCAACCATAATGAAATATACTTCTCACGAAGGCAATCTACGCCCAAACCACCATTATACATTTATCTCTCACGATTTCTTAGGCAGAAAAACAACCATACGGAATTCTATCGCCAAATCCAAGGGTACACTATCCATGCTGCTACTATAAATAGTCAAACAAACCAACATCAGACAAAAAAACTTGAATAAACTTTCATAATAGTATTCACTAAAAACAACATAAATTTATTTACCGTCATCACACTTGCCGAATCTAACAATTATTCCTCAAAATTAAGTCCGTACTACGGAATTTCCCAAAACGATACTATCCACCTTTAGCACTTTCTAATAACAACCATGCAGAATCGCCTAAAATTCCCTTCAGAAACCTGCTCAACAAATCTTCATGCTCTCCTCCCATCACCTCAAAATAGCATCTCTTCCATTTTAGCAAAAATCTGCCTTTGCTAGTAGTTATGCCAGTTACATAATGCATACTAAACTTAAAATCTAGCCACTTCCATGATTACAGAATAACGAGCAGAAAACCCTTATCATAATCTACCGCTCCCAATTATTCCACCACTATCTTACTCCAATATTCACTTTCCGAACTGAATTACATCAAGCCAGCTACCCTAAGATTGACCATTACACTGCAAATTCAGAAATAGGTATACCTAAACAAACTTCATAAAATTCTTCTAGCACCAATCCAAAATCTAACTACCTCAATGAACTTTATCACTGCTACAACGAAAATATTCGTATCAAACTGGAAATACCTTATCTTCTCCTCCCTACATTTTAATATCTCACCTTTCAAATTCTTTGCCAAGACCTCGTCATCATATTGACGCCTTCCTACCTGACACTAATCAATTTACCAACCTTTGGCATCAACTTCAAGATCTACCATCAATACTCATATTTCAGGCGAAAGAACTAAAGCTATACATATCTCTTCAAATTAGTACCTCTGCACAACTGTGAAAAACGCGCAAATCCTCTCATGACCCACCGCTTGAAGAAAATAACCAATAGAATTGGTATACTTTAAAGGACTCACTTTCTAGGTCTAAAAACTCCATTCTGGGGAATGAAATATCAATACTCACCGGACTTGTAATAACGAAATTACCCACAAAATCTTATTCTTTACTTCCTCTTGGGCAAATAACTCATTCTTTGATCTTGCAAAGGTCTAAATTCATATCATAAAACCAATCTAAAAATGCAAAAAATTTCCATAGAAAGGCATTAACTTTCCTCATTCTAAACTCCATTCAAAAATTTCCAGTAATCGTTCAAAATTTGCATACAAATCCCCATCATTCCCTACATTTATTGGCACTATCAATTCTTTTAAAGCCCAAGAATCATAGACCCTTGTTCCTCCTTACTCTTTGATCTCTACCTTACACATCAACTCCTTTTCCTTTGGCTCAAACTGTAAACATTACTCTACAGTAATACTTTTCCAATAACTTGATACCTCCATTCCATCATGATCAAATAAATCTAAATTTTTGCTACCTAACCAATAAGCGTTCAAAACCAAACATCATACCAATCACCGTTCTAGGTGGTCCTAGCTCCTCCATTTTAAGTTTAATGCATGGTATATGATAAGAAAAGTAACCTTCTGCGAAAGCATTCCACCATAGATTTACCAATGAACTACTTCTATCAAATTTGATATCTTTTAAATGCTCGTTGCTTTACCACCTCACTAAACCTTCCATACTCTCAATGGAATAAAATTATCAATCTTCAAGACTATAGCATCCTAATTCCATCATAACAAATCAAAGCAAAATTTCTTGACATTTACCACCTTATGATTAACTGCTGCGATGCTTACCGAACCTGTCTACATCGGTAGACGGCCATACTTAGACATTCAGCTTCTTACCCAAAGTTAGCTGGCATTTTGCAACATTGCGCATTATACCATTAAATCGCCTGAATAAACACTGCATCCTCAAAATTCCCATTTTTGACTTGCAGATAGTAAGCTAAGATTTCATCTTTCCTAGGCTTCGATTAAATTCTAACCTACTTATAGGCTACTCTACATTTCAATCAAGGGTTAATCCGGTTATCACACATCTTGATTTACCGCACGCCTTACAGCAGAAAATCCTTCAGCTAAAGTTCTGATATATCTTGACACAATCTTACTTCCTTCTCTTGCGCTTCGAAATCAGAAAGAAAAAAATATATCAGCCTCCCGTATAAAATCCTATTCCTAATCATCCAATTAGCTCCTTTCCAATCCAATCTTAACATCACTCAATGAATAACACGGCACCACCAAACCTTATAAACCTGTATGAATCTGAAATAGAAATAGTTAGAGAAAGAGTTTTACTACAGCATTTAAGGCAATTAAATAAGCTTAATGTTAGTGTGTGTATCTTCTGTTCAATAAACTTTCTTTCATCCTGGATCCACTACCAATAAATCACGTCTCTTCTAAAGTCCAATTCTGCCGAGCAACTCTCATTCGTAGTTCTTTACTTGTTCTAAGAATGACGATGTGCTTCCAGCTTCCCCTCTACTACTATTCTCTGCTCGTTGATATCATCATCAAACTGACAAATCCCAAGAACAGTATCAAATGTATCATTACATCAAGTACCATTCAGCAACATTCCGACCATGTTGTAAATCCACAAGCACAAATTGTGCAAATAACAACATCGAATGGACTTGGTAACAATCCATCTACTCGTACGAATAGTAGTTCCGTCTACAGCGCTGAAGGTCCATCAACATCCTCTTCTTATAATTATAGTAAGTCCTCCCAATGCCATTTAGCGACACTCTTCTCCACTTCCTTTCACATTAGTCCCATCCAGCTCGTCGAGTCTAAAAGCTGCCATCATAATATAAAATCTCTCTAAATTAAATACGTCTCCACTCCAGCATACTTATTCGCTTGTCATACTAAATCCGACATACAGTATATGCTCAAATGCAGTGTTTCAAATAAAACTCCATCAAAGGTCCATAATTACTACCGAAAACTAGGCGACCACCACCGTATCAGTTTTAATCTCATACATAATTACGATCTTTTAACGGCTTGAAATCCCATATCCACACCATTTTTTACAACTCTAAAACGTCAAGATATTGGAAAACTTCTATACTCATTATTCCATAAAAAATCATATACAAGTTACCTGGTTGTTCAAAAAGATTGATAACATTCGTACTATCCCAATTTCCCACCAAAAAGTATCCTGCTTTTACAGGAACCCATATCAACGAAATTTTCCATTATCTCTGTTGAACATCCATCACTTCACACCTACATAGTCTCTTTCACTGGCACGCTCCTAATTCTTATAAAAAAAGACCAACAACTTACTAAACAGCGTCTCCACTACCAACCATTAAGACGATTTATTGCTTTTCAGATAAATGAGGCGCCACACATTGTAATATAACATTATATAATTACAATTTCATCATTAATTTAAATTCCTGGTCTTTACCCTTCCACATTCGAAATTTATCTAATTTGCGCAATAATGCAAATAAACCTCCAAAATAAGACTAAACAAATCCCTTAATGCCAGCGAACTCAAAGCAAATCAAAATACTATAATGCAGTCGCCTGGTGCGCCCATGAATCCACCTTCAAATTCCTATCTCCACATCTCGACCACAGAATATCTCAGATTCAATTCACGACCTGTCTAACGTATGACCTATCCCACCCTCCAAAAACAATCAAGAGAGAATAGACAACTTATAATTAATCCTCACAATAAACTGGTACCCCCAAATCAAAGAAACTGATACGTGCTCCTCTGAGATTCCCACGCCTCCACTTATTCCTATTATGGGTACACATAACGCTTACTTCTAAAAAAATTATTAAAAGAAAACAGTTTTAAAAAGAAACTTGCTTCAATAGTCAATCCCTGAAGTCTAGCATAACCTATTCCGAGCATCAAAAGTAAATTTTTATAGCTATTTCATATGACTCCATCACCAAAATCCAAAATTTGGCTCATACACAAAATGTCGACTACCTCAGACCAAATGAATAATCCTCCTTCAAATAATACCCGGCTCACAAAATAAAAGTATCAATTTTATTTCCTCCCACTTGAACAGCTCATAGGCTCAGATATAACCAACATAGTCACATCCAAAATTGATTCATTAAAACAATCCCGACATAACCCCCCTAAGACCATGGGTACCGCTAATTTTTTGTTTAAGGCACCTTGTAAAGGGTTACTCCAAGTTGTTGTACCCAATTTGCATCATCAAAATACACCATACCCAATTCCTCTGCCTTCATACTCTCCTGGATCGATAACAATGCTTACGGGCCCCACCTTGACAAATATAATTAATATACCATTATACCGCTAATCCTACACAAATCTAAATAACCTTCTACTCCTGCAAAAGCAGATATAGAAATAAAACCCCCCCCACGCTTGCCATATAATGACATAGTACTGCTAATCTCACATCCTGTTACCCTATCAACGCAACCGTCTCAAAAACAAAAGAATTTAATGGACCGCACACACTAAAAAAACCAACCTCTTCAACACATTCTTAAATCTTGAATTAATTTATTAAATCCTATAGGCTAAGATTTATTCAAAACTGAAAAACCACCTCCTTTTAGGATCCTTATAATTACAAAATAAATATGACTTTTAATATAAAGTCTAGCCTCATCATGCTTGTGAAACGATGGAAGAGCTTTCAAATAATTCCTCAATATCAATACCAACTCTACACTGTCCTTTAGCAGTCAGTGGCCAAAACCGCAATCCAGTTTCCTGCGAACGACAAATCAGGAAATAAATTTAAGATTTATCCAAGACGTACTGCACAAAAACTAAAACATCATATTTCACCATCGCCAAATTCTAGAAAAATCTGCTCGATTTATGATAAATCATCGCCCTCTCGGCAAATAAATTCCATATTTCCTCGAAATATCATGTAGATAATCATCATGTACAAATCGGAACAAGGGAAAAACATTTCTACTTATTTAAAATTAATTCAAATCAAAAATCCTGATCTCCTCTGCCCAACAAAAATCCTGTACATTCTGTTATAGACAAATATATTTATTAAGTAATTCCGGATCACAAGAAACAGAAATACCTCAAATCAGCATAACATCTCTATCTTAAACCCTTCCAAATCAAACAAACCTGATCAATCGCCATCTCTTGTAAAACTATAGATCAGCATGCTATTTTCATGACTAATCAATCTTGTTTCCTAAACCTAATTGATAACTCTCTAATAATACATATAATATGCTCTAAAAATCAACTCTATCATTGTATCTTTCCCGCCAGTCTGTTATAGGAAATTCCGACATTACGCTAGACAGCCCGGTTACCACTACAACGGTCAAACCTTTACTGCCAACCTATCTTTTATCTTTAAACGACGCCATCATAAACTTGTCTTTAAAAAAATCAAAAATTACCTCCATATTACAATGACCCACTTTTCCAAAATCAAAAAAGGGTACAATTCCATCATCAAGTTAAATAATCTACTACGATCTTAAGGCTCACTTCATCATCTATAAATATGACAAAGTACAATAACTTCCCTTAAACCATAATTAATAAACAGATAAAAAGACTGAAATTAAACACTAATAGCCATTTTGTCAGATAAAAGAGTCCATGATAAAAGCCAACACCTATATTAAATACTGTCTATCCCGATCAAACCAAACAAATAAGCAATATAATGGTATAATACAATATTCGAAGCATTGCAACTCAAAAACGATTAGGCACATGATTCGAAAATCTTAAAACTAATAATATAAGAATAAAATAAAACAAACCTGCCGCCACATTTCCCGCATCCAATCATCAACTTCTTTAAAATTGATAACGATCTAGCCTCAACCCCAATCCCTTAAAAAAATACAATACCAAAATCAACTAACTACATCATACTTACCCACCAATAAAACAAAACATGAACATCGAAAGAAAAGAAACTTTAAACTCCAGAACTCACAAATCCAGCATTCAAATTAGATACTTTTGCTAAACGTGAAAACATAAAGCTATCACTTATAGCTTTATACATAATTAGTATAATCAGGCAATAGGCAAAGTAATAAATCTTGATCACGTCTATCACCCAAGTTATCATTTGCTTCATCCTCCATCCAAAACAACTCTATTAACATATTCGAGCTTCAAAACTTTAGCACTACCATACACGTTATAAATTCCTATTTAACAAAAGCTCAATTCAACTTATTGAGCTCAGCTTAACAATCCTTTCTAAATCCTCAACTATATATAAAACGTATCCTACTGTCTAGTAAAAAACCCAAAAGCCTCTCCTATAAATATTCTCTCACAGATGCCATCTCTACTCATATCTCCCAGACTATCCTCCATATAAAAAAAATCTAATCAAGGCTCTACAGCAATCAATCTATCATTTCAGACTCAAATCACCAAGTTTCTCCTCCTCTCCTCATATTTGGAATCTCTCGATCATAATACGTCGCCCTACTACTAACAGTAATTAAAAAGAAAACACAACAATAAAAATTCTATCCAGTCTATTAAAACCTACCAAATACCATAATCATATCCTTGACCTATCTATCTATATTCCTAAGGTTCACCGACATTCCCACTATAAAAAAGCTTAACACATTCCAGAAACCCACTTCTCTAATATTCCAACACCCGCTCAAAGAAACATAAACCTATCTTATCCATCCCTTCGATCATAGTAAACGCTCCAGAATCCCTCCATCCACAAAAACCATCTCAATAAAGCCTCCTAATCTCAAAAATAACTTCTGTCTAAAAAAAAAATACAACAGAAACCTGGTCATAAAAAATTCTCATTAATCTATACTTCAACCCCCGATAACTGAAAAAATCATCAAAATAATTCATCTCATTAAAACTCCACTTTCTCTGACCAAGCCCATAATTTTGATCGGAAAAACTTTCATATCACAATTACCTGATTACAGCATTAATCCAACCCTAAGTACCTGTCATCCCGAATCCCTCTTCCTAGAACATTGGATCTCACGACCACAATCATTTTATATCAACCAAACCCTCACTCCTGAAAATCGACATCCAAAAGATTCAATTCAGCTATGCTCATACTTATATCTCACATCGAATCAAGGCCACGTCCAGACTAAGGTTCAATATCTTCTCTCCGTAAAAAAAGAGCACTAATCAAGTCTCCGGCCGGCCTTACCACAAAATAAGACTCAGATAGCCAGAACTGAAAACTATACCAAAATCCAAATTTCAAAATAGCATTATGAAGCCTTCGTTCCTGCTTTAAAAGCCACTTAAATCCATACTTCTCAATCCCAAAAGTAGAGTTAAAATAAAAAATGATCCGGCTGAAAATCCAGACTATTGATCTCATCATTAGATCCTTGCCAATAAGTAAAATGATCTCCTCCCTTTTACTCCAATGATCTGGTTACTAGGTCACAGTCCAATTGTCTTTAATCAGACATTTTCTCACCCAGATCATTATTCATTGAGATTTTAATCCGATAATCCAATCCAATACATTCGAAATATTTTTTCGTGATCCTTAACATATAAAAACTTTCTATCTCTCTATATGAAATTAAACCAAACATCTCCCCACCAAGAAGAAAATAGGGATCTTTTAAGAACAACGCTGATTTGTTCACCTTCTCTATGAAACTATATTATCCCAATCTCTATCCACGCCTTAACGATTGGTGGCCTTTAATCGTTCCCTATACTTCCAACAGAAATCCCATAACAACGTCCAACGGCAGCAATATAAAACAATACCTCCTCGATATGAATCTCCTTCTTTCGAAATATTCCTAAACTGATTAGAGCAAAATGTGTAGCCTATTTTTCTGATTCAAAACACTTGCATTCAGGTCACAAATGGTCAAAATCAGCATGAGTTCCCTTCAATGGAAGAAGTCTATTGGAATCGCAAACATCGATTATCTTGCTCAATCGCACATCTTTCCATACATAGCACTCCCGATAATGTCATTTTAACGATCCTTCCATCAACTCCTCGAAAACTCACCTCTAAAAACCTCATTAAATAGGCTCTCCTTCAGAATCTAAAATCCCTTGTACCCTCAAAAAATAACCTCTCCTTTATGAACACTCGCAATGTCTCCCAGGCATGTCAAGGTAGCGCCCTTCTGACCGAAACAACACGAGAAGCTCATCGAAAAATGGATGAAGTAATACCAAAAACTCAGCTCAAATGGCTAATGAGATGATCTATCATTTGCCAAAATTAATAAACATCCATTCTGCAGGGCATTTACATCATCATCCCTTCTTTGCAGACATAGCGCTGCATATTGTAATTTCAATCTCACTAACCTCAGGCAAAAGCGAAAACATGAATACAAGCAATCATTCCTATATTAATTAAGATCGATTACCTTAAAAAACCCGATCAAGACGAATCTATTTGGTGGAACTCCCTCACTTCTCCCTCCTAACTAACTGAAAATATCCTGAAAAAATCTTGCTCTTATTCATGGCAAATCCAACGAAATTACCCTCAGGGCAAATCCAATGATCTAAGCTGAAGAAACTTCAAGCTTGGAAAAATCAAGGAATCGATCGCTCACTTGAGAATCAGACATGAATGAGTCGGTTCTTAAATTTATAATCGAGTCCACATACTCCTCGGAACGATCCAAGCATGAAAAGCACGCAAAACGTGTTGAAAAATCAGTTAATCTCATTTAATGATCCCGCATTCGATCATCAATCTGGAACAAACCTAAGTCAAGCAATCCCCAAACCCGCTCACATCTCCAGCTATGCCTCACTGTAGAGCCAAAAAACGCTTTGGATTTGGACTAAAAGAAATTACTCCCTGCAATGACTAGTTCTACAGTCTGCCCAATTCTAAACTTCTAAAAAAAACCGCAAAACGATATATCACACTAATTAATCCAATCTAAACCATCATTGCCCTCACACACAAAAACTGTAATCACCTCTGCTACTATTGGTCTCCAATGCGACATCATGATGAAATAATCAACTAATATCGTTCTCAACAATTAAGATAAAATTAGAAAAAACATATCCATTATCAAAATCGAACCGAAACAATCTCCCAAGGTTAAACACTACAGTAAAAGAACCTATGATTGATCTCAACTAATTTCTAATCAAACCCAGATACCTGTTATTAGAAAAAAGCATATTCCAAAATAACAACGAAGCGATCCTTTGCAGCTTATAAAAAGCTATCTTACAAACCGCAACTATTCATAACACGCTATATCTGGCCACTTGTAATAATATCTCGATCCATGGATAAAACTCCTATTTCTAGAAAAAAAAGCCAACCAAAAAAACGCTTCAAATCGCTAAGCATATTCACTTGGAAGAAAATTCCTTAAAAATCGGCGATCAAGATTTCCAGAACTAGTGGTAAGACTAATATCAGATCAAACCATCAGCTTATATACTATACAAATATATATTTAAAGGCTCACAATCAGCCCTGTAAAAAAAAATTATCATCGAGTCAGCAACTCTGCTCCACTAATCGAACATCAATAATATTCAGTCATCATAATAACCTATTCTCAATAATGATCTCACACATTCAATATTTAAGCTCATTTTAATTTTAACACTATCTTTAATTCCCATGGTATTACCCGAAAACAAATAAATCCTTCAACCTTTCATCCAATTCGATGATCAATACTACCAACAAATCCACATCTCGGGGAAAGCTAAAGCTCTACTACCAGTATATCTTGCCGACTTCTATGTTCATTTTTGTGAATTATTTGTATCTCAACCAGATAGATTCCAGAATCCGAAGATACAGGCATCCTCTAGAAAATTTTTTCCATCTCAGTTTTATCATATTCTCTTTCACAAAACCCAAAACGAATTCCAAACTTACTTGATCGGGCATCCAAGATGCATATGCTGTTCCATTCATCTTTGCCTATTATCATTGAAAGCCAGAACTCCGACTCAAAAAAAAAAATAAAAAATAGAAAACTCATCCGATAAAATCTTTATTTACCACACAATTTGGCCTAAACTTCGATTCCGTCCGCTCTCGCATCTTGAACACCTACTCTTATCAAAAAGTCAACGCTAGTAAACAATTCCATCCTTATTGATCATTCTCCGCACTTTTTCACTCTTTTCAAATAAACACTTCATTACAGCTTCCTTAACTCCGTACTTCTCATATCTCTGCCTGTTCTTACATTAAGCTAAAAAATAGATGATTCCCTACCTCACATTAAGAAAATGAAAATCCCACTTTTTCATTTCATCTCACTTCATGACCTTTTCATCCCAAACAATAAAACCAATAAAATCATCTATCCGTTTCATACCCTACTACATAACCTAGTTATTATCACCATCGATTATTTTCCTATGCCCTCATTTATTTAGTCACCTATCAAATGTTCCTACGACCTCTTCTGTGTTCTTAAACAGAAAACTTAAAACCGAAACAATAGCTTTCAGCCTTGGAAGTCAAAATCTAAAAAAATCTAAGAAGAAAGAAAAAAATGTTAAGAACAAGTTTCTCGATATCTAAATCCGATCTGCTATTTCAGTGACATCCTATTCCCAGATAGGATTCCTTTTCTTTGAGATGGACTAATAAAGATCTGATCCAAATGTATTTCAATTATTATACGATTAATATACGTCCACAAAACTAGAGAAAAAATAAAACGAATCCTCCTAAATCCAAAAGTGTAAATTTTCAAAAAAAAAGTCCCTGTTTTTACAAATAAAAAAAAAAAACCCGCTGATGGATAAAATATTAAATCCTTCATTAAAAAAAATAAAAGGGCCGGGTCCAAAAATAAAATTATCCAAAAAAAAAATTACGGCAACCGAGGTACAAAGATCCAGGCCCGCCAAGCAGTGCGAGGGGAGAAAACGGATGTATAAAGCCCCAGAATCATAGCTGCCTCCGCCTT
>Ga0163217_1022190_pt1 | contig 16832 bp, 27 predicted proteins | sample SynspAceP_FD_185933 | JGI IMG/M metagenome (GOLD analysis project Ga0163217, IMG submission 185933) | Saline lake microbial communities from Ace Lake in Antarctica - Synechococcus sp. Ace-P (PacBio error correction) | ecosystem: Environmental > Aquatic > Non-marine Saline and Alkaline > Saline ... | reverse complement strand
GTTACTGCCGCAGCTGCATCAACTGCAGTTTCGGAACAGCTCGACGCCATGCGCTCGCTGTGTGAAAATCATGGCCGCAGCCAGCCCAGGCAATGGAACTGAAAAGCGGACGCCGGGCATTCACTTCAAGCGCAAGCCCCTCGTGTCGCGCGTGCCACTGCGTCACTGGCGGCTGCAAGCAATCAACGGGAATGCCGCCGGCTCTCCGACGCCGATTCTCGAAACACGGCGCAGCCGCATCTTGAAGCATCCATCGCAGGCAAGCGCTATTGGGAGCTGCCTTTTGCTGAGCGATAAATCTCTTATCGTATTTGAATATATTGTTATTTTCTCGCCCAATAGCGGCAAAGTTCATTCCAGTTGCTGAGCGATTTGTAATCAATCCTCAACTGACACCTTGTCCCTGTGTTGCCAACTGGGACCTTCAGCCCCCAAACATCGGAGAGGGCTTCTTTTCAAGCGCTACTGTGTCCGCATCCTTTTCATCGCCACCATTGGCAGATTTGGTTTCAGCCCTCCGTTTTTCCCTGGTCGGCGTCTTTTGAGCCAGCCGCTCCAGGCATCCCGAACCGAGACCCGTCTTCGGCTATCATTTAGCCAGACGAATTGGATCAGGATGTCGAGACAATCGCGCGGGCATATGGCCGGCTGACAAAGCCCTTGGGCAGCCATCATTCGCCCACTTTTCATCAGGGCAATTTTTGAGCAACGTAGTGAATTTGGCACGTGGCTACGGCTTTTGCCAATCACTTCACCCAGATCATTCTGAAGTGTATCCATGATTGCGCAATCAGCTGCTATAGTTCCTGCGCCCCTCAAGCGCATTGAGGTCGGCGCGCTGAACGTTCTCGACAATCGCGATTTCGAGTGCAGGTGCGATCATCAACATCCGTTTACGAAACAGGATGTCGACCAAGCCCTGCCATCTGCGCCGCCCGCCAGCGTGCGTTCACCAGCAATGATCTCGTAGCGGTCATTGCCGGCCCGGCGCACCATAACTGGCTGCCACAATCCGTGCCTGACGAAGTGCGACTTCGACAGAATCCTCAAGATCAGGGGATCAAACGTGCGGCGCGGATTTCGTGATTTACGGCTGACATGTTCAATCGGGACTTGGCGATTCCAGCCGAACGGACGGTTTCGACTTGCTGATTTCCACGCGCTGGTCGATCTCTCCGTAAGAGCCGCCCAAACCTCGCCCAAGGCGCTTTTTGAAACATCGTCTGACATCGTCATATCCACTCTCGCTGCACACCCTTCAGGTAGGGCAGCCTTACGGTTACGTTTCGCCGTTGAATAACCTCGGACGCCAACTGCACAATATGCCTGGCGCACGGCGCAGTTTCAGATTACAAAAATTGCAGGTTTGCCATTAAGATGGCGCATCGGAAACCCGACATTGCGGCTGGGATCAAGGTTCTGTAACCTTGTCGCCCAAATGGGACCGGACATCTTCCACAACTTGCCAACGCCAAGATTGTTGCGCGAGCATCATACATCGTCATGACAATGCTTGGATATCCAAGGTTGGATTAAGCGATCCCGAACCTTGGCCGACAGTCTTCCAGTAGCATGACTCAAGCCCTCAAGCCGCAAAAACTCGCACTGCAGCGAACCAGAATGGAATGGCCGCCTGCCTTTTAGCGTTCGATGAGTCAGAAGGTTCACGAGGGAGGGCAGTCAATCAACACGTAATCATTATGCTTCGCGTCGTCGGCCTGCAGAGGCCTTCTTGAGCTTGTTTTACACCCTGTCCGGCATACCCGCGATCTCCATTTTCCACGCCATAGCAAATCATCGTCGATGGAATTACATGCCTCAGATGCGGCACTTGCCGGTCTGCATGACGGTTTCGCTCACCGCACGCGTTTTTGGTCAGCAAATCTAAGCCGAGGACGCCTCGGAGTCTTTGCGGTCCATTCCCAGCCGGTGCTGGCGTTTCCTTGCGCGGGGTCATATCGACAATCAAGACTTCCTCGCCAATTCGCAGCCAGTGCCGTAGCCAGGTTGATAGCGGGTTGGTCGTTTTGACCAAACGCCGCTTTTTGATGGGGGCGATTGTTGTGATCCGGTTCTTCGAAGGTTGCCATCAAAAGGGTCCGCGCGCCTAGTGCTTTGGAAAGATTGCTGATTTGCAGGTCTGCGAACCATCCTGTGCAGACCTTGATGTTCTATCAGATTCAAACCGCCACAGGTCACGCGCTGATCGAACCTTCTTCAGGAATCCAAGCCTTTATGGAACCACATTTCCAATGACGGGTTTCAACGCAAAATAGTGCGGCTATATTCAAGCAAATCCAGGCCATTGAAGCAAGGCACGGGCCGATACAGCATTCAATCTTCCCGAGTCATCGCACGCAGCCTCAACACGAAATGGGATGAACACTGGCTCTCGCACCTGCTTTCAAGAATCACCTGACGAAAGAAAAGCAGCCTTTTTGTATGTTGCCTTTAACCAGTTGCACCCACCTGCTCCATTTCTCCAGGCATATGGCCGTAACAAGACCCGGAAACCCAGCACCACTCCCCATATCCGCCATGTCATGGAGGATTCGGCTGGAGTCGGAACAGCTGCAGACTGTCGAGAATATGGCAGTTCCCAACAAGTTAGCCAAGTTTTTCGCCGATATTCAGACTTGATTGAAGCTTGCCATTTCCGCCACCAAATCAGCGTTAGTGCCCGCAACTATCTCCGTGTTTCACGTGGAAAACAAACTCAGACCCCGAGAACAAATCCGTCCCTACTCGATTTTCCGACACCATTACTAGCCTGTAGCCCGCCAAACCTTACTGCCACCCTTACGCAAAAGAGCAAGGAGCAAAGCTACAGCTGCCGGCGTTCATTACCCTCAATTGCGTTCTGCATGGCCCGCATCGAGGGAGGCCGAATGCGATCTAGTTTCAATTTCAATTCCCTGCGGATAACCCAGACAAATTCTCCATACCGGGGAAAGTGCATCCGGATTAGCCGGTTCTCTTCGCGCGTTGCTGATCATATGTCCTGCTTCTGCCCCAGATCCATATAACTAGCGTAAGCTGTGCGCGATCAACCGCAGCAGCATTCAACACTTTGGATTCATACTCTCCGAGTTCAGGCCAAATTCGCCAAAGAGTATCGATCGTAACATTCGGATAGACAAAACGAAAGGCCGTTCGGCTCGAATCCCGTCCATATTGAGCGCCAGCCATAACCGCGCGCCTCATTGAGGCGATAGTTGCAGCTTTTCAAAGCGTTTCAAACATTTTTCGCTAGCGAATTCAAAATAGGCGACATATCTGGATTGCGGTCCTTGAGAATGCTCAGCCCAATTCAATTGCCTTCGGACCAAGCGAGATTCCGCGTTATCGGGCTCTGAGTGATAACCGGTATTCGCCTGGACGTGAAACATCTGCGAATATGGCTCACTAACCCCTTGGTCGTGAGATTCATCTACCATCACACCAATGTAGGAATCGCGTTCTACTAAACAGGCAAGGGCGACCGACCTTGAATCTTCAACGCCGCCATTTCAAAAAACCCGCCACAAAGCCCTGCGCCCCTGGCTCTCATAGCGGTGGTACGTTGATCTGGCCTGCAAGGAACAATCCGCTGATTCTTCCGCCGCCTCTTTAAAGTCTGGCTCAATCCCGCGGATTCGACGTGATCGATACTCGATGGGTATCCAGGCTGACGATCCGACATTGGCCAATCCAGGAATGTCTTAAGAAACGCCTTCTTGCACGTCATCCGTCAAAGATGTCGTATTCCATTTGGGTAAACCGTTGAATCAACCAAGCATTCGGTTTCCAGAAAATCTGGCTGCCCATCCCGTTCCCCGAACCGAACGTCTTGTCTTCGATAGATGGACAATTTAACGCGGACCGACACCTCAAAATCTGTCCGAATTACATCGCCACGATGAATGTTGTCCTGAGATGATGCGATGCGTCTCGCTGGTCTCCTGGTTAATGCCGCAGCGAACTTGCCGGACTTCGATCTTGTTGTTATGAACGAGAACGGAATTGGATTTCAGCGGCAGCTTCCTGCCACTCGACACGATTCCCCCAAAAAATCTATTTTTTTCGTGGGTTTTTTCCCACCATCAGCCGCCGGCGTTACCCGTTTTCAGCCGACCTAAGGCGAAAGCCAGCACGCTTCAAGGGTCCCCGATAATCCCAAGGACGATTCTTTCATTCATTCTACCTGCAGGGATCTTTCGGTCGCCAATATGAATGTAGACACGCAGAAGGTCCCGGTAGTCAGGACAACTGCGCCACACTCAATCGTCCGTCCATCTTTAAGGGACACACTAGATAGGTGTTCCACATTCGACTTGCAGATCATCAGCCTCAGCTTCAATAATCTCGAGGGTTGGTGTAGCCTTGAAGCAAAGATTTGGATGGCCTGTCTGTAAAGCTTCCGCATTCCGCCTTGAGTCTTGGGCCCCACACAGCGGGGCCCTTCCTGCGGTTGAGCAATACGGAAATGAAAATGCCGCTGAGCGCGTCAGCTGCAAAGACCCATCAATCCAACCATGGCATCAATCTCGCGGACAGGTGTTACCTTTACCCAGTCCAGCCGATCGCTGGATTGCATGACATGGCTTACCTAGGTATCAAGTCTATGGGTTATGGGTATAATCAGCGCTGTCTTGGCGCCACCCGTGCTGATGCCGCCAGCAGCCTCACTGCCGGCATGCCCACCAATCACAACAACATCGTATTTCATCAGGTTGTCTCCGGAAGGACAGCAATTTTCGGTTACTTGAGGTTCTGAATCGCTTCATAATTGTTTCACGTGAAACCAATATCATCATATGTCGCTTATGCCTACATCTTAGGGTGATGTTTACGTGAGTCACGTCATCGAGACCATTCAGTTAGGTGGTTTCAAATAAGGATTCGTGAATCATTTCCAACACAAAATTGGAAAATTATTAACCCCCAAAAAGGTCCTCCACAGCCACCGTACCTTTAATGCGGCCCAATGAACGCGACAGTACGAAGATACCAGATTTCATTCAATCGGGAGGTCAGAAGTCATTTGGTCATTTTCAAGCCTCAATTGCGCATTGCCGTATAGATGAACTGACGCTCCCTTTTGGAAGCGCTCGGTATTACCTTCCACCATCAGTTCGTAATTCGTTTCCAATACGCAGAAATCAGAATTAATTCCGGTGCCCGCTTGCTTTGAGATCAGAATTATTTTTCGGGGGGGTTTTCCAATCGGGATGCGCCGTCATCTGCCGCCACTAAATCCGACTTCGTCCAAACAATGAGCATTTTTGCTCGCAAAACATTAAGATCATAGGAGATAGTATTAGCGTGTCTAGCGTCGCGCAGCTGCAAAATTGAGTCGGCATCTGCTGCTGCCGCTATGCTCCGCCGCATGCCTCATCTCGAGTCATCGTCGGAAAATCGCGCAAACCTGCGTATCGAGAAGCAATACAAGATTGCCTCCGATGTCCAGCCGGGTTTCAATCACGTCCGCTGGAGGGTCGTTCCGAGGAGTTTCTGAAAACAATTGCCACAATCACGATGCGCCGATTGTTCAGAAGTTGAAAGATTTTACCAACGTTCGGTTTCCCAATAGGGCTATCGATCCATCTCTGACAATTTCGCCAGTTTTAGGCGCGTGACAGGTTGATTCCCGCTATTTCCAGCGCGAGGTCCCGCATGTCAGGCCAGATTTTGTCCGCTAACCGACAGGAATTTGTCGTCTTCATCAGAGAAATCGGTATTCTGCCTCAATCATTGCCTCGCATTTACGTCAGTCGTCGCCACCCGTCATTACAGGCCTTCAACAGACCACCGGCTTGATCTTAGGGCTTGTCTGCGTTGGCTTCGGTCTCGGCACGTATCAAATCAGACAGGCTTCAACACCCCCCCCCCCTGCCGTCAGATCCATCCGTCCGTTTTCAAATGCCCCGCTTTGTAAATTCCCCAGGCTCAGCCGGCGAAAAACCCGCCAAGCCAGATAGAGCAGAAAGGACGGACGACACGAAGCGCGACCCCATGGATCTGAAATTCAGCAAACATTCTTCGCCGGTAAAGGATCTAGGCCCCGCGGAAAAACAGAAAAACAGCCCGCGATCCAGCACACACCCGAACGATCATGATATCAGTGAGATGCGCACCCGAGGCGCCGGCACAAGCCGGTTAATGTTTCGAGTCCGAATCGAAACATTCGGTCCGGAGATGCGGATAACCGCAACTCGGCCTGGAGCGCCGGATTGATAGGCAAAATGTATCCCGCATTATCGTACCGGTTTCGGTAAATCGAATCGGGTGTTAACGATTCATCAGGTGTTCATGGAATTGAAGAAATCTTTGGGGTTTTTGTTGCCTGAGTTGTCGATCAAAAACTCGTCGCATCAGTGGTACCCATTGGAGCAAGAATACGGCGAAGACAAAGATTTCTGCCCCCAATCCTGCTTTGGAACAGGAGGTCTTTCTTTCCGGGTTCCGATTTAAAATTTTTTATCCATTGACGGGAATTATTCTCTTATCTGCAACCTTCGTCCAGAACGATTTCCGCAGTTACCCAGTACCCCTTGAATTCTTCAAAGATCACTTTCGTCCATACGCGAACCGGTATCAATCAAACGCCGTAGCGATAATGGTCAGTGACCCACCTTCTTCGATATTACGACGCGGCACCAAAGAAGGCTTTGACGCTGCACGCATTTGCCGCAACACCGCCGGTCAACACCTTGCCTGATGAGGAACAACGTGTTGAGGCACGCCCCAGACGTTGTATCGAATCAAGCAGAACACCACATCCCGGCCATGTTCAACCAGCCGCTTGGCTTTCTCGTTCACCATCTCGGCGACCTGGGACGTTGCGCTACAGCGGGTTCATCGAAGTCGATGCCACCATTCACCTTTTGACCGAGCGCTGCATGTCAGTAATTCTTCAGGCCGCCATTCATCGATCAACAGCACAATCAAGTAGCAATCAGGATGATTTGCGGTTGATTCGACATGAGCAATATTCTGCCAACAGCACAGTCTTACCTGTACGCGGCGGTGCAACGATCAGGCCACGCTGGCTTGCCGATCGGTTTGCACAAGATCGATGACCCGCGCGGGAAATATCCTTGGTGGTGGGGATTGTCGACCTCCATCTTGAAGCGCTCATCGGGCATAAAGCGGCGTCAGATTGTCCAAATGCACCTTGTGACGGATTCTTTCAGGATCCTCGAAATGATTGTGTTGACTTTAGCAGTTGCAAAATAGCGCTCGCCTTCCTTAAGGGTCCCCGGATAGGACCTTCTACTTGTATCGCCAGTTTTCAGCGAGAAGCGCCGGATTTGGGAAGGCGAAATATAGATATCATCCGGGCCGGAAGATTATGGCATTGCTGAGCGCATAAGCCAAAACCATCCTGCCAGCAGTTCAACGACACCTTCGCGATAATCTCGACATCCTTTCCCATGTGCCGCGAGCTGCCCCTGAGGATCGCAAACATCAGTTTCCTGTTTGCGCAACACACTTGCGTTTTCGACCTCAACCGATTCGGCAAATGGCCAATAGATCGGTTAGCGGATTTTGTTTCTGAAGCCTCTTGAAGCTTCATTTCCTGCATGGGAATCCAAAATTCTGCTATTTAAAGATATGGAAGCGCGCGGCATTTGAATCGGGCTTGGGAAGCCGGCCAGACTAGAACTTGGCGCCCGCATAGAAGACGTTGTCTGATAGATAGCGATTCACGTGAAACGTCGCAAGCCCGACACGTCAGAAATTCGAACGCTTCACTGCCCGATCCGGCAAAACCGGCTTCGATCTCAGAGCGAAGGTTTGAGATGACCATGATAACAACAATGATCAGCGCACAGTCGCGGAACCTCATTGGCCATCGCCCACTTGCCGTGCCGTCATGTGTTTTTCCCCGGCTTGCAAACTTGCGCGCTGACGGCTCAAAAACACGTTGAAAGATGGTCAAACGACGACTGCGCAATTTGATCCAAACCACAGTCCCCAAAAATCGAAACCGCTCCAGGCAGCCACAGTCCGACAACCCAGGAGCACCATTCCGCCGGGTTATGTGACTTTGACAGCGTTGCTCCATCACCACAAATGTCGCTTTGAGGCTCACGGCAAGCTGCATCGGCATGATAGACAAACAAGCGGCGGCAGGTAGAACAAGCCCGACCATCCACGAAATAACCGCTACACGTGCAAAACCTTGAGCCAGCCGTTAGAGCCTTTCAGGATCATACACCAAGCACTCACCGCAAAGACCAACGACCACGGCTTGCTCAGATACGCCTTGGAACGCGGCCTTTGTGCCTTCGCTTGTGCTTGACTTTCATTGCGCTGTTGCGTTCACCTTTTCTTGCGCCTCTGACACGTTTCATTCAACCGGGTCACATTTTTCAGGATCGCCTGAGGTGTAATGCCCATGTCCCGAGATGAATATCAGCGGGCCATCTCCATAAGTTTTCCAGTACCTCGTCAATGCCTTCATCAAGGCTGCGCCCACCGGCAACATCGCAACGGATTCAAGATTACCCTGAACCGCACCCGCCAGCCTGAATCTGGTCGACGAGCTTTGGACGGTTACAGTCCAGTCCATCCAACGCAGTCGATGCAGTCGCGGCCCTGTAAGTACCAGCAAGCTTCCTGCGCCCTTGGGCAAAGCCAATTAACGGCACACCAGGTCATTTCCGCGCGAATTACGATCCACCATGTGCTTTGACCGGTGCGATAGAAATATTCTGGCAAAATTTCACGCTCAGATAAAACTCCACCCAGGAATCTCAAATATCTGCACAGCATCAGCGCCGCACTCAGATCTGGGCGATCAGATAATCAGCTGGAAATGTCAGCCAGAAGCGTCAACACGTCATAACGCTTCTGCGAATGCTGCCATGGCAAACAGACGGCCCCCAGGAGGTGCCTGGTTCAGTGTTCCACGGCCAGCGATCATATTAGGAGCCACCGTCCAGGGAGCACCGCAAAAACCCCAGAAGCGTCGTCTCAGCAGGCAATTCAGCGCGCAACCGCCGTACGGTCTCATATAGACGGCCGCCAATGACGTGCAATGCCCTGAGGCATCCAGCAAAGAATAGCCATCTGCGAGATATAGGGATCAATCAAGGACCGCCGTTTCCCTCGACCTTTCCCCCCCCCCCATCGACAAACCGCACCATCCTGTCAAGCCATCAGGAGATCACGAGAATGTGCGGAAAAAACAGGATTGCTGCATCAAAGCCAAATCGCTGATCGGTGCAGCAGTTACCTCGACAAGGCAAGAATCTGGAGTGTAGCAAAAAGATCGAGAAACCCTTGGCCGATTGATCGCCGTTGCTGATTTTCCGCAGATTCTCCCCGCCTTGACGCATCAGCCATTACAGGAGGTGGGTAGACGGTTTCACGCCCAACACTTTCATTGACTTGCGATCACCGGTTTTTGTTATCCACACTTCCCTTAATAAATCCTTGATTGAAAAGGATTCTGATTCTTAGAGTCTGTTTTTACGGGGATTTGACTTTATCCACACGTTCATCCACAGCTTGCCCTCATATTTAGACGGGAGGAGAGGGCGCAAGGCCAATTGATTTTGCCCATTTTGCATGGGTCAGGCCTTCAAAATGACGCCATAAATTCCAGTTGATTGCGCACGACAGACAAATCAAACCCGCGCTCGCGTGAGTTGTCACTTGTATTCCCAACCTTCAAAACCAGCCGTTGTAAACTGCTCCAACAACGGCCATTGTGCGAAAAACCCGGTGGGTTATCCCTTGCATCGACGGCTGGTGAGCTTCCTACTTTCAATGTTGTCCCGGTTATCAACACCCTCGGGAGAATCCTGTTGGAGCAGACAAAAAAACTTTTCCATCTGCCATTATATCCGATTCGACCGGGAGAAACGTTGATGGCCGCCGGGCGAGCCGCCGCCGCACAGTTTCAGGGCGCCAAGCGTTGGAGATGATTATCCGTTGATCCGCACGCGAAAGCAAGTTGTTCGCCGCTCCTTGATGCCATGAGGCGCCGCCGGGATTGTGCTCTTACACCATCGTCGATTTCCGAGCTTGCATCCATTATCGAGCTCAAATGCCGAGACATGATGGTTCTGCCAGCGCTGTCGGTGCTCGAGCGGTTCATCAACGGTTCCAATCCTATCTCCGGTGCCCCCTCGCGCCGCCGGGTCGGTGACCCCAGCACGCGATGGCGAGGAATAATTTCAAGCGGATTCGATTGCCCTGAACTTCACCTTGATCATGATGATGGGCAATTTGCCGCTTTGATTTGATGATGGGGCTGATTTTCTCATTCATATTTGGCATCAGCCGGACAATCAAAAACACGACAAGCATTTATATTGCCAAACCGCGGCATCAAGACCCCAACATTCGATTCTGCACGCGTTGCCGCTTCCCGAAAGGCTTGATCAAGGCCAACGAAGCCGACTTGTTTGTCGGGCCTTATTGCCTCCGCTCGACCGGATTGCTCAAGTCCGTAAAAACCGGGTGCTGAGCCGACAGCAGCGTTATCAGGGCGAGCATTACACTGATCGCTCGCTGATTCAGTTGAAAGAGCTCAATACGCAAGGTCCCTGTGGTTGAACGCCACGGATGGCCCGTAATCGATGTCACGCCGTCGCTCGATTGAAGAGACCCGCTGCGGCCATTTCTTGCCTTTTGCCGCCCCCAAGTGGCGTTAACCCCGACCGGTCCGGACAGGCACCCTGTATCAGGCAGACGCCCATGGCGCGCGCCTCGTGCTGCTTCAGGCAAGCCCTTTCAGAAGAACTTTGCCGAAAATGTGGCCTGACGTTTATTCAGCCGGCGCAACGCAAATTGATGACGGGCTGTCGAAGAAACTCTCACCGGTGTGAATCCGGAGGATGTGCCTCCGTTCTGGCGAAGCAAAGGCCTTCAGGATGTGTCCAGCCGCCCAATTCCGGAGCGATTGTCATGGCTCTGATCAGACTTTGTCGCTTGAGGCGGGAAATATTACCACAAGGCAGCCAGCAGGATGAGGCCCGGCGCCGGCTTCTCGATCTTTCGGCCGGACGCCATGAACTCAACAGCGCTGTTGTCAATGGCGAGAGATGGCGAAACCATGTGGCGGCATATGTGCGTTGCCAAGACTGACCATGCCGAGATCTCGATCCGCGGCTTTATCGGCCGTCATTCTTCTCCAACGAGGTGCAAGTGCACTTTCATCTGTCGGCGCCATACCAGATTTTGAAAGGAAGAGGGCATTCAGCTGTTTTTTGAGCGCATCTGTGGAGCGGTGACTATTTCACCATCATAGGGATGGCCCATGTTTGCCTTTACTGGCCAAACTCAGGAGCTTGAGGCAAATAGATGGTTAAGTCAGACAATCGCAGCCCCGGGCATTTATCTAGGGTACCGCATCGGCCATTCACGCCTCGCCTTTGACTTCCATCGGTTATTGGCTGAGCAGGCGGGCTTGAAGAGTCACTATGCTCCAATCCAGATCGCCGCCCGCCAGATTCTGGCTTCCTTTTGTCGATACACTCAAAAACGGTTTCATCCAGGTCTTGTTGCGGAAATGTAACAATTCCGCCCACAAGAAGCCACTGCGGACTGTATGGTTTTGACGACAGTGATGAAACCGCCCGGCAGATCGCGCAGCCACTACGTTATGGCTTGAGGACGGATCGTTTTGAAGGCGACCAATACGGATTTCACGGTTTTGCCGCCAATCTGGACGAAAAAGCTTCCGGGTTGGGACAATGGAGAAACGGGCGGTGGGTTCGGCGCTGGCGGGGCCAGCCGCTGCGTCATCATTGCATTGCTCGCACGCGGCTTCACCTCGGTCCTGCTATTAGCAATCGAACGAGGCGAGGGCCCGGCATTGTTGGACACCTTTGGCCCGCGGCGCTTCAGCTCACGGAATTGATCAGCTGTTCGGAATGCATTCAGCGGCGCGATCTCTTTGTAAAACACCACCTCACTCGGCATGGTGCGGGGACACGAGGTTCCGGCCAATTGATTTCATGTCATGAAGCCGGCGCCTCTGGTCACAGACATTGTCTACATACCTTTAGAAACACCTATTTTGCAGATGGCGAAGCGCCCAGGGCCTTGCGCACCGTTGACGGACTGGGGGAATTGCTTTTGCATCAGGCGGCACCGGGTTTGAGAAATGGTTTGGGATTCTCCCCGAGGTTACCCGGAGCTCAGACAGCTGGTTATGCCGATATTGGAGGCGCATTCATGATCAAATCGGAGGACTGACCGGCTCAATCGGAATGGGGGAAAATCGACGACCACGGAGATGTTCAAACCATGGGCCGCTGCCGGTCATCAGCGCCGATGAAATTGTCCATCAGCTAGTTATATGTGGCGAGGCGGCCCTCCTGATTTGATGCTGCTTTTCCAGGGAACCGCACCGATGGCTGTGGTCAATCGGAGGTCTTGTCCGAAAAAACTAGATTGGCCAGCACCAGAAAGGTTTCAAGACGCCTTGAGGCGATCATTCAATCCCTTGTGCGGGCTTGTTGAGCATCGTTATGTTGAATCAAGGCGGGCGCGCGATGAAGCCATGGTGCCTGCTTTGATATTCCAGCTGCCTGCTTCGAAACCGGTGCGACAGATGTGTGGAACCATTGTCGTGTCAGCTGCGCCGCCAGATATCCACGCATCGGGTTTGATGGCGCCCCCACGTTCGGCATGACGGTTGAGAAATTCGAAGCAATTTTTTGGCGCGTCAAACACCGGATGGCTGAAAAGCGAGGCCCACGCGATATGTGATTCGACACTGCGGCAGGGGCTGGAAGCCAGCTCAACGCCAGGTCGCCGATATTGTTCGCGACCCTCTCAAAATCCACCAGCGAGGCGTTGAAAAAAAATGCGTTGAAGTTGTTTATGCTATACGGAAAAACCACCGGTCTTGATAACAAGGCCGACCGGATCATTGAAATCGGTTGTTATTGAGCTTGAACCGTTTCCGACTGAAAGTCGCTGCATTTGTTTCATAATCCTGATTGCGTTCGCAAAGCTGCATCCCGACGCGCTTGGCGCGTTCATGGCTTACGATGCATCCCTGCGTTGATAAGCCGGTGTTTGCTGCCGTTGCCGGAGGAGATCGCCGCGCTTTTTGAAAGTGCTCACTTACGTCGCCCACCAACGCCGAATTTTTGATATGGGTTTTTCTTCAACAGCCGAATACCAACGGGTAGCATTTCCGGCGGTTGCGCCGGACTCTGGTGTGCTTGATTTTACTCTTTCGCTCGCACCCACCGGTGCGTCATCGATGCGGCCCCAGCATCTTTTGACGCCCGCTGTGTGCCGCTATGGCATCGACAATTCGCATCGGACCGGCATGTCGCCCTTCTTTGATTGCCCGAGTTGCTGACAGACGTTTATATCGAGATGTATGGGTTGGCCGGCAGGCAAGCGCTTGGGTTGTCATCGAAGGACACTGAGCGTGTCAATCGGGCCTCTGATCAAGAGATTATGCTATCGGTGAACGGCCACGGCCTTCCCCAACGGTTGACGGAGGTGATCTTCAGCTCAGGCGGCTGTTGATTGACCGTTATTGTTTCAACCGCCTTTGTGGCGCCAAGGTGTCAGGCAACAGACTGAATCGGGTTTTCAGGCAGCCTGAAATGCAAAGCCGCCCGAAGGCGGCAATCACATAATTCAAAATCTATTCTAACGAAGAGATCTTATGTTAGCTTGGTTTCTCAACCTGAGGCCTTGGTGTTCTCTTCAGCCATACGCCTGCCTGGAACATCTGGGCAAATACGATCGGATCGACCAAAAGCGGCGGGAAGCCGCCGATTGCGCGTTGGCATCGCAAACGATTCGGCGTGCAAACGGGACAGGGATCCGCGGGCATTCGCATGAACAGCACTGAACATGCCCTCTTGCGGAAAGTTGCGACCGGAAGACGCCACCGCTAAGTTCAGCTCGACCATTGAAAACCACTGCCATCGTCGTTCTTGCTTCTTGCGTCAGCGTCAGAACAACGTCGAATTCAGTTTCACTCACGGATTGGGCGTTGAGTTGACGCTTTGATATTGATCTGCGCGCTTTTTCGCGCGGACCAAGGACTTTGGCGCCACCAGGGATTTTCGAAAGAAAGTCTTGATTACTGCGCCAAAACGTTCAATGCTGGTGCTCGCCGCGCCCCATTGGGCTTCGGTCGCTGCGGTTCGACCTTTGGCGGTGGTTATCTTTTGCCATCTGGCTCTTCCCTGTTTTTCATCCGCCCTTAATGCGGTATACGGTAAATTGTCCGGCCACCTGGGCTTAGCATTCAGCATCGGGCTTACAACCCGTTTGAAACCGTCGCCGCTTGCCAGCCTTGAGTCAGCGGTCGCGGTCTTGCCGACCACGGGGACGACGGATCGAGCGTGCGCTGGAACTTCGTCTTCATCCAGATCGACCACCCATCCCGTGCGCCTCGGTCCTCGATGTGGGGGCAGCACCCGCCAGTTGCGCTTCCGAAGGCCACTCGACATCTTGAACGCTAACGGTCTTTTACCGAGCGCCATACAGATCACGAACGGCAGGAAATAAAGAGCAGAACGCGAGGGTTATACGGTTCACAAAAACCCGGGCGTAAGCAGCAAAACGCCAGCGACAAGTATCATCACACCATGAATTCAGTTCACGGCCTGGAACGCCGTATTGGCGCGCATCTCCGTGTTGATTGCCGGTTGAACAATCCCACTCCCTGCCCATCTGAGCAGAAACTCTGCCAACAATTGCTTGTGAGAAGCCCCACCATTTCCAAGACGCTAGCCAAACACCGATCTGGCCGCCAATGACGACAAATGCTGCGATCTCTGCCAGTTGGTCGCACGAGCAGGAAACAGTATCAGGGAGAAACGCATGTCATATCACGCAGTCGATGCTTGCCGGCCTGCCTTGGAACAGGGCTATGTGAAATAGAATGAATGCGACCCTTTGATTGATTGCCCGAGGGCTTTATATTGCATCACTGATTAATGATGTACCGAAAGAAGGCGGGAATGGTCCTTTGATTTTGTGACGTTCTTCTTTTTTGTGGCGGGGCGGTGGTTTCATATTCATCCAGCTGAGGTCTGGTTCCTTGGCAAGCGAAACGGGCATGAACCCCGCCGCAGGATTCAGATGCGCTCGCCGTGATCCAGACACAGCTGTTGATGGATTGGAATGATCCTAAGGTATGCTTCGACTCTGCCGCGGCATGGCGGCGAAACTGCAAGAACCGGATTGTGTTTGCCGCCGTTTTGAATGCCTATGCCGAACCGGGTAGCGAACTCAAACAAGGGGTTGCGCGAGGTGGTGACTGCCGAGTTCTTCTTTTGCCGCCTTAATGAGTTTGTTGGTGGTGCTCTGGCTGCCTATGAGTGATCGTGTCAGCCTATGCGGAAAGGTGACCGGCGAAAAACGTTGAAGGGGTTGTTGTCCCGCGAGGTTTTTCGACGGTTTCGTTTGCCCGCATCGATGAACGGGAAGCGCCGAAACGAGACTGTTCAGGTCCAATTTTCGTCGGCATGAAAAAGCCAGTATATCCAGGCCGAGGATGAAGGGCTCTGAAAGCAACATCGACGCTTCGGATTATCTGTCAGTTGGTTGTCGGCAACCTTGGACAAGGATGGTGGAGGTCATAGAGGTGATCTTGTCGACGTAACAGACGTCAATGATGTCTGGACCTTCGCCCGCTGATACGCGTCGCGCGATCCCAACTGGCGCTGATTGCGACGAAGCTGACAGTTAATGGGTCTTTCGCTTCGGCGGGAAGATTATATCGACGCTTCCATGGCTGGACCGATGATGCCACGAAGCGGCATTGGCCGCCTTCCGTGCGTTCGCCTTTTAGTCAACAGAAAAAAACCCTATCGCACCGGTTCGCTGCGGCTTGAGCCATGCCGATTTTGCTTCCGCCTTTGCACGCAGCCACTGCGGAAGGAATGCAATGCCGGTGCTATTTATCGAATCTTGAAGCCGCGCGCGGGTTTTTCGAAACCTGGTTTCAGGCCGGCGTGGAGACACTCCAAGAAAAACGTATTGGTAAACGGCTCAGACTAGCCGAATCAGCATGACAGAATTCCCGGGCTATCGATTTTCCACCTGGCCCGCAAGCCTTGAAAATCTCAATCAAGAAGTCATGCCAACAACCACCGGCTATGTATCCCAGCCGGCCTACGCATTTGCACTCAACCAAGCTGGCAGGTCACAGAAGTCGTCCGGGACCGGCCGGCTATTGATACCGGCCGCATTCGAGCTGATACCCGAGGAGTTGCCTGCGGCAAAATCCGCGCCAGATTGGTTCTTGCTCACGTACAGGGGTTGTGCCCGAGGCTTGTGTTTTCACGGATGGCCGAGATCAAGGCGGATTACCTATTGCGGGCCAAAAAGTGGGTCATTCCGTTCACAGCATCGGTGGATTGCTGTTAAACGCCCGGAGAAAATTGACCCGACCTCAGTGTCAATGGCTGCTATTCGGCGCTGCGCTCCTGTTGACGACGAGCGGCTGACAGCTGATGCCAGGGAAATCGGTCCTTATTTTCTTTCAGGAAGCAGCAGTTTGAGAATTTGCATATCTTAGGCCCATGTGGCGGCCCTGCCCAAGATTCCGCTTGAGCCTGGCCGCTCTTTTCTTTGCCGGTCGATTAGGCAACATTCACAGCTTCGGCACACCAATTATACGTGTCGCCGCCTGCAAGCTCGAAGATTTCGATGCAGCCACGGCCGTTTCGCGCCCGGCTATGATTGCCCAGGATACTGGCACCGCGATTGTCGGCCCGGCCCGCGGAGATCTTGTTTACCGGATGGGTTCCGAAGCCGGGACAAGCTGGTTCGATCAGGCAGGGGCCCGGTTTTGATCCTTGCTCCGGCAGGATCGGAGATTGCGCGACCGCGGCCGGCCATGAGCACTG
>Ga0163217_1118392_pt1 | contig 16834 bp, 31 predicted proteins | sample SynspAceP_FD_185933 | JGI IMG/M metagenome (GOLD analysis project Ga0163217, IMG submission 185933) | Saline lake microbial communities from Ace Lake in Antarctica - Synechococcus sp. Ace-P (PacBio error correction) | ecosystem: Environmental > Aquatic > Non-marine Saline and Alkaline > Saline ... | reverse complement strand
TTGCCAAGCAGTTGCTGCGGGCCATCGCGGCGGCGGGAAGCTGACATCCAGCTGGCGGCCTTACATCCGCAGCTGACAACCTCGACAGGGAACTAGCCGAGCTGATGGTGGCCACCGGCATGATGCTACTTCGAAATCGGCATCACCTTCCGCAGCCAGGAGGCTGGTTGCGGAAAATGCGCAGGCGGCTACCAAGCCTTCGCGTTGTTCTGAAAACTGCCGGATTCTTGCTGCAAGTCTGGATTCGGGAGCAGGTTCTCGGTGAATTATCGTTCAATGGATTGATGAAAGGGCCCGAGACGATCCGGCAGACCGTGGCCTATCCACGAGAGTCGAAGAGCATCTTCGGAACCGATAAGTGGAGCCCGCCTCTCTTCATTTGCTGCAACCCCACCGCAACCTGGAGCAATATGGGCTTTTGAGCAGGCCATGCCCTCCAACCGCGGCTACAACCCCGATGAGCAGATGCCGTGGACGGCCAGGAAAGTTGCTCTGCGGAACCCTGAACCGGATGGGCAGCACCTTGGCCGCCTCTGCCTGGAGCATTTGGAAACCAATCCCCCAGGATTTTGGCCGCACGTCAGATCTGCTGGGCGTGACTATGGCCTCGCTCCCTCGAAGAAGCCCTCAGAGCTCCTTTGAAGGCAAAGCGCGGGCCCTAGCCACGGCAGTAGCGAGCGTTAGCGCCCCAGTGCGGGCCCGCCGCAACCCAGATCAGCGCAGCAGGCCCCAGCCAGCCAATGCCCCTCCGATCGGGTTGGCGGCTGGGGGGCACCCGGTTCCGCTCAGCCAAGCGGGCGCACCGCAGACGGCTCGAATCAGCCCCTCTGCAGGCACCGAACCAGCCGCCGACTAACCCCCCATGCAGCCGATCGCTCCCAGAGGGCGCCGGCTTCAGTACGACGCGTTGCCAAGGCCAGGGCGGATCCCGAGCATGATCAACCCGCCCAGCTGGGCCGGATGGCTCCAGGCACCCCTCCGTGCGGTACCAGGGGTGATCAGGCGAAGACAACCGCCTGGAGCACAGGGGCCGGCGGGCCTTGAGTTGGATGTCAAGCTCCCCAGAGCCAGCCTCGGAAACAGCAGTTCTTCGGCGAAAAGCCCACGCCGGCCAGGCAGCGGCCAGTCCATTTGAGGCGGATGCCGCCATCCCAGGCGCCAGGGATCCCCGCGCCGCCCCAGTGGCGATCAGAACCATGGCCAATGGAATCCCAGCCAAGCCAGCGGCCTTGAGCAGCCCGCGGCAGCAGGGGCCTTCAAGGCCGGCCCCGGCAGCGGCATGACCAAGCCCAGCGCTGCCAGGGTTTGGGACTCTCCCAGGCTGCTTCAGGCGCCATGGGGGTCAGCCAGCAGCACACCAGGGCAAGAATCAAGCCCACCAAGTTGAGCTGATCGGCACGCAGTTCGGGGCTAAGACGGGCCAGGGACGGAAATCAGCCAGCCGGCGCCAATTAGAGGCAGCGGGACGTACAGCAGGGTGCCCCAGCCCGTGGGGGAGCCCGGCTGGGATCGCGCTCGAGCGCCGGGGTGCCACTCCCGTCCTCGGGCTCGATCGTGCTGGTGAGCCCTTGCCCTTGAGCGTTTCCGGAGTAGAACTCCGCTGGTTCGAGATCAACACACGATCACCAGGCCGACGCCAGGTCTTTGTGGGCTTCGAGGCATTCACGGCAATCGCGTCCTGTTCACTGGGGGAGGGCACCCACCTCGCGCAGGTGGTCACGCACGTACTCCATCGAATTGACCGGATCGTTGTTGCAGCAGCACCCGATAGAGCGCGCGAGGCTATGCGCAACCCTCTGCACCTCTTGATCGATCACCGCCGCTCCGCCCGGGGAGCGAGGAGCTGTTTCAACGGACAGTTTGCACGCAGCAGACGACAGAACCACGGCGGCAGGGGGTTCGATTCACGCTCAGATCGCCACTTTATTGGAAAACGGGCCAGGGAGCTTTGGGCGATGCGTTCCATGGCTTCTGCCACAATTGGGCGCCGGCTGTTAAGTGCCGAGAGCCGGAAGTAGCCCTCGCCGGGCGGCCGCGAAAACGCTGCCGGGGTGCCCAACCACGTGGGGCCTCGCTCAGCAGCCGGTCGAAGAAAGCTCCAGGAATCCACCGCCTTCAGGCCGTCTGAATCCAAGACGTTTAGGGGACTGCTCGCCACCGAAGACGCGCAGCCGGCGCGGCTGAGATCACGGCGAGGATCGCCCGCATCTCCATATAAAGTTGACAGTTCCTTCACCTGGCCTGGCCCTCAGAGGAAGTACACGCTTCAGCGCCCGCTGCCACGATGTAGCTCACCCAATTGAACTTGGTGCTCTGCGCCGGTTCCAAGGCTCCACAGTCCACCTCCTTGCCCATCCGGCGCCACCCCCCATTCAAAGCCCCGTGGCACCACCGTGGAGCGCGGCGCGGCGTGCCCGTGGAAGCCGGCGTTCTTCGAAAAGGGAGCGGAACTCGATGGCACATTCGCTTAGGCTCCCTCGATCTGTAGGATCGAATGCGGCAGTTCCGGGTCACGGATGAAGGCTCGAGCGCCGGCATCGAACAGGATCCAGCGCCTGGTTGGCCACGGCGTAGTCGGACCCCAGCCGTTAGGAGCTGCTCGCGGCTTGGCCACTCACCGGTGGATTGTTGGGGAAACAGAGATAGATCAAGATTCACCGGCCCTCCGCAGGGGCGCGCAGAACGTCGGCGCGGTGATCGGCAGATAGGTGAGCCCGGCGTAACGCCCCGTTCTTCGTCGGCCTCGCCAGTCGGCCTGCCATCACATGCTGTCGACATACACCGGATAGACCGGGCATCGGTCACTGCCGATGCGGATGCCCTCGCCGAGAGAGTCGAGCGGATGTTGCTGCTGCGCCATTTGGAGCCATCAGAGACGAAAATCTCTTCGGCACTGATGCACAGCTCCGCGACCTGGAAATCGTTGGAGGCAATCGCCATCGACGCAAACCAGAGGTAGCCTGTTACAGGCCCGCCCATTACCATGGAAGCTCTCCCGACGTTCCCATCGCGTTCGACGGCCTGCTTCATCGCTTCGCGGCAGGCGGCCGGGCAGCGGCTCGGCACATCGCCAATGCCGAGGCGAATCAGGGAGGCTCGGGGTTGGCGCCGGAAATCCTTCACCCGGGAGCACACATCTCGGGAGAAAGAGATAATAGCCGCCTTGAGCTTCAAGGTAATTGGAATTACTGAACCACAACCGCTTGCCCATGCATTCCTGCTGGCCATCTTCCTACGCGACATGACCTGGGCGATGGGGCCTAGGCCGTTCTGGGGGATTGTTTCCCCCTTGCGGCCCTTGCTGCTGGGCCTTGCTTCAGGCGGTGGGTGCCTGAATCATCGTGCTTAAATTCCCGAGAAGACGCAGTCCCGTTTGCAGGTTCTGAAGCTGTAAACGCTGTCTCAGCGGGCATCTCCATGCGGCCCATCATCTAGTCGACCACGGTTGCGATGCACTGTCGTTCTCACCAGTTCCCCAGCACCAACGTGATCCGGGCGATCTGAGCTTCTAGGGGTTCTTCCTCACCAGGACTTTTCCTTCCGTCCCCCTTTGCTTCAGCAGCAGTCGAAGCGGCATTGCGGCACGCTTCTGCGCGAGCAGTTGGGTTTCTCCGGGTCGATCCCCATCCCTTGGCAGGGCTCCACCGAGCAAACCCTATCCTCCGATTGCCCCAGCAGATCGTCATTGCGGAGCAAGCTGCGCCATCGCTGCTAGTGCTCAACCGACGAACGTGTGGATGACTGTCGTCGCCCAGGCCGTTACCAGATCGGTGATGTCTATCTCGCAGGGTCGAAAACGTCCTGCCCGGGTTATCGATGCGGCCTTCGTCAACCCTCGGGTGAAAGCGATAAGAACGGGCTCATCCATGTCACCGACCTCGGCCCCCTGCGCCTGAGGGAAGGAGCAGCCGGCATCAACCGAGTTGTTGAGCCTCGCCAGAAGTCTGGTTCAGGTGATGAAGGAGCCCACCGGCCACCAAAGGGCCTCGCCTCACCGCAACCTCACGGCTCCCCGGCCGCTTCCTGGTTCCTCAGCCCCACGGCCAGGGAGTGAGCATTCCCGGCGGCATTAACGCGAAAACGCAACGCAAACGGCACTGCGTGCTCTCGTGTGCTGGATCAAAAGCCTCCCGGCGCAGGTTCTGCCTGGTGGCGTACCGAAAGCCGAGGGGATCAGCGAAGACCTGGCTGATTGATGATCTCGAGACCCTGCCTGCGCCAGTGGGAAGGCATTCAGGAACGCCGAAATCGCCAGCCCACCTGTGCTGCTTAACCGTGACGAGACTTCATCCATCGCGTTCCTGCGTGACCTCTACAGCCCCGACAGGTTCTGCGGGTCGTTCGTCGATACCCCAGCGGCGGGGCCCCGGGTCAATGCCTTCCTCGGTGCCGATCAGCCAGCCTTGCAGGTTGAGCACCACGCCTGAATCCAGCGACTCCTGCGGCATTCGGTGAATGCGCAATTCGCGGATTCGCTCAATGCCCGGGGCTGATCCTTCCCTCAGTCGGCTACGTGATTCATCGAGCCCACCGAAGGCGCTCACGGTGATCGACCGTGAACTCAAAAAGAATTCGTAAATCACCCTTCGCCAATGCCACGGGGAAAACCGTTTGCTCTGGACCAAACTTGCGAAGCGGCCGCTAGATCGCCCGTCAAGTCAAGCTGCGCGAACATCGGTGCGGTGTTCGTGATATCCGGGACCTTCATCGACATGGAGTCGAGGCAGCGACAGTGATGGCTGCTGGAGCATTTCCACCCAGGCGGTCCGCGATGACACCGCCCGCCCAGTTGCCCAGCTCTCCGAGCTCGCCTTGGTTGGAACTCACGCGCGAAGCGCAGGCCAGAACATCTATTGAGTTGTTCCGTCGTGCCTGCCCCAGTTGTGGTGGGCCTCGGCCATGTGGGCGGTTTTCTCCCCGCCACCGATCGCTCCAGCCCCGGCCACGGATGAGTGGCCTGTCGCTTCGGCGGCTTCGGGCCCCGGGCCGACGCTTGTCAGCCCTGCCGCCACCGAATCCATGGCCGTCGCCGCGGTGGCCGTGGCAGCCCGCGGGGCGCCGCTCCAGCGAAGCCGGTGGAGGCCCACCGGTCATGTGGCACCGGTCAGGTCCCTGCTAGTTTCAGCGAGCCCCAGTGAAGCGGCTGCCGGGCTTTTGTCAGTGAACCGGGTCAGTCGCCGCAGAACCCGAGAACGGGGCCGTGCCGATGGAGGAAGACAGGAGCTGGTCTACGGGCTGGCTTGGTCTCAACCCCACCCTGTGCTCGTCCCCAACCCAGTGGGCGAACACCTGATGGTGCGCGTCGTCAGGCAGGGCGAGGATCCGGAGGGCCGTGCTTCGAAGCGGCCGCACAACAATTCGTCCACAGCTTCCCGCGGCCGCCGTAGCGCGGTGGGACGGGGCCAATGGCCGATAACCAACAGCCACCGATAACAGCAGTCGTGATGACAGGACTTGCGACAACCGGCAGTGGCGATAGTGCCAGCGCCGCAGGGGCCAGACCGGCACTGCTGCCAGTTCCACCTTGGTTCGGCAGAGCCGTCCCCCTTGAGAGTGCTGGTCGAAATCACGCCCCTTCCCCTGGAGCTGATGAGCCGATGGCCACCGTCACAACCCGTGATCGAGGCTCCTGTGAGTGCAGGTGCCGCTACGCGCAAGATCAACCCGTTCACGCCCCTCGGCAACCGCGGCCAGCGGCTCCTGAAACCTCGCTTGGCGACAAACGGCAGTGGGCAAGCCTTTGGGCATTCGCGGCCGAACAAACTGCAGCGGAAGCAGCAGCCCCAGCCGGCTCCCGAAGAGACAGGCGCTGCGTGACCGCGGGCGGCGTCGCGGCGCTCCTCGGGCCACGTCTAGGCGTTGTCGTCCTCGGGGTCGCTTCTTTGGCGGCATGACCCACGACCTGTTGCCGGGGTTTGTAATGGGGAGGTCGGTCGAGGTGTTGTTCGGACCGTCTTCGCGGGGCGGTTGTGTTGCCGGCTTCGGCCCCTGGAGCTCTGGCCAGGCAGGTCTCACCGACGCAAGGCGCTCTTCGGCCCCGCCATCGCGAACGCCTGCGTTCCGTTGATCACGGCCCTGGCTCAGCTGGGGAACTGGGGCCAGCCTCAGCCAGCGAAATTGCCGCCACGGCATTCGGCTGGGCCACCGAAGCGGGCATTGCTGCGGGGCCCTGCACGCCTGCCCCGGCGCCCGGTCCTGGTGCGTCGATGGCGTTCTGCCCCTCGACCCTGGTCTGCCGGCAGGTCACCCTGTGCAGGGTGATCCTCGTTGCCCTGGCATTGCCGCAGCAGTGTGCTCGCCAAACAGGCGCAGTGATGGGCTGGTCCGGCGGCTGGCCTCTCGCTTCCCTGGCTACGGAATGGAGCGCCATGTTCGGCGTATGCACGGCGATGCACCGAGCGGCCTTGCGCAGCTCGGGCCACCCCACTGCCATCGCCGTCTTTTCTCTTCCCGGGTGCTCAGGTCTGCCCGGGGGACCCACCAGCGCTGAAGTCATCAGAGCAGCTGCCGGCCGACCCGTTTTCGCATCGCAATCAGGATGCCAGGCCAGCAAGGAACGACCGGTGGCTTCGAGCACGCGGTGGAGCGGCCCAGAATGGCCGGCCGGCTGACCGTTAACGGCCAGGATGGGCTTCCCCCTCAGGCGGTTCGTATTGTACCACCAAAATGGAAGTGGAGCTGAGTGCGAAGTTCCGTCGACCACTTCGAGGGCCTCCAGTTGGCGCAATCGAGGGCCTCATCTCGAGTCGCCTGGCTGTCGGTGGCTTGCAGCTTGAACGATCGGCTGGACCTGGAGCTGGAAGACGTCAGTGCTGGACGCGTAGCGATAGCCGCCCGTCGCCCAAAGCCGTTGTAGTTGGTCGGCAGCCAAGCAGGGTTCGCGCACGATCGATCCGTTCGTTTCGAGGTAGGCGCCAGCCTTTCGCTCTGGCTGGATACGAATCCGAGTTGGCGTGGCGGCGCCGAAAAGGCCAGGGGCATCGCCAGGGGGGGAGTCGGCGGGAGATGATCCTATCGATCCAGCGTTCGCCGCTTCCGTATGCTCCCCTGTCATTTTGCGGTCTTGGCGCTTTCTTGGTTCCCGCTGGAAACCTATGGCGGGCGGCCGCAGAACCCTGGCTGACCTTGAAGATTGGCGATGTGGAACTGGTCCCCCAGAGCGGGGCACCGGGCGGTGATCCGGGCCCTCGGCTGACCGGGCCCTGCGGTGATGCAGCCGTGGTGCCCGTCGAGAACTCGGTTCGAGGGCGGGGTCACGGCCATCTGGATGCCCTCTGGAGCATGAGGAATTGGATCCGCGAGCCTGGGGTCTGCCCGTTCGCCAGCCCAGCTCGGCAGCGGTCCGAATCGGCCGCATCAGCTGAGTGCTTCTCCAATCCCCAGGCCCTGCCAGGCAGGCCAATGGCTGCACGAACATCTTTCCCGATGCCTTGCAGCTGCCCACCAGCTCACGGCGGAGGCTTCGCGCTGCTGGGCGGCAGCCACTTCCGCGCTTGCCCGTGGCCTCGCTCAGGCGGCCAGCCAGCACGGCCTGGAGGTACTGGCCTAATCCGATCAATGGCACGTGGCCGGAACTGCACCCGTTTCCTCCTGCTTGCAGCGTGTGCACTTGCCATCCCTGCGGGCCGCGCCAAAGCCACCCACTGCAGCCTCGCCTTTCTCGCTGCGAGCGAACACCCCGCGCCCTGCTCGATGCCTGCGCTGCTTCGCCCATCGCAGTTGAGAACATGAGGCCGGATCGAGTCGACGCCCGTCCAAGCCGGGAAAATGAGGCGAATACCTGTTCTTCGGTTGACCTGGAGCACCAGCCGATTCGGGCTCCCTGAGCAGGCTGTCGCGGAATTGGAGCCGTCACTGGAGCATCTGGTCCTGTTCGGGACCTACCCAATCAGCATGCGTCGAAGGAGACGGCGGCTTAGGTCTGCGTTTGCGGCAGCGGAACAACACCAAACTGCCATCAGGCCTGTTGCGGGAAAAGCCTAGTCCATCAACAGCAGAGTCGGGTTTCGCGGGAGTCCCGCAGCACGGCCATCGGCCCCAGGCCCAGCCACCGCCCCGGGGCGGGCGGATGCCTTCCATGATCGAGTCGTCCAGGAGGGCAAAGGTGGCCTTGTCCAGCTCGCTGTTTGGTCACGCTGGCTTCCATTGGCGGAAAGGGCTGCAGGCCAGGTTGTGCCCTGAAGAGAGGATGCTGGCGAACTCGGGGTGGCCATTGGTCGAGCAGCTGACGCATCACCCAGCGCGTCGGGCTCTCAGCGCGCGTTGCTTGGATCGCGCCGGGTTCCAGTCAGGCCACGGCCAGCAGGCCTTCCGGCGCGAGCACGGCGCAAAACAGCTCATCGGCGTAGCGCTGCTGTGTCGGCCATGTGCGTCGGCCTCCACACTCCAGGACCGCATCGGAACTGGACCATCGGCAGAGCAATCGAGGGCCAGGGGCATTCCATCCAACGCGAGAACGGCAGGCAGGCCGGGCGGGGGTTGAGCTGGCTTGCCCGGGCGATCTGGCTTGGCTGGATTACTGATCCCAGCACTTCAAAGCGTTATCCCGGCTGGAGGATCCGGGCACTGCGCCGATGCCACAGCCCACATCCAGCACCGCGGGGCGATCTGGGCCAGTTGATCGAGGCCACTTCCCAGCGCACAATCATGCACGAAACTGCTTTGGCCGGGCCGCGGAAATCGGCGCGCGCGGCTGCTCTCCGTTAGTGTCCGAGCTGGACGTGTCCCCCTCAGAGGCTTCGAGCAATTGTCGTCGGTCAAGCGCGTCATAGGCCGCCGCGACCGTCTCGGTGCGTCTGGATAGCGCCGGTTCCGTTGCCAGAGGCGGTGATACCAACCCCAAGCCATTCCGCACCCGGCCACCATAGAAGCAGGGCCCCAGGCAGGAGATTGAGTGCCATCAGCTTGGTCCTGGCCGTCCTCACCCATCCTTTAAAGGTGTCCTTGGAAACGGGTTCGAGCCGCCCGTTGACGCGGGTCTGGGTCAGGAGGAATACTCCAGGCGTTAAACCCGCTCGGTGATGTCGGTCAGCTCAACAGGGGCCTGCGGATGGTCAGCATCGGGGCCCACCCAGGTGGGAGCCAGATCCAGAACGACAGTTCCCGGGGCAGGATCAGCAGGTTCGATGGGCAGGCTGTGGTTGCGTCAGCTTGCCGGTCAGTCAGATCGAACCACATCACGCAGAGCCTGGGTCACTTCGCCAGCGAGCTTGCTCGAGTGATGTTGTCGCTGTCGCTGGGCCTGGTCTTCGTCCAGCTCACCATGCCGACACGGAACGGTGCTTCACGCACCCACTTCGGCACGCGAAGCGCTGCTGCCCATGGTGACGATGTTGCTGCGATCGTCATGCCTGCGTCTGACAGCAGTGTCTCGGGCAGCAGCCAAACGCTGGCCCATTTTCTTTATCCTGGGGGTCCAGCGCCCACCACCCCGAAACGCGATCGGGTTCCAGAACCGTGCTCAGCATCATCCGGCTAGCGGGGCTCGGAAGATGTGAGAGGCAGTACCTCCTGCATATCGGAACAACACCACATCCGGCAGGGGAAGAGGGGAGTTCCCGGACGGCCCAAATCGTTCACCAAAGGGTCCTTGCGTGGTTGCAAAAGATGAGGCTCTTGAAACCTTTCTTGGATCTCGGCACGCCTGACGTAAAAGAACCCGCCTTGAGGGCGGGCGATCCACAATCCATCGCCGTTGTCTGGGCGAAGGTTAATGGTTGGCCTGGGCGATTGGCTCAGCCGCTCGACACAGGCACTGCCTCCAAAGGGCTTTCGTTTTCAGAGCTTTGTTTTCAGAGCTTCACTTCGATGTCAATCCGTGGCAAGGTCCAGCTTCATCAGAGCGTCAATCGGGTCTTGGCGGGGGCTGTAGATATCCAATAATGCGGCGGTGGGTTGCGCGTCCGAATGCTCACGGGGAATCCTTGTCCACGGGGGGGAGCGCAGCACGCAATAAAATCTTGCGCTTGGTGCAGGGGGGATCGTCCAATCGCCGTGGCGGCGGTGTGATCGCCGGTTTCGATGATCTGTCGCAGGAAAAGATTCCGAGCAATGCGCGGTCAAAACGCCTAGGCGAATGCGGATTTCTTGCTGAGCGATGGCGGTGACATGGGAGGGATAGAAAAGCCCGTTGAAGGCACGCGAGGGTCTTACAACGGAGAGGGAACGGATGAACTGGGATCCATCAATGCAAGGAGCGGGCCGGGCCGTCAAGGAGAAAGCCGGTGTCAAGGGAAAAGCGGTTCAAGAGCGAACCGGTTCTCCAAGAGCATTGGCCCCGTAAGGGCTGGTTTTGGCGGGGGGTAAGCATTTGGCGCCACCCCCACACCGATCAAGATCGCGCTCAAGCCACGATCTGGAGACAACACGGCCCACGGATGCGTGCGCCGCCTTCGCGAATTGCGAAAGCGCATTTCCCTGCTCGATCCGTCCACTGGGCAGATCAGCTCGGCGCTCATCTTGAGTGCGGTCACCCGGCATCAACCGATCTCGACGTTGGTGCCGTCACGGGCGGGAAGGCCGTATTGCCCGGTCACGTCGGTGGTGCGGATGATAGAACTGCGGGCGGTAAGCCAGCAAAGACGGTGATGTGGCGGCCGCCTTCCTCCTTTTTGAGCACGACACCTCACCCTCGAAACTTGGTGTGGGCTTTGATGGAGTGGGCTTCACCAGCACCATTGCCAGCGCTCGATGTCCTCCTCTGAATGCCGCGCAGGAGGCATGCCGGCGTTAATCACTGCCATGCTTCCTCGAGCTGCTTACGGAACATCTCTACACCGATGACCGGTGGGTTTCGCGGCGTGTCCTTGATGCCGACGATCTGGACGGTCTCGGCCGACCTTACCTTGCCACGCTCGATCCGGGCCGGTGGCCACAGGTGCCGCGACCGGTGATCGAAGAAAGACGTCTTCGACGGCCATCAGGAAGGCTTGTCGATCTCACGCTCGGGCTCGGGGAATCGAGGCATCCACGGCATCCATGAGGTCGAGGATCTTGTCGACCCACTCGTTCTCACCGCGGCAGGACCTGTTGGCCGCCTCCTGAATGTGCTCAGGGCCTTGCAGGCGGAAGCGGTGATCACGGGATGTCATCACCGGGGAAGTCATAGCTGTCGGCAGCTCGCTCCATCTCCAGTTCGACGAGCTCAAAGGACTCCTCGTCGTCGGGACCAGTCGTTCTTTGTTGAGGAAACACCCACCAGGGGCGGGAACGCCGACCTTGCTTGGCCAGCAGATGTGCTCCTTGGTCTGGGCCATCGGGCCGTCGGTGGAGGCCACCACCCAAAATGCCGCCGTCCCATCTGGCCGGCCCCGGTTATCATGCTTCTTCACGTGTCGGCGTGACCCGGCGTCCACTGGGCGTAGTTGACGGCCCTCGGTTTTCGTACTCGACTGGGCGGATTGATGGTTGATCCCCCGCTTCTTTTCTCCTCAGGAGCGCCGTCAATGTCGTCCATAGGCCTGAGCTTCGCCTGGCGATGACGCCAGCACGTTGGTGATGGCCCGGCAGTAAGGGTGGTTTGCATTCAACGTGGCCGATGGTGCCGATGTTGACGTGAGGTTTGTCTCTGAAAACTTCTCGCGGGCCAATTGAAGAAAGAATCGGGGGGTTGCGTTTGGGTTGTAAAGATCAGGAATTGCCCTGATTCTTGGAGATGATGCCTCCAGCCACATTGCGAAGGAACTTCCTCGTAATGGCCTGACTCCAATCGAGAAAACACCCGGCCCTGGGTCTGGATCGGAGGCTGAGTGGGCATAGCCGAACATCTCGGCCGAGGGGCACCTTGGTCTGGACTTTAGATTGTCCATTGTCGATGGACTGGCGCTTCGGAACCTGGACCCGCCCGAGGAGAGGTCGCCGATTCATGATCCAAGGAATCCTCGGGGATCTCGACTTCCACCTTCATCTCATCGGCTCAAAAGGCAGTACAGGATTGCACTCTTGACGCCGTCCGTTGAAAGGCCAGAACGAAGCGGCAAATTTGAAAGGCCATTTCGGGAGTCGAACGTCGGGTAGAGCATCGACCATACTGACCTTTGGATTATCATCATCGGGAACCAGCAACACGCCGGACTGGCAGGTTTTCCTTCATGCCCGTTTTCGGCGGTCGTGACTCGCTTCGGCACGGATACCGCCAACGATCTTGGATTGACGAACTCGAACCGTGTACCCGGCTCACCAGGCTCCATCTCGATTACGACCATGGCCGTTATTGGCCCTTGCCACCGTCGTGTCTGGCCAATTTGCCCTTCGCCTTGGCGCTGCCACGAATGGTTTTCGCGATAGAAACCTGAGGAGCGCCGCGATCGGTTGGGCTTCGACATTGAACGTTCCCTGAAGCATGCGATCCACCAGGATCTCCAGGTGATGAAGCTTCGGCCCATGCGGCGATCACCGTCTGTTGGTTTCCGGGCAGTGGATACGCGGAAGGTGGGGTCCTCTTCGGAGGAGTGATTGTCAGAGCCTTGGAGAGTTTCTCCTGTCCCCCTTGGTCTTGGGGGCTCCACAGCACCGAATATGACCGGTTCGGCGAATGGAAAACAGCCGACTCCAGAATGATTGGATCGGTTTCAACGCAGAGGTGTCCACCGTTGTGGTGTTTCTTGGACCAAGAACACCGCCAAGATCACCGGCACGGCAGTTCATCGACTCTTTCCGGTCTCGGCCTTGAGGCAGGATCAGCCGGGGATGCGTTCCTTTTATCCTGGTACTGTTGAGCAATGAGCTTGCCTTTCTTGAGGGTTCCGCTTTACATTCCTCACGAAGGTGAGTTTGCCGTAGGATCAGCCATACCTTGAAGGCCAGGGCGCTGAACGGGCATTGTCGTTCGCAAGGCGGCTGGGCTTCTTCGCCATCGGGCAAGAGGGCCATGGATCGGGCGGAATATCGATCGGTCGGGCAGATGAATCCACAACTGCAATCCAGCAATTCAGCTGAAAAACCCTTGTTCTTGAAGGCTGAACCACAGAGGATCGGCACCAAACCGTGCTTGACCACACCACGGAATGCCTTTCACCCAATTGTTCATCGGTGAGAAGTAACCGTTTTCCAGGTAGTAATCAGTCAGTTCGTCACGGTTTCGGCCACCCGTTTCCATCAAATTGGCCGCGCCGAGTGCGACTTCCTTCCTGCATCTCGCGGGATATCTCTCGACGAGTCAGTGCCGAGGTCATTGGTGTAGATGATCGCCTCTGGACCACCAGATCGATGATCCCTTGAGGTTCGCCTTTCAGCGCCTCGGAGCTGGATTGGGCAGCTTTGGCCTTCCCAGGCGATCCTTGATCTGGTCGTAAAGACCTTTGAGAAAATTTGGCGCCGGGTGCGGGATCCATCTTGTTGACGAACACGAGGCGCGGCAGCTTTGTAGCGATCGGCCTGCCGCCAGACCGTTCCGACTGGGGCTGGACCCCGCGACAGCGCAGAAAACGGCCAACCACACCATCGAGCACCCGCATGGGGCGCTCACTTCTGATCGTGAAGTCGACGTTGGCGGCGTGTCGATTATGTTGATCGGGGTCTTTCCAGCTGTGGAGATAGCAGCCGCCGTGATCGCTGATGCCGACGCTTCACGCTCCTGGGCCATCCAGTCGGTGACGGCGCGCCATCGTGGACCTCGCCCATTCTTGGGACCCACACGGAAAAAAAGGAATTTGCGCTCGGTGTGGGTTGGTTGGCCCGCGTCAATGTGGGCGGCGATTGCCGATTATTTCTGACGCATCTAAGGAAGGCCGCGGGCCACGGGTTAAGGTCTCCCGAAGTAAATCGACGAAAAAAATGCGGTTGACTGTACTGGTGATACCGCTAGTTGTGGGGCCCGCGACCCAGCTGGTAGCTCCCGCTCAGTAGCGTAGTGGGCGAAGGCTTGTTCGCTTCAGCCATCTTGTGGCGTTCTTCCCGTTTGCGGACCGCGTTGCGGCTTCGTTGGGGACCATCAGTTCGCCCGCCAGTTTCTGGACATGCTTGCGGCCGTTGCGAGCCCGTGAAAAATTCCACCAGCCACGCAGGCCATCGTGTTCGCCGCTCCTGGCCGCACTTCCATCGCACCTGATAGGTGCGCCACCGACCCGCCTGCCCGCACTTCCACAGGAGTGCGTTGCGCACGGCGTCTCGAACACCTCAAGGGATCGGTGCCGGTTCGCGTCGTTGAATCAGGCAAGGCCATCCGAGAGAATGCGCTGGCGGTGGACTTTTTGCCATGCTTCTGAGCCGTGCCACACCATCGAGGCCGGGACGGCTGTTGAACTGGGGGATCGGCATGACCGGCGCTTCTCGCAGCATCGGCGGGACATAAACCTGAAGGAAGAAACGCGAGAAGGAAAAGAAACGGGGCGGGCTCTAACCTTGGGTATTGCATTGGTGCCGTACTTTGAGCGGCTTTGCGCCGTTCCCTTGACCACGGAGGTGTCGGGGTGCCACGGCATGATGTGTATCGGACACCGGGCAAATCCTTGGACGCGACCGCCGCCGGATCAACACCACGGAGTTGCTGCCTGCAGGTTGTGGCGATGCCGGGAGTAGGCCCGTGACCTTCAAAAAGCCCGATGTGAGCCGGACGCGGGCCACTTGCGCAGCGCGGGTTCGGTTCTTTGGGTGGGAGGTGTACACGCGGGTGCACCACGCCTCGGCGCTCCGGGCAGGCCCCGCAGCGCAGGGATTTTGGTCTTGCGGGCTGAGGTGCTGCCGCTCGGTGCGGATCAAGCTGCTGAATCGTGGGCATCGAGCCGAAGAAGAAGCCCGGACGTCCGACCTTTCACAATTGATCACCCTACGCCGTCGGGCGGACGTCATGGTCTGACGACTGAAGGCGGCCCGCACGGCGCAAGCACTGCAGCCCGTCGGCGGCCCTGATCAGGAAGCGCCCGCCACTGAGATCCCCTCGGTAGTCCAGCGTTGAGGCCCGACCCGATCAGAGCGGATTAGGTCCAGGGGCGTGCAGGGTGATGCGTCGGCCCTGGCGACGGCCATCCGGTCAGGTCGCCGACGGATCCTCCAGCACCAGCGCTCACAGCTCCTTCCACCAGATCAGACTGCATTTTAGCCCCGGTGTGCGGCCACGGCGGCTGAGCGGCCCCAGCTCACAGCGGCAGCGGCGCTCAGGTGAACGGGTCGAGTTCCCTTCGATGGCGGCCTCGCTCAGGGTGTAGGGAAAGAAGTCTGCGACGAATCCCGTTGCACCAGCCAAAGGACCATTGTGAATCGAGCGAAGACTCCACGGCCCAAACGGTCATCGCCCCACCGACCACTCAGCCAGTGGACCGCCGCCATCGAGATTGAGGCATCCCGCAGCCCCATCTATGCCTGAGCAGTCCGGCGGTTTCCTGCAGGGTTGGCCCAGCATGCCCTCCCCTTGAACAGAAAGAGCCAGAGCTGACGCCGTCGCTGCCGACCACCGTGCGCGGGCGCCCCTGCTGTTGAAACGCGGCGCCGAATCCTTCCGCTGTCCCATTGAGCACCAGCCTGCCGTCCTGAAGGCAGCAACGGGGCGCGCCAAGCACGAAGGGGTTATCCCCACCGCACGGCGGGCGGCTGTCAAGTCAGCGGCTGCCCACGGCCAGGGAGCCCCGCCCGGCTCGTGGCCACCACATTGTGTCACCGGCGCAAGCCCAACCCCCTGGGCGAGTTCCGCCGCCGGCTCCGAACTGCCTTTGAACGATGCACCCCTGAATCAACACAGCCGTCTCGGCGCCGCTCAGGCCGATAACCCGCTCCCCCAGTCGGCCGTGTACGGGCCAGGCCGCGCTGGATCATACCCACTTTCACTGTGTCAGCGGCCAGCGCTTGCCGGTCTCGTCGTCAGCCATTCCTCCACCGCAGCGCGAAAACTGGTAGCTCCCTGGGTCCGCCAACCCGACGGCGCCACGGTTCAGGATTCGGTCCGGGAGAGCCAGCGAATCCTGTCTTGAGAGCACCCAGGGCATCGCCTGATCCGGGTTGCTTGAGAAACCGCGTTGATCGCACCAGGCCTGATCGCGCGGCTGCCACGCCGGCAGGGAACTGAGTCCCTGCATGCCGTTCGGGCCTGGTGAAGCAGCGTTTCGAGGGGGATTGCGCCGTGGATCAGTCGCACGCGTGAATCAGCATCGCCGGTTGCGACGGCACGGACCCTGTCCGCTCGACGGTGGACCGCTGCTGCTCAGTAGGGGCCATGCCAAACCGTGATCCCAGGCCGGGTGGCGCGTCGCGACCGCACCGGCGCCAGGCGGTGCCAGCCAAGCCCGACCCCGGCGAGATCGAGCCCAACCCGGGCCGGCCCTCCCAGGGTCAGAACCTTGGAACCACGCAGGGCGTGGAGGTTCAATTCCCTGATCGCTTTCTAGGCGCGCCGCGAAACCAGAGCCTGGAGTTCAGCACGCTGCGCGCGGTTGCTGCGCAGCCCCAGCAGCAGCTGGCCGCTCTCTGGCGCACAGGGCGATTTTTGCCATCGAAGATCCGAGACCACGCGGCGGGCCGCCCATAGCGGGCGTTTTCCCCCCGTAGGAGACCCGGCATTCCGACTAACCCCCGCCGGCGGAATTGCAATCTTCAGTGTCTCGGCCGTGGCTTCAAGGGCGGGACCTCCGGCGGCAGCAAGGGTTTGCCCACATTCCAGGAACGGTACTTCATCATCGGAAGGGCTGCCGCAGTTGAGCCGGGTCCACCTTTGAGGGTCTGACGGAACCATTCCAGCTCAAGGCCGCCATCCGCCTGCTTTCGCTGCTTGAAAGGCCGGAGCTGGCCCCTTGAGGCACCTTCAAAGGCAAAGCCCCAAAACTTGCGGGATGCGGGGGGGCGGCTCCCCATCGCTCTGAAGTCCAATTGTTTTGCCAAAAACGGGGCCCATCCCTTCTCTCCCCGG
>Ga0163217_1014436_pt1 | contig 16836 bp, 18 predicted proteins | sample SynspAceP_FD_185933 | JGI IMG/M metagenome (GOLD analysis project Ga0163217, IMG submission 185933) | Saline lake microbial communities from Ace Lake in Antarctica - Synechococcus sp. Ace-P (PacBio error correction) | ecosystem: Environmental > Aquatic > Non-marine Saline and Alkaline > Saline ... | reverse complement strand
CGAAAGCGTGTGCGCGCAACCGTGATCGACATATCCCTGCAACATGCTCCGTGAACAACGAGGAGTTGCAAGGACCTGTAGGGCATACACTCCCGGCCCACGGCTGCCGCGACGTGCGCGAACAAGGCATCCCCCTCGACACCATCAAGGGTTCGTGAGCGGAACATCTGGCGAAAAGATCGGGGCCTACGTCTTCGGTGATCCGGGCCAAGATTTAACGGCAGGATCGGCGGGCGCAAGGCATTCTCTAAACCGTTCAGGACGCGTGATTGCCCACTACGGATCGCGCTCGAGGCTTCACGAATTAGGTGTGAGGGGCGCTATCTCCAAATCGACCATTCGCATCCCGATATGAGGTGCACGGCGACGAGGCACACGACGAATTCTAACCCCGCAGCCTACATGCTGATCGGACGCGTCGAGCCCAGGGCGAAGTCTTGGTCGGTGAGGCCTGCGTGAAACTGGCAGGGGACGTGCAGGGACAGTCGATTCTGTCAGACCTGCATTGTGGGCCTTCCCGGAGGCCTATGACCATATCGCGATGCAAACAGGTTTCGGCGCGTTGACCTGCACATGGTTGGGCGACGATATGTTGAAAGGCGTTTGACGCGTTGAAGGAACCGTGCCGATGCTTGCGGCAAACCCTAAGCGCCTACATCCAAAGAGCTAGTGCAGGCCTGCTCCTGGCGCGAATGACCCCGGCGACGGGTCGCACAATCCCTCCGACATATTAGAGGCTCTCGACCGTCTCCTCCTGCGCCCGGGACAGCGTTGCCTGCGACGACATTTTCCCGGTGAAGCAGTAGCCGTTCATGCTAGTGATCAGGCAGCGGGCGGCGTTATTCCTTCTCGCCAAGTCATCCCGTCGGTAAGGACACCGAAAGGCACCGACGGGGCGTTAGCGCCGCGAGGCCTTCGATCAAAGTTCCTTGCGTTCATCTGGCTGATGGGGTACGCTTGTCAGGACCGACCGACGTGCCGAGATAGGGCGGGTCCATGTAAACGAAGTCAGAGGGGCGCGCGTCTGCTGTCGTTTCAAAGCCAGTCGCCCACACGAACTCGACCTTGCTTTTTCAGCAGTGCGAACACGCCCGGATTGCTTCGCGCCATTCTATATCGGCTGCTATTCCAAGACGGCGCTTGTCATTTGTGACTGCGTGAAGTTGCCAACCTTGTGAACGACGGCGTTCTTCACGCACCGGCAGATAGATAGAGCAGGTCCACGGATCGCGCTCGTCGTGTATCGGCGCGCACCTCGGTGAAGTAGCCGGATTTCGGGCGTCTTGACCATTCCAGACGGCCGATAAGCGGTCCGCCGTTCCAATCTGGCAGTTCTACTATCCCCGGGGCTTGGGGGGTTTTGTGGGGGGCAAGGGGGGGGCGCACAATCGGTTCGAGACTGTCGGCATGATTGAAGCGCTTTTGCATTCGCCTGTGGCAGCAAAAATCGTCATTGCTCTCTGAACACAAACGGTTCGTAGAATGTTTCCGGGGTGTGGAAATATACGCCGCCAATTACTGGCGCGAGTTTTCTTTTACTTTCCGTGATAGAATCGGGCTGTGGCAAACGCATCTTTATTTGATCTTTTTCGATTGTAGCGGCGCGCCGCCGCTGGTCAGTAAGCACTACATTCGGTGCGCGTGTGGTTGTCTCAACAAACCAAGGATAGCACGATTCATACCCGTTGAGCAGTAACAAAGAAGGAAACTTATGAAACGTGTCACCGGGGCGCGCTGGTGTTGCCCCATCAACGGAGACATGATTCAATGACCGACCTCAACAACCTGACCAAAACCGAAACTGAACGCGCTGCTCGTCACGCCCCTGTCGCGTCCGCGCTGAAAAGAATCCCATGCTGATTCTCGTCGCATGAATCGACGCGATGCCCGCCACAGACGCCGGCTCGACGGCTGATCTGTTGCGACGCCGACTTTAACCAACCCTTGCCGGAAGTTGTCCAGAAAACCTGACCGACCTCGAAAAGCGCCGTTGCCGTCGCCACACCTTGAATCTGGTATCGCTGCAAACGGCGCAGGAAACGCTGGACGCGGATGCGCGACGACAACATTGACGTGGGTCAGACGTTGCCGGCGACAGCGAAGCGCCAGGGCTGACCAAGAAGCAGGTCAACCGGTGTCTGGCGTCGTTTGTCTGGAAAGGCCCGTCGTTCACCGACTGTGATCCTGTAAACGGCGAAGGTGCTGTCAGCAGGTGTTGAGCGACTTCGCATCGTTGTCGCGTTCGAAACTGCTGGCCGAGGCGCGTCCTGCGAATGGGGGACCGACGCCGCCCAAGGTCCCCGCGCACCCGCAAGCCGCGCGTCCTAGACGACCGTGTGAGATCGCACCCGGCAAGGCTGCGGGACGTGTGCGCCGACGAAGGCGGGCATGCAAACGGCAAACCTGATGGCCGAGGCCGCTCGCAAAGGCGCGGACCATCGAGAAATGGTCGAACTTGCTCTTGGCTGGACAAGGAACACCGTGTCGTCGTGGGCGTTGGCACGGACAGGGTGCGCTCGGCCTTGGCGTTCGAACGTAAGGCGGGCAATACTACCTGATGCTGCCCGAAGCGTGAAGCGCATTCCCGTGCGGCATGACGGCGGACACGAACCGCGCTGCTTGCACTTGTGCTGCGTGCAATGACCGCCTTTAACGTGATCGAGCCGGGTGTTATATGTCCTGACCAACCCGGCGATTGCCCGACTGTAGCAAGATAGGCATGACGACGCGGACACCGAGGCGCGCGCAGCCGAGTTGCACGAATAGGGATCACCAGCCCCGTTGATACAGTCGCGGCCGGCATGCCTGTTGGCGATGTGCGGGCGGCAGAGCGCGATGCTTCATGCCGGCCCTTGCCCCTACCGTGTCAGTGACCAGCGCGAGTGGTTTCGTGCTGTCTGTCCCCCGCAGCCGTAGATGGCTTTGGGGCGTTGCTAAAGCCATTGCCTGCGCGCCCGTCCGTAATTGCGTCGCAGCTGGCGCATGTTCCGCGGGTCCTCGTCGAAGGCGTCGGGCTGGCTTACGCTCCTTTGCTTCTAGGCCGCAGGCTGAACGCACCTCATTCAAACCAGACCCAAGGCCTCGCAGTGCGGAGGCCCTTCTGCATTCCAACAACGGAGAACTGTCAGACTTTTCCGCATTCGATTTCCAAAGCCAATCTTCGACACGCGCGACTGCATCGCAGCAGCAAAAGACCTTGCTTTGTTCGAGGCATCGACCCTTCGCCCGCGCCACTGGCCAGACAGTCCACTGCAAGGTGTTACGTGTGGGCACGCCGATGCACGATGCGCTGGGGACGTGATCCCCCGCCTTCTACATCGGTCGCGCGGTCGGAAATCACCGCACCGCTTGAATTGGCAGTGAGCGTTGCCACGACTTGCTTCTTGCCGTCACCGGGTGGCCACATGAGCAACGAGACATCCCAACCCGACCGACGAAGCGCCCAGTGGCGGCTTCGTCGGTTTCCCAGAGCATCACTCTGCCCGTTCAATCAAGGAGCCGTGGCTGGGCGCTGTTGTTGTCCTCGTCGCGCTGCTGGCCGCTCATGTGGGGAGCCTTCGGCGTGGCTGTCGTTGCCTTGCTTCCTCGCCGTCCTTGTGTTGCGCGCAGCCGCATGTCAGGTGGAAGGATCACGACGACCCAGAGGCCTGCACCACTGGCCGACGTTGACGATCCTGCTTGCCCGTCTTATCCGGGAGCCGTGCGTCATGCGACCTTGCCGTTGCAATGCGGTGCGCTTGACTACCCGTCGCCGAGATTGTGCTTGCTTGTCGAGGCCGACGACCCACGAGACAGCGCGGTTCTTGATCTTGGCCCTTACGCGTGTCCTCGTCGTGCCGCCGGGAAATCCAAAAAACGAAGCCGCGACGGTCACTACGCGCTGCTGCCATACCAGTGGAAGGCGTCGCGGTGGTAATATGACGGCAGAGGATCGGCCCAGCGCCCGACCAGCCCAAGCGCGCGGTCGCCCGTCTTGCTGGCTGATCCAAGGTGCGGCCGTTGTGCCAGGGCGTGCTTGCTTGTTGATCACGACGGGCCTCTCGTGACGCGGCTCTGGGCGTTGAATACTCGGTCTTATTTCAGGGGAGTCCTTCCGTTCCTAAGCAGGTTCGGCCTGCCGTTCCTCCTAGGCGGACAAACCCAATATCTTGCGACGCGATGCGCTCATGGGCTGTCGGTGCCTTCGATTGCTGAAACGTGACCGAGGACTGGCGACTTTGGCCGTCGCCTAGCGGGCGCGGGTTACACGTCGCGGTCGTCCTCTCCGTTACGGGCGAGGAGGCACCCGTGACCGTCAGCGCGCTGGTCAAAGCAGCGTTCCCGCTGGATCAAAGGCTGGTTGCAGACGTCCTTGTCCACGGCCTTTACCTCGCGCACCGCCGCCTGCGCGACAGGCTTCCCGCTGTTCAGCCTAACCCGTCCAGCTTAGTTTGCCTCGCGTCTTCATCCTGTCGGCATGATTCGGTTGCCGCGAAACCGATCCTACATGGACCCTTTTGGGCCGTCCTTCCGTTTCACGGGTACGCCCTGAACCATTGCCGTCTTCATGGTCGCGCTCGCCGTGTCGGTCGCCCCATGCGCGATGCACTTCGCGCTGCCCGTCTATTCCTTTCTGCACACCGTCGCCTTTGTCTGGCTGTCGTTCGAGTTGTGTTGCGGCTCCTCACCATTGCCAGAAAACGAAGCAGCCTCGTCGATTCCAAGGCGGCGAAAGCAGGCACGGTAGCAGGCGCGTGACGCCTGCGCCCCACGATGACCCCCCGACAGCACCAAGGGACGCCGCACAGCGGCCGGTTCTGGCTGCGTCTCTCGCACGACTGCGCCTACCATCATGCGGCGACGATCACGAGCGCCGGCGAGGACATGCGGAAATGGCAGAATATGGGTTGGTATAGCGGCCCAGCCCTTACCGCGCTTTTGGTGACCGCTTCGGGCGGTAAGCGACTTGTTGTAGTTGATTTCGCAAGCAACGCATCGCTGGTCTGCGACCGTAACGGGTCTTGCTGCCACATTTTACGCAGGGCTTGCCCTCATACGTTTTTTCTCCACGCGCGCGTGCTGCAACTCGCTCTTTCTGTAGCGACGGGAAGTGCAGGCAACGTCCCCCGCCGCACGGCCATTGCGAAGGACTACGGACTCAGGACCAAAGTCAGCTTCGAGTGAAAGCTGATTTCAGGCGTCTGTTTTGCGCCTTGCCACCATTGCTCGACGTAGGGCAGGCAGGGTCATTCCAATATGCGTCGGTCAATTCATCTTTTGAGTCATGGCAGGTTTTGCGGTTCAGCGGGCCTAAGTAGGTGATGGTTAGAAAGCAGTCTTATAACTTAGTTATGCCCCGATTGTGCCCTCGCCGCCAATCGTTTTTAAACGTCGCGCTTCAGCGTTTTGCCTTTTGCTGCCTGAATGCCCAATCGATTTCCGCCTTCGACCATTTGTCGTTGGAATTGTCGGAAAAGCCGCGATGCAGTAGGTCCGTATCACGCTCCAAAACTTTCGAGGCTGTATATTCAGGCGCGTTCTAGGTTTACTGCGCGTCACATCTGTATGACCGCCGCTCATCCCGTTCATGCGATTCGAAAGTGCTAAGGATTCTTCTGCGGACTGTTTGATTATCGTGGAACGCTCGTGAACCCTCACGGATGTTTCGCCTTTGCCCTACTGACAAGGTCGCGCATCCGGACGCTTCTTAAATTTGCGGACTTGGGACGTAGGGTGCGGCTCTGGCGAGGCTTTCCTCAACTTGATGTCGCTTCGCCACCATTTTCTTTGAAGCTGCGGGAATCGAGTTCGGGGCGCTTCTTGTAGTTGAAGCGGGCTTGGAAAGCTCCGGTGGCGTCTCACAAGGATTCATCTCCACGCTTTTGCAGGCTTTTCAACAGGTCGAGAGTCGAAGTGACAACGGCTGGAAAGCTTGCTGCAAAGAACTCAAACCACTCAGTTTCTGGCTCCAAGTTTCTGGTCGAATGGGTCGTTTTGCACGGCTTTCCCGGTTATCTGGTCGTTCAGGGAGGTTCGCGCCTTTGTCGGCAGGTCGAGATTAGTCCGAGCCTCAGTGTCCAAGGCGTCTCGTCTGACTTCATGAAATTCAATCTTACCCGCCAGTTTTCGTCCAAGGCAATCGGTTTTTGCTACGCAAATATTGATCAAGAAACCGCGCGTTCTGGCCTTTGCCTAACATTAGACTGGCTCCCCTTCGACCCTTTGCTTGGTCCAAAGAAAGACATAGGTGTTTAGAAATTATTGCCGCTGTTGTATTCCATCCGCCTTGACTCACCGGTGAGGCGCAACGATGGACAACGCATAAACTTTCTACCCAACTGAAAATTGCCAGGTAAATCACCGATAAAAAAGACGAGCGGTCAAACTTCCATCCAAAAAATTTTTTCCTTTTTTTTAAAAATTAGGGGGGGTGGGGGGGGGTTTCGGGGGGGGGATTTTTTCCCCGGCCTTAACCTATTGATTTAATTGAGTGCCCCCACACGGACTCGGAACCGGCGGACCTACTGATTACAAACATCAGGTGCTCTACCAACTGAGCTATAAGGGGCAACACGAAGCGTGATTTAGGCAACTGCTGCGCAGCGGTGCAAGGTGCATTGGACGGCCAAGGTCTCAGCGGGGCGGATTCTTGGCCCCGTCGCGGTTGGCGTCAGGGCCGGTCTTTCCTGCGCCGCCCTGCCCACTGTTCGGGCAAGGCCGAAACCGGGGGCCTTGCTGCGACGGCGCGCAAATTCGCGCAGCAGGAAGCGCGCGACCACCGGCAATCCGATGCGCGGTGCGAAAGCGGTTTGCCTCCGCGCCAAAAACCGGCCTATACTTGCACGCGAAATCTGCGAAAGGCGGCTTGATGCATGTGATCTACCATCGGGCGCGCATTGCACCGACGGAGGGGACAAGAGCTGTGTGCGCAGCACTGCTTTCAAGAAAATCGGGGCCTGGCTTGCGCCGCGCGGCGTGGTCGTGCCGGGTCCGGGGCGTATCGCCGGGCTTGCCGAGGCGCGCGCACCCTGCGCGGCGCGCCTGCCAGCCGCGAGATTGCAAGGAAACCCTGATGGATTGCGATCATCGACTCGAAGACGGGGCCGAGCGTTGTTCCTGTCGTCGGAATCGTTTTTATTGCGCGCGGCGCGGGCCATCGGTGATGTAGGGCCGTGCTCTATCGCATGGCCGCCGAGAAAATCGCACCGTGGTTCGTCCCAATGTTTTCCCGATGACAGCTGCGAAATTCTTCCTCGCGATCCGCAACCCGAGCCAGCGTTTTTTGCCCGCCCTGACGCGCGGCTGAATGCCGAGGACGCGCCCGCGATCCTGACGGCGACCGACCCCCGAGACCCTGCGCTGGTCGGCGGGTAGGTGACGCGTTTGCGCGATTGCAACCCCGGATTGCCGAGGTCACCATCCTGGGCGAACGAGGATAGCCCGCTGATTTCTTTTATGGCCCGAGATTCTCAGCTGCGAATTCCCGGCCTGCCCGATGGCACCGCCTTTGACGCGCCGGATTGGACCGGCTTGCGCGAATTGCTGACCGAAACGGGGCGCGGGTTACGAGTGGCGCCAATATCTGGCCGCAAACCCGCCGCCCACTGTCGCCTTGCGAGGCGCGCAGGCCGGCGTTATAGGAAACCTTTGCCGATTTGCGGCCACGTGAACAGGAACTCGACCTGCCCGGCTGGACCGATTGCCACGATCGAAAGCGGCTGACGGACGGCCTACGAGGCCGATGGCGCGCTGATCCGCCACCCTGCCCGGCATCGGTTTCTGGAGCCCTAGGCGCAGCGGCCCCGATCAGGGCGCACCGGCAACGGCGCGCCCGAGGGGCGAGGTGCTCATCCCCATCGGGGCCTTGTATCAAAGGCCCGCCCCGGATGCGTGGGCCTCCGCCAGCCTTTGGGGGCCTGCTGCAAATCCCGGCTATCGCTCTGCCGCGCAGCGCGTCCAAAGTGCTGCGCCAAGGGCATTGTTGGTATCGGCCACAGGCGTTTGGCGAGCGCGGGCGCGCGCCCTGCCCGCCCGCCTTGGCCGTTCCGCTGCGCCTCTTGCGCCTGCGCGCGGGCAATTCGGCGCTGTCCTTACGCATCGTCAGACCGATCCGCTTGCCGCCGGCACATTCCCACCTCGACCACCCCTGACCTTGACGACAATCGCCCGCGTTGACCACCCATGCGGGTCATTGACGAACCGTCGGGGCAAGCTGGCTGGACATGCACCAACCCATCCTGATGCACGCCTGATATCGACAAAGGCGCCAAAGGCCGCACATTCGCACCGTGCCTTCCATCAGCATTGCCGGGGCGGCAAGTCCATTTGATATCCTCCACACCTTCGCAAAGCCCGCGCGGTTCACGAGCCCGGGGCGCGGGTCGCGGCCCGGCTTTTCCAGTTCCGCCAGAAATGTTCGCGGCACCGTGGGCAGGCCGGAAACCCGGTTCTTGCACGAAATCCTCGGCGCGCAGGCCGCGCAGGGCCTCGGGCGCGGCCCATGATCGCGCGGATATCGCGCCCGCAGCCTTTTACGATTGCGGCGCGCGGACGCCGTAGGCTTCGGGGTGGGACCGGCGGTGGCATCCAGGGGCTCGTGCTGTCGCGCAGGCGCAAGAACCTTGCGCAATGGTCAAAGGCCTTGTTGGCCCAGCCCCGGGGACCTTCAAAAAGCCCCTTGCGCGCGGCAAAGGCCCCGTGTGCATCGCGGGGCCGCCACGATGCCTGCGCCAAGCGGACGCCCAAGCCCCGCCACACGCGCAAGCAGGGGCGCCGAGCATGTTCAGGTCAACCCCCCGCATTCCACCGCATCCTCGACCACGGCATCGAGGGCTTTGCACCAGCCGCGCTGATCGACATCATGCTGGTACTGCCCGACCCGATGGGATTGCGGCGTGATCTTCCACCAATTCCGCCAAGCGGGTCCTGCAACCGCCGCGCGATGGGATACCGCGCGGCCCCCCCCCCCCCCAGCGCAGCGGACACATCGAGATCGGGAAACTCCTTGCCCGCGAGTTCCGAGGGCCGAATAAACCGATGCGGCCCGCCTCGGAACGATCACGCTGGTCGAGGCGCTTGCTGGCTGGCGCAGGATTGAGCACCTCGGCCACCATGCGTTCGGTTTCGCGGCTGGCGGTGCCGTTGCCGATGGCAAATCAGCTCGATCCCGTGGCGGCGGATCAGATCGAGGATGCTCGCCTGAGCGCCGCGCAGATTCATTGCGCGGCTGGAACGGGATAAAGCGTCGCGGTCTCCAGAACCTTGCCCGGTCGCTCGACCACCGCCGCCCTTGACCCGGTGCGGATTGCCGGATCAAGGCCCAGTGTTCGGGCGCCGCCACCCGCCGGGGCCGCCAAAGGAGCAAGGTCCTTGAGGTTTTGGCGCGCGAAAACCGCAATCCGCCTCTCATGCGCACGCGTTGCGCAATTCGGCCGAAGCAAGGTCGGCATTACATCGACAGGCTAAGCTCACGCGCCACGTCCAGCCCCGCAACCTGCGCAAACCACATTATCCCCCGGGCAACGCGCCGCGAATGCGATGGCGGCGGCAATCCATCGCCTCCGGCCTGCGCCGCGCCCGTTTCGGATCGGGCGCGATATCGACGGTGACTATTTCTTCTTTGGCCGCACGGCAGGATCGCCAGCGCGCGTGCGATTGCAATCGTGGCCCCATTTCTCGCAGCCGTGATCGAAGTTAAATCCGAGAATTTGGCACCCCAGAGCCTCTTTGCCCGCAACCAGACCGGGGCCGCGGGCAAAAGGAGGATTTTTTTTTGGAAACCGGCCCCTCCCCCGGTTTTGGGGCCCGGGGCATGAAATCGCGCCAAAACCGACCCCAAAAGTGTGGCGTTTCGCAAGTTCCTCGGTCAGGATGTCGCGTGGCCCGTCGAAGCGCGTCTTTGACCAAAGGCACCGCCTCGGTTCACATAGGCGGCGGCCAGCGTCTCGGGGCGGAACGCGCGGGTATCAAGGATCGCGCGCACAGCGCTCCAGCCCGTTTTTCGCGCGCAATCATCGCCTTTGGTCCGGCGCTTGGGTTTGAAGGCAGAAGATATCCTCAAGATTGGCCTTGGTCGCCCGCCCCCGCGATGGCGCGCGCCAGCGCATCTGTCAGCTTGCCCTAGATCGCGGATCGAGCCCAGAATCACGCGCGCCGCGCCTCCAGACTCGCGCAGATAGAGTCAAGCCTTTCCGCCAGAATTGCGCAAGCTGCGTATCGTCGAGGCCACCCGTCACCTCCTTGCGATGCGCGCGATGAAAGGGCACGGTTGCCCCCCATCCAAGAGCGCCACGCGCCGCGACAAACCTGCGCGGGCGCGCGCAATATCGGTGGCGATGCTTTGGGCGATCCGTTCGCAAGTCTTGCAAGCAGAATATCCTCGCGGTTGTTTCGGCGCAGTCGGGCCGCAAACCAGCGGCGCCCGAACAATATGGCGGATGGGCATCAAAGTCAACAACCCGCGATCGCGCGTCTAGACCGCCAGCCAGCAGCTCGGCCAGAAGCGGATTGACGGAACCGCCGCTCGCGCGTGATCGCAAGGAGTTTTCGAGTGATATCATCCAGTGCCGCGCAGCCTACCAGATGGCCTGGGCGATTTCATCGCCGCACCACGATCCGGTGCAGCACCGCCAGCCCCGCATTCTCGCGCGCGAGCAACCGCAGATGCGCCATGTCATCGGCCTCGGCCGCAACGAGGGCGTTGATGCCTAGCCGGGCGATCAGCGCATTACGAACCCGGACCGCAACGCCGTATCGGCGCGTGGCAGCACCAAAGGTTCGGTCGCCCAAAAAGATCGGCAAAGCGGGGCGCGCCGCATCGCCCAAACCGCCGCGTGTGCCCACAAGGCTGACCGCGCTGTTCGGCCCCAGCCGGTGAATCTGCCAACGGGGTCGCGGGCATCGCTGGGCGGCGCGATATTCGTAGCAACCACATCCAGCGCCATTCGCATCCAGCCCCGCGCAGCAAGTTCCGCCCGCCGACCCGACCGCAGCACAAACCTCCACATTCCGCCCGCCGATCATCGGGCGCAAGAACTGCATCTGAAAAGTTTGCGCGGACAGCGTCGCCAGCGCCCCCCAACCCGAAGCGCGCGGCGCGCGCGGCCCCGGGTCTCGCGCAGCGTCGGCCGTCAGGTCATCTGCCGGTGCGAAAGATCGCCTTCGGCATGACCAGCGCGATATGCCCCGCCTCGGTCAGGTGCAGGCGCGCCCCGCGCCGTTCAAAAGGGCGTGGCCCAGCGTGGCCTCAAGCGTGCGCAACTGCCCGGACGACAGCGCCATTGCGACAGGTTCAGCACCCCGCGCCGCCCCGGTTCAGCGTGCCATCGCGCGCAACGGCGCGAAGAGGCGCAGGTGGATGGCAGGTTCAACGGCCTATAACCCTTCTATCAAACAGAACGATAGCAGCGAGTATATGTAATTTAATAAATGAATCGCAAAACAAGCTATCAGCACCCGTCCCGACCCGAACCAACGGAGTTTACCCGATGTCGATAATTCCCCCCACCTTGGCCCCTTTGCGCCTTTGCTGATGCTGTGCGCCGCCGCTTTTGCGCGAACCCGACCGGAGGCGCGACCGGGGCAATCTGCCTCTTACGCCGAAGCGGCGGCTTGCAATGCGCTTACGCTCAGCCGCGCGTTGGTGCGGTTTCAGGTTTGGCTACGGCGCCTCGGGGCGCTGACGCGTGGGGCAGTGGTCTGCCACCTTCGTGCTGCGGTTCGACGCGATCAGTCGCCACCATGGGCCGCTGCGCTGGTGCCTTTGTGGGCTGGATCGTCGGTGCGCTATTCGCCGCAACCTATCTGGATGGTGAGCCGCCGCGAGGGTGCGCTTTCACGGGCCTGATTGCTGGGCCACGCTTTGCGGCTGTAATGCGTGCTTGGTGCAGGCGGGCAGCTGGGCGTTTGCTGATCCTCGGGTTTCTGGCCGTCGGCTGCGCTGCGCGCGCTTCTCCTCTTCTAACCCCGAAACGGCTCGAGGGCGCAGCGCGCTGCGGCAAATTCGCGCGGGTCTGGGGCGGGTGATATCGCGCGTGGATCGCGCGGCCGCAATCTGCTGTGGCAGGCCTTTTGGCCACCGCCGATCTGGCCTTGCTCGGGTTGCCGGCCGCAGACGGGCCTGCCCCTTTGCCCGCCAATTCGCGGTTGGCCTTTTGGTGCTGGCGGCGGTCTGGAAAAACCGCGGCCTTCCCGTTTGCCACGGCTGGCTGACCGAGGGTGATGGAAGCCCCCACCGCCCGTCCTCTATGCCTCTTGCATGCCGGTGTCATTCAACGCCGGGCGCCTGTTGCTGGATCCGCAGCGCCATCTGTTACAGGCGAGCCCGGGGGCCATGGCCGCATTGGTGTATGCTCGGCGGGTTTCACGGCGCTTTATCGGCGCGGACGGCAGTGATGCTGACGCCAAAGTGCGGTCAAGACGGCGCTTGCCTGGGTCAAACCGTGGCGCAGATGGGCTTTTATGCTGCTGCAATGCGGGACCTTGGCCTTTGGGCGCTGGCCCCCTTTTTGCACATCGTCGCACCATTTGCGCTTTACAAGGCGGCATGCAATTCCTTGCTCGGGCGGGGGTGACGGCGGTGGCCAATGTGCACCAAACCCGGCCCGGTTTGCGGTGCCCGGCGGCGCGGCGGTCGGCAAGCCTTTGCCCTCCGCGCTCTGCTTTACGCGGTGGTTGCGGACCGGGCTTTCGGGATGGTCACCGGGCCGAAATCGCGCAGGCGCTGGCCCTTGGCGCGATTCCTGATTCTTGGCTTGTCGCCTATCTTTGCTGGCGCAGGGGCTTGGCCGATGCCGGCACCGCTGCGCGCTGGACCTTGCGCACCGGGGCCGGGCGTCGATTTTGCCGCAGCGGTGGCCTATTTCGGCTTTCAGGCGCTCGCAAGCGTGCTTCTGGGGTCCGCTTTGCCGAATCCCGCCGGCCCCGGCGCGCTGGAAATGGCGCTGATCGTGCTGGCCGGTGGGCAGCTTTGGCCTGATCGCGGTGGCGCAGGCGCATGTTCCCGCTTTGGGCGCATCACCCCGCCGCCTCGGGCCTGCGCGTGCATCTGGCCAATGGCCTTTACCTCAATGCGGTCTCGACCGGGCTGCATCGGGTGGCTTTCGGCCTTCCAAAAGCAACTGATCCTATAGGAGCTATCTTGATGTTATTGCACCCGATTTGGACCAGCCACCAAAGACCCTGATGGCGGCCGCCGATTGCCGCCGCCGGTCTGTCCGCCTGCCTTTCCGCTTGATGCAACCGTCGCCGTCAACCCGTTTCTGGGCAGACGAGGCACCCTTTGGCACAACTGACCCACGCGGATAGGCGCGGGGTGGCGGAATAAAGATCCACGCGGCCCCGCCGGCGAATATGCGCGGGGAAAATCAAATCGGGCCGGATCAGCGACGCCGATTCTGGCGCGGCCCTTGCCGCCTGCCCGCTTGCCCCCAAACCCGCCGGATTGCCCGATCTCAAGTCCAGACTTGGCCACGAAGGCCGCGGCGAACGCGCCCTGCCGACCGTTGCGATCTGTCAGTGATGCCACCGGACCGCCTGGCCGATGCTGATCGCGCGCAACATCCAGCCCTTTGGCGCCTCGGGCCATTTCGACCGGGGTTCAGGCGCTGTGGACCCCCGCCCCCGGTCGGGGTGCCTTGCCGCCCTGGCCGGCGACTGGGGCAGCCACGATCTGACGCCCCGAAATCGCCGGGTCTGACGGGGTTTTGCGCCATGTCGCTGCCCGCCCCAGATACCGCCGAACGCGCGATTCCTGCGCGCCTGCACCCATCTTGGCCTGACCGAGGATGCGGGCGGGCTCGGCCTTTCACCGCGCTTTGATGGATTATGGGCGGCTGCGTCGCAGCATTTGCGCGCTGGGATTCTGTGGCAGGCAGAGGCTTGCAGGCGGCACCGACACCACCTGACCGACCTTCTGGCGATCCGGCTGGTCTGGGAAAGAGGCGCTTGACGCCTGCCCACAGGTTGCGCCCCAAATGGGCGCGGTTGTTCGGATCACCCATGCGACGCCCATCGCCGCCGACGCCGATTCAGGTGCTCGATGCGATCTGCAAGAGGCGCAGAGCGTGCGCATCAGGCGCCGCCATTGGCGGCCGCCATGACCGGACCAAAAGGCGCATGCCGGTCGGCCCGCGCTGCAGGCGGCCTTTTGCATCGTACGTGCGGTCCGAAGTGTACCGCGCGCCTCGAAAGCGTCGATCCGGCATCGCAACCACGGGTTTGCTTGGGCTTTTTTTCGGCCTGCCGCTGGACGCACCGGGGCATGGCACGGATGAATTCAGATCACCTGCCCGTGCTTTGAACCCCGGCATGACTTCGAGCAGCCACGCCGCCCCCCGAGATCGAACAGGGGACGCGGATATCAGAGGCGCACCTCGCGCGCCTGGGGGCGGTTTCCGCATGCGCCGTCTTCGTCCTTTGCCTTTTGTCGAGGCGGCAGGCCCGGTCATCATGGCTGAAACTGGTGGAAAGACGCGGCTGGCCATTCGGGCGATCGCACGGCCTGCGCCGGCAGCCCAAGCCTTTGTGAAGGCGGGCTGACCGCCCACAGCAAAAAAGGGCCGATACGGCGGCGGCGGTGCTGAAAAGCCATGAGCTCCTGGACGCAGGCCACGCCCGGGCTGGTGCTGCTTGCTGGGTCACGGGCGGGCAAGCTCAACCAAACAACCCGCATGAAAGTGCCTATCACTGCGGTTGTCTGGCCAGGAACCGGCGAGTTTCGGCCCCGCCTGCTAGACAAGTGGTTTAATGACCCCGAGGCCCGCGCGGGTTCTGCAGAGCGTGGCGTGACCGTGCCGGATGACACCGCGTTTTTGTGGCAGGCCTGCACGGACACCACGACGATAGGGGCACGCATTACCTTGACGGGGCCATGCCCGAGCATTGGTCAGTGACCATTGCACAGCGCGTCAATGGCTTTGCACGGGAAGCCTCACTTGCCCGGTCAGAAGCGGGCCTTGCGCCATGCCGGGGCGAGCGGGGGCGACGATCGCCGAGCGGCTCCGGCAACTGGGCCGAGGTGCGGCCGAATGGGCGCTGGCCGGTTGCGCCGCCTTCATCGCAGCACCACGGCGGGACACGCTGGCGACCGATCTGGGCGGCGCGCCTTCCTGCCACGACTATTGGGGACTGGCCGCGCGGACCGAGGTTTCGGCCATTCTTGGAGTTGATCCTGACCGCGCCGGTTGTCGTGGCAAGCCTGCGATCAGCCTGCAATTTATGGCTCATCGCTTTGGCGCCGACGTCTTTGGTGGCGGCAACAAGCTGATCCACAATGTGGTGGGCGCATCGGTGTTGTACAAGCAACGGGTGGCTCTTGCGCCCCGGTCTGCCGTGGCAGGCGGTGCATGATGGCAACGCCCTTGCGCACGGGCCTTTGCGGCTGTCCGGTGCTTGGTCCGCCGCCCGCGCGATGCATGGCCCGATGTGCTGCCCGCCCACGACGGCGGCGCCGCCTTGTTCGACCAAACGCCTGGCTGCATCTGTTGGGGTGGAAGACGGGCGGACACCCACGCTATCGCCCCGGGTTGGAATGGAAGCTTTCGAGGATAAAATCCTCGAAATCATCTTCCTACGCCGGCAAAGCTGACCCAGAAACATCAAACCTTGCCCGGGCGCGCCCCTAAAAGTTCCTGCTGCGGACAGGACGCCGCCCGTGCTCGAAACCCAAGATTCGCGTGTATTTGGCGTTGAAAACCTTGCCAAGGCTGAAAAGAGCGCGCGATTGACGGCCGCCAGCCTCTGCGGTTTGGCAAAAACGGCGATAATAAGGGCGCGCAAATCGTCATCGGACAGCGGCTGATAGCCATCGCAAGATTACTGCGAAACAGCCATTCCTCGGTATCGGCGCGAATATCGGCTGTCCTGCGCCCAGACATCGGGCCAGAAAATCTCGGGTTTCCGGCATATCGAACTCTGGCGCGCCGCTTTTTCGCGCAAGCCCTGAAAGGAATGCGGAAATTCGCGTTCAGGCCCCCCTCCGTACGTTTCGAGTTCGATAATAATCATCGCCGCGATGAAATCGCGGATTCAGGTATGCGCGGGTCTTTCGCGAGCACTTTCTGCCGAACGGCTCATGCGGCGGACATCGTCGATATTCGCCATTTCGAGGCATGGCCCGGCGCGCGCCGTTCTCTCCCAAACCCGATGGAAAAGCTGCCCACCTTTCCGAGGCATAGGAAATTCCAGCGCAAAGGCCCGAAATCTCGGGGTCGTCGGGGCAGGCATTGATTGAATTTGCGCAGAAAAACCTCTGCCTTGCATTTTCCGCTCTGATGCATAGATGGCGTTGCGCCGCACGGTCCAGCCCTGACCGCCACGATCCCCAGAAAGATTCAACGTTCAGGGCATCTGCATAAATCCCGCCCCTCCAGTCGCAATGGATCTCCATTGGATCTCCACGATGTCGAAGGCGTCCAGGTATCGGCGACCCCAAAGCCGCGCGCGCGCCTCGGCGGGGGTTTTCCTTTGCGCGGCGACGGGGCGTGGGCAATGGGCCAAGGCCCCAAAGGCATCGCAACCGCCCATGATCAGGATTTCAGTGCGGAAACTTTTTCAGCCATGATTTATTAAATTCTCGGATGGGGGCGGCCATCGGCTGCCTTGCCGACTAATCTAACTTGGTTGAAAACGGGGCCGCAATTTTTCCAAGGTGCCGGCCGCGTTCCCGGGACAGCGAGCCCCAAAACGCGCGTTGCCGGGGGGCAAACCACCGTTTTGGAACGGGTCCGCATATTTAAGGAGATATTTCCCATTGTTCCGGGGACCATTTTACAAAACCCCAAAGCCCCCGGTCTTGGCAGGGAATTTTTTTCCGCAGGGGGGGCCCGCCACCCATTTTTTCCCCTCCTCCCTTTTTGT
>Ga0163217_1020956_pt1 | contig 16839 bp, 24 predicted proteins | sample SynspAceP_FD_185933 | JGI IMG/M metagenome (GOLD analysis project Ga0163217, IMG submission 185933) | Saline lake microbial communities from Ace Lake in Antarctica - Synechococcus sp. Ace-P (PacBio error correction) | ecosystem: Environmental > Aquatic > Non-marine Saline and Alkaline > Saline ... | reverse complement strand
CTTCGTTTGCTGGGTCGTGTCTTTCATGGCGGTCAGTGCTTCTCATCAGACAGGCAGTCGGTAGTGTGTCAATACTGGGCGGCACAGGACACGCGATGACAATTACGAGAAGGGGCTTAGCATTTGCCTGTGTTACCTGATTTACCCGACGCTGGTGCCATTATGTTCAACTTGCTAGCGTTCTTCTGGTCTTGTTCTGCTGGGGTCGGCTATACCTACTATGCGCGCCACAAAGGCCGCGATACGGCCTGCCTTGCGCGTGTGCAACCTGTATCGTCAGGCTGGATGAGCGCCTGTTGATGCGCGAGCAGCGGTATTGCCGACGCCAGTGTGATCAGGAATTCTGGGAGCGCAATACGGCTTTCTTGCTTCCAGTACCCTGCTGATCTTGCAGGTCTGATCCACGGAGTTGATGGGGGCAAACAGACCCGCGCGCAGACCCTGTGCAGGATTATGCCCTTTGTCGCGACCGTCAGCCGGCAGATGTCGGAAATGAAAATGCTGGTGATGCTGACCATCTTCGTTTACGCGTTTCTTCACCTTTTCCTGGGGCATGAGCAATACAATTTCGCTCGTTGCTGCTTGGCTCGGCGCCTTTGGTCGGTGAGAAAAACCGTCACTGAACCGAGCGCCAAAGCTTACCGCAGCCAGGGCAAAGCTTTGCAGTGCTGGTCGATGGCTGGCAATGAATTCAACCTGGAGCTGCGCGCCTATATATTTTTTGCGTTGGCTGCCTTACCTGGTTTATCAATCCCGCTGTTTTTCATTGGCAACACCGCGTGTCGATCGGGTGCTGTATCGCCGGGAGTTTCATTCGGATGTGCTGAGTCATGATGTTCAAGCCCCACGGCCATTGTTGAGCCGCCCAGCCAGGAAAGACGTGAATGAGCTTTCACAATTATGGTGTCTGCTTTTTTGCCGCTGCTATTTGTTTGTGCTGACCAAAAAGCACGGTGGCCGTGGCCATGCCCGAAGCAGTTGACAAGGGCTATGACAATCGCCATCCGCGTGCGCCAGCAACAGGCGTTGACGGCTGGGGTGCGCGCGCGATGGCGGCCATTTCGGAATATGCTGGAGCTTTTCCGCTGTTTGCGCCGTGTGGTGCTGGTGGCGCAGGTGACCAACACTCAGGCGTCAAACGATCAATCTGCTGGCGGCGGCTTTTCATCTCTCACGAATCGCTTACAAGCATGGTCATCTGCTAACTGGACAAGTTGCGGCAGTCTGGCTGGGGCGTCGATTTTATCAGTTGCTGGGGTTGTTGCGTGTCGCCGGCCTTGCGTAATCAAGGCAGGATGGATTAGATGTGGATTTGCGATAGGCACATATTTAGGAATATTGCAGATAGGTTTCAGGACGCCTGAAGCGGAAGGGATAGCAATATGGAGCGGGGCGGTACGGAAGCAAGGTAAGAGGAGAGGGCATGCCCGTCAAGGCATGCCCGAAAGCATACTCTTCCATGCTTTCTCGATCGGGAATCTCTTGATCTCAGGCAGCGGAAGCTTGCGAACGTCACCGGCTTGTTTCTTCACATAGTCAGCGCTATCTCAATAGCTTCGCGACGGCATGGCCAGCGTCTCCATCGTTTTCACGAGCACGCTCAACCCATGTTTCTTTCAGTACCGTTTGCTTCACGGAGCGCGGAGTTCTGCTGCTTCGCCAGCTTCTCCGCAGCGTCACCCAGCTTTCATGGAATCGGACATTGGACTCAGCAGGCTTTCATTCCATCTTGTCTTCAGGTTCTTGTTGGCAGGCTGCCAACAAACCGAGACTGGCCATCAATAACGACCGTGCGCACCAACTTTTTTCATCAGAAGATTCTCCTTGGGTGATGATTACCAATAAGCTCTAGTCCGGGGGCTTTGTAAATAGTTCCAATGCTCTCTCGAACTTCAAGTAGCATAGTCGACTATGTGGAGCGGAGCAGCTTCTGTTTACATATAGCGCCCCTGTTGTCGGAACTGTTTTCCGGAATCCTTTACAGGCATCGAGAGCCTGCTGAATAATTGTCCATGAACGCGCCCGGAGTTTTCCTGTTCCGCTATTGCGGCCCACTGCCAGGATGTTAGGCATGACGGTAGAGCAGGCGGGATGAAGCAAGGCCTGATCATCAAATTACCATTAGCGCGGCCATAATAGGCAATTCCGGTCCAGTGGCGTGTGGGGTGCACGGCGGTGCCTACCACCTTGATGGATTACCTGCTGCGGAATCTCAACCGTGTGGTTACCTGGCCGAATTCGAGATTTGCCGACCCTCGATTTGCGCATCGACTAGCACCCGCGGAACGGGCAAGGCATTTATGGTTCGCCGAGTGTTACGCATCACTCCAACGTAATCTTTACCCGTTAGGGTGCCTTACCAGGCATGAATCGTGAGCAACCCATTGCCACGTGGTGGGTACCTCTTAGCGCATGGGCAAGCGGACGCGAAAAGGACAGGTTGTCGCGCGAAAATGATGGGGAGCATCATGAGACCTGGACAGTTGAGCAAAATCGCAGCAACTGGCTACGCGTATGCCCAGTGGGATACCGGCAATTTTGATCCGTGTCCGCGAGCATCCCCTATACAACCTACCCATTGGCAGCAGGTGCGGCAGGGTGGTGAAGATGGTGTCTATTCACCTGCCGATTGCCAAAGACAAGTATCGGCAAACGGTATTCGCCAGCACTGCATGGTGAGTGAATTTTGCCGGGTTTTATGGCGAAGCAGGCGGCGATGTTTGCCACCTGATGCATCTCCATGAGCAGCTCGAGGCTTCCCCAAAATAATCGATTTTTCTATCGATACTTTCGCGCGGGTCTTCTACAAAGAACTTATGCACCTGTCAGGGTATGGCGTCAGGGCAGGCGAGTGGGTAATGTGGCATAACCAGCGTGCAGACCCGCTCCAATGAGCCGATTCTACGGCAGAGCGCATTTCAAGCGGATTGAGCAGGCGATTGGCCTGCTGATAGCTGGTTAGCCACCATCCATAAGCAGTGTTCACGCAGCCGGAGAATGTGCAGACATGGACGCTTGTTGATCGTCAGCGGTATCGTGCAGTGCTGATTCGGCCTGGGTATGGCTGAATTGCAGGCTCGAAAGCCTGGGCATGGTTGCTGCTGGTAGCGGCAGTGCTGCCGTGCGGCCACGTTTGTTTATCGCCGCCGTGGTTTGCCGTTGATGGCCGCGCGGCTGCTTGCTTTCAGGGCTGGCTGTGCGATGCTGGCGGGGGCGGCATGCTGCATCTGGATCAACCAGAGCGTGTTCGATAGTCTCTTAGCAGGTGATTGTTGGCCCAAAAAGCGCTCCAGGCAGTCTTGAGGCGAGTTGATGGGGCAGCGGTTTGTACCTGATCGGCGTATAGGCAAGGCACGACTGACCCTGCAGGGAGGCGAGGTGCGAATCGCGTGGCGTCGTTGCCCTGAGTTATTCGTTGCCAAAAGTGCCCGGTTTCACTGCGGCAACAGCCGTTTGAAACGGTTGCGACTGATGAGGGTTCCCGGGCCTTGACTGGTAACAGTGGCTACACCGGCGGCACTTGCAGGCGCCCGGTTGAGGACTGTGGTTGAGGGCTATACCCCTGAGTCTGGAGTTCACCCGCAACGGATGGACGCACTGGCAGTGCGCATTGCACCTGCACCTGCCCAGCCAGGACGCGACACGGGTATACTGGAAATTCGGGCTGACGAAACACCTGCTTGGCTAAAGACCCTGAGCGCCACGCCCACTCCAGGGTTTCCGGTGCTGGAGACAGCCCCCGCTCCTTTGCCCGTGGCGCTACCCGAGCCTCTGGAATCATCCAGTGGGCCAATGGCAGACAGTCGAGGTCTGCTTGGCGTTGCTGGGATGAGCCAGAGCTGTTTCTCATTGACCAAGAACGTCAGGCTGAAACGGTCACCAATCGGGTTTTGAAGGTGTCTGAAAAGACCGTCAGTTGCTGTAGCAACGCTCGTGGTCATAGCACAGCGCGTGGCCCCATCATTGGATTACCACTTCCACCGCTGGATATCCGCAGCCTGGACAGTCGTATCGCGCACGCGGCGGTGACTTGAAATCCTGCGCACTAGTTCCCCATAAAGGCCCATCAGCCCGGTAGGCGGATCCGATCGTTGCCTTGCCTCTGGTCCTGGTCGCGAATGGCCTCGCGCCCTGGACCTACTACGCCTTGAGAAACTAAAGGAGACAAGGCCGAGATGACCGTGGAAGCCCTAAGGAAACGCGGATCGGATTCAGACTGAGGTGCAAGCCAACTGCATGCAACTGGCATGGATCCATCATGGATACCGAAACAAGGGAGATATTTCTTCGCGAGCTGGATTTCAACGCCTCTGATGCTCTGACAAGCTGCGCTTTGAAGCCATCGCCAAGCCTGAGGTATCTGGAAAGGACCAGCCGCAATCGCGTGATCCGCATCAGCTACTGACCAGACGGCCAACACGCTGACCATCGAAGGACAATGGTATCGGCATTGTCGCGCGAGAAGCATCGAGAACCTGGGGCCACCATCGCCAAGTCCGGTACGGCCATCCTTTCATGCAGCAGTTTGACCGCCGGTGACCAAGAAGAAGGACGCGAGCCTGATCGGCCAGTTCGGTGTCGGCTTCTGACAGTGCCTTTATTGTTGCTGACAGGCTGAAGTTCGTTACCCGCCGCGCTGGATGGACAATGTGCCGAAAGGTGTCGCTGGGAATTCCGCGGCGAGGGTTGATTCACTATCGAGAACGTGGCGAAGGCCGAGGGCGCGGCCACGCCGCATCGTGCACATGCAATTCAAAGCCGCTGAATCCGAGGTTTGCCATGGCTGGCGTTGCGCAATGTGGTGAAAAAAATACCTGGACCATTTCCCTGCATGAACTTGCCCAAGCAGTCAATGGGAGACGACAAGGACGCAGCAGCGGAACTGGAATGGGAAACCGTCAACCGTGCAGCGCCCTTACGGCCCGTACCGAAGTGCAAGGGACGAGGGAATATCAGGACGTTCTCAAGCACGTCGCCATGATTTCGAGAAAACCACTAGCTGGAGCCACAACAAGGCGAAGGGCCAAGCGGAGTACCCAGCCTTGTTACGTACCAGGCCGGGCGCCTTTTGATCTGTTACCAGCGTGAAGCGCGCGCGGGTTGAGCTTAGTGAGGCAGCGTGTGTCAATCATGAGATGACGCTGACAGTTCCTGCCGGCTTGTACCTGCGTTTTGTCAAAAGGTGTGGTCGATTTTCCAACGATCTGTCGTTGAACGTCTCCGTGAGATCCTGCAGAAGGATACCCGCTATCGACGCAGGCATGAAGGTCGGCACTGACAAGCCGATGTGATATGCTGGAAAAACTGGCTAAGAAAGAGCCTGAGCAGTACGCAACTTCTTGCGAAAAATTTCGCAGCGTGTTTGAAGGGAGGCCGGCTGAGATTCGCCAATCGCAGAGAAAATCGCAGCTGTTGCGCTTTGCGGTCCATCAGCAGAATGACGACAGCGAAGTAGTTGGCGCTGGATGCTTATATCGAAACGAGCATGCAGAAGTAGGACAAGAATCTATTACTGAGAGCGGCGCTACAACCCAGGTTCAAGAAACAGCCGCACCTGGAAAATCTTCCGCAAGAAAGGCATTGAAGTATGCTCTGCTCACACCTATTGATGAATGGTTGATGCAGCCACCTCAACGAATACCAGGGCAAGACCTTCGATCGACATCGCCCGTGGGCGATCTGGATCTGGGTTCGCTGGAAGGCCGATGAAGGACAAGCGGACACAGGAAAGAGCGGGCCAAGGCCAAGTCCTTTCTGGTTCGGCGCATCAGCAGTGCTCAGCGAAAGCGCTCGAAGACGTCAAGGTTTCGCATCGTCTGACTGACTCGCCTGCGGTACTGTGATCAATGAAGATGGCATGGGCTTGCAGATGCGCAAGGATCCTCGAAGCAACCGGCCAGCCCTTGCGCCTGAGAAGCAAGCCGGATCATGGAGATCCAACCCGGCCACCCGCTGCTGGAGAAGCTTGACCAGGACAGGCATCGAGGCCCGCATTTAGCTGAGCTGGGGAGCACATTCTTGATCAGGCGGCACTCGGGCGGGGTGAAGTCTGTCAGGATCGGGTGCTATGTACGCGGCTTGAAAACGCGCTGCTGGTGAACTCAGCAAGTAATGTCAGGCTCGGTAAATCAGCACACGCAGGCCCAGCCACTCGGTGACTGGGGCCTTTTTTATGTCTGGATTAAATTCGACATGATGTGACATCTCGCCCGGGCACGCTTTGCCAGCGGCTATGCTTTGACTCGGAGCGTTAACTGCAGGGCCTGCCTGCTTATAACCTATTGAGCTACAATGAGGAAAAAAACCACTGACCACAAATGATGCTGCTGGCGCGCGGGAATGGGGGCATTGCCGAGATGGTGGACGCAGCCTGTCGCTTTACGAGATTGATGAGGAGAAGCCGATTGAGGGCGTGCTGTTTAAGACGGATCAGTAGACGACAAGCGGAACCGGATTGTTGGATGGTGCCGAACTGGATGGGCATGACTGAAAACTCATTGAAAAAGGCCATACCGCGCGGGTGTTCTGACTATGTGGTGTTCGTGCGGACATGTATGCAAATCGGTGCGGCGAGCAATGCGGAATGAGGCCAAGGAAGCAGGACATTCGTACGCTCGGAACGAGCCGCTGATGCGCAAGCGCGGTTCAATGCGGCGGCTGGACGTGTTCAAGCAGAGTGATCTGGCTGTGTTGGATAGCTCGAAAATGGGCGCTATAGGCTTCTGCTTTGGCGCGGGAGTGGTACTGGAGCTGGCACGCTCGGGTACCGAGATTGGGGACGGTTGCGTCCTTCCACGGCAACCTGGCACTCCGGACGCCAATTGATGCCAAGCGATCAACGACGCCAGTATGTGCTCAATTGTGCGATGCCTGCGGATGCCCGCGGAGCAGATCGCGCGTCGAGAAGGGAGTGAGCGCATGCTGAGGTGGATTGGCGTTCGTCAATTACAGGCGTTTGCGGTTGCATTCCTTACCGACCCAACGGCCGCCAATCCCGGGCGCAATGAGTACCACCGCAGGTTAGCGGCGCGCTCTTCGCCGCCATGCAGCTGTTTTCGCTGAACCATGGAGTGAGCAATGGCACCCTGCACAGCACGGCAGCGGGGCTTAACGGTGCGCTTTAGTAAGTTATTCAGACGGTGATTACACGTACTTGAGCGAATGTACTTGGCATTATGGTCGCCGACAAGGACCGCAGGGCCCTGAATAACTGGTCAGAGGCGCTGACAGTAAAGAATTTTTCTTGGCTTGGAGTAGGCTCTGATTCGCGCTTCATAGGACTAGCCCATTGTGCTTTCTTCAGACGGCATATGAAGCCGTCACTAAGCAGCACCGTAACGGTGTGTAGCGTTAACTGAACCTAAAGAATAATTAAACGTCCACGGAGAGGTCTGGTTATGATCCAAACCAATTGCCCGGTTGGCGCTGGGCCCCTTCACCTTCCGCATGCCTTCTATCAACCCGGGTTTTACTGGCAGGGAAGCGCTGCAGGGTTTGTCGTCGCTGGCGACGGCCTGGCGCTGTGCCGCTGATGGGATGGAGTTTTTGGGCTTGGCTTTTGAAGAGGCGTGGCGGTTGCGATGATCCATCGGCGATTCATTGCCCTGCCATTAATGTTTTTGGTGAACCCTACGCACCGGGGTGGATTACGGCCGGCGTTGCCCTTGCGTGCTGGATATGTGCTTGGTGGTATGACGATCCGGCCTTCACGCTGGCAGCGATGACGGCGCTGTCGCTCAATTTCGCAAGCGCTGCTGTTCATTCCTGGCATTTCCGGGTTGGGCAAAAAATTCGTGCTCTGAGCTGCCAGACACGCTCAAGCGCTTGGCATCATCCTTGGCGCCGCTATCGCCGCGCTCAAACGCGGCCGTTTGGTTGTTGAACGATGCGAACGCTTCTGTTGCAGCAACTCGATCGCCATCCACTAGGGCCTGTGCCGTCTTGTCCTAGATCTTTCGCCTTCTCGTTGCCGATGGCCAACTCATAGGCAAGTACAAGGGTTTGCCAATTATTCGGTGCGTGCTGTGTGTGTGTCTTTGCATGCCGGCTTTATGATCGCTTTGCCCTGGTGGGGCCGCTGGTACGGCGAGTGGAAGCTACGACCTTCAGTGGGCATCCTGATTCCGCGGTCGGTTGCCGCCTGGGCGCAATGTCGCCGTTCGCAATCGCTGGCGAGCTGGAGATGTTTTCGCGCGGATATCCCGTTGGCGATCTTACTTAGCGTGAATCCTTTTGGGACATGGTCACCGGTAATGAGGTTATTACGTGACGGGCTTGAACTGCTCGGACATGACGAGCATATCGTATTTGCAACCCACACGGACTCATATCTCCTGTTGCCATTCGCACAACGCGATCCATGGGGGCTTACAGCCGCCGTTCTTCCCGACTCAGGGCACCATGTGGACGGGGTTCATGGTGATTCATCGTGCAGCGCTGGAAGCTGGGCAAGGAAAACATGAACAGCCTGCAGAGCGGCTGGCATCCTATTATTGATGGGCTATTCCGCTGTATGTCTTCCTGCTACCGTATTGACCGGTCTGCAGGCCTTTGCTGGCATCCGCGCTGTCACTGACCTGGTACCTGGACCGGGTTTGCCGGGCCATGTGTGGCCATGGCCATCCACAGAACAATACAAGCCCGCGGCACAGTGCTCCTGGATCGGCGCGCTCTGGGCGTCCTTTGAGCCCTGGAATCGGTCTTACCTTTGGCTTGTATGGCGACCCTGCTGCTGGTCGGCGTGGGCATGTCAATCGCGATCCGATTCCGCACGAGGATGACCGCCATCTGGGGCGGTTAGCGCCAAGCTGCGAGGCTTCAGATAGTAAGCTTCAAGAAAACCCCGCAATGTGTTGCGGGGTTTTGGTTTAGAGTGTTGAACATTGTCGGGCTACAGCCCAAACTGAAGCGCGCTTGCGCTTTTTTCGAGGAAACCCTGTGCGCCCTGATTCTGACAGTCAATACAACGGAGGGCCGGTCAACTGGCGCATCGTTACCGCCTGTGATTTCCTATCTCAACGAGTTTCGCGGCCGCAGTTGCCCTGGCCAGGGCTTTCTGCTGGTGGCCAAAACTGCTGGCGTGGCGGTCGCCTGGGCACTGAAACTGGATCGTCGATAGGTTTGAACCACCGGCCAATTGCACTTTATCGTGTTCCCGTGCCGTGGTAGCCCTGACGGCTGCTGGTTTTCAGTGTGTTTTCTCAGAGTTGGGCGATGCGGTATTTTGCCCGTAGTAGCCGAGGCTGCCAATAGCGCCGGGTATCGCTGGCGGGTGTTTCGAGCAACCTTGCAACCGCCTGGACTGGGCTATCGCATCTGTCGCGACGCACCGGTGGGCTGGCCGGGGATATCAGAGGCGCGGTAACCAGCGGCTCAGCTTTTTGCTGCGCTTCATGGTCTTCCAAATATCCTTCCCACGCTGCTAGAGATCGGGCTTGATAGCGTCATTCTGGCTGGCCACTTCAGCCCCATGTATGCGTTCACGGTGCTGGGTTCGTGCTGCTGATATGCAGTTTTCAATGCGTGCACGAGTGGCGCAAACCGTTCGTGCGTGAGAGCAACAAGCTCGACAACAGCTCCACATACCCGCGCAGTCGACAGGCCTGTTTGAACTACGAAAACGGCAAGTATTTCGGGCAATTGAACGCTTTCGAAAGCGCAGGAAGTACGACGCGCATCTGCAAGGCTGGAAAGCAGCCGGATTGAAAAACGGCTATCCCTGGCGGCGCCCAACTCGGGTCAGGCGTGATCATTTTGCGGTCGGTGGACGCTGATGATGTTTATGGCACGGGCAGCGAGGTCTCCGCTCCCGATACCCCCAAGGCGACTGACTGGGTGAGCTGGTCATGATCAACGCCTATATGATTCCAGCTGTTGTGTGCGCTGGGTTTTCTCGGCTTTATCTACGCAGAATTCGCCGAGGCATTGACCAATATCGAACGGCTTTTCCGGCTTCGCTCGATGCGCCGGTCAAGGTCGCCGATGCGCCGGACGCCAAAGCCGCAGAATTCACCGGCGGCGCGCAGCAGTGGAATTTCGACCAGCGTCAGTCACGCCTACGATCCCGCTCGCCGATCTTGCACGGCGTGGACCTGCACATACCCGACAGGTCATACCCTTGGCGATCTGTGGGGCCCAGTGCGTGCGGGCAGTCCACCATGGCGCGCTTTGCGTTCCGCTTTCTATGACGTTGCGTGGCCGCGATTCGTATCGACGGGCAGGATATTCGCCGGGGGTGCGACCCGGACAGCCTGCGTCAGGCACGTGTTAGTGCCGCAAAACCGTACGTTCAAGATGACACCATCGGCTGACAAATCGCCTACGGTAAGCCGGGATGCCAGCGAGGAAGACATCTTGGAATGCGTTGGCGCTTGGCCCAGTTGGGAAGACCTTTGTCCGGCGCTGCCTCAAAGGCGGCTACGCAGGTGGCGAGCGTGGGCTAAATTATACCGGCGGCGAGAAACAACGCATCCGCTATCGCCCGGGTGTGCTGAAGACCCCCGATTCTGATTCTCGACGGAGGCCACTTCGTCATTGGATACCCATGCCGAGAGATTGATTCTCGAGCACTTATGGCTGATTCACAGAAACGGACCACCCTGGCAAATCGCTCATCCCGCCTATCGGACCATCGCTGCACGCCGAGCGCATTCTTGGTTATGGAATCAGTGGCCCGTGTGGTCTGGAGCGGCCGGCAGCATGCCGAAACCTGCTCGCTGTGGCGGGGGCTTATGCGCGGCTATGGGCTGACCAGGCAGCAGTGAACAGCAGATTAACTTCAAACATTCTCCCTGGCAGCCGAGCCGAGTAGATCTCGTATCAGCCTGCCAGCCGGAGCATAGCCTGCTTTATTCTTTGACGCTATATGTGGCTATGAGCTGACGCGCCGGCGGCGAGAAGGAATGCGTGTTCAAAACAGACAGAGGAGACACGCCCATGAAGGCAGCGTTATCGAAACAGTCGGCATCAGATCGTCAAACACCAGGCACGCCAAGGGCCTGGGAATGGCATACTGGCCGAGGATGTGGTTTTTCCATTCGCCGGTGTCACACCCGCAAAACCGGCAAAGAAACATCACCCGGCTGTACGCTGATTGGCGGCGATGCAGCTTGCTGAATTTGCACCTGGCACTTCAGTTCATTTGCGTTAGTGGAGCAGGGACAATCATGCGGGTGTGGAGTTCGAGACCCTGATCGACGGCGTCAAGAGCCAAATGGCGTGGATGATGATCGAATGGCAAGCGACGAAGGTCAGGATATTTGATTTTAAAGTCATGGTCGGCCCTTGAAGGCAATCAATGCCATTCATCAGGCCATGGGGGCTCGATGATAAGGAATAGCTTCGAAGACCCAAGGGCTGATATAAGCCCTCCTTGCGGATGGAACTCGGTTTCGGACCAAGTGACGTATTCGAGATTCCTAATCAGGCCAGGGCGGCATCTCGGTCGGGTGGGGTGAGATTTGTAGCGGCAGCGGACCACGTCACCGATCACCAGTACGCTGGGCTTTGACTCCAAAAGCGGCAGGGCGTCGCAGAGACTGACCAGCTCACACTGATTGCTGGCGCTGGTCCGGGAGGCTGGCCCCGTCGATTCATGGCTGATGGGTGTGGAGGCGGCATGCCGCCCGCCAGCAGCCCCTGCTGGATCTGCTGTAAGCCGCGCTAACACCCATATAGATCACCAGGGTGGTTGCCACCCATCGCCCAGCCTTGCTCAGATTCAGGTACGGCTATCGTCCTTGCGTATGCGCCGTCACCAGGGCGCCGCGGCTAGTAGTCGCGCAAGGTCGCGGTCGCATGGGTAGCACGGCGAGTCCTGCGGTTGATGCCATGACGATTTTCCGATTCGATGCCCCGCTCTCTATCATGTAACACTGGCCAAACCATTTTGCGCTCTTCACCGGCCCCGCGGGCAAAAATGCAATGGATCACCGCGCCTCTCAAACGTGCAACCAGCCTGCGGCCCTGGCGGGACCGGTAGCGCAGCATCAGGCGGTATGATAAAGTCCTGCGGATTAGAGCGGCAGCCGCTTCGGCGTTTCTGCGACCGCGTACCAGCTGCGCCTGCGGCGGCATGTGCTCAAGAATGCGCCAGGGTTTGACCAGATCACTCCACCATGACCCACATCGGCCTCGCCGAGTACTCGCCGCACTGCCTGAGGTCAGCAGTTCCGGTGGTTGCGCCGGGGAGCCGGCCACCTAACCAAATGGACAAGAGCGGTCATGGGGTTTTCTCCGGTGGATAGTGTGTTGATGTTCCCCGGCCGTTCGCCGCCGAGCCGCGCTCCCCAAAGGCCAGCGCTATTATCGGCAGTATTGGCTTGGCTCGAGCTGCTAGGAGCGGCGGCCCGCCGCGAAAAAGGCCTTACCCATTACACCCACCGAGCCCGGCTCAGTAACCCCCCATTGATCCGGGGTAACGCTGGCTCTGTGTGGGGGTAAGGCCACCTGTTCGCGACGAGGCGTCGCTCCACCCGATTTAGTCTGAGCACACTCCAAACTCCGCGGGCATCGATGGCCCTGTGGGAGCAGAACGGCCCCCGTCCCGCCCCGAAAGCGGTCGTTTCATACCGCCGCACGGCTCGGTCAGCAGCCTCTGATCTCTGGCACGCAGGAACCAACATCCTCCGGTCCCGCAGCCCAGTCAGTCTTCAGTCCTTGGCAGATCCTAGAGCCGCGCTTCAATACCGCTTGAATACGGCTCCTAGACTCACATTCATCTGCAATTGCACAGGTGCGCACTTTCAACGCAACCGGCTGCGCCCCCTGGCGGAGTGCTCAGGGGCGGCCAGAACCACCAGCGGCGCCTCACCAGTGGCGCATCGGGCTTCTCCGCTTGCAGACGGCTCGTACAGTCGCGGGCGGCCGGTTTTCGCCGGCAAGCGAATGAGCGGTAATGCGACTCTTCAATCGCACCGCTTGCCAATCGCCCGCCGGGGTCGTCGTAGTTCAGCACCGGGCCGCTGATGCAAGTCAGCAGCCTATCCAGCTGGCAAGCCAATCGGCATCCGGTTGCATTGCGGTTGCGCGGCAGCGGATCAGCAGGGCAGGGCGATTCGGCGCCCGGCAGACTGAAAGCTGGCGAACCGCCAGTCCTCGCAGTGTTCACGAACGCGGTGAAAGCGCTGCTGCAAATCGTCTTCCACCAGCACAAACAGATTCCCAGGGAAAAGACCACGGCTTGATGTTGATTGGGCCGGCCTGTATTCAGTCGGCTGTTTGGACAGACGGATCAAATAGCGGCTGTCGCACGTTAAACGCCCAGGCCCTTTGAGAAGCGATGCCCCAGTGCATCGGAATATAGGCCTGGCGGGCCGAATCTGCTCATCCGCCAGACTGGCAGGATCAGTTCACGCGCGGACTTTTGGACCTGTACCAGTTGACCATCACAGGGCTTGTCGGCTGCGCCAGGTCATCCGGGTGCAGGCTGATCTGGTTGCTCACGACAATGGGCCGGAAAAACAGCTGCGCGCGGTGCCGTTAGGCTCATGCCCATGACCACTGATCGCGGCAGGCGCCGGTGTTCCAATGTCAGCGGAAAGCGCGCATCGCGCTGCTCTTATGCGGCAGTAGGCACCTCGGCAATAACGTGCAACCGACCGTCTCCGGTCGCGACCAATCGTTATCTCGCGTAGCAGCGCGCGGTTGCCTTTCTGCTGTCAGCGCCGTTCCGAACGGCCACTGCTGCGGGCCCCAGTTCGTCGGATCAGCGCGTATAGCACTCAGCGAGCTGCCTCATTCCAGATCACGAGCAGGGGGGGGGCCCGGTCAAGCCGCGGGTATTCATCGATCAGCGACTGCGGGCTGTTCGAAGTCAAAACAGACTGGGCGAACCGGGCAGTAGACTGCGCTTCAGATCGTTTGATTGTGGGCCCAGGTCGCAGACATCGCCCGGTTCCGGTCGCGCTTCGCCCGGTGCGCAACCGCGAAACGCCACGCGGGCTATACGGCCGCTCGCAATTTGGTCACGCTGCCGGACTTTTTCGCCCCAGGCTGGCGGGCGGGACAGCAGCAGGGTCGGCGTCTAGTTGACAAGTTTCGGCTGTGGCAAAGGCTTCCTGCACCACCACAAAAGGGCACGCGGCCAGCGCTTTTTCGTGGATCAGTGTCTGATCCTGCAGCGATGGCGAGGGTTGGTACACGCGATTCCACACGCGGCCTATTGTCTTGCCCTGGGCGCACCGCCCTCCGGAAACAGCTGCGACAGCACTCGCAATAACCGACATAGCCCGCCAGGCTGTCGACAAAAAACCCCCCAATATTCAGGCCACTTCGTCGCATCTCAGCATTGGCGCTTCGCGGTGGCAGCAACAGATTGGACAGGCTTGCCGGTCTTCTCGCGGCCGCCCATTGCCGTTGGGTTGCCCGCGTCAGCGAGAAGGGCCCGCTACCGGGATTTGCCGATTCTGCCCGGTTTGCGAGGTGCAGATTGACAATTGGCTATTTTTCGCCACTGCACGGCGCGTGGACTAGAATTCAGGGGCCCATGCACCACAGCGATAGGAAACGAGGGTGCTGGTACCGATCAATGCCGCGCTACCGCTTTGCAGGTCATCCTGACGAAAATGCCGCAGATGCCCGAGACCATTTCCGGTGTGTAATCGCGCACTAGTGCTTATCAGCACAGTTCATCAAACCCGCCGGTGGCTCATCTATAAAGCGCCGGTCAAGCCAGCCTTCCCACATCAGAATATGCGAATTGCGTGGAACAACGCCACGTCGGTACGGGCTGCCCGCCAGGTGCCATATCGGCGATATCGCAGTATCCGGTTGCGCGCGGGTCAAACGAGATGATGCGCATTATCCGGTTGTCCGCCTTGGCTGCTCCAGGCGGCCGGAACAGCACCGGACTTGCGCGTAAGGCCATATGCTGCCGACGATCGCAGGCAATCGCTTTGTTCAATGTCTTCGTACGAGCAGGGCGGGGCATCGGCACCCAGACTGCGCTTGTAGCCGACCACCCGCGCTGGACATGCACAGCGCGAGTTTGCTGTCGATATTGTTGGTGGCCACTAACGCGCGGGCCAGCTTGTGAAAGCGTAATAGCTCCTCGGCGGTCAGAACTGCCCGGAGAATATAGAAGCGACGCATGTCCGGGCCGTGTTCGGCGATTGTCTGCCAAAAAACACCTGAGCGGGGCATGCCCAGGCGGGGATCCAGTCTGTGCGGCTGCCGTGCCAGAACCTGTTACCCAGACGTAATTGGGGTAACAGCGCTCGCGCTGTCAGAATCGCCGGTCAGATTTGCAGGGGTCGCGCTTTGCTGCACAAGCCGCCCGTAGTTGGCCGGGTGCGCCGGGTCGCCCTTGACGCCGGAAAATGCGCTCATTATCGTGCTCGATCCAGCACCCACCGCAGCCGACGCCGCAGTAGCAGCAGGTCGGAGGCGTTGTTGTTGGGTCATGGCCTTACGCTCGATTCTGATACGTCACTGGCGCAGAGAAAATTTCGGCGGGGGAGCACTGCTATGGAATCGCACTGACATTCGGCGACCGTTGCCGAATGGCTGGGCTGGACAGTCGATGAGCCAGGGGGCAATGGTCATCGCCGAAGCGAACAGGGACACGTGGTTTACAGCCGGTCCATGCCCATGCCGTTCCGGCAATGGCGCGGCATGTTCCATTCCAGTTCTCAATCAGTGCGACCTCACAAGGGCCACCTTGTCCAGAACCAAAACTCTCACCCGCCATTCTAACCCGTTGTCGGATTAGCGATGGGTGCATCCCAACATTCCGCGCCACGGGCCTCGCCGTTTCAGTTGAATGGTCCAGTTGACTTGGCACGGGGGCAGGTGTACCTGTCTTGCGAACACATGCCTGGATAGCGGCCCGTTCTTGTGCGGGCAGCCGATCGATCTACGGCAAACACATCGTCTCGCGGGGTGGTGCGGAAACAACAAAGCGGATATCACATTTGGCGCCGCGGTCACTTCCGCGTTGAGCCAAGTTGGAGGAATGTCTTCCAGCGCACAGATATCTAGCCAGTTCCATAGGGCCACCTCGGCAAAACTTCCTTGACCGCAATGCTCGGCGAATTTCGTTTTTCAGTTTCTTCCTTCTCGGATTGCGCTCTTTCAGGGGTCGTTTCCGAACGACAGGGACAAACAGCAGGCGCTCATGCAAGGCCTTGCGACGCTCGGCCATCTTCCAGCAACACCTTTTCTTGATGTTGCTCCAGGACCGGACGCGGTGCATAGTAGTGCAACGTGGCGTTTTTCCAGGTAGGAAGCTTCCTCACGCTAAGCTGCAGGAAGGGCCAGGCTGTATTCCATTCACCTCGGCTTCGGGTCTTGACCTTGGAACCGAAGAATTTCGCGGCCTCCGTTTTCTTGATGCCGAGCCGTTTGCGCCGATTATACAGCGTTCCCACCGGGAATCCACGCCGATTTAATGGCCGATGTCTTGATTGGCCGGATTCAGCCGCACGTTGCCGGCGCAAACCCGAGGGACCGCAAAAGCCTTGGACCTTGGTTTGTTTTTTGGGCCGAACCACATATTGGAAACCAGCGCATGCTATTCACAGGGTCGATGGGCCCATCTGCCGTTCGAGTTCTGTTGTTGGCGAAGCGGGGCAAGAGAAACTCGCTTGCCTACGCAGGTTTTCACTGCTGGCGGGATGGGATTTGCCATAGGGCGTGGAACCCCGGGAGGCATATCCAGGATCCTTCAGACCGCGGGGCAGAATTTCTCTTCTGATGGCCGGAGCAGAATCGATCCGCCTGGCCGCCGGGTTATGGACTTTACCATTGGGTACCTGGTTATTTGTCGGCTTACATCGCAATCGGCGCAGCTCGCGCCATTTGGAATGCGCCCACATGCGTGATCTTACTGCAGCTCACCAC
>Ga0163217_1013538_pt1 | contig 16839 bp, 10 predicted proteins | sample SynspAceP_FD_185933 | JGI IMG/M metagenome (GOLD analysis project Ga0163217, IMG submission 185933) | Saline lake microbial communities from Ace Lake in Antarctica - Synechococcus sp. Ace-P (PacBio error correction) | ecosystem: Environmental > Aquatic > Non-marine Saline and Alkaline > Saline ... | reverse complement strand
CGTTTCATAACTATACGTTAAAAATGGGCCTGCCATTGGGTATGCAGACATTTCCCATATTCCCCTTACTTCTGCTGCTTTTTTGCCGGAAACCTCGGCAGGGAAAGACTATGGTGTAATGCCTTTTCTGTAATCATATGATTATTTTTTACCCGCAACATCACTTCCTTTAATATAAAGTATTACCTATAGATCGCGCATTCTAATGATGTCTCGCGCAAAAAGTAGAATCGTTATTGAAAAAACCTTTCTCTGGCATCTGTGATGGCAATAATATTCATGCTTTCCTTTTTGAATTTCACGCGAAATCCAAACAAATTGTCTCTCTCGACCTACTCTATAAATAGAATGGGAATCTTCATCGAAATTTTAAACTTATCTACTACGCTTTTTCTTTATTTAATGATTTTTTCAAAATCGTATTTTGCGCTTTGACATTTTCAAGTGTTTTGAAATCCTTAATAATTCGGCTCGGAAGTCTTATTTGATGTTATCAATTAAGCTCTTGTTTGTTCGCCTTTTATAAACTCCGGATATTTTGGGCTTAGATACATATTAGATTTCATGTGGGCCACATTTAACGAATCTTCCATACATATAGAACGAGAGCTCGTGTTTTCTAATAGATCCTGAAAAAAATTTTTGCGGAACTTGGGTAACACTAATAGTTGGTTCGTCCCAAGTTTAGCCTTTGTGCCGCAGCAGTATAATTTTCGCGTATTGCGTCGCAACCACTGACTTTCATAACTCATTATCAAATTACTACCGTTAGCGTATTTCATTGCGGGCTTACTGATTCTGGTAAATAATCAGCTTTTGCCCTCTTCCTTACAGGCATGACACCCTAGAATTGCCAAAAACAAAGTAAAATTCTTTTTCATTTGGTGTTTTAATTTACGAAGACAGTCGCCACAATTTTAAGTTTTGTGCCTAGTTTTAAATTATTACGCTAATACCGTTCCCACTTTCGTAAATTTCTATACTAACTCCGGATATTTTCTAGAAATGGTCATAGATGGTCTCCACTTTCTAACTTCATGCGTGTTTTGAACACGTGTAGCACACTAGAACCTGGCTGGTGTTCCGAGGACTTTAACAGCATAGCGCCATTTTTCGTTTTTGGTAAGATCGTTAATCGTTGTCCCAAGACGTAATTATTACTTCGTAACCAATTCCTTGGTTTAAGTTGGCTTACCCATACTTCGTAACGTCAGCTTATTCTTTCCAAGGAATCCCGTCTCTTACTCTATATCGAATACTATTTTTTGTTCAGCTGTTTTGTGATTTCTTGCAGCGGACTTTCCTTGCTTTTAGGTTCTTCTTCTACATGTGCATAGATTGCCTCTTCAGTTATGCCACAAATTTTTCCCATTTTATGCACAGGCAAACCTCAACGCGTGAGTTTTAACCTTTAACGAAAGAATGACATTAACTTATAGGGAAGATTTTAAGATTTTTTAATTTCCTCTTTATCTATTACCGGTTAAATTCTGAATTTGGTCAAATGATATCAATTAGGCTTTTACATGTATTGAATCTGTTATTCGAAAAAAGCACGTTCTGCTCTTTTCGTTTTATCCGTGTTCCTCGCAATTCAACAAAATGTACATGGTAGCTTTGAAAAAGCTGGAAACGTATCCTTGCCGTTTCTGCTTGGTAGCGGTTCGTCTAATATCCATAGTCTTCTCTGACCTCCGCTTCTACGTATTGCTTTGTTTACATTTCCTGGACCAGAGTTATACGCAGCAGTGCCAAATCCCATCATTATACAATTCTATATAATCTATTCAATAATTACAAGCTGCCTCAGTGATTTTATTGGGTCACTACGACATCACATACTGTCGAGTTCCAATTTCATTTCTCTACCAGGTACCATACATAAATGCCAAAGCCTGTTGCCACCTACGCGACGATCTAGTTTAGGCATTTCAAGCGTTCTTACTATAGATAAAAATATTTCTTTCTAAAGGAATGTCATGATTATCCAATTGCTGTTCGAATAAAGGAAATATAAAATTGACTTAATGGTAGGCATACGTCATTAAATCTCTTTTTTCTTGTAAAGGAATTGATTTTGATTACGCTCTCTAAAAGACTGCATTATATTCTATATTAAAAGGTGTCTTTTCATTTACCTTGCCAAACGCATTTTTAAAGGTGTTTCGGTGGTTAAATCTAAAAACGAATCGGAGATTGTATCTAACTCCATCACTTTTTGATACATTTCATTCCAAAGAGGTGTGCTTCTACAGTCTCTTCATCCAATAGGCTATCAACTTGGCGGGCCAATCATTGTCTTCAAAGATTGTAGGATGAAGATTCAGTAGGCTTAAAGTAGCACTAACTCTTTCTTTTGGTGTATCGTCTTAAATTCCCTATCTATTAATAGGTGCTGTAGTAAGATATTTGATTAGTCTAAGAATCATTGACAATGGATTAAATTATTCACTATGAAATTCTTTTACCGTAGTGTTTTTCGAGTCTTTTATTTTGGGCAGAATCCCAAAATTGGAACTAAGGTTAATCCCAAGACATTTAAAAACATTTGCAGGTTAATTTTTCATAAAGACGAGATTTCGTTAACGGAACTAACGAAAATAGTACAATTTTTTTAATGAGAATAAAATAAAATTCTCTTAAAATGCACAATTTTTCGTTATTACCCCGTTTTTATCGTAAACGCCTTTGCTCGCTGAATTTGCAGCGATACCAGGTAAGGTTTTGCCTCTAAAAACTTTCTAACATTGCACTCCGGCCTGTTGATACATAACTTACTTTGTCTTCAAAACAAATTGTTTCACTGCAGCAACAGGAATCGCACCACCTACAATGAAAAAGCTCCCTTTTTCGTTGCTCAATCAATATTAGTTCGCAACTCTATATGTTCCCTTTGCAAATTTTTTCCATTTTAAAACACGCAAAGGACCATTCCATAGAAGTAGTTTTAGAGCTAAAATCACCTCTTAAAATTTTTTTGCAATGTTCAGGACCAGCATCCAATCTTTGCCATCCAATCAGGAATTTTATCTACATCTACAACTTGGGTATTTGCATAGCATCAAAATATCTGATGCAATTAACGTCTACAGGTTATATGAATATTTACCCCTTTCTGTTAGCTTTTCAGAATTTCTTAAAAGCAAGTCCATCTTATCATCTCACAAATTACGAATCACCTCTTTACCTCCTTGTGCTTTAATAAAGGTATAAGTCATTCCACCCAACAATAAATCAAGTCATCAACCTTATCAAGATTATTTTTCTATAATAGGTAATTTTTGAAGACCTTTGTCCAACAAGAATAGCTAAAACGGGTTTTCACGGTCGCCATGACTTTTCTATGGCTCTATTTCTTTAGCATTAACAATCCAAGCATTTAGCTTCTGGAAAAAAAACTTAGCTACTATAGTAGTTGATGCCCTGCGCACGGTTTGTGTCCCAAAGGCATCGTTAAACGTATTACGCCTTAATTTTTGAAGTTTTTTCTGCACCATCATCTCCATTTTCTTCTTCGTCATAATATCTAGGTTTTCTAATAAAAGCACCTCACATTTTTCATTCCGCTTACAGCTTGTTCTGCTTTTTCACAAACAATCATCTACCAATTTTTACAGAAACGCAATGATATCAAGAAACAGCAGCACAAATATGACTTTAATGGATAAATCTGGATTACGTTCTCCTTTAGGTCTCCTAATGACTCATTAAAACGCACTACAACCTCCTCTAAAAATCTTGATGATTGTAGCTTTTGCAGCTTTCAATCCTATTGATTCCGCTACTTTCAAATTTATCATTTAAGGGACATTAAAGTCACTTCTTATTAAGCTCTTCCTATTTTCAAACATTTTAAAGTCATCAAATACTTTTTCATGTGATTATCTTTTATTAATCACAAATGTAAAGATTATAAATCTTGGGTAAAGTGCTTATCGACTTAATTTTATGCTCATTTTCCTTTATATTGTTATGCTTTAAAAACAACGATATTTGAATCCATGTTATTCAAAGATATTTTAGGACTTTTCCCATATTAAGAATCACTTAGCTTCTAGTGCTGATTGCACGGCGCTATACACCATGCGCAACTTTTTGTTGGCCAGAAGGTTTGTTGGCCTTTTGCATATAGCATGGCGTATGCACAATATTCATCGCAATAATGTAATGGAGAAAATGTTGAAAAACGAGCCTGTAACTTAGTTTAATTCTTTTTGCCCACCCAGGACGTTCCATTTTGCTTTTCTGTTGACTATTCTTGATAAAAGTAAAATCTCATGCAGTTAGTAACCATTACATGAAAGAATTGGCGAGAGTTTATTATAGAACAGGCCTTATGGAAATCTATTTGACTGGATCGACATATTGAAATTTGAAAAAAAGCAAAGGACATTGGTGTTGATGAGCAACAAGCAAAATTGTAAAAAACTTATTTAAAAATCTTACGAAGGTGGCTATAGGTGATTGTTGATTTGGATGGCTGAAAAATGAATACAGGCGCTTCGACAACTATTGAAGCCTAATGGAGGAACCGCCCGATTAAAACTATTTTCTCTTTTATGTGAGATGAAGAACAAATAATTAAAACCATAATCGAGATGCCAGTGGTTCATTTTCCCACCATTGGCTGAAAAGCTATTGCAAATTGCTTTAATTTAGAAAAAGGAGCCGCGAAGCCAGATTTATGAAATTAGACATGAAGCGAACGGTAATTTCAACAAAGCTTTAGTTGTTGAACAATGACTCTGAAGATTAGTCTTGAGAATTGGTTTTGTACAATCTAGGCAAAACGGTAATAAGACCTATGATTTTTCTTGGAGCGAACGTTGAGACAGGTAGAGAAACGTATTTAGAATTTTCTACTTTATTGCATTACCGTAATGGCGCCAAGCTTTAATGAATAAATTTACGGCAGAGGAACTCGCTTATTTAAAAATACATGCAGAGGATTTCAGTGAATACATTTGTACTAATATACTAACATAACTAAGGGAGCTCTGAAGTGCTATTATCATATAGAGGCGAAATGGTTAACATCCTCTCTATCTTTCAAGCTAACACGATTATTGCACAGGAAAAAAAAGCTGGAAATATAAAATAATATTTAGATCACGCAACCGAGATTTTATTTTATTGTTTTTAATCATTATTTTCTTCAAAGTGGTTTTGACAAAATTTCTGATTGGATGGAAATGGTCCATAAAATCTAAAACACCAAAACATAGTGCCCTTTAATGGTCGGTATTAATTTTAGTTGCAGAGTTGTTTGCTGGTGATACCTTTGTTTAAGGGCGGGTATGTATCAATCTACTGTAATCGGTTGATACTTTCGTTTCGCTTTTTTATTTGGGCAATACTATCTTGTATAACGTTACTCATTTTACTCTTGATGCGTGTAGCAAAAAGATTACGAGGTGCAGAAACCATTGCGGTGTTATTTTATACCCTCTTTATATTGGTATTTCTATTGCAGTCATAGTATTAGGGCTATTACAATTAATGGTGGCTAAAGCGTGTTGAAGACTGACGGATACAATTGATTTCTAAATAACAACCTCCTATTAGGAGGTTTTTTAGAGGCATCGAGCGGATTCGACGCTGTTACAAGTTTTGCAGAGCTGCGCTAGCACTCGGCCACGATGCCCGTTAAGCGATAGAAATAAAACAATTATTCTTTTCCATGGTCATAGGACCAATAAAATAAAGGAATTTGTTAATTTTGAAATTAGAAAAGTATTTACTCTCTTGTTCAATTTAATGTACCGTTACTTTTTCAACATCACCGTTTATAGGCGGATTATTTTTTGGGAAACGGACCATTGATTTGCTAGATGCATGACGTGCTGACCAATCTTCGATCCATAATTCTTTTTTGGCAACGTGTTCCCCTAAAGTTTAGAAGGTATTGCCATTTCTTGTTTGGACATTTTTGTTTAATGTTTGAACATTAATCGACGTGTCTTTTCAAACTGATCAGATTATCGGAAGCTTTCAATAAACTCGTTTTATGACTTAGAACATTAACCAAATTAATTCACTACCAATATTGGTTTCTTTGAGGAAAACAAACCATGGTGTGATTGGCGTATGCCTTTATATTTTCTAAATTGTACTTTACCCTTAATTTAATGTTCGAGACAAATTATCATCTAAGAAGCGTTTAATACGATACAACGACAATTTCTAATACCTTGAAATAAATTCTACCCCTAAAGTAACTACATGGAGTTCCTGACTATAGCTAAAAGTTTCGTTTAGGATAACTTTGATAAAGAGATATCCGAAGTAAAATTACTCTTCTTTTAAACCTGCTATTGGAAGCATATTAAAGTGGGTTACCATTTTGGTTCATTAAAAACGATAATTTTAATTTACCCGCATAATTAATATAATCTTCAATTCGTAAACCTAAATTTCAAATTCAAATCGGTTACCGATCCCCTTACTTTCTAGTGCTGACAGAAATTGGAGGTTCTACTTTCTACCTTACTCGTTTTTTTTCTCATGTTACCTGGTATACCTGTATAAACATAGTAGTTTCTAAGGGTCTATTTGGCTCATAAATAGGGTTAAAAATTACTAAAAATCCTTATCTAATATATTTCGGACGCATTTACACTAAGTTTAAACTTGTCGAACTATAAGCATACCAACATCAAAGTTATGATTCGTGGTTGCCCTATCATCTGTTACGGGATGGATCTAAGGATCAAAATTCTGAAATATCAATTCGAAATGATTAAATTATGAATGTCCGGAAGATAAAACTCGTCATCATAACGATCTAGTATGGTTGGTTGCGCAAAAGGATAAGCTTGCACCCTCGTTGCTTTGTTTCACCGTATCTATCCGTTATTATTAATTTAAAGTTCCTATACCGATTTTTCTACCAATTCCATATGCGAAGTTGACTGTGGTATCTGGCGCACTTTAATCCTACCCATTGTGTAGGCCATTAAGAACGTATTTTCACATGGAGTCACCAATGCATATGTCGGCGGACATCACAACGGTTATTGGCAAGATATTGCGATAACTGGGGTTATGTTAGTCCTGCCCTTTTACGCAAGGCCACTAATTAAAAAAATGCCAAGGTCAATAACTGGGTTTCGCATCATTCTTTTTAGGTAAATTATTAACGATTAAGGTTAAGTGACAACAATTCTCTTTCATCTCTTTTCCATTCAATTTTGATTACATACCAGTAGTTCTCCTGTTAGGTATTTTTGCCAGAGTATAAACATCCCAACCTTCTTGGTATCTGTCGATTGTTCTGAAATATCTACCATAACGATCAAAATATTTTTATTAGTATTTTCTTGGATTGTCATGTTTCTTGGGTATAAAAATCGTTCTGTTCCATCCCGCCGTTCAGGGTAAGAAATTAGGCATTCAATGTCAAATGAATTCCATAAAAAATATTTTGCAATTGATCACACCATTTGATCTACAATACGAACTTTCATATGTATCTGTTCTAGTAATGTAAAAGGTGTTCTTATACCCATTATCGATATCGTCGAAGTAGTAGGTATATTCTTCTTTCGCCTTCTGGATAGCGTTATTTCTCATTCATGTTACGTTGTTCTAACTTAGTCCCGAAAAGTAAACTCATACCAAAGTCTAGTCTGTATACAACCATTTTCATGGCGATTGTATATAGTGGCTACCAGGCGCTGTATTTCTGGAAATAATGTGCAATGTGAAGTCGGACGGATCAGCAGATCTATGCATAAATAATATGTTCACTATAACCACTATCATCTTCTAGCGTGGATATTCACATAAATATTGGGTATCACTGAACATCATAAATCGGTTCATAGTCGCATTAAGGTTTATTCAAAACTACGTGGCGTCTTTAATAATGATAATATATTCACAGAGCCATATCAGGAACTCAGTTCTATTTAATACCAAAATCTGCTCATTCATAGATTCACGCTGTTACTATTTAAGGAGCTGTTCGCTCCATAAATATCGTGCATCTTGACTATACAAAGGTTTCTGCAGGACCACCACAACTGCCGGTTCTGAAATAGCTAATATTTCGAAAACAACCATTTTGGTCTTGTGCGTTTATCGTATACTCACAGGTTCTAGATTCTGTGAATGATTATTATCAAAAGAACTGGGTTCAGTTAGGAGAATCGCATTACGGAAACCCCTCTACAGTAACAAGCCCAACACATGTTACATCTATTACACTTTAGTATAAGGAAAGAGGTGTAGGTCGACATTAACTTACTTCCTCTCAGCTGCTGTTGTACATCATTGACTTATTTACAGTTACGTAATATGTCCTGCTCCAAGGTCTCTAAAATACGGACTAAGCTCAAATGACCACAGCTAAGGAACTATTTGTAAACATTGCATAATTGATAGTTTTCCTAAACCCACCCTGAGCCGTTACAAAGATAAGGTCACCCACAGTTCACTGAAGCGGGTTTTATCAACAGTTAAAAATCAATGGGCATTTCTGTTGCAGTAATGCATTGAAAACTGACTCACAACCATTTAATTGCATCGACTACATAATATCCTTCTTGGAATTTCTGTTTCAGGCAATCCTAATGGATTACTTGTCAATTGGCAAGAAGTTTTATTTATCAACCTATATTCATATGTGCCGTCTTCAGCCGTTGCGTTAAGTTCATTCAGCACCGTTGAACAGGTAAGGATTCCGTTCTTAACAGCTAGCTGTTACTTCTGTTATGGTTGTGTATTTTCAACAGTATTGTAACGTTATCACTTCCAACCATCACAACAGTATGGTGTAATACCAATCTCCTAAATCATTAAAATTAGGTTGTTTTGTGCTCCTGTAGTTTGTTGTATCTTGACCCAGTTGCGTCGTAATAATTTAAACTGCTATCTATTAAGTGGGCCACTACCACCGCCTGTTACAAATTGCAGTTTACTGTTAGCACCTGTATCCACCGAACAACTAAGTCATACAATTAGCTACAATTTGCGTTGCTGGAGTCTTGTTTTCTGTATAATTAACGATACAAGGGGTGGATTGATTCATTAGCATTACCGACAATTTCAGGTTGTATCGTTTAAATTCATACAGAAACAATGTCTCCAGCAACGCCAATTGTGTATGCTACACATTGGTTACTTGAACTTAGTGTTTTGTTTCGGTGATTACAGGTGCTACAGTATCTGCCAGTTAACAGTGCGGTGGTTAGTGCACTTATAGATATTTCAGGTTAATTCATTACGACGCAACTGGGTCAACGATTAACATCAACTACAGCGAGCACAAAACAACCCTAATTTTAATGGAATTAGGAGTTGGTATTACAGCATTACTGTTGTTTTGGATGGTTGGGATTGTGTCCGGTTACAATACTGTGAAATTTACACAACCTACAGAAGTAAGGCTAGCTTGTTGATGGAACGGATTTCTTTAACCTGCTTCAAAAGGTGCTGTAATTTGAACTTTTTCGGGCAAACTGGCGGAGCGCCATATGAAATAGTGTGATATATAAAACTTCTTGCCAATGGATGTAATCCATTAGGATTGCCTGAACAGGATATTCCAAGGAAGGCACATCAATATTTGTTCGTGATGCAATTAATGGTGTGAGTCAGTATTTCAAATGCTATACTGAACAGAAAAATAGCCCCATTGATGTTTAATGGTTGATAAAAACTGCCGCTTCAGTGAACGTCCGAGTTGAAAACACAGCATTATCTTTTGTACGATTCAGGTGGTTTAAGGAAATATCAATTATTGAATTGTTTAACAAATAGTTTTTAAGCTGTGCGGTCACGTATTGCAGGTTCCTCAGTCACAAGGCGTATTTTAAGAGACTGGAGCAGGAACATATTACGTAACTGTATAGTCAAAGATTGTACAACAGCGCGAAGAAGTAGTTATTGTCGAGCCTACACCTCTTTCTTTACTGGAGAAAACAATGTGAAAATGATGGTGGATTACTTATATGCGTCTATCTGGTGGGAGCTGAGGTTTCCAGTATGCGTGACTCCTAACTTGAACAGTTCTTTTGTAATAATACATTCACAACATAACCTGTGTGAGTATCGATAATCGGCACAAGACCAAAAATGGTTGTTTCGAATATTCTAACGGTACACTATTTCAGAACGGCAAGTTAGTGGTGTCTGCAATACACCTAGAAATTTGGGTGATCGAATGGCATCCCCGAAGTCTGAAATTAGTGGCGGAAACAGCTCCTTATAGTACCCATCAGTGATGATTGCGATTTGATTAATAGAACTGGTTCTTGATATGGCTTCTGGTGATATATTATTCATATAAAGACGCAAATGGTTGCGACACCAAACGATAGTTGTTGAATAGAGAGTGTAAACCTTATGCGATATGAACGATTATTGGAATGTTTCAGGTATACTCCAAGTAATTATGTGATATCACGCTAGAGATGATAGGTAAACATTATTATATGCTATAGATTTGTGATCCGTCCACCAATATATTCTGATTTCAGATTACAGCGCCTGGTAGGCCACTATATTACAATTCGCTCATGAAAATGGTTGTATACAAGGGGGGACTATTGACTTTGTAATAGAGGCATTGTATCACATTAGTAACAACGACATGAATGAGATACGGCTATCGCAGAAGGCGGAAGAGATGAATATACTACTACTTCGACGATATCGTAATGCGTGATAGAATACTTTACATTAGCTAGAACACGATACATATGAATTCGTATTGTAGATCAAAATGCGTTGTGAGGTCATTGCAAAAAAACGACAATATTGAATTGCTAATTTCTTTACCCCTGACGGCGATTGGACAGAAACGATTTTGGTACAGGAAATGGGAACAAATTTCCAGGAAATACTATAAAAAATTTTTGACGTTATTGGTTTAGAGTAGTTTTCGAACTCGAAGATTCAGAGGTTGGGATGGTTTATACGTTTGGGCAAAGAATACTTACAGGAGACTAACTGGTATGTAATTCAAAATTTGAATGGAGAAGAGATGAAGAGATTTGTTGGTCACTTTACTTATATCGTTAATATTACCTAAAAAGATTGTTGATTGCGACAGTTTATTTGACCTTGGCATTTTTTTTATTAGTGCTTTGCCGTAAAGGGCAGGAGCTAACCATACCCCGTTATCGCAATATTTTGCAGGATATCCGTTTTGTGATGTCGCCGAATTAGTTGACTGGTATTGGTTGACCATGTGGAAAATACGTCTTTAATGGCCTTTACACAATGGGGTAGGTAAAAATCCAGGCTAACATCACTTGCTGCAGATATGCGAATGGTGAAAAATCGGTTAACAATACGATAGTAACGGTGAAACAAAGGCAAGGGGGTGCAAGACTATTCTTTTGCGCCACCTTACTTTAGGATCGGTTATGATGACGATTTTTATCTTTCGGGACTTTCTTATTTTTAATCAGGGTTTTCGAATTTGATTATTCGAATTTTGATGCTTGATGATCATCACCGGAAGATGATGGGGGGGGGGGGGGGGGGGCAAAAAACCCCCCCCATTCATTTAAACTTTGATGTTGTTGCTTTATAGGTTCGACAAGTTTTAATTTAGTGTAAAATGCGTCGAATATTTGATAAGGAAGTGATAACTATTTATGGCCATAGACTTAGAAAATAGGGGTATAGGTCATGAGAAAAAACGAGTAGGTTAGAGTAGAACTTCTATTTTCTTTCAGTTATTTGAAAGTGTGGTGTTCGGTAACGATTGAATTTGAATTTTGGTTTACGAATTTTGGAAGAGTATGTTTATTGCGGGTATATTTCGTTTTTTAAATGACAATTGGTAACCCATTTATTATTGCTCTTATAGCAGGTTTAAAGAAGAGAATTTTTTAGCTTCGGTATTATTATCAAGTTATTCTAAACGAAATTTAGGCTAAGCATCATGAGTTACTTTAGGGGTTAGATTTGTTTCAGGTTAATGTACGTATTAAACCTTTTTTGAGATTGATTAAGTTTGTTTCTCCAGAATGGAATTATGTGGATTAAAGTACAATTAGACATATGAAGGCATACGCGCCATGGTGTTTGCCTCAGAAACAAATTGTAGTGATTATTTGGTTAAGGGTCTGTTGAAACGAGTTTTAATGGAATAGCTTCGATATCTTGATCAGTTGAAAGCACGGTTCGTTATGTTCCTTACAAATTGGTCAACAAGAAATGGCAATACCTTCTAAACTTTTTAGAACACGTGCCAAAAGAAATTATTGATCGATATGGTAGAAAAATCAATGGTTTCCGTTTTCAAAAAATAAATCGCCTATAACGGTTGATGTTGAAAGTAACGGTATCATTAAATTTGAAAAGAGAGTAATACTTTTCTAAATTTTCAAATTAACAATATTCCTTTATTTTATTGGGTTTTCTATGACCATTGGAAAAGGGATAATTGTTTATTTTTTGCTATCGTCGTGGCCGAGTGGCTAGGCGCAGACTCTTGCAAAAGCTTGTTACAGCGGTTCGAATCCGCTCGATTGTCTAAAAAAACGCTCCTATTAGGAGGGTTTTTTATTTGGAATCAATGTATGTCAGTCTTTTCAATCTTATAGCCCTAATTTATGACTGCAATAGAAATACCATTATAGAGGGTATAAATACACCGCAATGGTTTTTTGCCCTCGTAATCTTTTGTACTTGCCAAAGAGTAACATGATAACTTTAACAAGATAGTATTGCCCATAAAAGGAACGAAGTAGTCAACCTTACGATAAGTTGGATACTACCCGCTACAACAAAGTATCCAGCAACACTTCTGCAATGAAATTATACCGTCCATTAAGGGCACTATGTTTTATGTTTAGAAAAAATGTGTCTTTAGCCATGAGACAATTTTCCATTCCAATCAGAAAATTTTGTTCAAAACCACTTTGAGAAGTAATGATTAACAATAAAAGTTAAATCTTCGGTTGCCGTGATTAAAATGTTTTATGATAGTTTATTTAAGTTCGGCTTTTTTTTTATGTGCAATATCGTGTTAGCTTGATAGAGAGGTCGGTGAAATAATCTTTGAATTTCCATTGTCTGTTATTGATATATGCATCTTCAGGCCTTGTTATGTCTAGTATATTATTTTCTTGTACAAATGGCGCAGATTTTTTCAACTGAATCTTCTTGAATGTATTTTTTAAATAAGGCGAGTTCCTCTTGCCCCGTAATTTATCATTAAAGCTTGGCGCATTACGGTAATTGCAATAAAGTAGAAAATCTTCTGCGTTTTCTCTAACCGTTTGGCAACTTCTTCGCTCAAAGTAATATTCATGAATTGCGGCTTTTATTACCTTTGCCTTAAATAGCACTACGAACCAATTGTACAAACCAGATTCTCAAGACTAATATCTTTCAGAGTCATTGTTCAATCAAGTCTTAAGCTTGTTGAAATTACCGTTCGCTTCATGTTGCTAATTTCATGCTTCTCGGGCTTTCGGCGGCTCCTTTTTCTTTTTAAAGCATTTGGCATAGGCTTCTTCAGCCATGGTGGGAAAATGAACATGCATCTCGATTTTTTGGTTTGTATTATTTGTTTCTTCTCTTCAATAAAAGAAGAAAAATGTTTTCGGGCGGTTCTTCATATTAGCTTCAATAGTTTGTTCGAAGCGGCTGTATTCATTTTTTCAGCCATCCAATCACTCACCTTATAGCACTCGTTAGATTTATAGAGTTTTTTTACATTTTTGTGTTCATCAACACATTGTCTGCTTTTTGTTCAGTTTCAATATGTCGATTAACAGTCAATAGATTTCCATAAGGCTGTGCTATATAAACTCTCGCATTTTTCATGTAATGGTTACTACTGCATTGAGATTTTACTTATCAGAATTAGCAACAGGAAAAGCAATGACGTCTGGTGGGCAGAAAGGAATTAACTTAAGGTTACAGGCTTCGTTTTTTTCCACATTTTTCTCCATGGTGATTTTGGAAGATGATATATTTGTGCTACGCCATGCTATAGGCAAAAGGTACAACTTCTGGCCCAAACAAAAGTTGCGCATGGTGGTATACGACTGCATCAGCATAGAAGCTAAGTGTTCTTTGAATAACATGGGATTCAATTATAGTTGTTTTAAGATAACAAATTAAAGGAATGGATTAAATTAAGTCGATTAAGCACTTTACCAAGATTATTAATCCTTTACATTTGTTGATTAATTAAAAAGGTATCACATGAAGTATAATACTTTTAATTTGAAATAAGAAAAGCGTTATAGAGTGGACTTTATGTTCCCGTTAAATGATAAATTTGAAGTAAGGCGGATACAAATTAGGATTGAAGTTGCAAAGCCTACAATTTCATTCAAGATTTTAGGGATGGTGGTAGTTGCTGTTTTATGAGTCATTTAGGAAGAACCTAAAGGAGAACGTATCCAGATTTATCATTTAAAGCATTATTGTGCTGCTGTTTTGATTCATGGCTTCAATTTGTAGTGATTGTGTTGGTGCGTTGAAAAGAGACAGCTGTAGCGGGACTGGAAAAATGTGAGGTTGCTTTATTAGTAAACCTAGATATTATGACGAAGGGAAATGGAGGATGGAGGGTTTTGCAGAAATTTCAAAATTAGTGTGTTATTAGTTAATTGATGCCTTTTGGACAGCAACGTGCGCACGATCAACTCTTTAGTAGGGCTAAGTTTTTCCAGAGCTATTGCTTTGATTGTTAATGGCTAAAGGATAGGGCCATAGAAAAGTATGGCGACGGTTGTTGAAAACCGTTTTGCTATTTCTTGGTGGGTGGAGCAAAGGTTTCTTCAAAATTTTACTTTATAGATATTCTTGATAAAGGTTGATGACTTGATTTATTGGTGTGAATGACTTATACCCTTTATTAAGCACAGGAGGTAAGTAGGTGATTCTATTTGTGAGGATGTAAGATGGATTGGCTTTAGGGAATTCTTGAAAGGCAAACAGAAAGGGGTAAATATTCATATACCTGTGAGCGTTCTTGCGCAGATTGATTTTGATTGCTATGCAAATACCAAGTGGTAGTTGTAGATAAAAATTTCCTGTATGGAGGCAAGGATTGGATGTGGGTCTATAATTTTGCAAATTTTAGAAGGGATTTTAGCTTCTAAAACTATCTATGGATGGTCCTATTGGTGTTTTTGAAATTGGAAAATTTTGCAAAGGGAACTATAAGAAGTTGAACTATATTTTGATTGAAGCACGAAAAGGAGCTTTTCATTAGTAGTGGTGCGCGCATTCTGTTGCTGCCAGTGAACAATTTGGTTTTTGAGACAAAGTAAGTTTGTTCAACAGGGGAGGTGCAATGTTAGAAGTTTAGGACAGGCAAACCTTACCTGGTTATCCCCCGCTGCATATTAGCCGTAGCAAAGGGGCAGTATCCCAACCGATACGGCCCCCTTCCTGGCTTTGTGAGCCGGCGGTCGTATAACGAAAATTCAGTGCATTTGAGAGAATTTTTTTATCTCATTAAAAAATGTACGATTTTGTTAGTGTCGTTAAACATCTCGTCTCTTATGACAATTAGCTGCAAATGTTTTTATTTCTTGGAATTACTTAGTTCAAATTTTAGGGATCTGGCCCAAATAAAGACTCGAACACTACGGTAAAAGATATCGATTAAGTTGACTTAATTTTCTATGTCAAATGATTCTTTAGCATTCCAAATATTTACTACAGCACCTATTAATAGAATAGGATTTAAGCAACATAACACAAAGAAAAGTATAGTGCTCTTTTAAGCTTACTGAATCTTCATCCTCCAATACTTTGAGGACAGATGAATATTGGCCGCCAGTTGATAGCCTATGGATGAAAGAATTGTAGACAGCAGCACCTCTTTTTGATGAAATGTATTCGAAGAAGTGATTGAGAGTTTAGATACAATTTCCGATTTCGTTTTAGAGTTTGTAGCCTACCGACTTTTATATCTGGGTTAAATGAAAGACCCTTATTGAATATAGTATAATAAGATGACATCTTTTAGGCTGTGCGTAAATCCAAATCTTTCCTTCAGAAAAGAGATTTAAATGGAGCGTATGCTTACACAATTCGTCATTTCTTCATTTCTCTCTGTTTATGTGCGTAGACCCAGCACACTTGAGTGTATGGTGACGCTTCTGTTACGTAGACTATGCTCATGATGCTTGTCATGATTATGCGCGGCTTTGAATAACACTAAACGCTCATGCATCGCAGTAGGCTGCAACCCAGATCCGAACGAGGGTTTAGGAGAGTTTATGAATTCGCACAGCAGTTACATGGTTCGTTGAGAAATGAAAGTTTGACATCGACCTTTCATGTTGAAGCAGCGTAGGAATCTCCAGTTAAAATCAACTGAGGCAGGTGGCATTATATGAATTTTGATTGGGGATTTTTAGGCAGCGTCTGCTCGAGGTCTGGCAGAGTATAACCCTCTTCGCTCCAGGCAAAATGGTTTTAAACACAGTGGCACGGCACTCCACTAGCGCTCAAAGCGGACAGGTCAGAGAAAATATGGATATTAAGACGAAAAAACCTAACCAAGGAGAAACGGCAAGCAGATTAGTTTCCAGCTTTTCAGAGCTGCATGTACATTTTTGAATTATTGCCCGAGGAAACGGAGGTTAAAATCGAGAACAGGGCCCGCGAACGTGCTTTTTTCGACAACAGTAACATACTGTAAAAAAGCCTTAAATTACATTTGACCAAATTTTCAAGAAATTACGTATAGATAAAGAGGAATTAGAATCTTAAATCCTTTACCTATAAGTTTTAGAATTCATTCCCTTTACGTAAGGGTAAAAGTTAAACTTCACCGCGTTGAGGTGGTTTCGCACATACGTCGAGCCAAATAAAATAGTGGGTCTTGTAAGATTCATAGAAGCTGAATGA
>Ga0163217_1033005_pt1 | contig 16848 bp, 19 predicted proteins | sample SynspAceP_FD_185933 | JGI IMG/M metagenome (GOLD analysis project Ga0163217, IMG submission 185933) | Saline lake microbial communities from Ace Lake in Antarctica - Synechococcus sp. Ace-P (PacBio error correction) | ecosystem: Environmental > Aquatic > Non-marine Saline and Alkaline > Saline ... | reverse complement strand
CGAGTTTGTCGATTGGATCGCCGGACACATAACGAAGGAAGACAGCATCCCCATCCTTGATACCGAAGGACGCAAAGGAATTTCAAAAATTGAAAACTTGATCTCGAGTGGGGTACACACCAAACCTGCACCTACGAGTTTGGTTTATTCAAGACGAGGACGTACAAGGCGAAATCTCGCAAGAGCTGGAAGACGCATGTTGAAGGCATGCAAAGTTTTGGCTCCGATTCTTAATCGACTGAATAATTCTGGGAAGCGTTCTTGGATTACAAAAACTCTACTGGAAATGCACTATCCCAGTCAGAAGATTGGCCAACGGCGTGGAGATGGACACGCCTGGTGACTCATCAGAGCGAAAGGTTTACGTCGTTTTCAAAACACATTCCAAAAAGTTGTGGCAGCCGTGTCTCTTAATTTGGCTCGATCCCGGGACTTGTCTCGACCCAACCTGTGGATCTGGAACGACAGCGTACGTTGCTGAACAATGGGTCGTCGCTTGGTCACCATTGATCACTTCCCGAGTGTCGCTCTGCGTTGGCCCTAAGGCTAGAGATCATGGGGTCGCGGTACCCGTACTATCTCCTGCTTCGCGACAAGCGAAGAAGGGAAAGCAAGGAGGCCGGAACTATCTCGAACTGAGACCAAGACCAGAACACAACTCATGGCCTGGCGTGTTCGCCAAGGATTTTGTGTATGTACGTGTTCCGCACATCACAATGGGGTTCCATCGCCAACAACTCCGAGATCGACGTCATCTACGACGGTACTTCCAAGCAAGCTCCGACCGCTGCGCGAAAACACTTTCAAACTCCAGGCCACTCGATCCAAACCTGGGAAGACTGGGAGATAACCCTCGGGAAAACCCGGGCGAGCGGTGGGACGGCGGCGCTGCGGCGGCTCATGCGAAGTGATGAAGCCTTGACGAACCGAACTCGAATCGACTCGTCGAACATCGGGTCCTAGAAACCTCATGTCCCGAGCTAATATCACCTCGGACTTTGGAAAGCAAAGAAAAGATCGCTGCAAGCGATGATCGAAAAGAAAGCCGCCCCAAACCACTCTGCCCGCGAATCAATGAAAGTCACCGGACGGCAAGTTCACTTTTGATCACTGCAAAACGAACCTCAGTGATCCATGGCCCGCGGAAGCCAAGAAACTGCACGCGTGCGCTGGTGGAAGCTTGCGCATCTGCACGTCAAAAGGCAAATCGGACGCCTCGATCGCCGCCAAAGGCCGATTTTGAATTTTCCTGTACGACAAACCCTACGAAGACAAAAACAAAGTCCGCGTCGCCGGCCCCTTCACGGTCGAAAGCCTATCCCCTCACCGCACCTGGCCGTCGACGAAAACGACGAACTGATCGACCCCAACCCGCACTTACAAGCCCCACGAAGCGAACAAAGCGAGTGGACTTCCGATACGGGTTGCCGATTTCGCCACCATGCATCCTAGAAAACCTGAAACCGCTGGCGTCCAACAAGCTCACAAAAGAAGACCTGAATCACCTTTCACGTCGATTCACACCCTGGCCCCGGCGAAGTACGTCGCGGCCACTGGCCAAGTACGTCGAGAGCCGAAAAAGCGGAGGACGCGCCCCGAAAAGAAAGCCGCCATCTTTCATCGGCCCCGGAGTTTCGGCACCGTCGGCTCGTCAAAGACCTCGTACGTGACGCTCGCGGAAGCGCCGACGCTGGATCGACGTCCTGGATCCTTTGTGCCTTCAACTATGACGCGCATTAGCACAGGAGTTCGACAAGCTCGGCAAAGTCCCAGTTTCTTAAAAGCCCGCATTGAACGCGACCTTGCACATTGGCGACGAACTCAAAACACCGGCAAGGGCAACCTGTTTGTGATCTTCGGCGAACCGACATCGACCATTCTGCCCGCAAGGGCGATTGACGCGAGATTGATTTCAAATCCAAAATCAAGATCAACGGCGTCGACGTCTTTCACCCACAGACCGCGAATGTCCCGCAGCCGGACGAGAGCCGACGGGATCGTGTTGGTTCATTTGACACCAACTACAACGAAGAAAGCTTCTTCGTCCCGCCACGCCTACTTCTCGCGCAGGCGGACCCCTACAAAAGTCTCAAAACACCCTCAAGCCGAGATCAAACGCCGAAGCCCTGGGCCACGTCACAGCGACACCAGCCGCCCTTCGACAACCCAATTCCGGCCGCATCGCGTGAAGGTGATTATCACTCGGAGATGAGGTGATGAAGTGTTCAGACTTAGCCATTGCAGAACGGAACTTGCTTCAGTTGAACAACGTTCAGTGTCGATCCGTTGCGAAAATCATCAAAAAGCACGGTGTACAAAAGATGAAGAAGATACTTCGATCCAATCGCTTGCAACTGATGAACTTGCCAATTTTTATTCTGTTGCTTGGGTTGCAATATGCCACCAAACTCAATCGCTTTGTGGAACCGTTGGACGGTATTTGTCGCGCAAGGGGTTGGATTTATCTTCGTCTAAAACTACTGGACTTCGGTGGAACGTGCACCGATCTATTCTTGACTCGCGAATTGTTGGGGGCGATCCTGAACCTGACGCCAACTCGGAGATCTCTGTTTCGGCGACCCGACCAAAAGGGTGTCGGGGACACTAAAGCGGTGCTGAAAGACTGAGGGGGCACTCGTCATGATTGGCAACGCGATAACTCGGCTCTCTCACAATTGTCGACTCGATCCAGCGAGTTGTTATGAACAGAGTGGTGGTTGTGGTTAGCCGAGACGATAGGGCCTTGTTGGTAGACTTAACTCTTTTCGGCTTTCGCCGATCCTGTGCAAAAGAAGTTCGGTTTCTTCTTCTCGGCCTGATGGGGAATACTGAGGTCTTGGAGCTACGTGGGTATGCAGAAGGGATTTGGCGCGCCAGCTTGACTACCACGAAGTAGTAGGGCATCTTCGCTTGTGAACGGTAGTGCTTCGTCCACTGATTCCGAGTAAAAATACCGAGCCAATAGGAACCGAGTTAAATTATCGCATAAGTACTGAATAGATCGTCATATTCATCGCTTGCAGTGGCGATCGGCTCCAGCTCGATCTCGACTTTGATCCCCGCGAAAGATATATTCTTGCCACATCCATAATGCAGCGTTCGACTAGTCTCTATACATATGAAAAAACCTGTTCCGAAACGCTTCTGCCCGTCACGAGACAATCCGACACTGTTCGAGATCCGCGTGCTAGCGCTGCTAGCTTTACACCGAGAACGGTACAATCGCTTGCTATGGAAACAGTTAGAACTGTCCATTGAATCATCATGCATATCAGCAGGGAACTTCAAACGGAGCCCCCGATTCGATAACACTCATTACAAATGACTGGTATTAGATATAGATAGACAGTTCGTCAGTAAAAACACGTTCTCGATAGGTGGCGAGTGAAGGAAGCAGCACTGGCAGAGCGCACTACGCCAGACCGCGCTCGGAGAGAAAAACATTGATTTTGTTCGGGGTTACGGCTCGGGAGACGTTCAGCAGGCTTCTATCGTCGCGCCCTGCTAAGGCATCGGTGGATTTACTCTGGGATCTCTTGAATAATACAAGCCACGGTTTAAATGAACAGAAATGATATTCCATCCTTTTGAAAACTTTAGGGCGATGGTACGAGACCAAAAACTACTATCGTCTCCGCTGCAGTGGCAGTGCTCAGAAAAGGCGATCCCGCATCATTAAAGAATCGCCAATATGGGTTTGGTGTGCCGGGACTGCTCTCGGGTTTATGAAAACGTTCACAGAGATTTGTTTGCAAAACCGCTTGGAAACGATCTAGAAATCTATTGATGGGCGCAAGAGACTCATGATGGACTCTCAACAGTTGATATCGAGGTATAAAAAGATTCCGGAATATAGAGGGGCTTACGAACGAATCCAACCTTCGCCTGATATCCCTGAAATAGTCACGGACGGCGACCCGCAATTGAAGATGTCCGCAGTCAGATATTTTCAAACGACGAGCAGTTGTATTTGAGAAGCACAACGAAACACCTCTCACATCAGTTAAATTGAAGCGGTCAGGCATCTATCAAAGCGTATCCGTTCTTTTTCAAGCCAGTTCGATTCGCCTGACGGCAAACGATTTAGTGATGGTACTGGTCTGGATCTCTAGTAGCAATCCTTCCTCGTGTTTTCTGGATTGAGAAAGTGTTGCATGAAGGAGATTCAAGCTTTCTCTATTTACTCTCTTCGACTTGGTTTCGGGCGCGACCGGGAAAGCATTCCGGGTGTCCCGCTGTCGTTTTCATTCAAGAAATCGCCAGACACTCGGCGTTTGAAGCAAGTGAACGAGCTAACTTGGCACGAAATGCTGCCTGGATTGAAGGCATATTCGGATCAAGGTTCCAGCTAACATCGGGACGCTGAAGTTTGAAGTTTGAGCTGCGGACGAGATTCGAAATCCCAGTGTTTGCAAGGGGTCCTGTTTCGGGATGCAGAGACGCAAAGGCGAGATTGAAGACGAAATTGTGCTAACTGTCGACGACAAAGTGGCGAGGAAATCCAAAAAGAGCTGAAAGCTTTTACGGTCCAAGAAGCGGCTTATTTTGAACCGGAAACCACCTAAATAATGGGTGCGGCAGCATAATACAAGAGGAAGATCGGAGTTCCCAGGTCGAAGGCACGCGACTCTACGAGCAAATATAATGGTTCCTACAGGTCTTTCTCGATTCGCGGTAGCGTTATCGATTGCCTCTACCTGACATTTGCCTTATCGGAAGCCGGACGGACCCGGACATTAGCGCTTGGAAACTAGCGGAGTTCGGAGGTGATCCCGGGGCCAAGCGAAGTAATCTCACTCGACCAGTCGTTTGCGAAATTTGGAAAAAAGCTGCAGGAAAATTTTAACGCTCGAGTAGGGAATGAGAATGGAAACACCTCGCACCGGCAATTTCAACAAACCAGAGTTGCGAAAGGATCGAAAAATCCATGCATTAGCGTTCCCGTGCTTCGCACGAGATGCGTTTCGAGAATGGGGAGTCATGCAGAGCCATTGTTGCCTGAGATTCGCGGCCGATTTTGTTCTATTGACTCCAGGCACAGGCACGTCCAGGCGGACATTCTGGTTGGTTGGAAGATTTCGAGAAAATAGAATCTCTCCTTTCGTGACCAACGTTGTCACTGACTTGGCGAGATATCAATGGAGTGCGGTATGTTTCAAACTGCTTTCGTAAGCACCACACAAGCGAGGTCAGACTGATTTTGGGGGATTTAGCAAAAACGTGATAAAAGCGCAGCTTCCCGACGCGCGAAGCGGGCTCCAGGCCTTGTTTCGTCGTCGGGTGAATGCGTACGCTGGAAGCTACGAGTACTTCTCAGAGAGTGATCCGGCCGGTTTGTTACAGACCGCTACGGACATATGGGACATGGCGACGGCGGGAGAGTGTAGAAGCCGGTCCCGTGACGAATGCGAGCGAAGAGTACGAAGGACCCCGCGATCTACGGACGAGCATTTGAGGCTTTTTTGCCCTGTTGTTGGAATTTGCAACGCGGCGAAGTAGCCCAGTGGTAGAACGCCATAGGAGAGGACGTTTACGTATTTCTTTTGCGGGTTTTTAATTTCGGCCGGCTGAAAAATTTCCCTTATTTGACGTGTTCCACCGAATGGACCCTGCGCCCGCCTGACGCGGCCACGAGCAAAAGTTGCGGTCATTGACCACGGCCTTCAAATCTGCAGATTGGACCCTGTTAATCGGGATGGCAGTGTCATCGCATCCATCGCTTCGAGGGCAATCAACTTTCAGGTCGACAGCGGTCCTGAACAACACGAAGCTGCATGGCGGGCCGCTCCCTGTCCCTTTCCAAATCTGGCCAGATCGCAAGTCAGGATGATTTGATCTCCTTCGGCGAAGGATTAACGCATGAAGGTCGGTGTCCGCACGATGTTGATATTGCAAATGAAAAAACATGATTCGAAATTGATACAAGCGAAACTTTTCCGCATTTTCTACCCAAAGCCCCGTTGTGGAAGCGGCGATCAATTGCAAGCCGCGCCGGCTGAACCGTTCGGATCCGCAAACGGCTCCTGGAGGCTTTGAAGGATAAATGCCGGAATAAGTACCGCAGATCACCCCGGGCGGGTTGAGATCAATGTTTGAGCACCGCGTTGCGTCCGGAAGGCAAGTAAGATCTTCGCCCAAAAGCCCATGCTTTCCGTGTGCAAGGACAATTTTAAAGTTCGGTAAGCAAGGACGAACCACTTATGTGCACCAGTTTCGGAAGAACGGGACTGATCGTCAGCCAGCCTTCAACCCTACGAAAACGATGGGAAACGAACCCTTCGGCGATGAAGCGTTTGAGGGCGTGTGACGGATTTACGAGAAAGTTGCCGCGCCGCCGAAAATCAGCGTCTTGGGCTTGCGCTACATCAATTGGGTGCCGATCGAAGTTCGCCATCGTCGGTCGGTTTGTTTCTCCGACGACCCCGGCCAGTTTCCCGGAACCCGATCGGGGACGGTTGCCCGCTCGGCCCCATTCACGCATCAATCGCAGTTCGAGATACGCGGTCACGAGTTGCAGTTGGATCTTGTTCAGATGATGCAGTCGGCTCCCCCCCGAGAGCAAGCACGAGTTAAACTTGACTTCGTAGATTTCGGACGATCTTTTCCACCCGGGAAAATCAAGTTTCGCTGGGACGATTCAAGAGTTGGATCGTATTCGAGACGATGTGTTTGCGAAGAACAAAAGCTTTTATTCGCATTCGGTGCTCCGGATAGAAAAGCGGACTCAATTATCTCAGTTCAAGGAGTCGAGTTTTGTCAGGCTCGAGAGGTGATATCAGCCGGTCAAATAGCGAAACAGACGGCAAAAGACCAAGCGTGATCGCACTATTTGCGGGTAGAAAGAGCCTTCAACCGACAGGTCGATATCGCCCTGGGAGCGAACGATCGCTGTCCAAGGTGAATTGGTCCCGATGTCTATCATGGAGCGAACGAGAGCCGAGGGCGACTTATGACGGCTGCAACGGGCACTTATCACTGTGACCAGGATTCTGAGGTTCGATTAGATTTAAAAGAAAACTTGCCACATGGCCTCTTGATTGGCCCTGCCGCTGGAGAACGAAAACACACGTCAGCGGGCCGCTCACCCTGACGGAACAGAAATGTCTCTGGAGTGGTACAGCGGTCCCGACGAGCGAAGTCTGACGTCAGTTTCGCATTCCGGTCGGCGGATTTGCACTTATCGGCCGCTTTGACGGGTCCGTCCCGGGCACCTGCGGAAACGGCCGCGTTCGATGGCGAAAGTCCCACAGATCAATTTATGAACTGACTTGAACAGTTCCTAACCAAATGGCGGAGGGCATTTGAACCGCTCTCCGGAGGTGGATCGTACCGGAAACTCTTACTCGATTCGATCGTTATCCGAGTAAGGCACATCGGAACCGAAACGGACCGTCAAGCAGAGCTTTTCCGTCCCCATTCCACAGCAGAGAATTGTCAGTCAACGCGGACAAGGATTGCTAGCAGCGAGGTGACCAAGTGATGAAAGTTGTTTTCGGGTGACTTTCATGGACCAAGACTGGATAAAAAATAGCCACTCGGGCTTGTCTGGGCTTGCTTGCGTCACAGCGTCCAGCTCGTTTACGATCACGAATGGAAGGCCGTTGCTCGAATCGCAGAGTTGGAATCGCCGAGGTTGGTAGCCCTGCCATTTCCAAAGCCACTCGTTCAGACGGAACCAATGTTTACTTGGATCAAGATGGTGGACAACCAACCAGTCGGCGGCCGCCAATTGTCCCATGTGGACTGAGCAATGAGTTGTTTCTGGTTGCGGGTGGGCGGCTGCATCGCAGATGCCACCCGGCTTTTTGTCAAACCACATCATTTTGATTCCGTTCAGATTTTTCACAGAACGTATTGGAAAAATGGGATCCGTAGTACATAACGGGGACGGCACATGGGATTCGTCTGACGTGCCTGAAGCACGACGGTTATTGACAAATGGTACGAGCACGGCACCGTCTTCGCGACGGACAAAACCGTCGTCGTTTTCACGCCGGGTACTTTTGGCACGTTCTGACGGACTGTGGCTGGGGCGGATGAAATGCAGTGGATTGTACCACCTGACGACGATTGGAAAAACTTATTCGCATGAATCACAGGGCATTTTTATCTACCTGGGATCGCCCCATTACTTGGGACGTCGAGTCATTGCTGAAATTAATCTGGTCGGAATATACCCCTCCGCATTCGGTCCGGTACCGACGGTGGCAATTTAGACGAGAATGGAACTTGGAACGCTCGCGGCCAAGCTTGAGTTGATCTTGCAGAGTCGTGTAGCGACTTTTGAGTTACTGTTTTGAAGTAGTATTCCGATTGAGATGACTGGCCGTATTCTTCCGCAGGGAGTGTGGAGGGCGATGCGGGTGGTTTTTGGAATACCGCGCGATCGAAGTTGGCATGCGGGTTGCCAGGCACATCATCAACAGTTCCAATTTGAATCGGAATTGAATAACATGACGAAGTATTGCCTACTCATGATCCGCTTTTGTTCCCTCACCGCGTACGCGGGGAGTTTGTGGAATTCTAGGATTTTAGTCGTCGGGTCCGAGAAGACCGGTGATTGGGCCAATCGACGTGGATACAAGCTCTCCGTTTCGCGGGTCGTTCAAACTGGATGATGAAAAACGTATTTCCGATTGGTTGCGTCGATTCACTCGCAACGACTTCCAGTCAATGATCGAGTCTCCTACTCAGATCCTGACCTGGCTTCGACTTCCGTTTTGATCGGGTCCGACGAATGGCTCGCCTCAGCGGTTTCCCGTGATTCTCGCAATCTGCTCCAGTACACGGGCCCCAAAGGTCTCGGCGGTCGTTGGCTGAATCGGGCCGGCAACGGCGCCTGAGGAAGCTTCTGGAAGCGATGGTGTTTCGAGCCTGTGCCGCAAAGACGAACTTCCCCTGGAACACGTCCGGTGCGTCATTTCACAATTCGTTCTCGGGGCGGCGTCGAGCGACATGAGTCTGGATAAGCTCCCACATCAAACGACATGCCAAATTAGAAAACGATCAAAAGACTTCATGCCGCGATGATGTCGTGTTCACAATGGGTTGTGAAAGGGACATTACCCCGTTGTGGTCATTGCAGAATCCAAGTGGACGTGCGATGGCCGTCCCAATGATATTTAAGTCGTTGGGGTTGACGAATCCGCCACACTGGACCAGGGAACGTGGTGATTGATTACGGCGAAACCGGATTGCCGGAACCTTTGCATATGTAAGTCCCTGACGATGACTGTTCGTGTTTTGGGTGCGTTTACGCGGCCCCCAGACTCGCAACGAGGTCACTTGACGAAGGCTTTACGAGGATATTTCAACGACGTAAAGACATTTTCAGAGCAGGAAGTCGTTCCCGGGTTAGGAGCGGTTGAAGACTACGCCGAGAGCAGACAGTCGGCAGTTTGTGAGAGATCAAAAACGGCTTGGGATTCTTTCGCAAATGGAATGACTATTGAACCACGTTCCGGATGTGGATCGTTTCGGAAACGCTTGCTAGATTCTGTTCGTATTCGAAGTAAGGCATATTTCGGACCGAACGGGACCGAAGAAAGGACGTGGTGAGTGCAGTTTCCGCATTTCTCCATGCACGTTTTCACCGGACAGCTTGCTCGGCCTAACGGCGATGAGAAAAGTCGCGTCAAGGACCCACGGCTTTCGACCTGGCAATGTTTGACCCCTGTTCAATCCAGCGGATTTGCATGATCATCGACAATCCAGCGCTGCAAAGATCGAAAACTTTTGGTCGATCCGTGCGGGTCGTGATATCCGCGTGATTGTTCACAAGGACGGATGCGAGCTTGACTGCTGTGCTACGTCAGATCATCACGATGCCGCGTACGGATGGGCGGAGCGGATGGCGGATCGACGGCTCCGCGCAAACCCGGTGGGAGACTTTGCTTCAGTGTTGGTGGTAAGTGCGGGAGACTGGTTCGGAGATCGGAGATTTCGGAAGTACGTCGCCAGCAGGAAGTTGCTGCAAACACCCAAAGCCTCGGGCAGGTTGCTTGTCGCGAGTCTCCGACGCCTGGATGGGACTTGCTGGCTATGGCGTCCCGCAGCAATGGGTCGACGATGTGCTGGCGGGTCAATGAGGACACTTCCGTTCGAGCTGGTGGAATCGTTTGCCCCGGGAAGCCGCCGAGGGGCGGTTGCTCGATTTAGCCATCGGCTCACCCACGCCGCGAAACCCATTCACAACAGGCGAGGATGCCGATCCGTTCGCTTCACCCGATGCGATCAGTCGCTTTCGCATCATGTCGGATTTGTTGGGGGCGAAAGCTTGCGACGTTGCCTCGATCTCCTTGGGACAAATGGCCGGTCTCTTGCAATCCATCTCAGGAAGCGATTGTTCGGAGAAATCCTTCAAGGGACCCAGCACGCGTTTGTGGCTCGGCTGGAACCGTAAAACGATCGTTGCGTCTGCATCGGGCCGTAAAAGGTCTCGCGCGGGCGCATGACCAGGCCGCGTCTTGATGACCCTTTCTCTGAACTCGCTTGCGCTAACTTGCGGCGTCGGGCTGCGATGCTGGTCCAGACGGGACGATTCGGCGCGCGTTGTCGTCATCGAGGTGAAGACGTTGTTCTCATGGTGGCGTCGATTCTTGCTGGGGCGTTGAACCACAATTCCTGCCGGATGACACGATCGAGGAATGGCTGTGTGAAATTGGTCGGGATATCAAGCGCCCATGTTTGGTTCCTGATGATGTGAATGGACGGGAGCTGATCGACGCGATAGGCAAATTATAGCTGGAACGATTATCGGAGATGTCACGGTTTGGGGCGCCGCACTTCGATTTGGAGTGAACCGCAGTCGGCCGTTGAATTGTGTGGGCGGTTCTTTTGAAACAAGTGTCTGGCCCGATTTGGGCAGACGGGATTGCTCACGAAAGCCATGCTGCTCGGTAAGTTGCGAAAAACACCGTAGCAGCGGCGAAGTCTCCTAAGTCACGTTACGCATATACAAGTTGGTGGATTGGATGAGGCTCAGGGACCAGTCAGCGTTATCTTCGGAACTGCGGTTCGATCGCGGCATCACCAACGTAACCCGACACAAAGTTCCGATGTTGCGTCTCGGAGCCACGTAGTGGCGACAGCATGTAGCCTGGGGCGTGTGAGCCCCAGGAAACGGAAAGCTGTAACGATTTCGGAATAGCCTCGTAAGGGGCGATGCAGAAACGTGTGAATCGAAGCAGGACTGCCTCCCCCTTCTGGTGCCCGCCCTCCACCATTCGCAACTCGCACATTGAAATTCCTGGGGCTCACGGCCCCAGCTATTGCTGCAATCGTGTTACCTAACCGGGCACTAAAATAGCCAAGAATCCCCTCGTGCTAGACGCGTCTGGAGCTATGAACCGCGGGCGGCGGACTGTATTTTCGCGGAGCGATCTTGGGGGTCAACGAGATTTTTTTCGAGTCGTCTACCGTTCTCGTGGATAGTCGCTTTTGGGTGGTCGACGTCCGGGACGTTCGCAAACTCAAAATATCAAAACTACGAACGTTTCATCCAAATTTCTCGCAGGCCAAAGTCCGATCGGTCTGTCCCTCGCCGGGTTCGATTTGCCGACGTGGCGATTGGAGAACGCGGAGGAGCACGAGGTCAACTTCGATGCTCGCTGAACGGTCCCAACCGTCGGGTGACCGTCGATGTGACACTTACGAGAATGAAATTCGCATTGCGTTGCACGGTTGGATTCAAAGCACGTCTGGCGAGGGTGTCTCCGGGCCCTGTGTGAAGTTTTGCGTGTCAGTCCGCGCTCTGAGCAGATCCCGAAAGAGCGACCCAGGGCAGACGTCACAGGCTGGGGTGGAGCAATTCCATTTGAGTGAAGTGGAGCAGGGAACCCGATCTCGGCTCAACGAGCCGGTCGAAGATCGGCGACGGATGTCACGAGACCAAGGGTATCTCGCGGAAAATTCCGTGAGTAAGGTAGGTGGTGATGGCGCTGGGCAGACGACGGACGTTTTGCCACACAATCGCGAATAACGAGTCGGCGACGAACTTCGAACTCGAAAGAAGTCTACAAACAACCGAACGTTAGCTTGCTAAATGTACGATCAGCCTTGCACCGAAGCGAGAGACCACTGGGTGATCACCCGCGGTCCGATGTCGGCTTCCGGAATCTTGGATAAGACTTTTGATGGGGGCCGCTGTGCCAATGATGTTAACAACGTGAACGACGATTTGAAGTTAGCCAATCAGAGGCGAGTTCTGGCGCGGTCTGTTCGCGGTCACGATGCTGACGATGCTAATTCCGGAAGCGTTTCCCGTTGTTGAATGAGCGGTGTGATCGGAATTGCGAAGGCAGTTGAGCGTCAGAACTGGAAGAAGCTTGCAGCGAATTGCTTCCGGTGCTGTGTGAGAAACGATCATGGATGCGTGGAGCGTTCGTTCTGGAAAGGGGGAAATGGGGCGTCGGTTCCTTTGGGTGGCGTTCTTCGATAGGTCGTGAGACGACCACTGCTTCAAAAGGGTGTGTTATCCGGTTCATCCATCTGTCCGTCGGAGGGCTCCGGTCGGGATTCGCCATCGGTTTGGGGATTCGCGGCCGAAGGCGTAAACGAGGTCGCGAGGACGAGAAGGCTGCGCGTGGTTGGGAAGAGTTTGGTGACGGAGCCGGCGAGAATTGAACCGAGATGGGTTTCGTCGATGTGAGGTTAACGGTAGACGGAGCGAAACGCCAATCAGATCGGGTTGGACCAGCGAAACGCTACGACAAGGAATGGTGTTTGAGCGGTGCGTTGCAATGAAGAGCTGAAACGTTCGCCGGGGCGGAGCTGACCGTTTGCGTTGAAGGCGCTGGCTTGGTGGCTACCAAGTGCTGGCGTCGAGCGGAAAGGTCGGAGGTGTTGGACGATGATGTGGCCGTTGAGTTTCTTGACGTTGATTGCGTGAGTACGGCGGAGGAGGAACCGCATCGTTTTCATGAGTCCGCAACGGGATCGTCGGTTCTTTCATTTCAAGAAGTGGATGATTTCGGGGTTGCTCCGTTCAACGTCTGGACTTCAGACAGCCCTCGCTCGCGTGACAGCGTTCGGTTTCAAACGAAAGCTGGCTTGGTTGAAAGACCAGGGCGGGCCAAGCATTCGCAAGGAGATCGACAATTTACGGACGGCGGCAGATCTGCTATTTTCAAAATGCCCGAATTAAGCACATCGTCACAAATTATTTCGGCGTAACCACGGTTAGCAGCGTCTCTTCTGAGACGCTGGGAATTGCGAGTCTCAGAGAGGACTTCGCCTACGTGAGGTTCTCCGAACCTTTTCCCCCGATGTATTGTCTTAGGGACTGATGGCGGATCGCCAAACGGCGCGTTGTGTTCGAGAGCGACACAGGGACCGTTCGGACAACTTTCGTATCGTTGATTTCAGTCGATTGGCGCGGGTCGTGTTAACAAGGGCCGGTGATCTTGTCGTTGGTGCGAGGCGATTTTCGCGACGGGTGAGCGGGACCGACAACGAAATTCTGTTTGAACTGGTTGTTGCCGCGGTTACGTGAGCCGCATGCGTCAGCACGGCAAAGAGGTCGCTGAGCCAGCAACTGGCGGAAGGCTTTCGGTCGGCTGGCGAAAAAGCGATCTGTTTTGGATGCTGGCTCATCACAACACGAATAGGAGTTGCTGGACGTATCCGCGCCAACGGCTCGCGAAGATTTTCGCGATCGGGTCTTCGCTCACACGCACCGGTTGCCAGGGAAGCGTAATTGGGACAAATGCCCTTGGCAGGACGCCGAGTTGCAGTGAAAACGAGTGTTGAATTCGATTCAAAGATAAATGGTGGCCAATAAACATAGTGGATCCATAGTGAAACCTAGAGTCTGATATTGCGACGGCAACGCGAGTCTGGTGCAAGCGATTTGCGGCCGTCGGGGTTTCATCTTTCATTCCGTGGCAGATTGCGACCTACGTCACCGCGATGCCGTTACGAAGCCGTTCGTGATTCTGGCGGGAGTCTCCGGAACGGGGAAATCAAAACTGCCGGCGTTGGTTGGCGGAATTGACGACTGGCAAAGATTGACCCGTCCGTTGGGTTTCGGTTCAGGCCGGATGGCCCTGACGGACAGTTCGGGACTGCTGGATGCGGGAGGACGAGCGACGAGCCAAGTTTGAGCGTTTGACGCGCCCGGAATTCAAAACACGGGACTGCTTGACGGAAGGCTGATGACTTCTGCCTCGACATTCGGCGTGGCAGAACGAATTGCAAAATGCTCGGCTTTGCAGCCCATTCGTGGGCACCGACTTGGGTCCGTCGAAGCAGTGACCTAAGGCGACGAAGAGCGTGCTTCCCAAGCGATTGTTCCACGCATATGGCGTCGGCAAACGGCATCGGTTGGTGCGGAAATTTCTAACGTTCATCAGAGACTATGAGGATGTTATGGGTTGAGGCCCATGATTGCAAGCCGGAAGTCTCCGATTGCAGCGGGCGATTACACGGATCAAAGTCAAGGCAAACGAAACCAAACGGCAATTTCAGCTTCATTTCACTGCCCGGATTCGACCACCGCCGACGAGCCAGCGACCCGGCAATTACACGGTCACGTCAAATTGGACATGGTTTCGATAGAAAACTGCACGCAGCATTGGCCGACCCATACCATTCATATTCACACAAATGGTTAGTTCCGTCGCCGAGGACCTACGTTATAATCGATTTCGATGTCGCGCGAGAGTGCCAGCGATCCAGGTCGCGCCTCCGGATGTCGCGTAAACGGGCGTCGACAAAGTCGTTGATCGGACGGCGAAGTTATTGGAACGAACACGTGGTGCCCCGCTTGAGCTGACCCATCGTTCACGAAACGAACGCATTAAAAATGAGGCTGCAAAAAACAGGAGTTTTATACTACGGAAAGATCAGTGTTACAACCGGCCTTCTTTCAGTTTTTCTTCGGCTTTTACAAAAAACTACGGCTTGAAAGTTTCTCGGGTTCAGGAGGCGTTCTTATGAAAGATTGAAGCCAGGCTTAATCAACGAAAGCACACGGGCCGATTCCGGGTCGGTTGTGACGGCAGATGCCTCGGACGAAATCCGCAAACTTGAGAGAGTCCGTTGAATTTTTTCTTTCCACAGCACCATCGATTCTCCTTCGGGGTCATCGGCCAGTCAAGATGATTAACGCGCTGCGAACAACAAGAGTAAAATAGAGTTCATTGGGTGCGTTGTGCGTCCAACCAACCCGAGGGTCTTAGACTTGATTCGAAAACAAGCGTGAGAACTTGTCTAGTTGAAACGCTCATCGCCTTTCTCCCAGTGTTCAGGGCAAATGAAAAATATTTTTGCTAATCATTCGCAAGGAGGAGTTCACTCGGGCAGCCCCCCAGCGAAATACTTCTTCTCAACTTTGATGCGATCGTCGTGGGTCTGCGGCTTCAGTGGGTCTGGCCGAAGGCGGCTTGACCCATTTCTAACCGAAAACGAACATCGCACCGGTCCTTCTACCGATGGAATTTACCCACGACTTGCTTCGGCATTTCTAACTCTCGCCAAGGCGACAATCATGATAGCAACGAACCGTGTATTGATGCTGCTATGAAAACGTTCTTTTCCTAGTGCATGTCACTCGCTGGTGCGATGTATGCGCGGAGCTGCGGATCACGTCTCCTAATTTCGTTGTCAATCCTCGTCGATGATTCTTGGCGTACATGGGACATTGGTGCGAAATAACCCGGACTGTTTTTACGAAAACAGCCTTCGATCAACGCATTGGCCGATTCCGGGATGCGATGTTCACGACACGGGGGAGTATGCGGCCAATTCCGGTCTGATTCACGACGCCGCTACGTTGATTGACGGGCCAACAAAGTTATCCCAGTCGCGTGGCGAGCGGACCAATTTCTTCAGCGGATCGCGAAGCGGAACGTTCCATCCGGCTGCTTGAATAACAAGATGCCATTGGACGAAATCACGATCGCCCAATCGCTTCAAGGAGACAGGTTACGCCCACTTTTCTTTGCGCGGCAAATGGGCACTTGGGTGATCGTGAAGAGTATACCCACAAAATCGTGGCTCGATGTCAAACATCGGCGGCATATAGCAAAGGGAAGGGCCTTATACGGGCAAAGCGATACTTTGCTCGCGTGTTGAGAACCCGGCAGATCCAAGTCGAGAGGCCCGACGGTGATCATTGCCCGATCGCCTAGCCGCAAGAGTCCGCGTTCATTGATGGAGCATCCGAGGAACGAACCTTTCCTGGCATTACTGATCTTCTTATTCTGTTCCACCACCCCGTTTGATGGGCCCGGCCCATGATTTGGTCGAGAAATACAAGCAGAAGCGGCGAGCGTTACGGGCGAGGAGTATTGCCTGAGAGAGAGCAGGTATTCGGGATCCAAAAAACGCAACGTAAGACATCTTCAAAGAAAAACACGCGGTTCTACGCGGCCCATGGGTCGGAGGGCGATGGCCAAGCGTGTTGGTAAAAAGTATTGCGACAACTTCGGAGGAGTTCCGGTAATAGTCGGCCGGGGCCGATACCGTCGTTGTTCTTCACCTCCGACAAACGGCGGGCCTTGTCGACGTCCGAAGGTTCGACGAACGAGCAAATTTTGGCCGCTGCGATGAGGCCGAGTTAAGGGGGCTGATCATACGAGGGCGGATCCGTGAGCCTTGGATTTCGTTGCGGTACCCCCTGGCATTCACGCAGGGCAGGTTTTTTCTCGGCTCAGAGGGAAAAGGGACCGATTTTCAGTTTCGATTCGGAAATCGTTTCCCCCCCACCATCGCGTCAGGGCCGCGGGGGGGGGACGGTTCTTTTTTTTCCCCCCGAAGCCAAAACCCCAACCCGTTGGGGAAACCGGGTTTAAATTTTTCCCTTTTTTTCTTGTTGGTGTGTGGTGTTTTTTTTTCCTTCTTTTTTTT
>Ga0163217_1042867_pt1 | contig 16852 bp, 18 predicted proteins | sample SynspAceP_FD_185933 | JGI IMG/M metagenome (GOLD analysis project Ga0163217, IMG submission 185933) | Saline lake microbial communities from Ace Lake in Antarctica - Synechococcus sp. Ace-P (PacBio error correction) | ecosystem: Environmental > Aquatic > Non-marine Saline and Alkaline > Saline ... | reverse complement strand
GTTGATTCGCAGTTCGCACGGTGCGGCGCATTAGGCAGTCATGCCGATCTCGACGCCGCGATTGCAACGACGCTCGGATCAAGAATAGCTGGTGATGCCCGGAGATCAATCCGCCCGCCGTTTGGCCCGATCGGAACGGCAAACGGGATCATCGTGCCCGCAGAGACTGGCGCTGGGCCAATATTCTCCAGCCAACCTTCCGATTCCAGTCACCGGTGGCCCCGATGCGACCAAAGCAGGAACTGCCTCCGGCGCGCCTTCGTCATCTCCCCGCAGCGGCCCGGCAATGCGCACCATGTCGAAGGGCACGAGCCGGACGTGGGGCATCCGCACAGGCGTGACGGGCCGCGAGCTTCATTCCTTGTGGCTGTCGCGCCATTGTTCCATCGCCAGCGAGATGGCGAAGGTTCGCGTATTTTCGGGTGGAGGAACCGGGCGCGTCGCGCGGGGCCGATGTCATTCGCCATGATTCGGCCTAGCTTGTTGTGGGCGGCCGCCGGAACTGGCCCGCGCCGAATATAGGCGTGCAGTTCGACCATTTGCCGACGACAGCGGCGGCGTCATTGCGCACGGATGACGAAATAGGGTTCGTCGTCCGGCGAGACTGTGATTCACGTCAAACGGGGACGGGTTATCCTTGGAGCCGCGGGAGGTTTGGAACATGGATCATCTGCCATTTCTGGGCCGGAAGTGATTTCTCTGTGCGCACTTTAGTGCGACCCGCGCCCGCCCCGTCAGCCACAAGATGACGCGGAGGCGACGCGTGCAGGCAGACCGGTCAGCTCGACCGAGGACGATTTGCCGCCGTCACATGGGGAATGGTGTGGCCGGTGATGTAGGCAGCATGGCTTCGACAACAGGCAGATCGAGAGGGCCGGCAATATACGCTGCGGCGCGCCGACGCGGCCGGATTGGTTTGCGGCTCGCCAACGGACCCCCAATCCACGCCCTCTGTCCGCCTTGAAGCCGACGGCCAGTGGACAGCATTTGTAGGATCGGGAAGGCCCCGGCGCGGATGCCGTTGGACGAGGATTATGCTCGCCCGCGAGGTTGCGCGCCCATTGAAGCCGGAGCATGGATCCACGCGGGCCTTGGGATGTGCCATAAGCCAAAGCCGCTCTCGCGGCTTGTGTGACATGCCGGTCAACTCGACGCCGATGTTGATGACGCGCGCCGGCTCTGCCGGCGCTGGCGGACCTTGCGCAGCAGCGCATCCAGTTTTCTGCGCGTCAGGAAGGAAAGACCGCCCTTGCGTTGACGTCCATCCACCTTGTCCCAGCCGGCATTCAGGAAAGTCTTCCAGCGTCGCGCCCCATTGCTTACACCGGCATTTGTTGACCAAGGCACGTCAATCTTGTCTTCGCGCTTGGCGATCTACGTCAAGCGACGGTGTTCGACGCCAAACCAGCTGCCCCACGTTCAGACGGGATCGCATAGATTTCGCCGCCATTTTACTGGCCTTTGAGGCGCTCGACCGTCTCCTCTCAGGCCTCCGCCTTGCGTGACGAGATGATGACCGTTGCGCCTGGCTGAGGAAACCGGCCCCGCGATCATTCGCCAATGCCGCGCGACCCACACGGTGATGACGACCGTCTTGCCGGCGACCGAAAACAAATGCTGAAATCCATGGCTCACGAAATCATTCTTCTGCTGTTTTGCCTGAAGTCTGTGACCGGACAGGCGCAGACCAAGGGACCAACGGACGGTTGCTCAATTCGTCTCGTTGCTGTACGTCGCAACAGCCTGCTTGCACTCACGCCCTGTTCAAATTACCCGCCTAATCAATCGATTCAAGGCGTCATGATGATTGGGTAGCTGCCCCCGTTTGCTGTCCCGGCATACCGGTCAGAAAGCTGGGAGTGAAAACCGGAACGTGATTTTGCTCGAGCTTTACCACAAACCTTCGATGGCCCCCATCCCAATTTCAGGATTTGATTTCACGGGGTATATGCAAGGCCTGTCCCCGATGGGAAAAGAGCGGCGCAACCGAGCACCGATGGCAAGTCCAGGTAGGTTCCGCCCTGCAGAAGGACGGACTGTTACAAGCGCCGCCGGGGCACCTCGACGTAAACACACATCAAATCGTTTCATCGGGGACGGAACACGCCGTGACGCTGCCCGAAGGTTCCATACTTTTCTATGTTGCGCCCGATTGGCTTCGGATGACGTTCTGCGGGGATTGCGCTCGCGGAATTCGCGCCTGGCTTCCGCTTGAAGCGCAGGAAGGCCGCGCCTTTTGCGAAAAGACAGGTTTCGACATCGAGATCGTTTACTCCACGGGGCCGTGGCAGCACGACCTGCTTGGCCACAGGGACAGGGCACGAGGATGGCATGTTGAAGGCGGTCAGCTCTTCCGAGAATCTGTCCAAAACTTTGGACTTTGCCCCTGCCCCCAATCACGGCCTCACCAGCCGCATGAGGCTGGCGCCCTCAAGCTTTTCACTATCGCCGAGACAACAGCTGTTATAGGCGTGTCTTGGGCGATGCCCGCCGCGTCAGCATCCTGCCAATCGCATTTTGGGACCGATTGAATGCGGCGACCCGTAATTCATCAGGAGTCATATGTGCGAAAAATTTACGATTTTCCTAATTTCGTCAATACTCGATACCCCGGCGCAGATATTTTTCTCGGTCGCACGATGGCGTCGAAAATCTCCGCCCGCGGATGGCCGTCCAGAATCGCTTCTCGCGCAGGGTCGTTTGTCCGTTCTTGTGGGCGGTCTTGGGCGATCTGACGCGCGGTTCAAGCCGTATTTTTCCTTGAGTGGCGTCACCAGCACATCAGGGGGAATTGTCGAGACCGCGCTGATATTTGTCGAGGGCTCGGTTCGATGCAACCACGCAGGGATTGTCGGTTGAAAGCTGACGGCGGCGTCAAGCCAGAGGCGCGTCGACTGGAGAAATTGTAGGCCATCATTGGGTGAACACGTTAGAGCTCGAAATGCCTTGCGGAGGCCGGCGAAACCGATGGCGGCAATTGTTGCATGGATGTGCGCGCCAGACTGGGGTCAGCGCCTCGCCACTGCGGTCGGGCTTGACCTTGCCCGGCATTGGGATGACCCGGGCTCGTATTTCTCCGGCGGGCACAGTTCGCCCAGACCGAGCGGCGGGGCCCGAGCCGAGGGAAACGGATTGTCATTGGCGCGATCTTGAAACAGCTCATCGCCACCGTGTTGATTGCGCCAGCGGAACACCATTGCGTCATGGCGGCCGAGTGCTCGAACTTGTCGGGTGGCGGGGACGTGAAGCGAGGCCGGTTGGATGGCTGCGCACATCTGCCGGCCACCTTGTCGCAAAGCCGACCGGGCGGAGGCGAGACCGGTGCCGACCGCCGTACCGCCCTGCGCCAAGCTGCATCAGCATGAGGCAGTAGTGGATCGATGCGGCGATTGCCGTTTTCGACCTGCTGAGGCATAACCGGAGAATTCCTTGCCGAGCGTGACGGGCGTGGCGTCCCTGCGTGTGGCGGTGGCGACCAATCTTGTGATGATGTCGGCCCAGGCCTTCGCTTTTGGTGTGGAGCGCGGGTGGAGGGCTTCAGCGCGGGCAGCGGCGGCAGTTGCGTCCTTCCTCGGGCGGCTGCTATGTTGCATCGCAGTGGGAAACAAATCGTTCCGACGACTGGCTTCATGTTGACATGGTGTTGGGGGGACCGTTTCTTCGAGCCCATCTCGCCGCCAGCATTTTTCGATGGCACGGTTCAGATTTGACTTCATTGGGCTTTCATGTTGGATGCGTGCCGAGCCTGTCTGCCAGACGACAGGGAGGAAATGGTCGTCAAAGCTTGCCGGCGATCACTTCCTCGGCGGCCGCATGATGCGTCTTACCGAGATCCTTGTCGAAGCTTGCGAGGTCCATATTGGCCTCAGCGGCGCCTTCCTGACTATTGCCGAGCGCAGGATGATGGGCTCAGGCTGCTTTTCCCAGGCCGATCTTGAAGTTTGCCGAGGCTGCGCTCGGGCCTGTGCACCCAATAGCGGTCGGAAAAGCGACCTTCCAAACAGGGCCCAATCGTGTCGGATTCAGTGCGGGTGGGAGGTTTGGCCATCGTGTTGGGGCTCCGTAGGAATTCGGCTGGGATTGTTGCCTGGGCGCGGTTTAGCTGGGGCAGAACTGGCAAGGTGGCCATCCGCCATGGGGCGATCGTCTCGAAAATTCACCGGAAAGCGGTACAGCGACGCATACAGCTAGTTCCTGCTCGGCCTCGCCATGGCGACGGGCTTGTTCGTGCATGGTTCGAGGTTTACCGGCGAGGCAATTCGGGGGCAGCGGGTGCGCGGGCGGGTTGCTGAGAACCCTGCCGGCCCTGGCGCTGAGGTCGCTTGGCATTGCTGATCTACTGCGTGTCCAGCAGGGGCGTTGTCGGCCGCACCTGAAATGGTCATCGAACTGGGCGCGCATCTGATGCGTGTCGGCGGGCGCGAGCAATTGCTGGCCTGGGACGATATTGTCGGCCTGCGCAATCGACACGGTGCGCGGCAGCCGCCGCGCTGCACGTTCAGCCGGCCCCGACCTTGGTCCTCGGCCAGAGTGTCGGACGGCTCGTCGGGTGGATGGAGATCAATCTCACGCAGGCAGGCATCAGCGTGGATTCCACGAGCTGCTCGATTTTCGTCAAAGCGCGTTGCCCCGCCCCAACCTCGCCGCGCAATTGTGGACGCCCCATCCAAAATGGCTGGCAAAGCGGGGCGACGGCCCGATAGCATGCGAGGGTCATGATTGAAAAAAACGTCCGACCTCGACCGTCCTGTTCGCCCCTCGTGATTCGCCTTCTACCTGGGCTTCACGGTGCGGCGCCGGGGACGCAATTTCCTGACGCCCCACGCCGATGGGCACCAGGAAGACCCCGTCGGGGCGCTGGAAAGCGTGACGTGTCGCGCTGGATGGAATCGACGCCGAGATTGACGCGCCGCCGGAAGGATTGCCGCGATTCAAGCTGCTGCGCACGGCCAGCGGGGCTGAGGCTTGAAGGGATTTCCAAGGAAAGCCGTGGAGGCCGCATTGGCAGCGCGCGCGATGGGGCGGCGGTTTGAGTGATGACTGGCGATCCAGTCCGGAAAAGGTGGCGATGCACGCATCACCGAGATGGGGAGCGCTGGAAAGTGCGCTGCCATGGCCTGACACGACGCAGAACGAAATATTACAAGGCCTGTCAGGGAATTCTTCCGCAGGACTTCCCGCTCGCTGCGGCCGGCTTATGGCGCATTACAGCGTGCATTTATCGTGATGGGAATATACGGGCGAGGCGCCGTGGATGGACTCGGACCAACCTGGCCAAGGCTGCTCGACAGCCTGACCGGCAACGTCTGTTTCGAGGATTGACCACCAGGTCGCCCGCCTTCTGGTTCGAAGCGGCGCGTCGGCGCGAACGCGAAGCATCTGGCTCAGCGCGAGGCTGTTGGCAGTAACGCGCTGGAGCGCCCGTTCCTATCCGGGACTTCGCTCGGCATGAGCCCTCAGAAGGCGACTCAAAGCCTCCACCACCAGTATTTCCAACCCGCGAAAGAAACGCAATGCACGCCAGAAAAGTTCCTGCTCCGCCAGACGCATGCCCGGATAGCGTTCGAACAGTTTCTGGTTAGACGCGTTCGGGCCTCGATCCGCGCGAGCGGCGCGCCGATGCAGATGTGGGGTACGCCGCCGAAGGCGACATGGCTGGGAACGCTTTCAAGGTGATGTCGAATAGCAATCGGGTGCCGTCGAATGTCGCCTCATCGCGATTAGCCGAGGCGAAGCGAGCAGAATACGCCTGGCAGCAGCCTTCATCGGGCAGCTGCAACCTGCTGCGTCCTCGGCGAGGAATGCGCGACGTTGCGACACTTGGCGCCGAACGCAACAAACTTCCTCACCCGCCTGCGCGCCAAGGGGCCGGATTGGCCTTGAGAGCGGGCCAGCTGGTCCGGCATGGTTCAGAACAACCAGGACGCCATCTGCCGATCAGTGTCGGTGTCGTCAGGTTGCCTCCGGAAAGCAGAGGCCTGCAGGTTCAGGAGCAGTTCGTTCATCGCTTCATGTCGGCTTCGCCGCTCGCCAGCAACTGGACCATTGTCGGAGATGAGTCGTCGCGAGGCGCTGCACGCCGGGCGGTCACAGTATCGGTGTAAAGGCGTCAAGCCGCTCGGCGCGCTCATCAGAGCGCGCGGTTTCTTTCTTCCGTGCGCATTGGGATTGACGGCCGAAGGATCCACATTCCGGACCATTGGCGGAAATCTGCGGCCTGCTCTCATCGACGCAACAGGATGCGGGCGATCACGAGGACAGGGATCGGCACCGGCTTATTGTTCCATAAGGTCGAACGCGCCCTGATTTGGGCGCGCCGCGGAATTCGCTGTTCGTCGTATTTGATCGCCTCGATCTCGGCGCTTCAGCTTGTTGATCCGCGCATAGGAACGCCTTGGCCTGCGGCTGGCGGTATGCGGCGATGTCCGGGGTCGTCGAGAAAGCAGGATGCTCGTGCGCGGGCGTCCGGATCGTTCGTCATCGACGAGGCGCCGGTGCGCAGCAGAGGCCCTCTTTCGCCTTGTCGGCAGGCGCACATGACTGCGATCGTTCACGAGGGCGCGGCACGTCATCATAGCGCGTCAGCAGCAGGTTCTTCCGCCATCTCGTCGGGCAGACCGGGCAGGCTTCGCGCAAGGCCTTGAGCGGGGGTGTGGGATCGTTGCGCGCTTCGGGCAACGAAGGCTGAAATTCTCGATGATTTGCCCTGGGGCACTTTCACTCGCTGATCGATCTTGCCATCTGATTTCCTCCTGGAATTCTTGTTTTCGGAGACTACCACACCTCAGGGAACTGACGCGGGATGCCGTTGCGTCAGCCCAGCGCCTTGAATGCATCGGATGGGGGGCGGGTAGGCTGTTTCGCCTTTGGCGACCATTCCCCATTCTGGGCCCGAAGCACTCGGCTTCCATGAAGGCGCAGACCTGCCGAGCTTCAGGATGCGTGCCTCGACATAGGCCGGGCCGGCTCAGGCGGCGCAGAAAGCTGGTCTTCATTTCCAGCGTTCGGCGCGGGTCATCGTCACGTTCGACGCGATGATGACACAGGTGCTCAATCGCCTTTCGTCAGCATGGCGGAGATGAAGCCGCCCTGCACCGCGCCGGTGGGCATTGGCGGAACATCCTGCGGGCACGTCAAAATCCATGCGATCGCATGATCCTGTTCGATTCAGCCAAGCGTTCATTGCGAGCGTTATCCGCGAACAGGGCGGCCGTTTCTTTCGAGCCCGGGAAGGCGGGCCAGCATGTCAGGCGTCGCTGATGCGGGGCTTTGTCGGTCTTCTGCCAATATCCCCGGCGGCCTATTTGCGCCGGGAAGGCGTCGAGATTCACGACCGTTACGGGCATCGGCAGGTCGCGGTATCCTTGCGCCGTCGCTTTCGAAAGTGGCGGCCGGTGCAATGACACATACCGATCCTTGTTCGTATTCTCGAAGGTCAGTCCGAAATTCACGGATTGGATCGACGAACGCGTTGATGGCGGCATTTAGGGTTACGAACAGGTGCTGTGGCACGCGCGAGGAATTCAGGATGATCTCGAAATGGCCCCTCGTTCCACTTCGAGGTCCAAACTGGTTGCTTGCACGACAATCGTCATGGTCTTCGGGGAAGCGCTCGGCAGGTAATCGGCGACCTTCACGCCCGGCGCCTTGGTGCGGAACGTGATGTGAGAAATGTGATCGCCGGCAGGCCGCCATGGCGATGCGCGCGCTTTGAGCGATTCGCGAACGCGCCGCGCATGGCCGCCTGGAGTTCGAGCGGTCATATCGATGTAATCCGTCATGTTCGCCTGTATCGCCTTCAATCCTGATGTTGGTAACTTCTTGTTACACTATGCCCGGTCCCATTCCCGCAACGGGCTTCGCACGGCAGGCGAGGAAAAAAAGAGCACTCGCGCAATCGCGGCGCGTGGAGAGGGATTCTGAGCCTGTAATCATCCGGCCAGCTGGGCCCGCGGGCAGCTGGCCGTCATTATCGCTCACCAAACGCTACGCGCGACTTGGTCACTTGAGGCAAGTTCTTGATGTGCCGGCGACCTTGGCGTTTTGGCAGGCGTCAGTAATTACCGGCGGGTCGCTCGCCGCGAAAGGACTCGTCCGCTTTCCCTCGTCAACCTCGGTCCCATTTCCTTGGCGGATTTTCCATGTTTTCGGGGACCCGAGGGAGCGAATTTCCGCACTCTTCTGGGGACGTCTGTATTTTTTCCGTTGGCTTGCCGTTCATGATGAGGCCATCCATTCTTGGTTAAGTCGGAATCAAACGGGGATGAGCTATTAGCGTTGGCCCGACGGGCGGTCCTTCCGCACTGGCCCAGGCCGGTGGCGGGCGCAATTAGGCTGAGGGCGACGAAGGACTTGCAGGAGAAGACGAACAATGAAGAGCCACACGGCAGGCCGTGAGTTGGCCGCGATGGGTCGCGCCGAAATGATTGCGGCGCCGGTGGCGGCGACGGCGGCCTGGCGCGACAGGTCGCAACGGCGGTCTATGTCTTCCAATGCGGTGAAGGCCGTTTCCACGTCCAGCATGAGGCCTCATGACTCTACATGGCGAGAACGGGCTCGGTCCCCTCGCCTTCACGAGCCTGCTCAGATTGGAGAAGGAGTCATCGCATGGGCCTCGACCTTGTTGCACGGCGCCGACGGCGCGACCGGCTCAATGACTCCGGCAGTACCGATTCGATCACCGAATGGCGATCAAGACGGCGCGGCGATTACGCCCGCGCCAATGGCACGCCCCGCGAGGGGCCAATATACGTGGCTCGCCAGTCGGCCCATCTCGCCTTCGACAAAGGCGGCCGGCACCTGATGGTTATCGCGATCGCCGGGTGCCCTGAAGGACGGACGGCTCCTCATGAAGCCCGATCGCGTGCGAATGGGCGAAAGCTGCCGATGCATGTCAAACGATCATGCATGGTCGGCTCGGCGCCCAGCTTCCCGAATGGGATCATCGACCGATTGCCCGCGCTTGGCGACGTTCGCTGCGAATAGAATGTACGGCTGCATGTCGGATTGCCTGCGTTCGGCGGCTATTCGCGCCATTCGCCCGCTATGAACGGCGTGCCGGTGGCTCACCCTTGATTTCGAGTGCCGCAGGTCCATTCGATGAGCGCCGACCTTGCACAAATATGCTCATTGCGCAAGAGGTGCCTCGACCGTTGCTGTTACCGCTCCGAGGAGCTCTACCAGTACATGCCCTTCGACATGGGCAGGCTGGTTCATGGCGGCCGATGAAGACGCCGACCCTCGGCCGGCACGCGTCGGGCCGGCGCAATCTCTGCGGCCTGGGCGGTGATGACACGCTGAGGATGTCGCGTGCTATCGCTGGGAAACAGGGCCTTGGTCTGCGAAACGACGCCAGCGCGGATCGAGGAAGGCGTTTCAAACGGATCGGCTTGAACATCTCGGCAATCCGATGCTCGGTCCTTGTTCGCCTTCCGGGGCACCCGAACCATCACGCTTCGCGATCTATGGCGAAATCTACCGCGCGCTGGTTTACCTCAGTCACAAGGAGCCGCCCCAGCCTGCACCTGATGCTTGTTCCGCCCAAAGCATGCGGATATCGTCGACGACTATCTTGCAGACCTCGAAGGCCAGTGTGGCCACTGTCGCCGGCGGGCCTCGCCGGAACAAAGGTTGAAAGCGCGCTATAGCTGACGCTGAGCCAGCGACCGAAACCTTGGAACGACGAAAGAAATCGAATCTTGTGCGGTCCGCACATTGGCTCTTATTCTCCGGTTGAGAGGCATTCCGCCGGAAAGTTTTCCAGACATGATTTTTCGACGGCGTGAAACTCGCTCGACGCCATCCTGGCCACGGGCTGAGAACAAATCACTAATCGTTCATTAGGCGCTTTCCAGCTGACCATGCTGGGCATCGGGGCGATTATCGCACGGGCATATTTCGTAGTTGACGGCTGCTGCCGCGGCAGGAGGCCGGGCCCGGATTGATTTTCTCGTTCATGATTGCCGGGTTTCGTCTGCGCCGTTGCGCGCTCTTGCCTATTCCGAACTGGCCTCATTGGTTCCGGTTTCTGGGCGCCGGGCCTTACACCTTATACCTACGCCGTCATGGGCGAAACATGCTCGCCTGGATTTGGTCGGCTGGGCCCTGATCCTTCGAATACGCCGTCGCCGCCCTCGGCTGTCTGCGTTGGCTGGGGTCGGGCTACGTGATGGGACTGATCGCCATACGACAGGCTCGGATTAACCGAGGTCCTGAACAGCGGACCCAGGCCTGGGGCCCAACGGCTTCATGCCGACGGTCGATTTTCAGCCATGGCGTGATCAACCTGCCCGCCATCCTTGGTAGCCGGGGCTGTGACTGGCTCCTGGTTCTTCGTACGAAGCGAAGCGTTTCGGTCAATGCCGTCCTCGTGCGCGATCAAGATACGTTGGCGGGACAGCGATGCACTTCGTTCTCAGCATGCCATTGCTGTAGGGAGAAATTTCTCGCCCCTCCTGCCAACAGGGATACTCGGGGCATGATGGATTGGGGTGCATCGGTGCAGCCGCGTCGATCTTCTTTGCCTATTGTCGGCTTCGACGCAGTCTCGGAACCGCTGCAGAGGAAACCAAGAACCGCAACGCAATGTGCCATTCGGGCTGATCGGGTCATTGGAATTTTGCCACCATATTCTTAAACTCCTTGTCGCCGCCGGCGTGGTCGGAACCGTGCCGGCGCACAAGCGGTGGCGCGATTGCCGCCGGCATGGTCCTGGTCGCCGGGCAGGCGTGGGCCTTCGCCAATCGCTGTGCCGAGTTGTCGGGGACCTTGGCGAAGCGCCCATTCGTCTGTTCCAAGGAAGCTCTCGCGAAAACGCTGCGGCGGATCAATTTTCCATGATTGGCACCTTGTCGGCCTGGCCGCCTGAATCGTCCCTGCCTCTCGGATTATTCCTGATTGATGATCTACGGCCAGGACGCGCATCTTTTTCGTCAGGCCCGCGACGGCTGCTGCTTGAAGCCTGGGCGATGTTCACCGAAATACCGCACGCCCTGGAAGATGACCCATTTTCAACCAGGCATCGTTCGCTATTGCGGGCGCGCGTTTTCTTTTCCCGGTCGGCAGTTTGGCCGACATCATCAATTCGGGCACGCTGTTCGGCCTTTCTTCATGGTGCCGCTGGCCGTCATGATTCTTGCGGGAAGACCGGACCCGGAACACGCCACCGGCCTTTCCGCACACCGCTGAATCTGGATCATTGCCCATCGCTGGCAATCGGTTGGCCTGGGCCTCTACCTCAACCTGCCCTTCGTCGCGAAGATTGGTGCTGCCGGTCTGGGGCAGCCCATCGGCCTGCTCATTCTATTTCCTGTACAGCCCGGCGGGCCACAGCCAATCTCGGGCACCGGCTCTGTGAAGTTCACGAACTCGATCCGGACGTCCCCCCCCAACCCGTGACGCGATCGGACTGACATGGCGGAGCGCTCCTTGCGGCATGCCTTGTTCGGCATGGCGCCTTGATGCAGTCTTACGGAACCTCACACCACTCCGGAGACCCTTCATGCCCTCATCACGAACAGTCTTTGCCGCCTTGCCTCACGCCTGCGTCCATGCCCAGACGTCGAGTGAACAAGGCCAGAAATGTGCGACAGTATCGACGCGCGCTATGACGGAGAAACCGCCGCCATGGCCGGCAAAATCTGGGACTTGGGCGAGGTCGGTACGGAAGAGAATTCCTCCGGCCGCTGCAATCGAAAACTGAGGCCGAGCAGGTATTCACGGTCGAAGCCGGTTGTGGCTGGCATCCCGACGGCCTTCGTCGCCAGCTATGGCTTCCGGTGTCCGGTGATTTGCCGTTCTTGCCGGAATTCGCGCGCTGCCCGGCATCAACCAGGATGCCAGCGGCTAGCCGCGCCCCGCATTGAGGGCAAAGCATGGCCGGCCATGCCTGCGGGACACAACCTGTTCGGAAGCGGGGCTCGGTCGGCGCCGCGCTCCGCGATCCGTCGACTGGCTGCACCAGACGGGCACGCCGGGCACGATCCGTCTTTACGGTTCACCGCCGAAGAGGCGGCAGCGGCAAGGTCTAATTGGGCGCGAAGGCCTGTTCGATGATGTCGAACATTCCCTGCACTGGAATGGCGATGACAAACTCCGCCGCCGCCGCAAACCTCGCTCGCAATCGCTCGGCCAAGTTCCGCTTTCTACGGCGTGTCCGCCCATGCCGCCGCGCGCGCGGAACGCGGGCGCTCGCCTCGATGGCGTCGAGTCGTTCAACTACATGGCAAAACATTGATGGCGCGAGCACGTGCACCAGGGATGCGCGCATCCACTATGATCACATCGGGCAGCATCGCCCCGAACGGTGGTTGCCGGACTTGACGGAAAGTCTTCTATTATGCGCGTCACCCCAGCCGCCGAAGGCGTTGAGGAGATCTGGGGCAGATGGAGACGCGGCGCAGCGCGCAGGCGCATGGGCACCGGGGACGCGTGTCGATGGGAAGTGATCCACGGCAACAATCGCTTTTGGTCAACGAAGCGCTGGCGAAGATGATGGATAGCAGCTGCGAAGGTCGGCGGCTGTGGACTTACACTGCCGAGGAAAGAGGGCGTCGCCGAGGAAATCTACAAGAGGCTTTACCAAGCCGACCTGCCGCTGGGCCAGTGAGAAGAGGTTTGCAGCCGTTCGAGTCTCGCTTGGGTATGGATCAACGGATGTGGGTGATGTGTCTTACGCCGTGCCGACCGTTGGCTGCGCGCGGACATGGGGTGCCGGCACCGCTGCCCATAGCTGGGCGTTTGGCCGCCAGCGGATGTCGATTGGCTTACAAGGAGCGCACAGGGTGCTGCAATACGCTGACGCTCGCGGCGATAGAGCTCTACGAAAACCGAAACTGGCGCCAGGCCGCTCGCGCCAATTCGATGCCGCACGGCGGAGAGGATACGAATACCACGTCATGCTGGGTGATCGTGACCCGCCGCTCGATTACCGCAAATGGGATAAAGGTGGAGGCTTCTGTTGCCAGTCGCACTCGGGCCCCGCCTAAGGAGCTGAATCCTTTGGAGTTAATTCGGTTAATACAGTACAGCTACGCTGCGAGCAGTTGACCTTCAGCAGAGTTTTGTCATTTAAACTATGTTTGATGTGAAGCTTCTAAACGGGGGGCTCGAGGCGAAAGTATCGTCTTTTAGACGTCCGTCGATCCTATTTCGACCCCCGTCAGAAACAGGCGCTGAAGTGCCTGAAAACCTGCTTGGGTGGAGTCGCCGGTACCGCCCCCGGGTCGAACCGCTTATTACACGTTCGTGTATCGCCATAGTCCGAAGACAAGTCCCAATTATAGGTGACGTGTGCCGAGATGAAAGGCCTTAAGGCTGCGCGGCCGAATTTTCCGAAGGCGTTATTGAACAGGAAAACAGCTTATACATAGCATGTTATGCATTTTGGGAGCGGCCATGCCGACATTCTTTCAAGACTTGGATATTCTCGCCCTGGTGCCGCCGAAACGTGCTGGCTGAAACGGCTGCAAAGCGGATGCGGGCGCAGATTTTCGACAGAACTGCTTGTCACCCAGCCAAGCGCACTTTCTCCTTTGCTCGCGGCCCTCGACCGGTATGGACGCTGACGGTCAGCTTTAGGCCGTTTCGGCCCTGGGTGTCAGCCAGCCGGCCGTCCGCGCGGCCTGGTCGGGCTCGTGGACATGGGCCTGCCGGAGACGACCGTGCGGAAATCGACCGCCGTCAGAAATTCCATTTCACTGCCACGGAGGGCGCCGACTGGCAGTCGCCCGCATGAAGCGGGGAGTCTGGCCCCATTCGGCCCGCGCTGCGAAAAGACTTGCGGCCGGCCGATACCAGGCCTGCTTGACCAGATCGCGCGGAGGATCGAAGCCGCCTTCGATGAAAAGTTCCCTGTCTGAGCGGGCCCACGGATGGTCACGCATCGTGGGAATTTTTCTGCGACCTTGCAGGACGGCTTCTTATTCGATCAACGAGGAATGTATCAAGCGAGATGTTCACGCTGGAAGCCCCTGATCGCGAAATCCTGTACCCAACCCGCGCAGCGATTCGTGGACAGGGCGGAAGCTGTCCTGTGTTCGTCTCGACTGGTGGCCTTGGCATTGTCGGCACCTGCGGCCCTGATGCCCTGGGGGACGGGGCCGTGTTCGAACTCCACCAAGATGGGCGTTGCTGAAATCGGCGGGCGGCGGGCGCAGTCAGGCGCGTTCTCTAGGCGCCGCTCTTTGGACGCGCACGACAGATGGAAACTGGGCCAGCCTCTACCTGCTGACCAATCACAAATGTGCGCCAGCCGCAATCACCTCTACGAAAAAGTGGGCTTCACCTGATCCAGGACCATTCTGGATTCCATGGCAAGCGACGGTATGAACGCTGTTGACGTCGCGATGTCATATCCGGTAGCGCAGGTGCCATAAGGCGAGACCGCCCCTATTGCTTGATCCGCAATTGCGTAATCGGAAGTGCGATCGACTGATAGGCGCCGTCAGCTCATCGCCCGTTTGAGGCACTGAACGCCATAGGCAGGGCTTCGGTCGCAACAATATTCGAAGAATCGTGCCGCCCTCGCCGGTCTTCTGCACGCTGCTCTTTGGACCTGGGAAGCCAACGGAATAGATTGTATCTTCGACAGGTGACGCCTTTCATCGTGTCGCACAGGTCCTGACGCCTGGCGGCGGAACGAGCTTTTCGCGGCGGTGGGGTGGGTGTATTGAAATCCCATCCGTCATTCAGGATAACCGCCTTGATGACCTGCTTGGTATTGTATGGCAAGCGCTCGGATGTTTGCCGGCCAGATCGCGGTACCAGTTGGGGCCGACACGAGTACAAGACCAGGCGAGACCGATATGACCCGCCGTACGCCCTTGGCCGTAGAGGGCCTGCACATGGCTTGAGGGCAGCTTTGTTCGCTTGGTCAGCGGCAAGGCCCCGACGCACGACAGCCCGCATAGCTATGTCATAGGCGCCCCTGGACGAATTGCCGCCGCCGGATTCGAATTCCTGCTGGCCGTGTGCGCTTGTTTTAGGTGCCGTCGACCAGTTCCACCTCGGATTGCCTGCGCCGATCCAGCGGAGCGACTCCGGGCGGCATCGGTCGCTTGCATCGCCGCCCGTGCGCTCGTAACGCCGTGTCGACAATTGTTCGCGTCTTCAGGGGCGGGCGCAGCGTTCAGTTACTGAACCAGGTGTTACCGCCCGGGCAGTATTCCTGTTGTCATAGTTTAGAAGGAACGTTTGCGGTTGCGGCGTCGATCTCCTGCACCGTTATAGGTGTCGTAATTGTGCGCGGCCGTGAATTGGACGCATCCGCTTGAAGCTCCTGGCGCCGTGTCACGCTTTCGAATAGCTGCCTGCATTCACGGCGTTATTGTTAGGTGGTGATAGCAGCCGCACATTGCCCGTGTCAGGAGCGTCATGCGGCAAGCAGTTTCATCGAAAAGCCACTTCGGCTGCCGACTTTTCAGGCAGGCTGAGCCTGTTCTGGGCGTTTCATCGAGCGGGACACGTGAACACGAAGGCCACGTCCGCTTGCGATGCATAGGTCGATGTCGGATGGCAACCGCCGAAGGTTATCTTTTCGAAACCCATTCAGGTCGGAAATTGAAGGTGGGCTGATCGCAGGAGATCAACGCCGTTGAATATCCTTGTTGTCGGGATTTGGAACGAGACCGTCACGGGTTGTGCAGACGATATTCTCGCCCTGCTTTCAAACTTAGCGCCGCATGTACTTTTGAACATCCGCTCTGACAGCCTCTTCACTGCCGCGCCCTGGCGCAGCAACGCGCGGCTAGCCGGCGAATCAAGCGTAACTGGACCTTGTTCTTCTGCGGACTTGTGAACTGGAATTCGATGGCCACCGCGCCCCCAGCGCCAGCACCGGGCCGCACGAAACAGCGGCACATGATGGCAATATTTGCGCCTGCGGACAGGTTGCCAGTGTTCTGAGAAACCTTGCCTATCTCATCGACTTAACCTTTCATGGCCATGCACGGCGGGCGATCTAGCGGCGTGATTGCGCAAATCAGAGTCGGACTGGAGCGATGGCAGTGTATGCGTCCGTCCAGTCTCGCCATTGCTCAGGTTGTGAAAACGCGTGGCCAGGCGTCGGTGGCGCAATAGTCCAGATTCGTTTCGCCCGCCGCGTATGTTCGCGACCCATTGGCCGGGAAAAAACTGGAAGCCGGGAACCGGTGTAGATTTTGCACATTCTGTCCGGCTCCGCTTCATCGACACAGAAATTCCATCGCCAGCCTCGATCGAGCTGTCGGAGAATTGACGGATGGAGTCTGGTTGGAACTCGCCCATCCGTCATCAGGATGATGGCTTTCGGCCGTGTCCGGGCTCGTCTTCCATGGCCATGGATGGGAGGCTTGGACGGCCAGAGGCGCATTCCAGCTCGGCGAAAATTCAGTTACCAGGCCCCCAGCGATAACCGAGGGTGCCCGGGCTGGTGCCGCCGCCCGCGTGCAGGTTATCCGAACATATGCCTTGAGCCCGCCGCCCTTGGTCTTCCTGAGCGGCCATGGGTGCAGGGAAATTCTTCTTCGCATTGCGCGGCGGAAAAGTTTGAACGCGGCCCCTGGACGGAGTTGGCACCACCCATATCGATTTTCGTAATTTGCGCACCATTTTTTCTTGTTGTTGTTGCTCGCTTTACTCCAGGTTTCCCACAAGGACATTGCCCCGCGATTTTCATGGAGTTGTCAAGGCCTGTTCCCGCCGGGCATCCAATCGGTGTGAAAACGGCCATTTCACCGACCCACCCGGCTCGGAGGGGACAACAAAAGGGTATTGTTCCACCGATATTTTCGTCTTCGGACAGGCGCCCGCTTTCGGGCGTGGGAGGGGTTCAGTTTTTGGGGGGCCATCCTTCCCTTTTCTCCTTCTTAAAACA